>TARA_B110000037_G_C17128478_1_pt1 | contig 19091 bp, 15 predicted proteins | sample TARA_B110000037 | Tara Oceans TARA_B110000037 (sample SAMEA4397196) | marine metagenome | biome: Polar Biome; feature: [MIX] marine epipelagic wind mixed layer (ENVO:01000061); material: water (ENVO:00002006), including particulate matter (ENVO:01000060) such as... | depth 10-100 m
CTTATAGATATTTATAGATTCTTATAGGATCTTATAGATATTTATAGATAATTATAGATAATTATAGATTATTATATGTATTATAGATATTTATAGATATTATAGGATCTTATAGATATTTATAGATTCTTATAAATAATTATAGGTATTTATAGGTAATTATAGGTATTTATAGATTCTTATAGGTCTTATAGATAATTATAGGATCTTATAGATAATTATAGGATCTTATAGATAATTATAGATGTTTATAGATAATTATAGATGTTTATAGATTCTTATAACTCCCATTATAAAAGCATAACGAATACACTCGAAAATATAAATATAACACTAGAAATAACTTCAATTCTATAAAGAACTTGTAGTTTATCGTCTTCATCTTTAGCAACAAATATATCAATATGTTGCGATAATATTAATACTATAATGTAAAACATAAAAACTATAAATATATGCATTGATATCAATTGTAAATTAAAATCTGTATTCAAATAATTTAATAAAGTTTTCATTCTATAATTAACATATTTATTTAAGATTAATAATAATATGAACATTATAATACAATATATACCAACATACGTTGCCATTATATATACAATATCAGATATATAACTATTCATTATTAAACTTTCTATTAATGAATATACAACAATGTGAAGAACTAAAATAAAAAAAATAAAAGCAAGTTTATCATTAAAATTAACTTTAAAAATATCTGCTAAGTTTAATCCTAAATTATCTAAATTATCTACAAATTTACTATCTAATTTTATTTTGTCTTCAATAGTAGCTACAAGTTTACGTTCTTTTTCATAATTTTCAATAATGCTTGAAATTATACTATTTGTTATAGCAGATTCTTCGTTTGTAAATGAAAATGTTTTTCCAGATGATCCAGATCCTACATTTGCTTTGTTGTCTTTATTGTCTTTATTGTTTTTATTTTGTATCTTTTCGTTATCAGTTTGTTCCATTTCTGTTAAAATACGCTGTTTCAGTTTATTCAAAACATCTTTAAACTTAATAATAGTTTGATCTTTATCAAATTCTATCTTTTCTCCACCTACTATTGTGCTTTTAGGTGGAAATATTATTTTTAACTCTTCTATAATTATTGTTAAATCTACAGGTAAATCTACTATTGTTTCAAGTTTTTTAAGTTCTTTTTTAATTTCTACATCAATTAAGTTTTTTCCTAATGCATCACATAGTTTAGGAAAACTTCTTTGATATTTACTTTCTTTAAAAATAATTATAAAAATATCTGATGTTAATTTACCGTTAGATGTTTTATATCCTTTTCCGTATTTATTCTCTTTAAAATCAATTATAAAATTTAAACTTAATTCGGAGCTATCTATTTTTGCGGTTGCTTTTGATGTATTTTTTTGTTCATCTTCTATTACATTAAATGTAAGACCTTTGATAGTTCCTATTTTAACTTCACCTGTAGTCCCACGATAATCAATTTCAAATCTTACATCTTCTGGTTTTTTTAAAAAAGCTTTTAATATTTTATCGTCAATATTCTTATTGGGATCTTTATTTTGTTCTTGTATAGTTTTAGCGTGTAATAAACTTGTTTCAATATTTCTACTATAAGTGCTTAATTTTTTAGAATCTTCTTTATTATCGATATCAACAGCTTCATCAATTTTTTTTAATCCATCTATAACAGGTTGTCGAAAATCTCTTGTTATGTTTTTGCTTCTAATATATTCTAATAAAGGTGTTTCTACATTTCTTATTTTTTTTACTATATCTGCAATAATTTTTTTACTATCTTGAAATTGTTTATTAAGATTAGTTAAATCTTTTTGTAATGGTGTAAAAAACTCTATATCTGATTCATTTATGCTTGATAGTGGTATATCCAAACTTGATTTATCCTTTTCATATTGTGCTTTTTTATTGCTGTCATCAATATAAAACTTATTAATTAATACATCAAGTTTGCTATTAATTAAAGCATCAAACTCAGAATTACTTAATTCTTTAGATAAAATATCTATATTTGTAATAGTAGTTTCTGTTTTATCTAATAATGAAGAATCTGTAGCACCACCAAATATAGCACCTTGATAATTTTTATTTAAGTTTTGTATTTTATTATGATGATACCGTATAGTTTCTAATATATTTTTAATTTTATCATATCTTTTCTGAGCCATATTCTCATATTCCATTAATTCTGTATAAACATTGTCTATTCTTCTATTTGTCGAAACATTTAAGGTGTTTGATGTATCTCTAACTCTTTTAAATATCTTATTACGGTTCAACATTTATAGATTTAACAGAAAAAATCATTTGAAAAAAAATGCGATTATTGATAATATTACCCAAACAATTGTTGACATATTTGTTATGAAGGTGTATAGATATCTTTTTTCAGTATCAGTAATATTTTTATATCTAGTCGATTCTTTATCAACTGTACGAATAATGAATGGTATGATTATTAATAAGAATAATAGACCTAAATGAACTATAAATCTTGTATAACTAAAATTAACTCTGCTATAAAAATAATATAAATAACTTTTAGTAGTGTCTAGTTTATTATCACTTAAATTAACGAAAGTATATACTAAAATAAATAATAAAATATAGGTTAATATATAACACACTATAACAGATTCTACATCTTTTATTATTTCAATTTGAATAAACCATAAGACTATATATAATGAAATTACCCGTAAAATATATGTTGTAGCTATAAATGTATAAATATCTTCATTGGTTATCTTAATATCTTCAAAATATTCACTACTTTTAATACGATAAAGGTTCTTACGTAGATCTTGATAATTATTTGTTTTTATGTCATTAATATTAAACTTTTCTAATACATCAATATATTCATCATCTAATAATTTAGTATCATCTCTTTCAATATCTATTGGTTTGTTTATAAATTCTTTAATATTTGCTTTTAATTCATTAAATTGTCTTTTAGCATTAGTTTGTACAGTTTCTGTTGTATCATCTTCAAAATTAATATTTTCTAAGGATTGTTTTAATTCATCTCTTTTTTTAGCAACTTCATCACTATCTCCATAATCACCTCCTTTCTTTAGTTTTGTCGCTTTTTTGGATGCTTCTATTTCTTTTCTTGATTTAAATGAAATTGGTAATACAAAACAGTTTTCTCTTAGGTTTTCAACCGGTGCACTAATAACTCTATTGTTATAACCAGCCGGATCATCTCCTAAAATATCACCACCTATTACTTTCTTTTGTTTTTTATATTCATTAAATATAGCTATCATACTTTCAGATGTTATACTTTCTGGTAATAATATTTGCCTTAGTTGTTCTAATAATAAATTTTTACTATTGTCTGCTGTTTTTTCTGTAGTAGTTTCTTCTATTTTTTTAGTAGCTTGAGCTTTTTCTGCAGTAGTTTGTTCCTGAGGACTTTCAGCACTTTTAACATCACCCGGGTCTTTCATTATTTCATCGTTTGTTAATTTTACAACTTCTTTTAATATATCTTTTAATTTGGTATTTGATGTAGTTATTTTTTCAACTATACCGTTTATTTTTTCTTCAGGTATGTCTTCTATAGTAACTGTTCTTTTTTTTACAGGAGGTTTAGGTTGTAATAGGTTTGCTATAATAGATACAAATGGTACATTTACATTTAAAGAACCAGCACCTGATCCCGTATTATGTGATATAGGCATAACTTCTGTATCATCTTTGACTTCAAGATTTCTAATTTCTTTATCTTTATCTTGCTTTTCTTGTATAATGTTCTTAATATCCGTTAGGTTTTGTTGTAATTTGACTAATTTATTATTTTCATCTTCATCTTCAGATGCTCTTAAACTAGTAGGTTTTTGAGTTTTTACATTATTAAATACGGTAATTTCCTTTATTAATTTGCTATAAGTTATACCGAATGCGTCATAAATCTCATTACAATATTGACTTAATAATATAATATTACATTCTTTAATTTGATCTGCTAAAAGAATACAATGAGTTGTTAAACTACATATATTAAAAATATTTTCATACTCGTTTTTTGCATATATAAAATCTAGTTTTTGTTTAAATTTTTTAATATTAAAAACACCCCCATTTTCAATATCAACTATTACTAAGTCTCTTAATTTATATTCATCATAACTTGTATAATCTTCTTTACTATTAGTTACAGTTTTATCAGTGTTATCAACGGGTTTAATAACAATAAGTTCTGTTGTATCAATTCTAAAAATATTAAGTTTACCAGGATATTTTTTGATATATAGGTTTTTAAGTGTTTTAAAAGTATCATCAGAGACTATACCTTTTATTAATTCAAATGTTTTATCAAGATGTATAAGACGTTCTATAATATATTCATTTTCTTTTAACATCTTAAGATCATATCGTAATGTAGAACCATATATAATACCATAATATACTTCTAAAGCAAAAAATATACCTTTACTTTCAAATTCTTTACTAATATAAAGATGTAAACATAATGTTTTTACTATATATTCTTTATCATCATCTTCTTTATTTAATAATAATTTCATATTATAAACAATTTTAGATAATAATAGATTTTTATTAGTTTTTTCAAAATTTGAAGGTGGATATTTAACAATATTATAAGCAGCAATATAAGCAATTAATTCTAATGATTTTGCTTTCTTTTCATTAGGGTTCTTGTCCTCTATAATTTCTCTTATATTTTCGGTTTTAATCATTTCAACTGTTTCCATATTTATTGGATCCATCAATCGTGATATTACATCTTTTACTGCTTTCGTTATGTTTTTTCTAGTGTTTTCGTTTACTACAGGATTAGGTGGAATGACTCCAGCTGCAGGTACAGGTGCAGGTACAAGTGCAGTTGCAGGATTAGAAGATTCACTATCTTTAACTTCTATAATACCAGTATCGTCGTCTATTTTTAAATATAATTGATATATTGTTTCAATCAGTAATTGATCAATAACTGTATTATTTAATAATGCGGTTTCCATTTTTTTATTAGATATAATATCACGTATACCTTTTTCTATTGTTTTTAATGATATTCCATTGTTTTTTAATACCTTTAATATTATAATTGCTACATTGTTTTTATTATCATAAATTGCTTGGGTTCTTGCTGCTGCGAGTGCTGCGGCTGCTGCTGCGGCTGCTGCGGGTTGTGCTTCCGTTTGTAGTAATATATCTTTTATAAAATTATATAAATTATCTGTATATACCGCATTTGCTCCACTTGTTTCTGAAGTAGTTGCGCTAGTTATTGCTGTATTTGCTGTATTTGCTGTATTTGCTGTAGGAGTAGCATTTACTGCAGCCCTTGCTGTTTTTGCAGTGTTTATAAAAGTTGCTATAGTTGCAGCATCTCCATTTCTTAGTTGTAATGTATCAGCTTCTAAGTCTTTATTATATTTTCTTTTAATTCTTGCTAGGCTTATAAGTTTTTCAGAACTTGTAGTTGTTGGAGATATACCATTATCTGCTGTCAATTCATTATTAATTTCTTTTTTTATTTTATCAATTAATTTAATAAAAACCGTATCTATTGTATATTGAGTGTTATAATTTTTTGAATCTTCATTTATTGAATCAGTTATATTATCAATGGTTGTCTGTTGTTTAGCATCAGCTTTAAAAATATGACGTGCTATTTCAAGATTAACTGTTTCTGTAATAATATTATTGTCATATAGTTTTGTAACAAACTTTTCAATTTCTTTATAATCAGTACTATTAATATAATTATAATTTGTTAATGAATCTTTTATTTTATTTATTATACTACTAAACTCACCTGTTATATAATTTTTTGAATAATTCCTAAAATAATGAATATTATATAATATTCTACCTAATATTCTGTTATTAACATATTCATCTGTATTATTATTATAAATATTATATCCTAATTTATTTTTAATAATTAATTCTTTAGAATAAGGTATAAATAATAATTTATATAATTTTTCAATATACATTATAAAATTATCTTTGTTATCTAAATTATCTGAAACCTTTAAAAATAAACTATCTTGTTTCTGTTTTTTTTTTAAACTTTTCTTATCTATTGGTTTAGTAACTTCCGTATCATCTAAATATAAACCATCTAATTTAAAAACATTCTCTTCTATAGCATTAAAACTATCTCTAATAATATTTCCAACATTATTTTTATTTAATGTTTTTCCTATTTTTATTAATTTATCAACATCTTCTCTAGGTGAAGAATCTAGTTTATCTAATAAGTCATCATTTCTTAAATTTAAATCACCACCATTCATTTATTTTATTCTCGAGAATATAACTTCACCGAAAATGAATACAGTTAAAAAAACTGCTAATATACCCAATACGTACATTTGAGGACTATATTCTGTGTCAGGAATATAAACTTTTGCTAAGTTAAAAAAATACATTAAAAGAAGTATTGCTAATATTACTAAAAATATTAATAAGAAATAAAACTTTTTAGGATCTAAATCTTTTTTAGCATCTTCTACAATTGTATTATAACGTTTTGCTATTATCGTAACAATATTATTTTTATTCTGTTCATAAATTTCATAATGTTTTTCATCTATATAATCTTTAAACTTCATTGTATTCATATATTCATCACTCTTCGGATGATAATTTAAATAAGCACATGCATAATATTTTGCCGGTAATGCATATAATTTATCTCCTAACATTACTTGATTACTACCATTTTCTAAACTTGTATAATTATTATAATCATATCCTATTGTATAAAATATAGGTATATTACTGCTTTCATTTGATAAATTTATCGTATATTTTTGTAATTCACCTTCTTGACCTGTAACATACTGATAGTTCTTTTTTATAATATATTCTAAATTAGTTGAAACAGGTATTTCTAATTCTATAGAAGTTGTAAAATAATTACACGTATAATTACTGTAACTATAAGTAATTTCGTTAAGATCTTTAGGTACATCAATTATTAATTTTTTATAAATGTCTAAATTACAATCTGAAGGAACCGTAGAAGCTGTAGATAATTTATCAATATAAAAATTACAATCAAATATATTTAATATATATTCTTCGTAGTCTTTTTGATCTTTAGATTGATCAACATAGTTATCATAATTTTGACCTTTAGGTGCTATTTTTCTAAATTCATCTTTTATTATTGCTAGTTTTTCTGTTTTAGTTTTAGTGGTAGTGGTAATACCAGTTTTAAATTCTTCAACATCCGTCCATTTACTAAATAAGTTAAAATTAAATATTTTCTCTTTATTAATAGTATGTTCTTTCGTTGTAGTGTTAATATGAGTAGATATTTCCTTATTAATATTAATTAAATTTTTCTTATAATTAAATGAAAGCTGTTGAATAGGAAATATTTTATTATATATTAAATATACAATTCCGGTTACATATGATGCTATTATGAAGACAATCATACCATATATAAGATTATTCGTTGATTTATTATTTTTAGCAAATGTTAACAATATAATTAAGATTACTAGAAAAAGCCCAACAAATGTGGCATTGGATATATTTACCTTTTTATAAAAGTTACTTTCTTTACCATCTGTTGTGTTTTTTATTTCTTCATTAGAGTTTTCTGAATTATAATTATATAGGTGAAAATATTGTAAAGATAAAATACCAGTAGTAGATTCTTTATTCATAAAATAAACATAAAATAGAAATGCCACAAATAAAAGCACATAATAAAAAACTAATGTTTTTATAAATGGTGTTGGATCTATTAAAGATTCTCTATAGTTACTATTATTAAAAGAAATACCTATTAAAATAAAGAAAGGTATCAATAACGCAAGCCATTTAAATGCTAGAAAAAAATCAATTATAGATGTTAATTGTTTATGCGTGGGTTCATCAGTGTTTTTATCAAAGCTTAAATCTAAACTAGATACTAGTATAAACATAAATAAACATAAACTAAAAAATAATAATAATAAATAATACCAACTATTTATTAATTTAATACCATAAACAAGTGAATGAATTCCACATAATATAAAAAATACTAAAAACATTAATACCATTGCTGTGAATTCATTAAATTTTGGATTAATAAGTTTAAAACCGTTATTTTTAAAATTCTTATTACTATATATAAGGCTTATTTGAGAAATAAAAAATATACACATAAACACTATAAATGCAGTTTTTGTATTTTTGTCATTAAAAAAACCATTTCTATCATTAACATCGGGAAGAGGAGGAGGAGGAGGAGGAGCAGTTCTATCGATAACGAAATTCACTACTATATAAACTATATATATTATAAAACCCAAACCCAAAAACACTAAAAGAATTATAACAGGAACATTTAAAATATCATTTTCTAAAGCTGACATTAAAACTGACATTAAAGTTGAAAGATTTATCATAAATAATACACAACCCAAAATAAAACTTAAAATACTTCCAATATATTTGTGATTGTCATTAATATCAAAATCAGACATTTCAAATATTTTAAACATTTCTGAAAACATATAAATTGCGAATATTGCTATAATTATTATATAAATATCTCTGGTTTTATCATTACCGTTATCTTGTAAAAATATATGTCTAAAAGTTTCTGCTTCTGTTATCCCTCCTGCGCCACAGTTTGATCTATTTGCGTTGGCTGTTATTAAACTTGTAAAATAAAAATATGTAGTCATAAATAGGTTTAAGAATATTAAAAATATTATGATCATAATAACAGTATTCGCATATTTTGATGATTCATCTTTAATACTTGAAAAGGTATCTTTAATAATTGGAAGGACATCTTCTGTGTTTTCCATATTTGGTATTTATTTACTTATTTAAATTAAATAAAAATTACTGTTAGAAATACAATACATAATAAAAACAGTAATAATATTATACCTATTATGTAAATATTAATAAAATTCTTTAAAAAATATATTAATATTGCGAATATTATTATACCACATAATACAACAACATCTATTAAATTATATTTTTGAAATATTACAGGTCCAAAATAAGTATCAGTTGCTAGTGCTATTAAATCTGTATCGTTTTTTGGTTTAGAAATATCAGTCTTTAATGCGTATGTGGCTTTTTTTGCATCATCATCAGTAGCATTATCAGTTACATCAGTTAATAAATTATATTCATTTGTAAAATCTAAATAATAAGCTATTTTATCATCTTTATAATCATCTTCGTTTATTTTTTTAAAATAGTATTCAGCGTCTTGACGTGTTTTTATTGTATTATTATATAACATATTTTTTATAATACTATGCTTCAATTTACTTTTTGCTAGTTCTTTATTTTTATTATCAGTAGTCGCTTGATCAAAATTACAATTAGCAAAATTACTATAAGCAAAATTACTATAATCAGAATTACCACTATTTAAAGCAATATCAGATGTTAAAACTGGTAAAATTATAACATCGTTTAATTCATCTTTTAAAAACTCATTAATATTATTAATATTGCTAAAATAATTGTCCATTTTATTATTACTATAAATGCTTAAAAAAATAAAATTATATAAGAAACGCTACACTTGTAATACCTATAAGAGGGAATGCTAAAAATGTATATAAAAATGTATAAAATTGTAAAGCTGGATCACTAGTACTAGTACTAGTACTAGTACTAGTAGTATCTTTACCTAAATCATTACCATCAATTTTATCGATAAGCATTATAGCGAATATTACCATAAATAGTAATATAGGTAATAGAATTATATAATATAATTCAATATCATTATTATAATATATATATAATATTGTGAATATTGCGATTGCAAATGAAATTATTAATATACTTAAATATTTTTTCAAATCTGCATCATATTTTTTAGCAAAGGATCGAACTTTATATCTAATAGTAGAATATTCAACATAAAAATTATTTTTTAAACAGTTTGTTGCTAACGATAAATCTACTCTTAATTTAGTAATAGTATAAATATATACTGTCATCATTAAAAACCCATTTAAGATAGCAACCGGTAAGTAATTTTTTAATAACTTTATATAATTCAGTTTATCACCATTAATAATATTAATAATATTAGTTAAAAAGTTTCTAAATACGTCACTATCATTATACTTAATATCATTAATACTTATTATTGCTATAAAAGTTTTAATTAATATAGCTATAAAACCAACTGTAGTAAAAGTATTTAGAGTTTCATTTAAAAACACTATTGATATTATACAAATTATACCAATTATTGGTATAATTGGTATATATAAAACATAAGCAATAAAAACTAATATTAGGACTATACCAATTAATTGTATAATCTTGATTTTAAATCCAACATATAAAAGATATACAACTCCGACAAATAACAATAGGAAAAGTAATACTATACCAATTATTTTTATAATAAAAATAATTTTTTCTAAAACATAAGCCTTATATAAAACATAAGCAATATATAAAACTGCTACTACTGCTAGTACTACTACTACTGCTACTACGACAACTTTCACTAAGTCATCTTCCACTAAGTCATCTTTCACTAAGTCATCTATAGAAATATCACTCATATTTATTATATAAAAATAACTTTAATAACAACTTATATACTTTTTAATAACCAAATCTTGTTTAGCAAAAAAATTGTGATATCATTCTATTATAGTATTGATGTTATAATTATATTTATAAGCAACGGGTATTGTATATAATATAACCATCAATATAATCAATATAATTATAGAATAAACAAACGGTTTTTGTTGTGATAAAGATTCATTCGTTTTTTTTAAATTATCGAGAAGTTCTTCGTTTAATATTCTAATATATTCTGCTTTTATTTCTAATTTTTCTTTTTTTGTCAAGTCTATTTTAAAAATATTCTCAATTAAATAATCAATCGGTTTAACTTTAGAAATAGCAAAGTCTTTGATTGGATAATTATCTAATGTAAAACTAATTAATAAATCTTTATTATCAAGTGGATTTAATAAGTATTTTTTAACATTATCTCTATATTCTTGATTATCAACAATACTATTTACATATTTAACATATTCAAGAATAACATATAATATTAAAAATCTCGCACGTTCATTAGAATCTTTAAATTGAAAGCTTTCTAGTTCTGTATAATAATTTTCCATAATAAGTAAAGGTTCTAATCGTCTATCTATAATATCATCGAAAAGTTCTTCTTTATCTTTTTTCTTTGATAAAGGAAATATGTTTTTATTATTTACTGTATCATTTAGAAAATCATTTATATTATTATTATAAGTAACGGCTGTTCTAATATGTCTTAAAATTAAAACATAAAAAGCAGTATATATAGATATCCATAATGTTATAAATAGTAAAATTATGAATCCTAACTTTGAACCTTCCGTTTTAAATTCTGAATCATTATTAATAATGTCGTTTAAATCAATACCTACTAATAGAGACATCATACCCATCAAAATAATATGTAAAGACATAATAATAAATGTAAAATAAATTAAAATAGACGCATAATAAATTATCACAACTGGTGTGTAAAAATTATATGTAATATAACTCGATAAACCTTCGTTAAAACTATCTAAATTACACCAATTATATGCTGTTAATTTATATTTTAATAATAACGATACCAATACATTATTATTATTTGTTGTTTTATATAATGTAGCATTTGCTTCTTCCATTACGAGTAAAATTGGTATAAGAAATATAAAAAAAACTACTAATGCTATAAGTATATATAGGAGGTTTAATATGAACTTAAAATAAAAACCTTTAAATAGCACATTTATAGTCTTTACGCTAGCATCATTTATATCCATTATTTACCTAAAAATGATATATTTAAATTTTTCTAAACTGTCTTAGTTAATTTATATAATTCGAAAAAATATACACTATATATTCCAGTTAAAACAATTAATACTAATAAAACATTGCTTTTATAGAATATAAATATTATAATACTAAATATAATTAAAGCAATCACGATTACTGTATATAACTTATTATATAATATATATCCAATTGTTGTAAATATTACAGCAACTAATAATAATGTATCTACTATTAAATTAATTGGATACTTTTGAGTTTTTAAAAAGTTTAATAGAATATAAAACTTACCTTCTATTAATTGTGTTTTTTCTTGTATAACATTAACAACATCTTCAGATACATAAAGTAATTTACCTGCTATATCACCTGATTTATCTATATACAAAACAATAATTTCATTTAAATCTTTATCGTCTTCTGATTTATTATATTTTTTTATTTTATCATAATTTTCTTGCCCTACTGTTATTACTAAAGAATGTGTAAATGTTTCTTTAACTCCATTTGGTTGCATATCAATAAACTTAACGTCAAATTTATCATTTTCATCAAATGCTTTTTTCATTGTGTTAATATCAATTAAATCTTTAAAAGCATTAACAACTTCTAGCTTTTTAATTTCAATATCAGACGCTAATGTTTTTTCATAATACATATAAATACCTATACTAGACACTTTTAACACATAAAATACTATTAATATTACTAATACTATTTTAATTGTACCCGCATTATTTATATCTAATACCATTTTTACTTAAATCTCAGACGATTTAATATTCTAAATATTATATACTTATCAAAACAGACCACTAAATATATCCAATATCGATGATAATGGTGGTAATGATGGTATATTAGATGGTATTTCAGATGGTATTGATGGTATTTCTGATGGTATTGATGGTATTTCCGATGGTATTTCCGATGGTATTTCCGATGGTATCGATGGTATTTCTGATGGTATTGATGGTATTTCCGATGGTATCGATGGTATTTCCGATGGTATTGTAGCCCCTAAACCTACAGCCCCTACAGCCCCTACAGCCCCTATAGCCCCTACAGCTCCTACAGCTGCTATAGTCTCTATAACTCCTTCGGTTTTTACAGCCTCTTCAGTTGCTACCTTAGCTGTTTTTTTAACCGTTGATTTAGAAAATAAATTTGGAAAATTAAATTTACTAGGTTTATCAGGTTTATCAGGTTTATTAGGTTCATCAGTATCATCCGGTTCATCCGGTTTATTAATATGTTTTTCGTAAGATATAATGTATAATAAAATACCCATTATTGTTGCTAAACCGGTACAAGATATAATGAACTCAGGTAAATATAATTTACTAAAGTTATTTTCTAAATCAATATTAAGAGCATCGATATATTTATAGGAATCAATACCAAATAGCTCATTCAGTATTTGTGAAATACCTTTAAAACTGTTAAATAATATTAACATAGAGCATACTATAACAATAATAACAGTTAAAACCATCATAATATATTTAATAACTTTATGGGCTTCTAAATAAGTATAAGCATATCCTGTTATAAAGTACGCTAAAGTTGTTAAAATCTTATAAACAAGTTTTAATATTATAGAATCAATCATATTTATTATATAAAAATAACTTTAATAATAACTTATATACTTTTTAATAACCAAATCACTACAATGACTCCAATTGGATATGCTAGTCTTATAATGAATTCATTCGTACTATTAAGTGTGTTATGATCTATATATTGTTTAAGGTATGTAAATATTAAGCGATCAAATGATATAGCTATTAAAATTACTAAAGCAAATAAAAACAATTTAAATACATCACCTTTCGTTTGTCCTAATTTATCCCAAAATGATATTTGATGTTCTTTATATATTACTTTCGGAACTGGTTGTTGTTGATAAATTGTTTCTGGTTGTTGATATGGATGTTTTTCAGGATTAGGTGGTTGTGTATTCTGCTGTTGTGTATTTTGCATTGGTTGTATATTATTATGTTGTATATTTGTTTCAGGTTCTTGCATATCTCCATAAACTAACGAAAGCTCTGTTCCGTCAAACATAATTCTTTTTATTATCTACATCTATAATAAAAATGGATATTTCGGATAAAATTATAAATGTCTGTATAATTTTTGCTATTTTAGCAATATTATCTATTATATTTGGGTGTTTTTATTTTAGTAATAAATCAGAAAACTTTAAAGATGCTTCTAAAGAACATATGATAATAGAACAAATTACTGGAATGTTAAATACTGCTACTGATAAAGAAATAACTAGTTTTATGAATAAAAATAAAGCATTATTTACAAATGAAACGTTTGTTACTAAAATAGTTGAAAAGTTAAAAAAGGAAGATTTTAAAACAAAAGGAAAAAAAGAGACTTTTAAGGCTGGTTTAAAAAAAAAACCCAATAAAAAGTGATTAGTCGTCGTCGTCTTCGTCGTCGTCTTCGTCTTCGTCGTCTTCGTCTTCTAAATCATCATCAGAGTCTTGTTTATTAATTTGATTCATTTTGTATTCTAGAACATTAGGATTATAATTTGGATTTAAGATTGATTTATCAAAAGGTATATTAGTAGAAGCTTGATAATAATGAACTTTAAATGTAATATTATGATTAGCACCTTTAAAATCATAAAAATTATTATTTTGAGTTTTAAATACTAAAGACATTTTAGAAAACTTACCAATCGGATGAAACTCTCTTACATTTGTTTTTTGTATGGATATATTCTCATCATTATATCCTAAAGTACCTAATTTAAATCTAGCTAATCCTAAATTATGTTTAGCATATGATAATGAAACTGAAGAATGTTCTTCAATCTCCGGACAATTTAATATGACATATTTTTCACCAATTAAATCGACAATACCTGGTGCTTCAATCCGATGTGTTGTATTATAAGGTTTGCTTACAAAGTATCTAAATTTAGTGTTGTCTTTCGTTATTTTAATATCCGTTAATTGTGTAAAATATCCATCACTAACATTTTGTGAAAGATTAAAACCTAATGTATTCCGTAATGTAGAATTATTCATATCTAATACAAAAGGTTTTGAAGATGTAAAAGCTATTTTATTTTTAACATCAGGTGGAGTGCTTAAGCTTTCTATCTTTAAATTAAGTAATTTAACATTTAACAATTGGATTAATTGTGCTAATGAAAAGTCGCCTATATCTAATTCAAGTTTAGTATAGTTCAATAATTCAACATTGCTAATATCATCACCTACAAAATAATATAATATGTTGTTGTTTTTATCAACATTATACATTGTTCGCGGAACTGACGCATCTACAACTTCTAATCCAAAAACATTTTTAAAGGGTTCTGTAAACTGAATAGTATAATTATTAGGGTGAGGATAGTCTATATAATTCCTATCTTTAGAATCAATTATAAATGTATAATGCTGTTTGAAACTATTGGTTTTTAAAAATTGTATATCATCAAGAGACATTTATATTTTTTATATATAAATATGTTTAAATCAGAAATCCTCATATTAATATTCTTAGTAGTTATACTCGCTATTTTATATTTTAATACTACCAAAGAAGAGTTTAAAACAACAGAACAGACTTATAAAAAGATTACAATCGAAAATGAAGAAAATTACGCTCTTATTATAACTAATTTACAAACGATTATTGATACTATTACAGGTTATATTGTATTAGATAATAATGTTAATGAATTACAACTTAAAATTGATAAACTATTAGCATTAAAATTGGAGAAACAAACGGAAAATGATAACGAAATACAAAGTAAAAACTCATTAGAGGTTGAAGAATCTAAAATAAAAAACGAGCAATCTATAAATTCATCAGATATAATATTAAATGGTAGTACTATCCGTAATTTAAATGATGAAATTGATGTATTAAATAATAAACTAAAAAAAGTAAAACCTAATAATAATATCAATATCATTACTAAAAATATAAATGATTTAGATAATAATATAAAAAATATTAACAATACATTACCATTAGAAGATCGTTTCAAATATTTATTAGATATAGAAAGTACCAATATTTATATTAAAGAATTAAAAGAATTAAAAAAAGAATTGGAAGAGTTAGATAAAGAATTAATAAAAGAACAAGCGTTGAAGACGAAAACCGATAATGATATTAAAAAAATGAGTGAAACTATAACTGTAAAAAAGAAAACAGTTAATGATTTAGATAATAAAAACCGTAAGATTCAACAGAATGTAACCATAAATGAAAGTAGATTAAACCAAATAAATACTTCTCTAATAACACACAAAATAAATATTAAAAGACTTATAAAAGAAATTGAAAAACTAACGAATAATATATTAGAATTAGAAAATGAGAAGAATCAAAAAATCAGAGAAAGAACAAATGAGTTTAATACATTAAATGATCAATTGATATCATATGAGTTAGAAGAATTACTAGAGGATGTTAATAAGTTAAAAAAAACAAAAGAATATTATGAACAAATGTTAAAAAACTTTAAAGAAACTCGTAAGATAGAGTTTGGAGAATTAAAAGTGAACGATAATGATTATAGAAAGCATAATTTATTAAGAGAGTTAAAAGATGATGATAAGCAAAAGAATATGTATTATAAAATAACTAATACGGAATTAAAAAATAAATTGGATGAATTATGTGCTAAAAAGGAAAGCACAAAATACGGTAATTATATGATAGAAGAAAACTTAAATGAATATTGTAAAAATGAGGATTATGAAAAGATATGTCATTATGATATATTAAATAATGTAATAACCGATAATAATAATGATAATAATAATTTAGGAAAAGAGTGTATGAAAATAAAACCTTTTATAAATAAAATACCTTATACAATAACAAAGAAATGATAAATAAGGTTATATTAATATTTTTAATAATATTATTAATATCATTAGTGTTATATTTTGACAATAACAAAGAATATTTTACAGATTGTATTATTTATAAATCCAATACAACATTGACAGATAATACTTTTTACCATAAAGGTGAATTACAATTATTATGGAGTTTTTTTACAGAAACTGAAAATAATGAATTAATACGTAAAACATATAATGATAAAAAAAAAACAGGTAAATTGAATGAAACCAATATGATTAATTTAGATAAATTAAATAGAAAGTATCATGAAGATAAAAAAATAGTAATGGATAAATTATGTCCTTCTAATACTGATTGGGCAACTTGTTATTTTAATGATACATCCGAAAAAGTTTTTGATGATGATAAACAAACAGATGATAAAGTGTTTTTTAATAGACTTGGAGACATTTCAGACATATGTGAAAATATAACAAAATTGAAAACCGATACAGCTGTAAATCAAAAAGAAGATATTATATTATTACGGATAAAATGTAATAGTAAAGATATAGATATTACCGGGGAAATTCCAGAAACTGTTAAAATTGATAATATCAGAATCGTAAAATATGATAAAAATACTAGAACAATTGATATGTACGAAGATGGTAATGACTTTATAAAATACTTTTTTACATTAGATCCAGAAACTTTAAAGTTTTTGCCTATTAAAAAACAGGTGATGTTTTATAGTTTTAAAAATCAATTTTGTAATAATAAATATGAATTAGATAAAACATTTAGCTGTTGTTTTAACATTAATCAGTTAGGTTTTGATTCTATCAATTTTTTAAATTATAATTCTGTATTTTCACCTGATAATATAAATGCGTCGGATTGTGATTTGGATTGCGAAGGAGATACAATAACATCTTTTGAAGATGTGAAAGATGAAATGAAAAACAATGCGTTGGCTAAAGCAAAAAAGGAATATTTAAAATGCAAACAACGGATATCAAGCAACTATAGCAATGATAAAGATATTTTGAACAGTAGACGAGACGATTGTGTAAAACAAAATACATATGCTTTAGATAACTGTAAGTATAAACGGTGTAATTATCATAAAAAAAAGTGTGATTATGAAAAAGATTTAAATAAGATAAATAAGTATAATAAAGCACTTGATGGTGATGATTTTAATTCAATAGATATGGAAAATAAACATTATATAATTGATAATTCCGAAAAAAGTTATAATATATGTAGAAAATATATAGATTACAATAGCGATTTTTACAAAAAGATTGAATCAATCGATAGTGATGAAACAATGATTGATAATTATTTAAGTAACTTTGATACGGAGAACTTATACACTGACTTTAATTTATTAAAATATGTATCTCAAGATAATTGTATTTATATTTTGATAAAAAATATACCTGAATAAATAAAAGATGAGCTGTCAGAAAGGATGTTCAGAACCACTTGAAAAGAAAACTTGCCCTATGTGGATGGCCGATGGTAGAGTAACAACTGATTATAAACCAAGATGCGCGGTTAATGAAGAACTTAATAGCATTTTAACAAATAATAATCAACAGGTTAGTTCCTATAATATTAGAATGTATTTACAGCAAAATGCTGAAAAAGAAATGGAAAGACAACGTAAAAACTCATTACGAGATGTCGCAGATTGCGTACCCTGTACCAATATCGTAAATAAAGATATCGTTCATCCGGAAAGATATGTCGTATCGTGTAATGCTGTTTCGTGTTCTCGTACTGAAGCAAACCCTACCGGATTAGGAGATGGGCGCAAATATTAAATATTCTTATAAGATAAAATGAATATAACAATAAAACACAATAAAATTACTATTACAGGTACTATTACTCAACCTTTTAGTAAAGCAAAATTATATGCCGCAAATCCAATCGATAGAATGAGTAATTATTCAGGCAGTGGTCTACCTTTCCCTTGTTCATATATTGCGTTTGACAATACTCCAAATATTAAACACATCAATACACCTGAATATGGTGCTGTCTTTAGTTATCCTAATAGTTTTTATTTACCAAACGGGATTGATAAAGTACCACCAACTATTTATTTAAGTATCGACGATGTAATCATTGAAACAAAAGAATTAATAGATCCTTTACCATTAAAAACTTTAACACATCGTGGATCTGATAATCGCGAAAGGTTTGTCAGTTATAAATATAATAATTTACCTGTCGCAAATCAAGATGATACAATGATTGCTTATGCCAATATGAAATTAACACAAAATGTATCCTAAAACCAATTTTCAACTTTTTTTTATATAATATTATAGATTCTTATAAATTATTATAGATTCTTATAGATTATTATAGATTCTTATAAATAATTATACAATGTATAGAATCTTATAAACTAT
>TARA_B110000037_G_scaffold97709_1_pt1 | contig 19076 bp, 17 predicted proteins | sample TARA_B110000037 | Tara Oceans TARA_B110000037 (sample SAMEA4397196) | marine metagenome | biome: Polar Biome; feature: [MIX] marine epipelagic wind mixed layer (ENVO:01000061); material: water (ENVO:00002006), including particulate matter (ENVO:01000060) such as... | depth 10-100 m
GGAAAGACGCCAAGATCATTGAAAAGCCTTTTCATGCGGCAGACATGAAAGACACTTCGGCCGTCATTGATAAGGCGCGCAACCTTCTCAACTGGGAACCCCAAGTCCTACCCGAGGCCGGTTTCCAACGCACAGTAGACTGGTATCTCGAGAACAAACATTGGGTCTCCAAAATCAAATTGGGATGAATCGCTGTTTCCTTCAAACGTGTATCTAATTCGGCCGAATAAATAATCTTTATCTAAAAATGACATCATCTAAACGCATCCTCATCACCGGCGGAGCCGGCTTTCTTGGCTCACACCTCAGCGAACGCCTCCTGAACGATGGACACGAAGTCATCTGCATGGATAACTTCTTCACCGGCCGCCGCAGCAACATCGACCACCTCCTCGACAACCACAACTTCGAGCTCATGCGCCACGATGTCATCGACCCCTTCAAAGTCGAAGTCGACTGGATCTTCAACCTCGCCTGCCCAGCTTCCCCCGTTCACTATCAATATAACCCGATCAAGACGACAAAGACGTCTGTGATGGGGGCGATCAACTGCCTCGGCCTCGCCAAACGTGTCAAAGCCCGCGTTTTCCAAGCCTCCACCTCGGAAGTCTACGGCGACCCCGACGTTCACCCCCAGCCCGAGAGCTACCGTGGAAACGTCAACCCCATCGGTATCCGAGCTTGCTACGACGAAGGCAAGCGCGTCGCCGAAACCCTCTTTTTCGACTACCACCGCGAAAACAAGGTCGATATTCGTATCGTCCGTATTTTCAACACTTACGGCCCGAATATGCGGCCTGATGATGGTCGCGTTGTATCCAACTTTATCGTACAGGCCCTCCAAGGCAAAGACATCACAGTCTATGGCGATGGATCACAGACCCGCTCCTTCTGCTACTGCGACGACCTCATCGAGGGCTTTGTCCGCCTCATGACCCAGGATGAGCTCACAGGACCGGTTAACATCGGCAACCCTAGCGAATTCACCATCCTCCAGCTCGCCGAAAAAGTCATCGAACTCACCGGCTCCAGCTCAAAAATCATCTTCGAGCCCCTCCCCTCCGACGACCCCCTCCAACGTAAGCCCGACATCACCATTGCCCGCGAAAAACTAGGCTGGGAGCCCAAATACGACCTCGAAGCCGGCCTCAAGAAAACAATCCCCTACTTCGATCAGTTACTCAAAGAAGGTTGAGGCGCGTCAGCGCACAAAGGTAGGGTCGGCTGTCTCAGCCGACCGCCCAGAGCCATCAGCGAAGGCCGGCAGTTAAATCAATACAGAGCCTGAGTCATACAAGGTAGGGTCGGCTGTCCCAGCGGACCGCTCCAGAGTCTAAGCCCTTCCCGCCTCCTCACGCCCTTTGTTGGTTTAAAAAACAGCTACAAAAGCCATCTGCGGAAATCAGCGTCGATCAGCAGTTAAATCAATACAGAGCCATAAGCCATACAAGGTAGGGTCGGCTGTCCCAGCGGACCGCAACAGAGCCATCAGCCTCTTAAAACTAAAAATGCGCGCGAGCGCTCTCCCATCTCCAACGCCCATCTTCCATCTCCCAATTCTCAAACCCATGAACATTCTCGTCATCGGAGGCGCCGGTTACATCGGCAGCCATTGCGTCCGCCAACTCGTCAATTCCGGACATCGCCCAATCGTCCTTGATAACCTCGCCTACGGCCACCGCGAAGCAGTCGCATCAGACATCACCTTCTACGAGGGCGATCTCGGCGAGCCAGCCGTTGTTGAGCCTATTCTACGCGACGAGAAGATTGATATAGTGATGCACTTCGCCGCCTTCGCCTACGTAGGCGAATCGATGACCGATCCCCTCAAATACTACGACAACAACATCGCAAAGACGATCAGCCTCCTCCAATCAATGCGCGCCACCGGCGTGACTAAATTTGTCTTCAGCTCCTCCTGTACTATTTTTGGTGACGCCGCGGAAATGCCTCTCACCGAGGCTCACCCTGTCCAGGCCTTCAGCGTCTATGGCCAAACCAAAGCGATGGGTGAAGATATCCTCAATGCCTGCGCCGATGCCTATGGAATGAGTGTCGCCTGTTTCCGCTACTTCAACGCTTCTGGAGCATCTGAAGACGGTATGATAGGTGAAGATCACGATCCAGAGACGCACCTCATCCCTCTTGCGATCCACGCCGCTCAAGGAAAGCGAGGGGCCCTCACTGTCTTTGGGAATGATTACGATACCCCCGACGGCACGTGTCTCCGCGACTACGTCCATATTGACGACCTTGCTACTGCCCACATAGCAGTCTTTCCAAAGCTCGATATGCCGGGAGCAAAATTCGCCTACAACCTCGGCACAGGCACACCCGCCAGTGTTCTTGAGGTCATTAACGCCATTGAAGAGGTTACCGGCCTCACAGTCCCCTACTCCATCGGTGAACGCCGACCCGGGGATGTCACAGCGGCCTATGCTAATAGTATCAAAGCTCAGGAAGAACTCGGTTGGACACCCAAATATAAAACGATCAAGTCCATCGTCATCACCGCTTGGAAATGGCACCAAGCAAAGCCAGACGGCTTTGATTCATAAAGGTAGGGTCAGGTCAGCTGTCCCAGCGGACCACAAAGCAATACAAGGTAGGGTCGGCTGTCCCAGCGGACCGCAACAGAGCCACAAGCCCATTTCACCTTCCCGCGCATCAACTGCGTATCTCCGCCTTCCGATCTCCGAACTATCCGCGCGCGAGCGCGCGTCCCAATGAAAAAACTCTTCCTCTCATTAGGTCTCCTCACTCTCTGCATCAGTCTCGGCCTCGCCATTTTCGACGCCAACAGAGAGATCCCCGCCCCAACCCTCACACAACCCCTTAAGGAGCTCCTCCCTATGGGAGAAGCATTTGGCTGGACTTCAGAGGACCTCCCTCTCGGCAATACGGAGGCCCTCGATGAAGCCACCCATCGCATGCTCAATCTCACTGATTTCGTCTACCGCCGCTACACAAGGGGCACAGACAGTTTCGAAGTCTACATCGGGTACTGGGCCCCTGGCACAATGCCCGCTAGAGATATGAATTCTCATACGCCCGATACATGCTGGGTAAATGCGGGATGGACGACTACAGAAAGCAAATTGGAGTCTCTTTCTTTCACTGACGACAGATCTTTACTGCCTGGTCGCTGGCGTTGGTTTAAAAAGGATGACGCCAGTATCAACGTAATTTTCTGGCACCTATTAGATGGAGAGCCCTATCAATATGGTCACAAATCATTCACTGAGCGGCTAAGTAAGCTCATTATAGACCCATTCAAATACCACTTAAACATGCGCCGCGAACAATACCTGATTAGAATCTCTTCAAATTCCCCGCTTGATCACCTATGGGACGAATCCTTGTCTCAAAGTATTCTAGCCAAGATTGCACCTGCACCACACATCCACATCAGACTTTAATCGTAAAATGTTCACTCCATCACATGCAGCACGGTGAAGAAACTCTTACACGACTATAAAAAAGAAATGACATGAACCGACGACAACAAATCAATAGTTACAATCCAAACAAAGCCTTTGATATATTAATCTTCGTCGGCACGCTATTAGCACCAAGTATAATTGGTCTCAGCCTATATTTTCTAAATATCTTTAAGTATCCAAGGTTCCTAAGCATAGGTTTTATTATAGCAATATTTACATTTTTTATCACTTCGATAATATTCTACACCACATTCAAGAGTGGCCTTTCAAAAGTATTATCGAACCCACAATTCAGACCCAGCAAATACTCAAGGCGATCATTTCTAATACTTTCGTTTCTAGCCATATTCAACTTTTCACAACTTTTATTGATGATTCAGATGTCTGGCGGATCTTCGTTGTATCAGTCGAGTGTAGTACTACAAGAAGCAAGATCAATGCTCATGGAAAGTCTGCGATCTGCCTTTCCTGGATTTCGACGAATTTATTCAATAACCTCAGCCTTTTTAATAATAGCTCCCCTATATGGAGTTTATCACTTCCGAGTTCTTTCAGGCAAAGAAAAGATATTATTATATTTTTGCATAAGCCTCTATCCAGCTACGGCCCTCGCCTACATGGGAAGACTTTATGCAGGCTATATGGTCCTATTGCTATTCATATCTATTTGTACCTTAAAGATAAATACAGTAAATTTCCGATCAACTCTTAAAAAAATATATGTCCTAATCATAGTGTCTTTCGCTCTTCTTTTTGCATATGGAGCATTCAGACAGTTCTCTGGCATAGGAGCACGTAGTGACAGAAGCCAAATCGTAGAAAAATATACGATGGAACTGAACTCACCTTACGATGACATTCTTGGTCCAGTCTTAACAACCCTCCCTGGTCAGACATTCTATCAATCCGTCAACTACTTAACACGACCTTGGTACAATGCCTCGGTAGTCCTTGCAAATAATAATTTCGATCCTCAGCCCTTTACATTAAACTTCTATTTTCTTTCTTGGCCGATCACAAAACTGTCCGATCAGTATGGAAATTACAAAGAAAGACTCTACAGAGTTCAAAAATTCAGACTAGATAATGATCTTCCTTCACGGACTTGGTGTACGGCATTCCATTCGCTACAAATGGATTTCGGGATCATATTCATCCTGCCTTTTTCGTGTATAATCGCATATCTATCTGCTGCTGCTCTAACAAAAGGACTCGCGAATCATTGGCTATTCATACTAGGAGTCACTATGACACTATATATCCCTACAATGTTTGCATTCAGTCCATTCAATCAAAACTCTGTGCAATTTAGTGTAGCAATCAGCGGGCTATTACTACTGGCACAAAATAAATCTAGATGAATCGTTTCGGAGTAGTAATACCAAGTTTCAATCAAGGAAACTACATATCTCATACTTTAGAATCACTTTGGCTAAATCATGAATTGATAGAAGATGTACTCATACTAGACAACGAGTCTACAGACGGTACTCTTTCGATAATTGAACAATTTCAAAAGAAGTGGCCAACGATCAGACTGATATCAAAAAAGGACAACGGTCAAGCTGATGCATTGAACAGAGGCTTCAAAGAAATCAGCGGACAATACCTCTGCTATTTAAACTCAGATGACATACTTTGCCCTAACGCACTGATGACAATTGCACCACATTTCGATAATGGTGCAGAATTCGTAACTGGTCATCGACTCGCAATTTCTAGCAGAGGATTGCCCCTATGGAGATTTCCGCCCATTCCGACTATCAATGATGAATTTTTCATCACAAGTGGGTGCCATCAAGAATCTAGCTTCTGGACCAGAACATCATACAATAAGGCTGGTGGATTTATCGACGACTCATACCGCTTTGCAATGGATTTTGAACTATTTGTGCGGATGAGAACATCTGGTATTAAAGTGAAGTACATAAATGATTTAGTAGGAAAATTCAGAATACATGACACCTCTAAAACGACAAACCAACTATCTACACTAGGATTCCAAGAAATCCAACGAGTGCGTAAGGCACATGGCATGAAGCCTATGAGTAATACAGAGCATAAAGAGGCGTATTTCAAAACAATGAAAGCGAGTCTCGGTTTCAAACGTTATTGCCTGTATAAAACCGGGGGTATTGTCTGCAAAAGAGTCTCAAAATATTTATAAATATACAAATACATGAAGGAGAAACACCAAATCTACCTTGCATCTTATCCGAGATCTGGAAACACGTTGTTCAGGCTTGTTCTGAAAGAATGCTTCAATCTCGAAACCGACACTATCTATAAAAACGAAGGTGATTTGCAAAACTCCGTAGGACTGGGACTTACAAATGCATCATATTTTGTAAAAACCCATGAACCAGAGGAGGACAGATCAAAAACAATCTATTTGGTCCGCAACCCCATTGATGCTATAGTTTCGTATGCCCATTACTATAAGCGAGAGAAATCCTTAGATACGAACATAAGAACCTTGATTCTTAAACTAGTTATACAAGGCAAAGGGAACCCATTCACTGGATGGGGAAATCATGTTTCTCATTGGACAAATGATCCTCCAAAGGATCTTCTAGTCATTAAGTTTGAAGATTTAAAATCTTCACCAATAGAAGTTGTAAATTCAGCCTTAAAATTCCACAATTTGCACAATTCAATTCCTAGCAATGCGTTTCCTCCATTTTCTTACTGGCATGATAAATACCCAGAATTTTTCCGACAGGGAACTGGCGGCTACCAGAATGAGTTTCCCTTAATAGCGAGATTTATATTAAAGTTTAGATGGGCAAAACAAATTCGCGACATGGGTTATAAAGTTTAGTTAATCCTAGTTACACACTACAAATAACCGTGTTCTGGAGTCTACTGATTCAATTAAGCAGGATTATATCCAATTTACTTCCTGTACTCGTTGTAGCACGCCAACTCGGACCTGCATATCTAGGCCTCAATGCTATACCTCTAATAGCATTCAACTTGGCAATTGAAATAGTTGACCAAACTGCAACAACAACAATCATCCATGAATGGAAAAGTTATAAGGTAATAAGAAAGTATGCGTGGGCTCTCGCAACTCTCTTACTTGCAACTATTCTTATATTAAATAGCATTTATAGCGAAAACATAATTCTACGCCTATCCGCAGTTTATGCACTCTCCCTATTTGTTTCAGTTCCCAATTTACTACTACGACCTATCTGGTCATTAAATGGTCGACTCTCAACAATTGCATTACGCAATTTTGTATCTCCATTAATAGCAACTGTATTTCTTGTTTTAATATTATACAGTAAATTGGATTTTTATGCACTTCCAGCATTCTATCTAATTGTATCGGTTTCAGACTACGCCCTAATACAATACTTCTACAAGAAAGATGGATGGATGCTACTATTACGTAGCGCCAGAATCAGCAAAGGATCCACAGACAAAAGGCAAGTTTCTTCAAGTCTAGTATTTACCATACTGAGATTCTTAGCAATGCGGTTTGATCAGATACTATATTCTTCAAGAATGCCCATCGTGGAGTTAGGATTTTACGCACAGGCATCAAGACTGTATAATGCGAGTTCAGGTCTACTGATTAGACCAGTATCAATTGTGCAAACAGCCTTGTATGTTCAAAACAAGAACAGAGAGAACAAAAACACCACCAATAATGAGCCAGTCTATCTTTCTTTCGCATTAATATCATTTTCTTCGATTATTATCATTCTATTTTCAGAACAAGCAGTCCTTCTAACATTGGGCAAAGAATGGAAGGAAGTAGGTCGGATTTTCTGGATGCACTACCTTGCCGCATTTCCAACAGCTTTCCTGTTTTTGACAGGGAATCATTTACTACTGACAGGGAACGGTCTTCTTCGAATTGCCTTAGTTGTCATACGATTCTTCACACTAATCATGCTATGGCATGCTTTCAAGGTCAGTGAATACGAGACTGCTACATCGATATTCATCAGCAGGGAGTGCTTAGTTTCATTATTTATAATACTATTTATTTTCTTTTCTAGAAAAAAAATCAACTCACAACCAATTCTGACAACTGCTTTTTTACTCATATCCACAACTCCCTTAATTGCATTATATACCCAAATAGATCTAACGAGATTTCGCATTTTCATTATTATCCTACTTATCACTGCGCTGGTTGTGGCTTCCATCAAAAGCAAAGATTTCTTACTTGAATCCCTCAAAAAGACACAATGAGGACACTCATCATAACACCAACACTCGGACAATCGAATTATCTTAGTGAAACAATTGAATCTATATACAATATCGATTCACCAATATACCATGTTATAATTTGCCCCGTAAAACACGTATCTACACTACAAAAACTGTATCATAATTCATTAGTAGTAGCTGAGCACAGCGAAACGAATTCAATGTATGACGCAATTAACCAAGCAACCAGACATTACGATGACTGGGATTATTTTACTTACATCAATGATGACGACATACTATTCCCAAGCTTTAGCAGCCATTTAAAAAATGTCCGTCTATGTAATCCTGATATTTCCTATGGAATGGTATCTATGATAGATACCAATGGTCGGCAACTCTATCGCCTACCAGCCTGGAAGAATCCAAATACATTAAATAGGTGTTGGCGCGCGGGCATTTCTCCCTTCACCCAACAAGGAACTTTAGTCTCGAAGGCTGCGTATGATATCAATCAAGGATTTGCACTCAAATATAAATTGGCCTCAGATATGGACTTTTGGGTTCGGCTTTCATGCGACGAAAATACTCGCTTTTTCTTCTATAACAAACTCGTGGCCGGGTACAGGATAACTGATGGACAGTTGTCTCAGAACAGATCGTTGATGATTCAGGAGAAAAATAAAATCCTGACTAATCAGTTCACAACGTCTAAGCCACAAAGATATATATCTAGTCGATTAATACTTTTTGCCATGAACTTCAAATCCTACAGCAAGCGCTTCCTATTTCATGGTTTAAAGCGTAGCGAGGGATTTTTTAACTAATCCCCACTGATCTAGCGACAAATTTATGCGTCAAAATCTCTCAACCAGACCGGATTATAGTCGTGTACTACGATTTCATTTAAGAACGATGCTCGGATCTTCAATGATAGGTAGTCGCTTAATAGCTAGTCAGGGCCACCACGAAAACCTAGCACTCACAAAAGACACTTTCTTGTGCCTGGAAGGCTTTCCTAGGTCCGCCAATACTTACTTTTTGAACGTTATTAAAACTCTTAATCCTGACCTTGGACATATTGCTCATCATACGCACCTAGCTGGACAAATCAAACAAGCAGTCGCTTGGAATATACCAACAGTCTTGCTACTACGGGACCCTTTATCTGCCTGTTCATCGATGCTCATTGCCGAGCCAAAGCTACCACCCAAATGGGTGCTACACTATTACATACGCTTCCACAAATCATTAATTAATGTATCAAACAAGCTATGTATAATTCCATTCAATCAATGTCTTCACGATATCACTAAAACGTTTGAAAGAATCAACAGTGAGCTTGGCCTGAATCTCAACACAAGATCCATACACGACTCAGAAATAGAGATCATCCACAACCACATAACTGACTACAATGACCTTGTAAAACAACGAGACACTTTAAAAGCAATACCCTGTGCTGAGCGAAATATTAAAAAGGCCAAAACAAACGAAATCATACGATCTCAGCCAAAGTTTCATAAAGCGGTCTCGGTTTATGAGCAGATCGGCGCATTAGTTAAATATGAGATCCAGGAATAGAATCCTTTTCCTTGCTCGTATTCCTCCTCCCTTTACGGGGATGACAAATGCCACGCACGCCGTTTGGACTTTGATCGGGAAGCCCAAAACTATTCATTTCGACAAGGTTTATGGTTGGCTATCCAAGAGGAAAATGACCTATGTAATTACTGCTATTCATTCAATTGTTTCTCTCGCCAGAATCTTAATGGAAAGAAAACCGAGCATTGTGTATTTATGCTATAACCAAGGGAAAATCGGAAGACTTATAAGTTTTATTATTGTTTATGTAGCCGAAATAGCAGGACACCAAGTCGTAATCCACCATCATGTTTATGGATATATAAGGAATTCCGGTCTACTCGAGCCCATTTCATTCAAGGGTGTCAGTAGTTCCGTTTTCCATCTGAGTCTTGGACAGAGCATGACCGAAGACTTAATCAAAAATTGTCATATTGATCGGAATCGAATTAGTTCTTTACGGAACTTTTACGCAATTAAAACTCCTGATGTCATTCCATCTCAGCCTAATAAGAATATAGGTCGCACGGAAATTACCTTTGGATTCATTTCAAATATCACCATTGAAAAAGGAATCGGTGAAATCGAATGGCTATCCAGTATGATTGATCCCCACGATGCGGTGAGGATAATTATCGCAGGAGGGTGCAATAACCAAGCAGTAGAGAAAATGCTAGAAAGATTGGTTGCCAATAAATCTGTAAATATTGAGTGGCTCGGGCCTGTTTATGGCGATGAAAAAGCCAAGTTTTTTTCGAAGATTGACTGCCTTCTATTCCCTACCCTCTACATGAATGAAGCACAGCCTTTAGTTCTAATAGAAGCGGCATCGTATGGGTTACCATTCATCAGTTACAACCGCGGTGGCATTGTGGAAATTGCAAATTTATTTAAATCCGATGCAGTGGATACCAGAAAGCAATTTTTAGATTCCTTTAATAACTTTATTTTTAAAGCTAAAAACAGTCCTAGGGAGCTAAAAAAACAACGAATGTCTAGACGATCTACATTCATTAAATTACGGGAGATCGAAATCGCTAGACTATGCGCTTTCTTTGAGACTATGCAGCAGAAATTGGATTAATCATTGCCAGACTCATTCACTTCCGAGTTTTTCAAACCTCAAAGATTATAACTTTTATGGATCTAAAGCACACTGCGCCAGTGCGAAAATGCAGAGCATTTTTAATGCAAGGATTGAAGCTAATTATGACGAAAAAACGAGCCTCGGTTTCTGGAACCGTGTTAGTTAATTCGTTCCCGAAGAGTGGAACCCATCTGCTATACCAAGTCGTAAGGGCATTACCCCAACTTAATGATTACGAAACTTTCCTTGCTTCCACCCCCAGCCTCACAATGCGTGAACGCTCTCAGGAGCAAACTCTGAAAAAAATCTCAAATTGGTGTCCCGGAGAGATTGTCCGCGGTCATCTTTATTTCACGCCGGCAGTTGAATCTGCGCTCAAACAAAAGCACTGCATCCACCTTTTCATTTACCGTGACCCCAGGGATGTCGTCTGCTCTGAGGCCTATTATCTGGCAAATATGAATCGTTGGCATCGCCTTCATAAGACCTTCAGATCTCTCGAAGACGAAGGAAGTCGAATTCAATTCGCAATCGAAGGAGACAAGCAAGGCATCGCACCAGTCCCGTACGAAGATATCAACGCTCGCTTTAAACATTACGAACCTTGGATCTCGAGCCCCAACACAGTCTCGATTCGCTTCGAAGACCTTATTGGTGATCAACGCGACACAACCCTTCACTCAATCATCACAAAGCTCAGCGACCATCTTCCTGGTCTTAATGAAGAATCCCATTCTGAGTGCATGGCCCAAATCCAACCCGAAAAGTCTCATACATTTCGCAAAGGTGGGGGAGTTAGCAGTTGGCAAAAGCGATTCACTCCACAACACAAGAAAGTCTTCAAAGAAATAGCAGGAAAGCTTCTCATTGATCTCGGCTACGAAAAAGATTTCAACTGGTGATCAATACTCTACGCATATTCATCCACGACTACGCAGGGCACGCCTTCCCAGTGAGCCTGAGCCGGGCTTTAGCTCAACAAGGGCATGTAGTCTGCCACGCTTTTGCCTCCGCCCTGCAAACCCCGCGCGGGGCCTTGAGCCGACGGAATGGTGACCCTGACGGTCTGGAGTTTATGGCAGTCGAGATGAGCCCTGATTACGTAAAGGACAAGTACTCCTTCCTGAAACGCCGGCAGCATGAGCGCAATTACGGTAGAGCCGCCAGCGATTTTCTCAGACAATGGAAGCCCGATGTTGTCCTCTCAGGCAATACTCCAACCGAGACTCAAGGCTTCCTTCTCGAAGCAGCAGAAAAGACCCAAACTCCATTCATTTATTGGGTACAGGACTTCTATTCTTTAGCCGTGACTAAGCTCGTGCGCAAGAAACTCCCTATCCTCGGGGAAGCCATTGGTTGGCACTACAGGCGTATGGATAGGAGCCACTTAAGAAGGAGTGCTAGCGTAATCTCTATCACGGAAGATTTCCTCCCTTTCCTCAATAAATGGCGTATCCCGAGCAAGCGTTCTTATGTCATTCCAAACTGGGCTGAGCTTGAGGCCTTTCCAGTCACTCCTAAAACCAATCCTTGGTCTCAGAAACATGGGCTCAGTGAAGCTTTCGTTTTTCTTTATTCGGGGACGATGGGGATGAAGCACAATCCGGAACTCCTCGTCCGCCTCGCTGAGACCTTCATAGGTAACCCAGACGTTAAAATCGTCATCAACTCGGAAGGCTTGGGAGCTGATCACCTCTCGAAAGCAAAAAAAGAGAAAGGCCTGAACAACCTTGTCATCAATGGCTACCAACCTTTCGAGCAACTGCCCGAGGTCTTGGCCACGGCAGATGTCCTCATCACGATTCTCGAACCCGATGCCGGCATCTTCTCAGTCCCATCAAAGACCTTGAGCTACCTCTGTGCCGGGCGATCAATTCTTGGTGCGATGCCAACCGAAAATCTCGCTGCCCAGATCGTTGCTACCGAGGGCGCAGGGCGAGTCGTGGCTCCATTCGACGTCGACGGTTTTGTTCAGGCTGCAAAGGATTTATATTCGAACCAAGCGTCTCTTCAAGACATGGGCGCAAATGCGCGAGCTTACGCCGAAGCGACGTTCTCGATTGAGACCATCACAGCCCGCTTTGAAGAGATATTTGGGAACGTGGTTAAGGGGTAAAAGTTATTCGTTAATGTGTAGGTTTTAAAAGCGGAGCTCCGCCATTCCTAGTAGAAGTATTCATGAAGTAACTTTTCTCACGCAAAGGACCAAGGACACGAAGCTCAGAGCACGAAAAAATGAAGAACCGCTCATTTTCGCTCATTCCCGCTGATATTAAAAAACTACAGAGCACACCGTATAAGCGCTTATCAGCGTTCATCTGCGGTTAACCCCTAAAGATCCTAAGCTTTTGTCGCCTTCGTACCTCCGTGCCTTTGTGAGAAAAACCCCAGCGATCCGCGCGCCTTTTTTTTCGCGACATCCAAGCGAGTCTTCACTCTCATAAAGAAGTGCTGATCGCTCGCCCAAAGACACTATTTCTTAAAAACCTCCCTCGCCTCGTTTTGGCGGCAGGAGGTTTTTTTGTGTTTAATGCACAACTCTCGAGTACCGAAGCAGGCGTCGATGCCGTCATTCATGGCCACCACAAAAGTAATCCTAATCTCCACGCTCTTATAAATGAACTGCAGAGCAACGATATTCAGTGGCTTCGAGAAAGAGGTTCATGGTCGGATATCCTAAAAACCGGTCATACTGGGTCAGACGCTCGATCAACCTGGACTCATCTCAAAAAGAATGACTTTTCAGTCTTAGCTTACGTTAGGGGAGCCAGAAGTGCAGAATCTAAACAATACCCTGCAATCGACTTAGGCATAGACCTTCTTGAAACCTATCAAAGAGCCGCATGGATGGCGTATTCACATTATCACGACGTCGACGCTTGGGAGCTTTTGAATGAAGGTGAAAATGTTTTTGTCCATGACATGCCTGAGCGAGCTGCCGCATGGGAGAAAGTGCTTTATCTCGGCTTAAAAGCCGGAGCGCACAAAATGCTAACTGAACTGAAATACGGACAAGCTAGTAGATTCAATAGCTACGATAACTTTAGCCTTCCCACATTTGCCCCTGAAGCCATCCCTGCTGTCCCAATTCTTCTTGGAGCAATAGCCGGGCTACCCGGCATCCAGTATAACAAGGTGAAAGCAGAGAATGGCTTTCAAGACTATGCTGATGCCTGGAATTTTCATCACTATGGCTGGCCAAGTAACTTCGCGGAACTGATCGCTAGTCATCAGGCGTTCCAACGGACTTCGAGAGCAACAATTGATCTCCCTCTCTGGCTGACAGAGTATGGCAATTATCGCGGCGAAATCAGGTCACGCATGCAAGAGGCTCAAATCGAGCAGGCGGCTTATTTTCGCCACACAACTAAAGTTGCGATCGAAAAGCACGTCGCAGTCACGATGCCTTTCATTGTTAACTGGCATGGCATGCCGGGGTTTTCCCTATTTGATGACAACTTCGATCCATACCTTCCCTGGGATGCCTACACCGCCACGTTAAACTCAGAGTCTAAACGGATACCATCTAAAGCTGTAATCAAAAGCGAGGGCAGGGTATCGCCTGTTATCATGCAATGGGTTGCTGATCCAGTGGTCTCTGTGGCGAATAAGCACAACGGAGCCTACCGGTTTCACCCAGCACTTTCACTCAACCAAGGCTGGCGACCGATGGAAGGGACCCTACGGGTCTACAACTTCTCAGCAGAAGCAATAACAGGAAAACTCAATTGGAGTATCACTGAACCCTTCAGTGCCTTTGTCAGGCATGACACGGGAGCAGAAGACAGCACACTTAGCCTACAAGAATCAGGACAAGACGTTACCCTACCGTCGATGGGAATAGCGACCTTCCACCTCCGCTTATTTACTAACACTTCAAAGGCAGATCGATTCCTAGCAGGCGCATTTTCTGCAAAGTTTAATCCAAACATTGATATCGTCGAAGGAGGCCAAAAAACAGTGCCCTCCGCCCTGCTCTACTTCCCGGTCGAAACTCAACCAAGCTGGGATCAATTTACCTCCATCCCCATCAAGATCAGCGAGACCTCTCAAAACCTCCGCGCCCGTCCAATCAGCCAGCGAGTAACCGGCACAACGGTAGCTATGGATTTTATCTCACAAAGGCGCAAAGGCACAAAGGCAGGGTCGGCTGTCTCAGCCGACAGCAACAGAGCAATCAGCGTCCCTCATTCACAGTCCACAACCCCGCGCAACGGCCCCCTGGGGACAGGCGGCCCTACCACCCCGACACACAAAAACTCCACCACCCCACGCAGCGGCCCCCTGGGAGGCGGCCCTACCCTCCCCATCTGGATCAAAGAAGATCGCGACCCCGAGCTCAATCGCTTCGAAGACTTTGCAGAAGAAGGAAAACAGCGATTCGCCACGGAGAAAAAGAATATCCGCGTTCATCCGCGTTCATCTGTGGTTCAAAAAACAGTATCTTTAGCGCCTGTATCAATAACTCAGCGCGGTCTTCCCGATTGGCATAACCGTGATTATCCTTATGGCTATGAATGGACCAGCCAATCAGGCACTTGGTCCGGATTTAATCGCATGATAGTAGAGGATCTAGGAGTCGAGGTCGGAACCTTTGCCAAAATCCATCTCAAGCTCAATGCCCTCCATCCTCACAGCCAAAAAAAGCCGCGCGCGGTTTGCAAGGTAGTCGATGGGCTTCCTCAAGATGGATGGATAGGGGTCATTGCAAACCGTAATTTTGACGCCACCTTTAATTTGCAGGTTTTTCTGATTGATAAACTGGGACAGCGTTGGACGATTGATGAACAGCTTATTTCCAACCCTCACCTTCCGGGCTTTGAGAAGCTCCTAAAGATCGCCGACTTTGATAAAATATACTTTGGAAACATTGTCCCAGGCGCAGCCCTAATACCAGAAGATGTGGTAGAAATTCAACTACATCCTCATGGATTAGAGAACAGGGGCGGCTCCCTTGAAATCGCTCTGTCGATTATGCGGCCGAAGGAAGCGGGCTAGCGCGTAGGGCCGTAGCACTCTCTTCGGTTCTGAATTTCTCTCACAAAGGCGCGGAGGCACAAAGCTATGGCTCGATCTGTCCGTTGATCGTCCTGGTGATTCCATGCTTCATCAGCTCTTCTCCGAAATTTAGCAGGTAGCCAAGTTTGACGCCTGTAAGCTTTAAGTAACTGAGAAGCTGCTTTTTATGTGCAGGATTGATCTTCTCAACGGACTTCAATTCAAGGATCACCTTCCCTTCGACAACGATATCGGCACGGAAACCTTCCTCAAATATTTCACCATCAAATTCAATTGGGATGCTCACCTGACGAGCAACCATCAGACCCCTTTTCTCCAAAAGCCGCGCTAAGGTGACTTCGTATACGCTTTCTAGCAAGCTGGGGCCTAGTGCTCTATGCAACTGAATAGATGCATCAACGACTACCTTACCAATCTCGTTTTCAGTCACTCTTCGTGCCTTTGCGCCTTAGTGAGAGTTCCTGCCATCTGTACAATGCACGGTTTAATACGCGTTTTTACGCGCGAAAAAGGTCATCACCAAACAATAGACATCGAGCCAAGGCGTCCAATTTTCGATATAATAGACATCGTAACGAATACGCTCGGATAAATCGGTATTACCTCGCAGCCCATTCACTTGAGCCCAGCCAGTGATACCCGGCTTCACGTGGTGGCGGTGGTTGTAGTGCTCGATCTCGCGCTCAAATTTCTCAATCAGCTCTGGACGTTCTGGTCGAGGGCCGACAAGACTCATATCTCCCTTGAGCACGTTCCAGAACTGTGGAAGTTCATCGAGATTTGTCTCCCGCATGAACTTACCGATAGGCAAACGCCGCGGGTCATTTTCCGTCGCCCATTGCGCACCCGCAGATTCCGCGTTCAGTTTCATCGAGCGCAACTTGTAAATTGTAAACGGTTCACCCTTTAGTCCAGAACGCGTCTGCCTATATATAACAGAACCGCTGGGGTCTTGTTTCCTTATAACAAGTGCACAAATCGCTATGAGCGGGGCCGATATTGCGAGTCCAACAAGTGCACCCACAATATCAAAGCTCCTTTTGATCACTTGTCCCGTGATTTGTTGAATCGCCATTTCATCAACTCCCAATAGAGGCTTGGAAGAGATTGTCTCGAGTCTCAATCCCGAAACAAAAATCTGAAACATCGAAGGCAAAACCTTGAGTTGGATGTAATGAACTTCACAGAGTTTTGCGATGTTTGAAATCACACTACGGTCAAGGTTCAAGTCTGCGATGATCAAGATATCCGGAGAATCCGAAGCGATCAATTTCTCCAGCTCCGTTAGTTGACCAAGTCGACCATAAATCGCGGGTGCGGTCTGGGTGTTTTTGTTCTTAGTCGATGTATCGACCCAGCCAAGGACTGAATATGGGTTACTCTCATCCCCGTATATTGAATCAGCTAAATCCGCTGACTCCTGATTCCACCCAACAAAAAGAACTTTTTGAGAAAGAGTCTTGGCGGCTCCGGCTGTACGAACGGTGCGGGTAAAAAACCATTTCCATGTTCCTACGGCAAACAATACACTGATAAAAGAACAGGCCATGAAAATACGCGAAATTTGCGGCTCAAATTTCAAAACAACCGAAGTGCAAAGATAGATGACAAACCAGAATGTCGTCGCCTGAAAGGTCATCGGGAGCAATTTCCTCGGGCGCAAAAGGTATTTCCAATTGTAGAGCTTCTGCTGAAAGAACGCGGCGATAAGGAAGATGACCCCCAATATCAACACAGGTTGATAAGCACTGAAAGCAACAGCGTCGCTTGGAGCGGAACCAAACTCAATCAAAGGGGTGTAAAACCTCAACCAAAAGCCAAAAGCTAAACCCAAATAGGCAAAAACTACGTCACCCAACAGCATGATAAAAAGAAGCCTATGACGAAGGGAAACTACACTCGCGCGACTCGACGCGGCTTCAGTCGGCAAAGTATCCACTGGCGCACTCATATTCGGTTCATTTAATGACATTAGAGAGAAAGCAAACAGGAAGAAATCAACTATACATCTGAATAATTAGGCTACATTCAGTCATCTTTAAGCACTCAGAAATTCAGCTTTTAGCCAGTCGAATTAGATCGCAATCCCCGATGCTGTGTTTCAAGTAGAGCTGAAGCCATAAATATTGCAAAAAACAGGCCAAGGATGGGGGTTCGGAGAGGGAACTCAATCATGCTGTAGAGCATTAGAACTATAACACATCCAATCGCGCTCAAGAAAATGAAGCCAACTCCTCCAGCGCGGATGTAACTAAATAATTGCGACAAAAGCGTAAGTATAAGTAGGCAGATTACTACTGTTCCAACAATCCCTAGTTCACAAAGCACTTGCATATATTCATTATGAGCATGATCGAAATGCATTGGTGTAGCATACCGAACGCCCTTTTTGGTCCGATTACCCTGAGCATCAAACCGGGAATAGTTAGCAATCAAGAGGTCGATTTCACTTAAAAAATCGATATGGTCGCGATAGAAATAAGACCAACTACCAATTCCGTAACCATAAACTGGGCTGGTTTTGAACATCCGAATTGAAACACGATTCAGTAAAACACGTCGGTCTATGTTTTCACTTTCACCTTCTTTAAAATCGTCAAATTGCGTTACAGTGGTCTGAAGTGTTTTTTGCACGGGATTTTTATTTCCCTGCCCCGTACTAGTATTCGTCACATACCAGACTACCCCCCCCGCGATAAGCAAAACAAGAAAGCTGGCCATGACACCGACCATTTTGAATGAACGCTCTCGGTATGCCATTACCCCAGCCACGCCGAGGGCAGCGAACCAAAGGAAGGCCATTAGAAGAATTGGTCCACGTGAGAGCGATTGGAGTGTAGCAAGGCTGAGGAAAAGGGCAATCGCTAGATAGAAAACCTGAATCCCACTAAAATGGCGGCTTAGTAAAGCACGGCTGAAGCCGCGGCCAGCCAGTCCTAAGGCTAGCAAGATTCCGATAAGCTGTAGCATCCCCCCATGATTAGGATTCTTCAAGGAGCCCCAGAATGGAGGAATATTGTTTTGCCCCATTTCAATCCCCCAATAGATTGTTTTCGACTCGGTGAAGAAGTAGCCAAGGGCCATGAGCGTCCAGAGTGAGACAACGGCAAGAACAGCATTTAGGAGCCAATCAAGCGCTCGCCTCGATCGTAGTCCGACATAAAGACAACAGACCATCAGCCAAGGTAATGCGATTTGGAGGAGGCCTGCGCGAGGGCTGTTCGTCATGAAGAGCGGGACGCTAACGCCCGAAGGCAGCCATTCGATAAAATCGAGCGGCTCCATCCTAGCCCCTTTACCAGGAATAGGAACGAGCTCATAGGCGGGGTTTAAGGTCTGGAGTATCCCATAGCCTAGAACAGCGAGGCCGAGCCAAAAGAAGGGAAAGCTGAGCAGTCGCTTGAGATGAGCGATAGGTGTGCCGTCAGGTCGATCCGTTTCAAGCAGTGGAGACGCGGGAGCAAAGAGCCACATAAACGTCCAGAGTCCGAGGCCGAGGCTGACAAACGAGCCCCAAAGCCCTAGCCCGCCACGAAACCAGAAAAGGGTGACGGTGAACCACAAGAGTGCATTGAAGACGAGAAGCCACTGCCGATGGGGAATGGGTGGCAATACGGGTGGTTGCTTCAGATGCCGGGGGGTCCCGGTTTCAGCGCGGAATCGGTCCAGTGGAGTTTCGGTCATAGCCTAGTACGGCCATGATTTGACGAAGCCTCTTCTCCGTTGGCAACTCTGCAGTTCTGCCAAAGCGGGAATAAAGGTAAAAAACGAAA
>TARA_B110000037_G_scaffold36909_1_pt1 | contig 18977 bp, 15 predicted proteins | sample TARA_B110000037 | Tara Oceans TARA_B110000037 (sample SAMEA4397196) | marine metagenome | biome: Polar Biome; feature: [MIX] marine epipelagic wind mixed layer (ENVO:01000061); material: water (ENVO:00002006), including particulate matter (ENVO:01000060) such as... | depth 10-100 m
GATTGGCGGCACAAGAGCAAACAACTTAAATTACAACGGAATTAATGTCTATGGAGATGAAGTTTCTACTGGGATTAAAGAAGTTGCAGTAGCACTAGAGGCTTTAGGCATCTTACCTGCTGGCGCGAATGCCCTAGTACCAAACGTAGCTGTGAGTAGAACAGGTTACAACGAAAGAGATTTAACAAACTACAATGCCGAAAGTATCAAAGCGGATTGGGGTCTCTATTACAGACCTTTTGAAAATGACTTTGAGATTTCATATGTTGGTAAAGTAGGAACAGGTTCTACTATATACCAAGGAATCAACCGATATGCGATTAACAACTTTTTTCAAGAACAGCATAAATTAGAGGTCAAAAATGATAACTTCTTTGTTAGAGGATATGTTGTTTCAGATAACGCTGGAGATTCTTATGATATGGTCTTTACGGGGATTAATATCAACAGAGCATGGAAAGACGATGTAACATGGTTTGGTGAATATGCTGGAACTTATGTACAGTCTACTTTAGGTGGTGCAACAGATGCACAAGCCCATGCTGCTGCAAGAACTGTTGCTGATACGGGTCGATTCTTACCTGGTTCTGATGACTTTCAAAATGCATTCAACACAAGCGTTAATGATCCAGACTTGACTACAGGATCTAAATTTCAGGATGCTTCTAAATACTACCATGCAGATGCTAACTATAATTTCGCTCATTTAATTGATGCTGTTGACATCCAAGTAGGAGGGTCGTTTAGACAATACAGCTTAAATTCTTCTGGAACAATTTATACAGATTACGATGGTGCCATAGACTACTCTGAATTTGGAGTTTATACGCAACTTCAAAAAGAAGTTGAATTGAGCTCTGACTCAAAATTAAAATTCACAGGGTCGGTTCGTTATGACAAATCAGAATTTTTTGATGGCTTCTTTTCACCTAGATTATCTGCTGGCTTAACAATAAACAGAAATCATAACATCAGACTTTCTGGACAAACTGGTTTTAGAAATCCAACCACACAAGATTTATTTATTGGTCTTGATGCAGGACGTGCCTTACTTGTAGGGTCTGCACCAAACAACTTAGACCGTTATTCAAATGTATTTGATATTTCTCAAACAGGACAAGCTGTTTTTGGACAACCAAGTACAATTACTCAAACAGGTGCTGCTGCTTATAACAATTCATACACTGCAAGTTCGGTAGGAATGTTAGGGGTTACTGGAAATCCAGCTGACTTAGTAGTTGCAAATCCAGACGTCGTGAAACCTGAACAAGTGACCGCATTTGAAATAGGATACCGTGGTAAATTTGACAATTTAATTGTTGATTTGAGTGCCTACCACAATTCATATAAAGACTTTATTTCGACAGAAATTGTAGTCGCTCCTTTATATGGAGTTGCAGGAGATGGTGGACTTTCAGTTGCTTCTATTGCCAATGGCGATTATACAGCCTACAGTGCATACACAAACTCTAGAGCTGGGATTACATCCTATGGAGCTTCTATTGGATTGTCAACAAAAGTGTTTGGCGATTTCGATTTGAGCGGTAACTATACCTACGCTAAAATGGAAGAAGATAAAAACTTTCCTGATTTCAACACAAACTTTAATACTCCAGAACATAAATTTAAGGCCTCTTTTGGAAATACAGCCTTATTTGAAAACTTTGGATTTAACGTGGCGTACAGATTTAGTGATGACTACTTCTGGGAAGCATCATTTGGAAATGGTGTTGTAGAAGAATTCCATACCGTAGATGCACAAATCAACTATGCTGTACCAAGTATTAAATCAACGTTCAAAGCAGGTGCTACCAATTTATTAGGAACTGAATACAATACGGCATTTGGAACTGGAAACATTGGATCAATTTACTTCCTATCTTGGACTATTAACAACTAATAATTAAAACTATGAAACATATAAAATATATATTACTTAGTGCTGTAGTTCTTGGATTTACGGCATGTAATGACGTAGAAGACGTCCTTGAAGCTAATGGAGAAACCACAGAAACAACCATGCTTCCAGAACTAAATGCAGGGGATTTAGATTTTTCTAACTATATAGCAGTTGGGCCTTCATTTTCTGCGGGTGTAACAGACGGATCATTGTTCTTAGCAGGTCAAGAAAATTCTTGGCCTAACATAATATCTAAAGAATTTGCAAAAGCTGGAGGTGGTGAGTTTAGACAACCAACCATGTCCGATAACTACGGAGGCTTGTCTGTTGGTGGAGCACGAATTAATGACGTTGGACTGAGATTAGTTTTTAACGGCGCTGGACCTGCACCTTTAGAGTCTGTGATAGGCTCTGTTACCGTCGCAACAGATCTATTAGATAATCCAGAAGGACCTTTTAATAATTTAGGGGTACCAGGCGCAAAAAGTTTCCACTTTGTTGCACCCGGATATGGTAATCTAGCGAACTTAGAAGCTGGACTTGCCAATCCATACGCTACACGACTTACTGGAAGTACACCAAATGCATCTATCATTGAATTAGCAGTGTCTCAAAACCCATCATTTTTCACTTTATCTTTATTTGGAGGGAATGATGTTTTAGGATATGCTACTGGTGGTGCAAATCAAGAAGCAGGTGCGATTACGCCTCTAGCTACTTTTGAGGGAGCGCTTAGTATTGCTCTAACGGCATTAACTGCAAATGGAGCGCAAGGCGTCGTTTCTGGAATACCTTATGTTACAGATTTACCGCATTTTACTACAGTACCTTATAACTCTATACCATTAGATGCAGATACAGCTACTGCTGTTAATGGTGGATATGCAGCATACAATGGTGGAATTCAAGCCGCTTTAGCTGCTCTTACTGGAACTGGATTGTTCACTGCTGAAGAAGCAGAAAAAAGAACAATTGAATTTGCAGCAGGTCAAAATGCCGTTGTAATTATTGATGAAGATCTTACAGATTTAGGCGCAATTAACCCTGCATTTGCCGCTTTACCAAAATACAGACAAGCGACCGCAGAAGATTTGTTGGTGCTTTCAAGTGCATCATTCTTAGGCACATTAGCAGATCCAACCAACCCCTTTTCTATAAACGGAGTTGTTGTTCCTTTGGCTGACAAATGGGTCGTTACTGAAACAGAATTAGTAGAAATCATTAGTGTAACTGACGCTATGAATGCGAGTGTTGAAGCAGCTGCTCAGAGTTTTGGAATTGCTTATGTAAACTTACAGGCAATCTTGACTCAAGCATCAACTGGTGGAATTGTATTTGATAATTACACATTAGATACAAAACTAGTCACTGGAGGTCTTGTAGGGCTAGACGGTGTGCATTTAACAGCAAGAGGGTATGCTTACATGGCAAACTCTTTCTTACTAGCTATTGATAATCACTATGGATCTAATTTCGTAGCTTCAGGTAATGTTGCCAAAGCAGGAGATTATCCAACAAATTATTCGCCATTATTGCAATAATTATTTCTGAATATAAAAATCATAAAAAACCCGGAGCTTTGCTCTGGGTTTTTTAATTAAAACTATTATCTTTGCAGCGCGAAAACCATGTGTTTTCCACATCATTTTTAGATAAAAATATAAACAATAAAGTAATGTCAAAAGTTACAGGTAAAGTTGCTCAAATTGTAGGTCCAGTGATCGATGTCGAATTCGCATCTGGAGCAGACCTTCCAAAAATTTACGATTCCTTAGAAATCAACAGAGCTGATGGGTCTATTTTGGTCCTTGAAGTTCAATCACATATTGGTGAAAACTCCGTGCGTACCATTGCCATGGATTCATCGGATGGGTTGAGTCGTGGAACCGAAGTCAATGCCACGGGCGCACCAATTCAGGTGCCTGTTGGAGACGACGTCTATGGTCGTTTGTTTAATGTGATTGGAGATGCCATTGACGGTTTAGGAGATTTACCTAAAGCTGGTGATGCTGGATTGCCAATTCACAGAAAAGCACCAAAATTTGAAGAACTTTCGACTTCTACTGAAGTTTTATTTACTGGAATCAAAGTCATCGATTTAATTGAGCCGTATGCAAAAGGAGGTAAAATTGGATTATTTGGTGGTGCTGGAGTAGGTAAAACAGTATTGATACAAGAACTGATTAACAATATTGCCAAAGGCCATGGTGGTCTTTCGGTATTTGCCGGGGTTGGAGAACGTACTCGTGAAGGAAATGATTTACTTCGTGAAATGTTGGAGTCTGGTATTATAAAATATGGGGATGACTTTATGCGCTCCATGGAAGAAGGTGGATGGGATCTTCAAAAGGTTGATAAATCAATCATGAAAGAATCCAAAGCAACCTTTGTTTTTGGACAAATGAACGAACCACCAGGAGCACGTGCACGTGTAGCCTTATCTGGATTGACAATTGCGGAATACTTTCGTGATGGTGCTGGAGACGGTCAAGGAAAAGATGTATTATTCTTTGTAGATAATATTTTCCGATTCACACAAGCCGGTTCTGAAGTGTCTGCACTTCTAGGACGTATGCCTTCTGCGGTAGGATACCAACCTACATTAGCAACCGAAATGGGAGCCATGCAAGAGCGTATTACATCTACAAAGAAAGGTTCCATTACATCTGTACAAGCGGTTTATGTACCTGCAGATGATTTAACAGATCCTGCACCAGCAACAACCTTTGCTCACTTAGATGCAACTACCGTATTATCACGTAAAATTGCAGAACTTGGTATCTATCCAGCGGTAGATCCTTTAGATTCTACATCAAGAATTTTGACAGCAGATATTTTAGGTGATGAGCATTATGACTGTGCTCAACGTGTAAAAGAACTGTTACAACGTTATAAAGAATTACAAGATATCATCGCGATTCTTGGAATGGAAGAATTATCAGAAGAAGATAAATTAGCTGTTGGACGCGCACGTCGTGTACAACGTTTCCTATCACAGCCGTTCCACGTTGCTGAGCAATTTACAGGCCTAAAAGGGGTGTTGGTTGATATTAAAGAAACCATCAAAGGATTTAATATGATTATGGATGGTGAATTAGATCGTCTTCCAGAAGCAGCCTTTAACCTAAAAGGAACGATTGAAGAAGCAATTGAAGCTGGTGATAAAATGTTAGCGGAAGCCTAAAAAATAAACTATGTATTTAGAAATTATAACTCCAGAAGCAACCATATTTAAAGGCGATGTAGACAGTGTCTCTGTCCCTGGTGTTAATGGTGATTTTGAAATGCTAAACAATCACGCCCCTATTGTGTCTGTCCTTAAGGATGGATTCGTAAAAATAGTAGGAGACATCACACTCGATGATTCGAACAAAGGATACTTTCAAGAAAAGGGTGGTAGCTATTTGTATGCTATTGATTCTGGTGCTATTGAAATGAACGCTAACAAAATTATTGTATTAGCAGATTAAGCATTCATATTCTATAAAAAACTTAAAAGCCCAAACAAACGTTTGGGCTTTTTTTTATTTCCCCGGAAAGTTAGATTTACGTTTTTCTAAAAATGCAGTAGTGCCTTCTACAAAATCATCCGTATCAAAACACTTTCCAAATTCAGATATTTCTACGTCATAACCATTCACACCATCGGTATAATTCGCATTAACAGCTCTAATAGCAGCAGCAATTGCTAACGAGGAATTTGATTTGATTTTATCTGCCAACGCATAACACTTAGGTAATAATTCTTCAAGAGGAACGACGTGATTTACAAGCCCATACGAAAGTGCTTTTTGTGCATCAATCATATTTGCTGTCATAATCAATTCTAGCGCTCGCCCTTTCCCTACCAACTGCGCCAAGCGTTGTGTTCCACCATAGCCAGGAATTAGTCCTAATGACACTTCTGGCAAACCCATAAGCGCATTAGAGCTGGCAACTCTAAAGTGTGTAGACATCGCTAATTCCAAACCTCCTCCGAGGGCATAGCCATTAACAGCTGCTATAACTGGCGTAGATAAATTTTCGACCATATCAAATAGCAAGTCTTGACCTTGTTTAGCTAATGAACGCCCTTCTTCTTGTTCGAAATGGGCAAACGCGCTAATATCAGCACCCGCAACAAACGCCTTTTCTCCACTACCCGTTAGTATAATGACTTTAGTTTCAAAATCGAGGTCTGCAGCTTTGAATGCTGTGTGAAGCTCAAATATAGTTGTGGTATTTAGAGCATTTAACTTTGTTGGTCTATTGATTGTAATGGTTGTAATGCCATCACTAAAATCACTTAAAATAGTGTTATAATTCATCTGGAAATTGTTTTGGAAAACGTACTGTAAATTGACTTCCTTTATCAATTGTAGAGGTAAATTCAATACTGCCGTTATAGGTTTCAATAATGTTTTTAATCATAGGTAAGCCTAGTCCCATCCCACTAGTTTTAGTGGTAAACTTTGGCTCAAAAATCTTATCCTTAATAGCTTCTGAAACTCCACAGCCATTGTCTTTGACTTCAATAACAACATCTGTTTGGGTAGAAGATAGTTGAATGCTAATCTGTGGAGCGCGACTCTCAGGGATCGCTTGGACGGCATTCTTAACTAGATTTGTGATGATTCTAATCAGTTGTGAACGGTCAAAGTTTGCAACAATTTCAGGCTCTTTAGCGCTAAATTTAATATCACTCTCCGTGAAAATTTCTAAAGCTAACTCGACAACCTCAATCACATTTAGAAACTCAAATTTTTGAGCTGGCATTTTGGCAAAATTAGAAAAGGCCGACGCAATAGAGCTCATGGTATCAATTTGCTGAATTAAGGTTTTCGTATACTCCTCAACCTTTTTGTGAATTTGAGGGTCTTGGGGGTCAAATTTATGCTGAAAACTTTGTACACTAAGACGCATAGGAGTTAATGGGTTTTTGATTTCGTGAGCGACTTGTTTTGCCATTTCACGCCAGGCTTGCTCGCGTTCGCTCGTGGCTAATTTTTTTGCACTTTCTTCCAATTCATCAATCATACTGTTATAAGATTCTACTAGAGCAGAAACTTCTAAACTGGCGCCTGCGAGTTCAATTTTATGGTTACTTTTCTCTAATCGAGTTCCTTTCATTTTGTCCCGGATGGTCTGGAGTGACTTCGTGATATATTTAGATACAAAATACGCAAATGCAATGGCCACTAAAATCATGACTAAATAGGCATAACTCAAACGAATTAGAAACTCTTTTAGCTCGCCATAATTTAGAGAATCATCATCAAAATAAGGCACATTCAGTACGCCTAAAGGTTTGGCCTTTTTATCGGTAAATATCAAGTATGAAGACCGGTAATCCCCACCGAGACGTTTAATTTTCTCTACATAACGTTTAGACACGCTTTGAGAGAGTTTATTTAAAATATCTGGTGAAAGTGAAGATTCAACTTTTGCGTTTTCAAAATTAGGTTTAGACATTTTAATTAAGCCCCCATCTAAATCATAGAGGTTGAAATTCACATTATGGATGTTGGCAATCTCATAGATTTTATCTTTAAAAATTAGGGAAAGGTTTTTTGTTTCAACTTCCCAAGTCGTTTCTTTTAAAACATAATCTATACTTGATAGTAATTGTGATTCCTTTCGTTCTAATCGCAGCTGGTGATACTCCTGGGACTGCTCGCTGTATTGATAAATAGTCACCCCGGCAATGAGAATGGAGGCGAGTACGACCAACATAATCATATAAATGAAAATCCGAGAACTTAAAGACAACTTACGCTTTGGCATAGAAATAGACTTTTGATAAATATAGAGAAAAAATCTAGCACTTGACTCAATCTGCTAATCGGAACGTGTCCGTTTGTATAATTTAATTCCCAACATCAAAAGAACCGCTAATCCAATCAGTCCCACCATGCCATAAGCCATATTGAGCGTGCTTTTTAATAACACCAAAAACACCACTGCAAAAAGAATAAGGGTAGCGCCTTCATTCCAAATACGCATGAAATTGGATGTATAGTTAATTTGATCATTTTGAAGCTGCTTAAAAATAAGGTGTGTTTTAATGTGATACGCAATTAAAAGTACTACAAATCCTAATTTTGCATGCATCCAAGACTGCTCAAACCAGTAAGGCGCTAAAGCTAAAAGCCAAACACCAAACAGTATTGCCAAAATAGCAGACGGCCATGTGATGATATACCATAGGCGTTTGGCCATTAATTTTAGTTGAGTCCCTAGAATTTCTTTTTCTGGAGAGGATTTTAAAGAGGCTTCTATATGGTAAATAAAAATGCGAGGAATATAAAACAGTCCCGCAAACCAGGTGATTACAAAAATTAAATGAAGTGATTTAATGTAGTTATAATACTCCATAATTATGATTTTGAAATTAATTTAGTTGATACTTCTCTATATAAAATAAGGGCTGTTAGGATGGTCGAAAGCACATCTGAAACGGGAAACGCCATCCATACTCCGAGTTCGCCATACCATAAAGGTAATATAAAAATAAGAGGGATAAAGAAAAATCCTTGTCGAGACAGGGTTAGTAATAGCGCTGGAACGGCTTTACCAACAGCTTGGAAATAGGCAGAACCAATCAGTTGAATCGCAATAATGGGCGTTGCTGCAAACACCCAACGCATCGCAGTAGGTGTTTTTTCGATCACCAAGGGGTCTGTGGTAAACATCCGCGTAATCAACTCTGGAAATCCAATCAACATAATAAAAACAATTGAAGCCATTGTAATCGAATAGATAATTGCAATCCGAATGGTGTGTTTGACACGGTCATAGTTATGTGCGCCATAGTTATAACCTGCTATAGGCACAAATCCTTGTGTAATTCCAAAAATTGGAAACAATGCAAACATCAACATTCGAGAGACTATTGCATAGGATGTCACCGAGGTTTCTCCGCCAAAGTCAAATAAAATATTGTTCATTAATAAATAGGTGACACTCACAATCGCCTGTCGTGAAAGTGTCACTAGCCCTAGGTTGCTAATCTCTGACACAATCGTTTTTTGCAATTTAAAGTGTGGCCAGGAAATTTTCATTTCGGAATTTTTAGATATAAAAAACCCAAAAATAAATACGAAACAAAGTAAGTATGACCCCGTAGTAGCCCAAGCAGCGCCCATCATACCGAGGTCCAAAATATTTATAAAAAGGACGTCCAAAAGGAGATTCGAGACTGATGGAATCATCATAGCATACATGGCAAATTTTGGTTTGCCTTCCGCTCGAATTACAGTATTCCCCATCATAGAAAGTGCTAGAAAAGGAACCCCGTACAGTACAATTCTATAGTAAATTTTAGCAGGCTCAAAAATAGTTCCCTTGCCGCCAAAAGCTGGGATAATTCCATCTATATAGTACAGCCCAAAAAATACAAATGTAAGGGTTAAGAGAATGGTCATCGTAATTTGATTTCCAAAGGTTTTTAAGGCTTTTGGAGCTTCTTTAGCGCCCAAAGCTCTCGATATAATTGAAGATCCTCCAATTCCAATTGACATTCCTAAAGCGGCAATAAAGAACGACACAGGCAACACGACGTTAATAGCTGCAATGGCCTTTGAACCGATCCAATGGCCCACAAAAATAGTATCCACTAAAATATTAAGTGACATGACTAAAATTCCAATAGATGCTGGAACTGCCTGTTTAATTAATAATTTTCCGATAGGCGCCGTGCCAAAATCGTTTGATGTGGATGTAATCATTTAGTATTTAGTATTTGGAAGCCCATTCTGTAACCCATTTTGCAAGAAGCGACACCCAGGCTGGATCATCATTTAAACAAGGTATGGTTGTGAAGTCTTTTCCTCCAACTTCATGAAATATTTCCTCCCCTTCCATTGCAATTTCTTCAAGGGTTTCAAGACAATCACTTACAAAAGCTGGTGTGGCAATTGCCATCGATTTTGTACCTTCTTTTCCTAGGCGTTCAATCGTTCGATCGGTGTAAGGTTGTAACCAAGGGTCAAATCCTAAACGCGATTGAAACGACGTCGAATACACAGCATCCTCAAGTCCTAATTCTTCACCTACTAAACGGGTGACTTCCAAACATTGGTGTTTATAGCAATAGGCATGGGCTTCAGAAGGCGTTACACAGCACGATTTATCAATCTTACAGTGCGATTTTGTGATATCACTTTTTCGGATGTGGCGTTCTGGAATTCCGTGATAAGAAAACAATAGATGTTCATATGTTTTCCCCTCCAAAGATTTCTTTATTGTATTGGATAATACTTTGATATACTCCGGGTTGTTGTAAAACGGTGGCAAGTCCGATAAAGTCAATTGTGGAAAATGCGCATCTCTTAATTCCTTTGCAAGAACCAAAATTGTTTCGGTAGTAGCCATCGCATATTGCGGATATAAAGGCACAATCAAAACCTCGTCAACGCCTTGATCTACGAGTTTTTGAAGTCCATTTTTTATAGTCATACTGCCGTAGCGCATGGCTAGGGCGGTAGGTATTTCGACTTCTTGTTTTAATTTATTCTCTAAGCGTTCTGACAAAACGATCAAAGGAGAGCCTTCTTCCCACCATATTTTTTTGTACGCTTTTGCTGAAATTTTTGGGCGGGTGTTTAAAATGATTCCTTTAACCAAAAGTGTTCGTGCCCATAAAGGAACATCGATCACACGTTCGTCCATTAAAAATTCGCCTAAATATTTTTTTACATCTTTTGGGGTAGGGCTATCTGGAGACCCCAGGTTTACTAATAAAACGCCTTTCATATGTTTATTGTTTTTTTATCTGATACATGCGGTTCGCTATTAATCATTCTCCATGGATGATAAAATTTCGTACTTGCGTGTTTCATATTGGTTAATTTAGAGATTGTATATATTTTTTGGGAGTGGTCCCGTATTGCTTTTTAAATGCTGAAATAAAATGACTGGCGGTACTATAGCCAACTTTAAGTCCGACTTCGTTCACATTATGTGCCCCCGATTCCAATAGTTTTCGGGCAACTTCCATTTTATAATCGAACAAAAAACCATAAACGGTAGTGCCATAAATTTGTTTAAACCCTTCTTTTAATTTTTTTAAACTTAAATCTATTTCGATCGCCAAATCTGTAAGCGTTGGCGGCTCAGAAAGTCGTTTAATAATAATGTCTTTAGCTTTACGTATTTTAACTACATTAGAATCATCGACCAAAAAAGGGCATTGCTCTATATTGGCTTCTTCTCCTCTATTGAAATATAAACTTAATAGCTCATACGCTTTGCCTTTAAAATATAAAGACTTGATTGTTGTGTTTAAATTGTAATTAATAAGTTGATTTAATACGATGGCCATTGAGGGGGAAATGTGACCATCTTTATAGTATTTTTTATCTTGATTACCATCGCTTAAAAATGTGATATAATCCGCTTCATGAGAAAATAGGCCATGAAATTTTTTAATAGAGATTAGTACAGAAACCACCCAAGACGTCGGATCAACTTCTAAATGAATAGGTAAATCTCTTTGAGGGTTATAAAGTAGTAACGAGTTCTCATCAGAAATGTTAAGGCTATAAGTCCCATTATTAAACACAAATTTACACAGCCCTTTCAAACAAAAGTGAAACTGAATAAAAGAGCTATCTATTTCCTTTTCAAGGAGTTGAACTTCGGAAGTTTCATTTTGATACGTCATGACCACAAACCCTTTCTCAATCGCTGTTTCTAAAAAAGATCCTTGAGCGCTATTTTTTGATGGTACTGGCACATTTTTTAAGCCTTCTTTATTTAGATTCATTATAAATAAAAATTAAGGTTTATATTGATTATCATCTGCAAAAATAAGAATTTTCACAAAAATAACTAAATTATACATGCAAACCTCTAAACGACATATAAAGTTCTTCTAGCGTTATTTTTTACAAATCAAAGCGGTTATTTTTGTCCCGAAATATTTCCAAATATATTAATGGAGCAATTCAACAAATCTGAAAGTACCTATTTCTATGTCATTGGTCTCAGCTATAAAAAAGCAGATGCTAAAATGCGTGGAGAATTTAGTTTAGACCAAAACGCTAAAACTAACTTACTGGCGCAGGCCAAAGCGAGTGGCATAGAAAGCTTAGTCGCAACCTCAACTTGTAATCGAACAGAAATTTATGGCTTTGCTAGGCATCCTTTTGAGCTTATTAAATTGCTTTGCGACAATACACAGGGTACTGTAGAAGATTTTCAAACGGTAGCTTATATATATAAAAATAGTGACGCTATACAACACATGTTTAAGGTTGGTGCAGGTTTAGACAGTCAAATTTTGGGCGACTTTGAAATCATTAGCCAACTAAAGTTAAGCGCTAAGATTTCTAAGAAACACAAATTACTAAACGCATACTTGGAGCGCCTAATTAACGCAGTCATTCAAGCGAGTAAACGCATAAAAACTGAAACGGAATTATCTTCAGGGGCAACCTCCGTGTCTTTTGCCTCTGTACACTATATTAAAAAAACAGTAGAGGCTATTTCTACAAAAAATATTTTACTTTTTGGTACTGGAAAAATTGGGCGAAATACCTGCGAGAATCTTATAAAACACACCAAAAACGAACATATTACTCTTATCAATCGTACACGGGATAGAGCAGATAAAATCGCTGGAAAATTTAAACTCCTCGTTAAGGATTATAGTCAGCTACAAGAAGAAATTGGAAATGCCGATATTCTAATCGTGGCTACAGGAGCACAAAAGCCAACAATCGACAAGCACCTTATTCAAAATAAAAAACCACTCTTAATTCTTGATTTATCAATCCCAAAAAATGTGGATGAAAATGTAAAAGAATTACCCCTAGTTTCTTTGGTTCATTTGGATCATTTATCGCAAATGACTGATGAAACTTTAGAAAAAAGAAAACAATTTATTCCTGTTGCAGAAGGTATTATTGCAGAAATAAAAACAGAGTTTGAAGCGTGGGTAGACAATCGAAAATTTGCACCTACCATCAAGGCACTGAAAGAAAAACTACAGGTTTTTGCTACTGCTGAAGTAGATACCCAACGTAAAAAAATAAACGAATTTAATGAAGCGCAAGCGGAATTAATCAGTGCCAATTTAGTTCAAAAAATAACCAACCACTTTGCACACCATTTGAAGGACGAAACAATCTCAACGACTGAAAGTCTCGAACTCATAAAAAAGGTGTTCCAATTAGAGTCCAAAAAACATGTCTAAAATTATTCGAATCGGTACCCGTGATAGCGCTCTTGCTCTTTGGCAGGCCAAAACCGTGCAATCACAACTCCAACATTTAGGGCATGAAACAGTATTAGTTCCCGTAAAATCTACAGGAGATTTGGTCCTAAGCAAACCCATTTATGAACTCGGAATTACTGGAGTATTTACACGGACTCTAGATATTGCTTTGCTTAATGAAGAAATTGATATTGCGGTTCATTCCTTAAAAGATGTGCCTACGGTTATGCCTGAAGGTATCGCTCAAGCTGCTGTTTTGAAACGTGGTAATATTAGAGATACTTTGGTGTTTAAATCCAATGAAGAGTTTTTAGCTCAGAAAGATGCTGTGATTGCAACCGGAAGTTTACGACGGAAAGCACAATGGCTCAACCGCTATCCGACGCATAGCATTGTAGGCTTGAGAGGAAATGTAAATACTAGACTCGAAAAATTAGAAAAAAACGATTGGAATGGTGCTATTTTTGCGGCGGCCGGATTAGGACGTCTTGAACTAACTCCAGAAGATTCTGTGAATTTGGAATGGATGGTTCCTGCTCCTGCTCAGGGCGCAGTGATGATTGCAAGTCTGAAATCAAATACAGAGGCTATTGAAGCTTGTGCGCCACTTAACCATGAAGAAACCGATATTTCAACAAAAATTGAACGTGAGTTTTTGAATAAACTAGAAGGTGGCTGTAGTGCTCCTATTGGTGCACTCGCCTACATTAAAGAAGAAGAGGTTCATTTTCATGGCATTGTGTTAAGTACAGATGGCACTCGAAAAATTGAAGCTAAACGCACCGCTAAACTAGGAGAACACCACACGCTTGCCGATGACTGTGTAGAATTTATTTTGAGTCGTGGTGGAAAAACACTTATAGGCACAACGGCAAAAGAAGACGTTGCAACAACTATATTTTCATCTAAACTGTTAAGTCCAGGGCAAAAAGATTTATTTAATAACGACCTCAAAGTAGAGAGTTCTGACTTTGTTAAAACATCCGCAAACAGAATCAAACCCGTGCTTTTAAAAGCAGCACACAAAAATGTAGTCATTACAAGTAAAAATGGTGTTGATGCCATCCTAAATAATTGCCCTGTTGAAGATCTAAATTTTGAAACCATCTACTGTGTTGGAAGACGTACCAAACGTCTTATCGAGCAAAAAATTGGACCTGTCAAGCATTCCGAAAAAAATGCCAAAGCTTTAGCAAATTACTTGGTAGATTATATTGAAGGTTCTGAAGTAACCTATTTTTGTAGTGATATTCGTATGGATGATTTACCCGCAATTTTAGGGGAAGGCAATATCAATGTGCAAGAAATAGAGGCTTATAGCACCAAACTTGAAGCGCCTAAATTAGAAAAATCTATTGAAGGTGTTATGTTTTATAGCCCGTCTACAATTCAAAGTTTTTTACAAAAAAATACGCCAGACTGTATCGCCTATTGTATTGGAGAAAGTACTGCTAAAGAAGCAAAAAAACATTTTAAAGACGTAAGAGTGGCAAAAATACCAACCGTGGAAAGTGTCATCGAACTCGTTAACCAAAATTATATTTAGACGTTATGATCAAAAACGATTTATTTTTAAAAGCACTTAGAGGGGAAACTGTTGAACGTCCTCCAGTTTGGATGATGCGTCAAGCGGGGCGTTATTTGCCAGAATTTATAGCCATACGAGAAAAATATGATTTTTTCACACGCTGCCGAACGCCTGAACTCGCCAGTGAAATAACCGTGCAACCCATTCGACGCTACGGAATGGATGCCGCGATTTTGTTTTGTGATATTTTGGTGATCCCTCAGGCAATGAATATTGAGGTGCAAATGAAACCTAATTTTGGACCGTATTTACCAAATCCTGTGCGTACACAAAAGGATGTTGACGCTGTTATTGTGCCCGATGTGACCGTAGAATTAGACTACGTATACCAAGCCATTAAAGCCACCAAGGAATTATTAAATGACGATATTCCGTTGATTGGTTTTGCAGGATCGCCATGGACAATTTTATGCTATTGCGTACAAGGACAAGGCAGTAAAAATTTTGATAAAGCCAAAGAATTTTGTTTTACAAATCCAATGGCAGCACACCAATTATTACAAAAAATCACAGATACTACCATTGCTTATCTTAAAGAAAAAGTAAAGGCTGGAGTGAATGCCGTTCAAATATTTGATTCTTGGGGTGGTATGTTATCGCCAACAGATTATCAAGAGTTTTCTTGGCAGTATATCAATCAAATTATAGAGGCTTTAAAAGACGATGCGCCTGTTATTGCCTTTGGAAAAGGCTGTTGGTTTGCACTTGGTGAGATGGCAAAATCTGGAGCTTCTGCGTTAGGCGTAGACTGGACCTGTTCAGCTCGAAATGCGCGCTACTTAACCGGTGGCAACATAACGCTTCAAGGGAATTTTGACCCGTCACGTTTGTTATCTCCTCCAGCAGAAATTAAAAAAATGGTGCACCAAATGATAAATGAATTTGGGAAAGATAAATACATTGTAAATCTAGGGCACGGAATATTACCAAACATTCCTACAGACAATGCAAAAGCATTTATAGATGCCGTAAAAGAATATCGCGCCTGATGAAAGATCCGTTTTTTAAATATATTCACGAACTGCAAGACTCGATTACTTCAAAGCTTGAATTGATTGACGGGACTGCAACTTTCAAAGAAGATATTTGGAAACGCCCAGAAGGCGGCGGCGGACGGACACGCGTCATCGAAAATGGTGCAGTATTCGAAAAAGGAGGGGTGAATATTTCAGGGGTTCACGGAAAACTTCCTGTGTCTATGCAAGCTTATTTTAAAGTTGGTGAGGTTGATTTTTTCGCTTGTGGACTGAGTTTGGTTCTACATCCAAAAAACCCTATGGCGCCCACAGTTCATGCGAATTGGCGTTACTTTGAAATGTATAATGAACAAGGTGACATCATCGATCAATGGTTTGGTGGTGGACAAGACTTAACCCCTTACTATCTGTTTGAAGACGATGCAATCCATTTTCATCAAACCTGTAAAACAGCCTGCGACAAGCACAACTCCGATTTCTATCCAACCTACAAAAAACGTTGTGATGAATACTTCCACAATAGTCATCGCGATGAAGCACGTGGTATAGGCGGTCTATTTTTTGATTACTGTAAAGCGACTGAAACCATGAGTATGGAGCAATGGTTCGGTTTTGTGAGTGAAGTCGGGGATAGCTTCCTGGAAGCCTATGTCCCTATTTTAGAAAAAAGAATACACTTACCATACACAAGTCAAGAACGGACCTGGCAAGAGATTCGAAGAGGGCGTTATGTGGAGTTTAATTTAGTACACGACAAAGGCACCTTATTTGGCCTAAAAACAAATGGAAGAATTGAAAGTATTCTGATGAGCTTACCCCCTCACGTACAATGGGTGTATGACCATCATCCAGAACCAAACAGTAGAGAAGAACAACTAATGCGGGTGTTAAAAGCCCCTAAAAACTGGGTTTAATATGTATCCAATAAAAAGAAATAGACGATTGCGATCCAATGCATCGATCCGTAGTCTAGTAAGAGAAACGATCATTACGCCAACTGATTTTTTAGTCCCCTTATTTGTCGTTGAAGGCAAAGGCATTAAAGATGAAATTCCGTCCATGCCTAACTATTTTAGATTTAGTTTGGACACTCTTGAAGCAGAAATTAAACTCCTTTGGAGTTTAGGACTAAAGTCGGTTCTTATATTTGTAAAAGTAGCGGATTCGCTAAAAGACAATAAAGGTACTGAGGCTTTAAATTCAGATGGATTAATGCAACGTGCTGTAAAAACCATCAAAAATATCTGTCCAGAAATGTTGGTCATGACCGATGTCGCTCTAGACCCATATTCAATATATGGTCATGATGGAATTGTAGAAAATGGAATTATCCAAAACGATGATACCGTTGAAATATTGACTGGTATGAGTTTATCTCATATTGAAGCTGGTGCCGATTTTGTGGCGCCTAGTGACATGATGGATGGTCGAATTTTGAGCATTCGAGAAGCCTTTGAAGATGATGGCTATGTTGATGCAGGCATCATGAGTTATAGCGCTAAATATGCGTCGTCATTTTATGGTCCTTTTAGAGATGCTTTGGACTCTGCTCCTGTGGACTCTAAGAACATTCCTAAAGATAAAAAAACCTATCAAATGGATTATGCAAACCGTTTTGAAGCTCTTAGAGAAACCGAAATGGATATCGATGAAGGAGCCGATATTGTAATGGTGAAACCTGGCTTAGCGTACTTAGACATTCTTCGAGAAATTAAAAACGAATTTGATGTGCCTGTAGCTGCTTATCAAGTGAGTGGCGAATATGCCATGATCAAAGCTGCAAGCGAAAAAGGATGGCTCAATCATGATCAAGCAATGCTGGAAACCACAATGGCATTCAAGCGTGCAGGAGCTGATATTATTGCCAGTTATTTTGCAAAAGACATTGTGAAACTGATTGGGTAATATAGCCTTACACAAATTATATTAGCTAATTATTGTTTATAGTTTCGGATTTTTTGTTAAGTTTACAAAACCCAAAACTATCTATCATGAAAAAAGCAATACTATCTGCAGTATGTGTTCTATCCTTATTTTCCTGTGTAAAAACAGATTTAGTCAACGACCGTGTTGATCCTAAAATTTTCATTTCAAATCCTTTATCATCATTAAAAGATGGAGATACTCACCAATTTGAGGTTAACTATTTTAATTATGTAGGCAAAGAAATCGAAAACCCCAACGTGCGTTGGAGTAGTAATAATGAATTGGTTTTAACCATTACAGAAAACGGATTCGCCAGTGGAGTAAGTGGCGGAGTGGCAACCGTTATAGCAACTCTAACCACTGACGAAGAAGCAATCACTGTTACCAACACTAATAATGTTATAGTTTCATCTGACGAAACAGAAGAAACCCCCGTAAAGTTTGAAGGAACAGTCGTTACGACAAGCTCCTACCAATTGGAAGGAAGTTACGTTTTGGAAGTGCAAGACAATGACGTCCTTAGACTTTCTTTAGGAGATGATTATGAAGCCTCAACAAGTTTACCTGGATTGTTTATCTATCTTGGAAATAATCCAAACTCTATTGCTGATGCGTATGAAATTGGTGCCGTCACTACGTTTCAGGGTGCACACTTTTATGACTTACCTGAATCCATTGGCCTCTACGACTATAGTTACATCTTATATTGGTGCAAACCCTTTGGTGTGAAAGTCGGTGAAGGTCAAATACAATAATCCCCCCTTACTGTGAAGAAAACAATTATTTTAAGCCTGCTATTTGTGTTTACATGTCAATTTTTTTGCCATGCACAATGGTTAGAAAAAAAAGGTAACGGTTATTTTAAACTGAGTGCTTGGACGCTTGAAGCAGATCGCCATTACACCAATTCGGGAGCAACAGACCCTAATGCCACGCGTGGAACTTTTAATTTAAGTCTGTACGGAAAATATGGACTCTCCGATAACTGGGGAGTTATTGCCTACATTCCGTTTTATGTGAAAACCTATCAAAACCATCAAATATCTTCAGTAACTAACGAAACACTCCTAGAAGGCGAAGAAAATACCAGTTTTGGAGATATGGATTTGGGGATCGAATACCGCTTATTTAAAACTTCAAAACACGCCTTTTCTGCAGTCTTAACTTTAGGGATCCCTTCTGGAGATAGCAACGGAGGTAGCGATGGAAGTTATCAAACCGGCGATGGTGAGTTTAATCAGGAAATTAGATTCAACGCAGGCACTTCTTTTAAGGTTTTTAAACAGCCGTTTTATGCTAAAAGTTATGTTGGGTTTAACAACCGAACTGAGGGTTTTTCGGATGAAATCCGATTTGGGATAGAAGCGGGAACTAATTTTTTTAACAAAA
>TARA_B110000037_G_scaffold13050_1_pt1 | contig 18963 bp, 12 predicted proteins | sample TARA_B110000037 | Tara Oceans TARA_B110000037 (sample SAMEA4397196) | marine metagenome | biome: Polar Biome; feature: [MIX] marine epipelagic wind mixed layer (ENVO:01000061); material: water (ENVO:00002006), including particulate matter (ENVO:01000060) such as... | depth 10-100 m
ACATGGATGAAAACCATGCGTCCTAGCCGATAGACGAACGGGCCATTTTATATACTCAGAAACATAATATTAATATTTCTAATTTTATTTCAAATAGCATGCATTATTTCTAATGCGGTTGCAAAAATACAACTATTTTTAAATGTTACAACTTCTCATTAACTTTTTTTGAAAAAAGTTAAATTTAATAGGCTTTAGCAAATAACACGCGTTGCTTGGAAGGCTTCCCAGAAAACACACATACACCATCTTCTAACTCGGAATCAATTGGAATACAGCGAATTGTCGCTTTTGTAAGGTCTTTAATTTTATCTTCGGTTTCAATACTACCGTCCCAATGCGCAGAAATAAAACCTGTTTTTTCTTCTAAAACCGCTTTAAACTCATCAAATGTTTCCACTTTTGTGATATGATCAGCTCTAAAATCTAATGCTTTTTGAAAGAGGCTGTTTTGAATTTCTGTGATTAAGGTCTTAACAGTGTCTGTTAAACTTTCTAGAGTCACCACTTGTTTGGTTAATGTATCTCGACGGGCCAATTCTACAGTTCCACTTTCCAAATCTTTTGGTCCAATCGCAATTCTCAATGGCACGCCTTGTAATTCGTGCTGTGCAAATTTTGCTCCAGGACGCTGAGTTGTTCTGTGATCATATTTTACAGAAATATTTTCAGCTCTAAGAGATTTCATAAGTGTCTCGGCTTGATCTGTAATTTCAGCAAGTTGTTCATCATTTCTATGTATTGGAACAATCACCACTTGATATGGCGCTAAGTTTGGAGGTAATACCAAACCTTTATCGTCACTATGTGTCATGATTAATGCACCCATAAGTCGTGTAGAAACGCCCCATGACGTTGCCCAAACATAGTCTTGTTTGCCTTCGCTATTTGCAAATTTAACATCAAATGCTTTGGCAAAATTTTGACCTAAAAAGTGAGATGTCCCTGCTTGCAACGCTTTTCCATCTTGCATCAAAGCTTCAATACAATAGGTTTCTTCAGCTCCCGCAAAGCGTTCGCTCTCTGTTTTTACCCCTTGAATAACAGGAATAGCCATGAAGTTTTCTGCAAAATTCGCATATACACTATTCATCAGTTTAGCTTCTGTAACAGCTTCAGCTTTTGTGGCATGAGCTGTGTGTCCTTCTTGCCATAAAAACTCTGCTGTTCTTAAAAATAAACGGGTACGCATTTCCCAACGCACCACATTGGCCCATTGGTTAATTAAAAGCGGCAAATCTCTGTAAGACTGTACCCAGCCTTTAAATGTATTCCAAATAATAGCTTCACTCGTTGGCCTTACCACTAACTCTTCCTCAAGTTTGGCCTTTGGGTCTACACGCAGTTTTCCTGGATTATCAGGGTCGTTTTGTAAACGATAATGCGTTACTACAGCACATTCTTTTGCAAAACCTTCCGCATTTTTCTCTTCAGCTTCAAAAAGACTTTTCGGTACAAACAACGGGAAATATGCATTTTGATGGCCTGTTTCTTTAAACATGCGATCTAATTCTGCCTGCATTTTTTCCCAAATTGCATAGCCATATGGTTTTATAACCATACAACCTCTAACCGCCGAATTTTCAGCCAAATCGGCTTTAACTACAAGTTCATTGTACCATTTTGAATAATCTTCAGATCTTGATGTAAGGTTTTTACTCATATTTTCGTAATTTGGCACAACTATTGTAAGTAATGCTTATAGATGATTAGTTTGACAAAACTAAGTATTTTTGAGACGTTCAACAATTTAATTTAAACACTTATGAAATTTATTACTTTCTTAAAGAAACAATTGACACTAGTTTTTGTAGTTGGTATGCTATTATGTCTTGCTTCATGTGGGTCATTCCAATATTCTGGAATCTATGATGATGGCATTTATGGCAATTCTAATGTTGTACAACAACCAACAGAATACCCCCAAGGAACGGTTAAAAATACGTCTAACTCAAACACTTCATCTGATACATCAAATTATTACACAACTTATTTTAAAGAAAAATCACTTCAAATTGCTGACGATAACACTGTTTTTACAGATGTTGATTCCTATCAAGGGTCTTATGAAGACGGCTCTGCAATCGCAAATAATTATGCGGGTTGGGGCGAAAACAACAGCAACAATGTCGTCATAAATATTTATGATAACGGTCCTTATTATGGAAATATATGGGGTCTAGGGTATCGTAATAACTGGGGATGGAATCTAGGTTGGAATAATTGGGGATATAACTCTTGGTTCCCTTATCAATATGACCCATGGTACAGCCCGTTTTGCAACTATGGCTATAACAACTTTGGATACAATAACTACGGCTATAGTAATTATAGATATAATAACTCTCGAGGGCGTTCAGTTTCTTACGTCAATGGACAAAGAGGTATAACTCCGAGAAACTCAAGTCTAAGTAGTAGAAGTCTTTTAAGTACAACAAACCGAAATGCGTCCACATCCCGTGCCAGAACCCGTTCTGCAATAAGAAGCAATAACGGATCGCGTTCAAGCACAAGAACGACCAGAAGCAGATCGACGGTTTCAAATCCTAACACTAGATCAACTTACAGAAATAACTACACCACACGGCCAACAACACGAAAAACAACAACAAAGACATCTGATAGAGCACTCCGACCAAATACGACGACTAGATCAACACGGTCATCGACCCGTTCTAGCTCACCCACAAGAACACGATCAAGATCAACCACAAGTAGCTCCAGAAGCAGTAGCCGCAGTAGTAGTTCTAGAAGAAGAAATTAAAAACGGCGTCATACAAACACTTGAGCATTAGAAAATGAACTCGACCGTTAAAAACCAATAAACACAATTACATGAAAAAATTAATTTTAACTCTAATAGGGGTTGCCTCTATGCTAAATTCTTACAGCCAAGACCTAACAGATGCTCTACGCTATTCTACAGGTGAAACACAAGGAACTGCGCGTTTTAAATCTATGAGTGGTGCCTTTGGCGCTCTTGGTGGAGACATATCGGCTGTGAGCATTAATCCTGCAGGGTCGGCTATTTTTAACTCAAGTCATGGGGCTTTGAGCATTTCCAGTCTTAGCACTTCAAATGCTGCATCCTATGGATCCACTACCCAAAATTCAAAAATCAACGCTTTTGATTTGAATCAAATTGGAGCGGCCTTCGTTTTTAAGAATAAAGACCCAGAGGCGAGCTGGAACAAGTTTGTCATTAGTGTTTTTTATGAACAACTTGACAATTATAGTAACAAAATTTTTACAGCAGGGAGCACTCAAAACACTATTGGAAGTTATTTTACGGATATTGCTAACGGCTTAAGACTCGATGAAATTTCAGCACTTCCTGGAGAAAGTATTTCCCAGGCTTATAACTCAATAGGGGCTTCTTATGGTTATGATTTTCAACAAGCTTATTTAGGCTATGAAAGTTTTATTTTACAACCTGTTCAAGATAGTAACGACAACACCGCCTACACCTCCAACATTGCAGCGGGCGATTTTTATCAAGAATACAGTTATGCGTCTACAGGTTATAATGGTAAATTTTCCGTGAACCTTGGACTACAATACAATCAAAACGTCTCTTTTGGTATTAATCTAAATTCTCATTTTATAAATTATGAAAGAAGCACCTACCTCTACGAAGAAAACACTAATGTGGGGTCTACGATAAATCAAGTGGATTTTGAAAATACGTTACTGACAATGGGAGAAGGATTTTCTTTACAGCTAGGAAGTATTGTTAAAGTGAATGATTTTATACGACTTGGTATCACCTATGATAGTCCAACTTGGTTGACTTTAAGAGAAGAAACGACACAATACATCTATACACTTGAGGATGCTACAGGGCTTGAAGCAGAAGTTGATCCAGGCGTTATAAATGTATTTCCTCAATACAGACTCCAAACTCCTGCTAAGATTATGGGAAGCGCTGCCTTTATAATTGGGAAAAAAGGACTTTTAAGTGTTGATTTTTCTAGAAAAGATTATGGCAGTACTAAATTTAAATCAAGTAAGAACGTTGATTTTTCACAACAAAATTCTTTTATAAGCAACACATTGAAAGCTGCCAATACACTACGAATCGGCGGAGAATTGAGACATAAAGAATTTAGTTACCGTGGCGGCTATAAAATGGAGCAAAGTCCATATGAAGATTCATCGATTTATGGAGACCTTAAAGGGATTTCACTTGGAGTAGGTTATAACTTCGGAAACGCTCGATTGGATTTGGCTTATGAGAATTCTAAACGTGATTTCAATCATAGGTTATACAATGCAAGTAATCTAGACGCTGCGAAACTAAACACTACAAATTCTAATGTTTCTCTGACCTTTAGTGTGAGTTTATAAGAAACGTATAGAACCCCCTACAAAAAAGCCTGTAATTGATTTACAGGCTTTTTTGTTAATACGCTTCACTTAAAAATAAATTATTAACCAAAAAATAAAAGTATCAAAGAGTGAATTTAAGTATCTTTGTACTCATAAAACATTGAAAACTTTATTCCGAATATTAGAATGGGACTGAAAAATAATAATGAAAACTTTGACACTATTGGAGACAATCATATAGGAACTTCTTCTGAAACTCCTATGCGATTAGATGCCTTTAAGTTAAATGCCGATGAAAAAATAGAGGTCATCAAAGATGATGTTAGACATATCATGGAGACCTTGGGATTAGATTTAAGTGACGACAGTTTAAAAGGGACTCCAAATCGAGTCGCTAAAATGTTTGTTAATGAAATTTTTGGTGGATTAGACCCTGCAAAAAAACCAAAAACATCTACTTTTGAAAATAAGTATCAGTACGGAGAAATGCTGGTTGAAAAAAACATCACGGTCTACTCTACTTGTGAGCATCACTTCCTTCCAATTGTAGGAAGAGCACATGTGGCATATATCTCAAATGGAACAGTTGTAGGACTTTCAAAGATGAATCGTATTGTTGATTATTTCTCCAAACGACCTCAAGTACAAGAACGACTTACCATTCAAATTGTTAAAGAACTTCAAAACGTTTTAAATACAAAAGATGTTGCTTGTGTGATTGATGCCAAACATTTATGTGTTAATTCACGTGGTATAAGAGACATCGAAAGCAGCACCGTTACAAGTGAATTTGGTGGTAAATTTAAAGATAAAGAAACTAAAAGAGAATTTTTGGACTACATTAAACTAGAGACCAAATTCTAATCCTCTAAGCATGGGCAAACACACTACAAACACACTATATATCTACAATTCTCTTTCTGGGAAAAAAGAAGTTTTCAATCCTATTAATGAAGGAGCCATTGGAATGTATGTTTGCGGCCCAACTGTGTACAGTAATGTCCACCTAGGAAATGTCCGAACATTCATGTCGTTTGATATGATTTTTAGATACTTCAAACATTTGGAGTATAAAGTACGTTATGTTCGTAATATCACTGATGCTGGTCATCTAGAAAATGATGCCGATCAAGGAGAAGATCGCATTGCCAAAAAAGCACGAATAGAACAAATTGAACCCATGGAAGTCGTACAGCGTTATACTGTAGATTTTCATACAATTCTTAATACATTTAATTTTTTACCTCCAAGCATTGAGCCTACAGCAACAGGGCATATTGTAGAACAAATAGAAATCATCAAATCAATTTTAGAAAACGGCCTAGCGTATGAAGCAAACGGATCTATTTATTTTGATGTTTTAAAATATAATGAATCTCATAATTATGGGATTTTGAGTGGTCGAAAACTAGAAGACCTTATCCATAATACTAGAGTTTTAGACGGTCAAACCGATAAAAAAAACCCGCAAGATTTTGCACTTTGGAAAAAAGCAGAACCGGAACACATCATGCGATGGCCTTCGCCATGGAGTGATGGTTTTCCAGGATGGCACTTAGAATGTACAGCAATGAGCACTAAATATTTAGGAGAGCATTTTGACATACACGGTGGTGGAATGGATTTAAAATTTCCTCATCATGAGTGTGAAATTGCACAAGCTAAAGCTTGGCACAGTCACACACCTGTCAATTATTGGATGCATGCCAATATGCTAACATTGAACGGACAGAAAATGGCCAAATCAACGGGTAATAATATTTTACCTGCAGAAATTTTAAGTGGAGATACGCCTAAATTAACAAAAGGATTCTCAGCATCAGTCGTTCGATTTTTTATGATGCAAGCACATTACCGAAGCATATTAGACTTTAGTAACGATGCTTTATTAGCTTCTGAAAAAGGGTTTACAAAACTTATGGAAGCGGTGACTACATTAGATAAAATTGACGCGACTTCAGAGACTAATGGATTTGATGTTTTGGCATGGAAATCCACTTGTTATGCCGCCATGAATGATGATTTCAACACACCTATTCTGATTGCAGAATTGTTTAGTGCTGTCAAATACATTAACCAAATCAAGGATGGAAAAGCGCATATTAATGCTACTGACTTCACCATTTTATCTGAGGTGATGCAGGCGTTTGTATTTGATATTTTAGGATTAAAAAATGACAGCGCAAACAACCAAGATCAAAAACTAGGAGATACAGTTGAACTGCTAATCCGCATGCGAAACGAGGCGCGGTTAGAAAAAGACTTTGCACTTTCTGACAAAATACGAGACGAACTACTGGCGATCGGAATTCAACTGAAAGACGGCAAAGATGGCACTACATTTTTATTAGATTAAGCGGTATGAAATCTATTTTGATTGCACCTTTTTTGTTTTTAATCAAGCTGTATCAAAACTTTATTTCCCCACTTACTCCGTCATCATGTCGGTTTCAACCGACGTGTTCTCATTACACTAAAGAGGCTCTACTTTCACATGGATTATTTAAAGGCAGCTACCTCAGCATTAAACGTATTTTACGCTGTCATCCTTGGGGAGGTTCTGGACATGATCCCGTTCCAAAGAATTAATGTTATTATTTATTAAAAATTGGTGTCCTTTAATTTACTTCCAATTTTATATATTTACAATCTAAATAAATGACTATGTATTTGCTACAAATCGTATGGGATCCTGCTTCTGATGGCATTACCCTTTTTGGGAATTTTAAAATTCACTATTATAGCTTAATGTGGATGGCCGCTTTCATTACTGGCTGGTATCTTATGAAAAAGATATATAAAAACGAAGGCCAATCTGAAGAGAAGCTAGACGGACTTTTTATGTATTCTGTTTTAGGAATTATGATTGGAGCGCGGTTGGGTCATGTTATTTTTTATCAACCTGAACTATTTAAAGATGATTTTTTTAGCATCTTCCTCCCCTTCCGTTTTAGTGGGGGATTTGAATTCACTGGATTTCGAGGCTTGGCTAGTCATGGCGCCGCTATTGGAATGATATTTTCAATGTGGCTATACAATAAAAAAGTATTAAAAAAATCAGTGCTTTGGATTCTGGATCGCGTGGTTGTTGCCTCTGCATTAGGTGCTGTTTTTATTCGAATTGGTAATTTCTTTAATTCTGAAATGATTGGTAAAGCTGCTGAAGCAGATTTTCCATTTGCTATTATATTTAAACAACTGGACTCTGTTCCTAGACATCCAGGGCAATTATATGAAGCGTTTGGCTATGTCTTTGTGTTTTTGATTTTATTCTTTTTGTACTGGAAAACTAAAAAAAGTACCCAAACAGGGTTTCTTTTTGGGTTGTTTTTAGTTCTTCTAATGTCGGTAAGAGTTGTTGTAGAACAATTCAAAATTGCTCAGATCGACAGTCGTGAGGATTGGATTTTAGGCTTAAATACCGGACAAGTATTGAGTATTCCTTTTGTGTTATGTGGCCTTTATTTTATGTTTATGTATAAGCCAAAAAGTGCTTAGCCTAAGATTATTAATTGTGACTTATTAAATCCGTACAAGGCTGAAAACTACTTTTTTTTGATCTATCCAATCGTATCTAATTAAAGATTAACACATTCAAAATAAACCAAAAAAAAGCCGCTTAATGAGCGGCTTTTTGTATAACTAGTGGAGAATATTAGGCTCCTTTTTCATCTAAACGTTTTAGTGTGTCATGCATAATTGGTGTGGCGATAAACAATGAAGAGTAGGTTCCTACAAGTACCCCTACAATAAGTGCAAACAACAATCCTCTTAGAGAATCTGCCCCAAATGTAAACATCGCTAACAACACTACTAAAGTGGTTAAAGAGGTGTTTAAAGTACGACTCAATGTACTACTTAATGCACTATTGATGACTTTATTAAATTTCCAGCTTGTATGCTCACTTAAGTATTCTCTAATTCTATCAAATACGACCACGGTATCATTTAATGAATATCCAATCACCGTCAAAATTGCCGCAATAAATGCTTGATCAATTTCCATACTGAACGGTAAGAATCTCCAAGCAATAGAGAAGATTCCAAGCACGATTAGGACATCATGAAATACAGCTGCTACAGCCCCTAATGAAAATTGCCATTTTTTGAATCGTATTAAGATATAAAGGAACACAACAATCAATGATCCTAAAATTGCCCATATAGAAGACTTTTTAATATCATCCGCAATGGTTGGACTTACTTTACCTGCATACATTTTACCGACATTGTTTTCAGCATCAATAAATTGTTTGTAAGACGTAGCGTCTGGTAAAAATGGTACTAAGGCTTCATATAATTTTTGTTGAACTTCTTGATCTACTTCTGCAGAATTTTCGTCCACTTTATATTTAGTAGAAATTTTCAATTGGTTTGCACTACCAATGGTTTTAACCTCAGCACTATTAAACACATCGTTTAATGCCGTTTTAACGTCTTCAGTATTCATGTCTTGAGCAAAACGAACAGTATATGTTCGTCCACCAACAAAATCAATACCTTGATCCAGTCCTGTTGTAAATAAAGACCCTAGTCCTGCAATAATAATTGTTCCAGAAATTAAATAGGCGATTTTACGCTTTTTAAGGAATTCAATATTAATTGAACGAAACAAGCCTTTAGTCATCCCTGTTGAGAAGTCTAATTTCCCTCCACGGTTTAAGTGCCAGTCGATCAATAACCTTGAGATAAAAATCGCTGTAAATAAAGACGTTAAAATACCTATTAAAAGCGTCGTTGCAAATCCTTTGATAGGCCCTGATCCAAATACATATAGTATTAACGCTGTTAATCCTGTAGTAATATTGGCGTCTAAAATAGAAGACAATGCATTACTAAATCCATCTTTAACAGATTCTTTTTGACCTTTACCTTTGAACAGTTCTTCTCGAATACGCTCATAAATAAGAACGTTTGCATCCACCGCAATACCAATGGTTAATACAATACCTGCAATTCCAGGTAAGGTTAATACAGCACCTAATCCAGAAAGTATTCCAAAGATTAAGAGGATATTTAATAACAATGCGATATTAGAGTAAATCCCTGCTTTTCCGTAATAAAACAACATCCATAAAAGCACTAATGTTAAGGCAATTAAGAATGATTTCATTCCACTATCAATTGCTTCTTGACCTAATGAAGGTCCAACTTCTTCAGCTTGTACAATATCTGCAGAAGCAGGAAGTTTACCTGCACGTAGTACGTTTGCTAAATCTACTGCTTCATTCAAAGTAAATGATCCAGAAATTTCAGAATTTCCTCCAGAGATTGCCCCAGTAGTTACTCCTGGTGCTGAATACACAATTTCATCTAAAACAATAGCAATTTGACCAGCAGTATTAAACGCGTTACCGGTCATATCTTCCCATATTTTAGCGCCTTTAAGGTTCATTTGCATGGACACACTTGGGTTTCCGTTTTGTTGGTACGCTTGACGTGCATCTGTAATTACGGCCCCACTAAGTGGTGGTTCGTTATCTCTATTGCCTTTCAAGGCATACAATTCAACCAACTCAATGTTCTGAGCATTTTCGCCCGTCGTCGTTTGAACTTGAGGAATTCCCCATACAAATTTCGCATAACGTTGCTCTGATGATAAGAGCGCACGAACTTGAGGATTGTTTAAATACTCTATAACTTGTTGTTTGTCTTTTTGTTCAAAAGAAGCGATTACAGGTCCACCATTATAGCCTGGCGCACGAATTAAATCGATTAAAGGATTTACTTCAGCAACATCACCGGTTACAGCATCTGTATCTCCAATGATATCAGAAATAGCATCATCTGTTGATTCTGGAGTATCGGTTTCAGTTGCAGTCGTTTCAACTAGTTCTTTTAAAACTTCGTTAGCTTGAAATATAAACGTTCCAAACTCTTCACCTTTAAAAGCATCCCAAAACTCTAACTGAGCTGTACTTTGTAATAATCCTTTTACACGTTCAATGTCTTTGGCTCCTGGCAATTCTACAAGAATACGACCAGAGTTTCCAATTCGTTGAATGTTTGGTTGTGTGACTCCAAATTTATCAATACGTTTTCTAAGGACTTCAAAAGCAGATACTATAGATTCATCAATTTTAACGGACAGTACAGGCTTAACCTCGTTGTCGGTCATATTAAATGTAATTTCTTCGCTTAATGTTCGATTAGCAAAAATATCTGGAGACGCCAATTTGGTATCGCCTTTAATGGCATCAAATGCTACAAAAAAGTCTTCTAAATAGGTGTTTTGACTGTCTTTTTGAAGTTCTTCAGCATCACTCAATGCTTTTCTAAACACAGGGTCTTTACTTTCATTTGCTAATCCAACAAGGATGTCTTTTACAGAAATTTGAAGAATTACACTGATACCACCTTTAAGATCCAGACCAAGATTCATGGCTTTTTCCTTAACTTCATCAAAATTGTACTGTGCAACCCCAATGTTATAAACGTCTTCGTTTTTCAACGAATCTAAATATGTGCTTTGTTCAAGCACGCGTTTAGCGTCATAATCGGTTTCAGTATCGGCTATTTTTTCAATAGCAAACTGCTTAGCATTATCTTCTATTTGATTGGCTTTAAAACTAAATGATAATTGGTAAATACTTACCATACCAAATAAGAAAGCAAATAATTTTACGAGTCCTTTATTTTGCATTGTGAATGAATTTAATCTGCATTAATTTTTTATAAACGAGCAAATATATGATTTACGATGTGATTTGACAATAGATTCTTTTGTTTTCAATAAAAAGAGCATTTTAAAGGCGCTTTTATGGTGAGAAATACAAATCACAACTTCAAAATATTTACACGTCTAGTAATGAATTTGTCTTTTTTACGCCTTCGGCACTGGTGTGTAAATGTGCTTTTTCGCTGTCACTCAATTCGATTTCAACGATTTTTTCAACCCCATTAGCGCCTAAAACTACTGGAACTCCGATACACAAATCAGATAACCCATACTCACCGTCTAATAAAATAGAACATGGAAATATTTTTTTCTGATCACAAGCAATCGCTTGAACTAATCCACTAACGGCTGCACCTGGAGCATACCAAGCAGACGTTCCTAAAAGTTTTGTTAGCGTTGCACCACCAACTTTGGTGTCTTCTTTAACTTGCTCTAAACGCTCGTTTGAAATAAACTCAGAAACTTTAATACTATTTCGAGTTGCATGAGAAGTTAAAGGCACCATTCCTACATCGCTATGACCACCAATTACCATACCGTCAACGTCACTTATCGGTGCGCCTAAGGCTTCTGCTAATCTGTATTTAAAACGTGCTGAATCTAAAGCGCCACCCATTCCTATAATTCTGTGCTTTGGAAGTCCCGTCACTTTATGTGCTAGATACGTCATTGTATCCATTGGGTTACTTACAATAATAAGGACTGTGTTTGGCGAATGTTCTACTAGGCTTGTAGATACGGTTTTTACAATTCCTGCATTTATTCCAATAAGCTCTTCACGAGTCATTCCTGGTTTTCTTGGAATCCCTGAAGTAATAACACAAATATCGCTGTTAGCGGTTTTACTGTAATCGTTTGTAGATCCTGTGATTTTGGTGTCAAAACCATTTAGCGATGCACACTGCATCAAATCCATAGCTTTCCCTTCGGCATAGCCTTCTTTAATATCTAATAAAACGACTTCGGAAGCAAAGTTTTTAATGGCGATGTATTCTGCGCAACTTGCTCCTACTGCGCCGGCACCTACTACTGTTATTTTCATTTTAATTTATTTTTAAAGTATTCTAATTATTATCTAAAACTAAATGCAAACCCTAAGGTTGCAGTATTATATTCTTGTAATGTGAAGTCTGCGAAAATCTTGAAAAATGTAAGATTTAGTCGCGCTCCAACGGTTGCTCGTGTTCCCGTAGACTTAAATTTTAAACGGATAGGATCCGAGATCGACTCTGTCATCGTTCCCATATTTTGATTTTCGGAAGACATGACCTGATACGTTAGGTCATAATTTCCTTTAATATCAAAATTAGAAACTCCTCCATTTAAACCAAAACCGCCATAAAACGTCATAATCTTAAAATCCAAAGATCCTAACGCTTGTAAAGTCCATGTGTTTAATTTATACGCCGCAAGTCCGTTTCTTACAGTGACAAGGCTTGTAACACTTGTGTTTCCAATCGCATAATCAATAGTTGTTTTGGTATAAGCACCAAACAGCGATACCGAAAATGGAAGCTTACCAATAAGTCCGAGGTATTGTGTTAAATCATGCTGAAGTCCAACCCCAATTAGATTGGCATTCACTTTAGACCCAAATTCTGTTTTGGGCACATATCGTAACTTAATGGTGGTTTTGAAAGGCAATCCTAATCCCACTTGCACAAAAGGAGTTGGAGTTGCATTGATTGGTAAATCTTTCGCTATGCCGCCGGGCAGTTCGAACGAACCCACTTTAAAATTACCGTTTTGATACGGCAAAGACACATCAAAGGTTGTACTGTTGCCGTCTTTACCTAACACTGTTGGAATACTTGTTTTTCCATCTGCAGTTGAAATAAAACTGTACTGATCCGCAATAAATTCAAACATTTGTTCACTTTTGGGTGTGAACGCTGTGTTCAGTCCAAATGTAATATCAAATCCTAGTTTTTTATGGGATTTAGCTGTGGAATACCACCCACTATTGGCACTACTCATAAGCCCCTTAGTGAGAGGACTAAAATAGTTTTCAAGCAATGGATTAGCATCTTCAGCCGCAAGCAAAACACCGCCTAAGCTCTGCGCAGTAGAGACATTAATACCCAAAAGGAGTGCACAATAAATAATTATTTTATTCATATAAATAGGATTTGGGTTAACTATTTAAGCGTCAATGTTTGCATAAATTGCATTTTTTTCGATAAATTCTCGACGTGGCGGTACATCATCACCCATCAACATTGAGAAGATACGATCAGATTCTGTTCCATTTTCAATATGTATTTGTCGTAGAGTTCTAAACTCTGGATTCATTGTCGTGTCCCAAAGTTGAATCGCATTCATTTCTCCAAGACCTTTATAACGTTGAATTTTTGCACCATCTCCATATTGTTCCATTAACGCCAAACGCTCTTCATCGTTCCAAGCATATTCTTTTTTAGCGCCTTTTTTAACTAAAAATAAAGGCGGTGTCGCAATATAAATATGACCGTTTTCAATTAACTCTTTCATATATCTAAAAAAGAACGTCAAAATTAGGGTTTCAATGTGGCTACCATCAATATCGGCATCACACATAATCACAATTTTATGGTATCTTAATTTTGAAAGGTTTAATGCTCTCGGATCTTCTTCAGTTCCAATAGTTACTCCTAAAGCTGTAAATATATTTTTGATTTCTTCATTTTCAAAAACTTTGTGAGTCATTGCTTTTTCTACGTTCAAAATTTTACCTCTTAAAGGCAAAATTGCTTGAAAAGCTCTATCACGTCCCATTTTTGCAGTTCCTCCTGCCGAATCTCCCTCAACAAGGTAAATCTCACATTTTTCAGGATCTTGTTCAGAACAATCACTCAGTTTTCCAGGCAATCCTCCAATACTCATCACGGTTTTTCGCTGCACCATATCACGTGCCTTTTGAGCCGCATGACGGGCTTGCGCCGCAAGAATCACTTTTTGAACAATTATTTTAGCATCATCTGGATTTTCTTCCAAATAATTGGTTAACATTTCAGAGACAGCTTGACTTACCGATGCTGATACTTCTCTGTTTCCTAACTTCGTTTTCGTTTGTCCTTCAAATTGTGGCTCTTGAACTTTTACTGAAATAATCGCGGTTAAGCCTTCACGGAAATCATCTCCAGCAATGTCAAACTTAAGCTTGTCTAACATTCCTGATTCATCAGCATATTTTTTTAAGGTATGCGTCAATCCACGACGAAATCCAGATAAATGGGTTCCACCTTCATGGGTATTAATATTGTTGACATAGGAATGTAAATTCTCTGAATACGACGTATTATAAATCATCGCAACTTCTACAGGAACGCCATTCTTTTCACCCTCAAAAGCAATTACTTTTTTCATGATAGGATCACGATTGCTATCTAAGTAATTGATAAACTCCGAAAGTCCTTCTGTAGAATGAAACGTTTCGCCTATAAATTCTCCTTTGTCGTCTTTTTCACGTTGATCGACTAGAACTATGGTAATGCCTTTGTTCAAAAATGCGAGCTCACGTAATCGACTCGCTAGAGTTTCGTAGACATAAATTAACGTCTGTGTAAATATTTGTGGATCCGGTCTAAAAGTCACTGTGGTTCCTCTTTTGTCCGTTTCCCCTATTTGTTTTACAGGATACATCGCTTTTCCACGTTCGTATTCTTGCTCATAAACTTTTCCGTCACGGAATACTGTGGCTTTTAAATGCTCTGAAAGTGCATTGACACAACTGACACCAACTCCGTGTAGTCCACCAGAAACTTTATAAGAATCTTTGTCAAACTTACCACCAGCACCAATTTTAGTCATTACGACTTCTAATGCAGAAACCCCTTCTTTTTTATGAAGATCTACAGGTATACCACGACCATTATCTTCCGTTGTTATGGAATTATCTTCGTTAATGATTACCGTGATTTTATCACAATGTCCTGCTAAAGCTTCATCGATCGAGTTATCAATAACTTCATACACCAAATGGTGTAGCCCTCTCAAGCCTACATCTCCAATATACATTGATGGACGCATGCGCACGTGCTCCATGCCCTCTAATGCCTGAATACTATCTGCTGAGTAACTACTTTTGTTAATTTCTTCGCTCATTATATTGATTGTATTATTTAGTTTAATTTTAAACACAGTCCAAACTGCGCATAACCTAACAAAGATAATTAATCTCTAAAGGAATATAATGAGTTTTTAGGGAATTTAAGTGAAATTATTAACAATTGACTCTTAAGTCAAAACAGGCTTAAATCTACTAAAAACGCCCTTAAATTGAATTTAAGGGCGCTGTAGTATTAGAGTAAATCAAAAACCTTTACAACGTGCTTCAGACGGCTTTATTTAAGCATTTAAAAATTTAGTCATAAGCCTTATCATGCACTTGAGCAATCGCTCTTCCTGAAGGTTCGTTCATGTTTTTAAAGGCTTCATCCCATTCTAGAGCAATCGCAGTACTACAAGCCACACTTGCTTCCTGAGGTACACTCAACGCTGCTGCATCACTTGGGAAGTGGCCTTCAAAAATAGAACGGTAATAAAACTCTTCTTTGTTTTGTGGCGTTTGAATTGGGAATCTAAATTTAGCATTTGCCAATTGTTCATCAGAAACCTCTTTGTCAACAACGTCTTTGAGTGTGTCAATCCAACTGTATCCAACGCCATCAGAAAATTGTTCTTTTTGACGCCAAGCCACACTTTCTGGTAACATGTCTTCAAATGCTTTTCGAATGACCCATTTTTCCATACGTTCGCCGTTAATCATTTTATCTTGAGGATTGATACGCATCGCCACATCTATAAATTCTTTGTCTAAAAATGGTACTCGACCTTCGATTCCCCAAGCCATCAAGCTTTTATTCGCTCTCAGACAATCGTACATATGTAATTTATCTAATTTACGCACTGTTTCATCGTGAAACTCTTCTGCATTTGGCGCTTTATGAAAGTATAAATACCCGCCAAAAATCTCATCTGCTCCCTCTCCAGAAAGGACCATTTTAATTCCCATAGATTTAATAACGCGCGCCATCAAGTACATTGGTGTAGATGAGCGAATGGTGGTAATGTCATAGGTCTCTATATTGTATATCACATCCTTTATAGCATCCAATCCTTCTTGAATTGTAAATTTTATTTCATGGTGTATGGTTCCAATATAATCCGCAACTTTTTGTGCAGCAGCCAAATCTGGTGAGCCGTCTAATCCCACTGAAAACGAATGCAATTGTGGATACCAAGCTTCAGAAGTGTCATCGGATTCTACGCGTTTCTGTGCATATTTTTTGGCGATAGCAGAGGTTACTGAAGAATCTAACCCTCCAGAAAGCAAAACGCCGTAAGGCACATCACTCATTAATTGTCTGTGAACTGCATCTTCTAATGCTTTTTTAACTTCAGCAATACTTGTTTCATTTTCTTTTACAGCATCGTATTCGGTCCACTCTCTTTTGTACCATTTTATAAACTTACCATCTGTGCTAGACATATAATGTCCTGGAGGAAATAATTCAATTTTGGTACAAACTCCTTCAAGAGCTTTTAGTTCCGAAGCCACATAAAAAGTACCATTTTGATCCCATCCAATATATAAAGGAATAATTCCCATATGATCTCTAGCGATAAAATAAGTGTCTTTTTCTACATCATACAGTGCAAAACCAAAGATTCCATTAAGGTCGTCGATAAAATCAACGTCTTTTTCTTTGTATAACGCTAGAATGATTTCACAATCGGATGCTGTTTGAAAATTATAGGTGCCATTGAATTGTTTACGCAATTCTCTGTGGTTATAAATTTCGCCGTTAGCAGCCAATATTAGTTTTTTATCTTCGCTAAACAACGGTTGTTGTCCCGATGCTGGATCTACAATCGCTAAACGCTCATGTGCCATCACGGTTTTTTCATCGCTATATATTCCGCTCCAGTCCGGACCACGGTGTCTTATTTTTTTTGACATCTCAAGAACTTGAGGTCTTAAAATTTCTGATTTTTGTTTTAAATCAAATGCACATACAATTCCACACATAATAATCTTTATAAGTATTAGGCTGCAAATATGCAGCTATAGTTACATATTGTAAATACGAATAGTTATAATGATTATAATTTATAACTAAATTATAGTTATTAATATTTAAATGTAACTAAAAATGATCTAAGCAGGTGAAAAAGTGCGACACCTAAAGTTATTGGGTTAAAAATTGTGCTTTCTGTTTTTAGAGCTTAGCACAACAGCTCCTCCAAGAAGGTGAAAAAATTAAAAGTAAGGCTAAGCCTTACTTTTGGTAAGGTTCAAATTGTATTATTCCTAATTTATATGTCGTTTTCAGGGTTTTTACTGTCAATTTACTGTTACTTTACTGTTACTTTTAAATTATTATTTTTAAAATGACATATTTTTTGTGTTATTCATTTTATTTTTATTAAGTTTACAATTGATTAGACCCCAAATCTAATTTCATAACCAATTTAACTTTTTTTTTAATTCACTGTTGTTTTAGAGTAAAACAGCAGTCTTGTAACTTAAAAAAATGAAGTGTTATGAAAAAAAAGCGCCTTACAAATTATCTGAAACTTGGAATGCTTCTTTTTGGGGTTTCAATGGTCTTTGTTAATTGTCAAAAAGAAGAAACTCTTGAACATAATGAAGAAACTGTAGAAAGCAACTCTTCAGAATTTTCAAGAGCTTCTATTAACGATTTAATTAAAAATGACGATATATTCTCTAAGTTGTCTGAGAGTTATTTAGTTGATAAGGTCTCTAGACAAGGAATTCTTGCCAAAAGTAGTGTTGATGATTTAACTATAACTTCGGATACTATAAACGTTATAGAAAAAGAGAATTATAAATCCTATACCATTAGAATTAAACGTAGTGGATATGAATACGATACTGAAAACTTAATTATTGAAAATATAGATGGTATTGAAAACGCATATGTATTGTCTTATAACTTTGATAATGAGTGGGTCGCTAATAGTATAAAAGGAATTTACACACAGCCTAAAGGAAAGGTGTATTATTCAGAGTTCGACAGTTCTAAACTGAGTTCTAAAACATCTTTGTCCAGATCTTCGACAACTTGTACATATATTACTATAACCATAATTGCGCCTTGCGGATGTGGACATTATTATCGTTCTCAATGTAATGGTTGCTCCTACGGAAACCAATATCCAACTTCATATTCAGTTACCCAACAATTTTGTACTAGTGGTGACGATAATGATAATGGAGGTCCTTTGGCTGATGGTAACAATGAAGGTGGTTTCGGTAGCGGTGGTGGCGGTCCATCGCCTTCTAATCCCAATAACAATTCTCAAACACAATCAAATTTGGAAGATATGGCTGAATTTGTGGAGTTTAAAGTGAATAGACTTATTACTCGCCTTGAACTTAATACAGAACAGGCGGAATGGGTAGCGGAAAATATTGAAAAAAGCTTAGATATCTATGATTATGTTGCTAAAAAAACTCTTGGGCGAACGACGCTAAAAACTTTGCCAAAGCCGCTGTTGAGGCGTTGATGAACGACGGAGAAGTGGATTTTGAGGAACTATATATAAACATAGATGTTCCTGATGATGAATATGAAGAAACTGGACAAACATCTATTATAGCTAATCCATTATATTTAGATAATGGGGATTCTATAAATATATCTTTTGGAACTACAAAAGATGGGGTAAATGCAAACCAAGAAGTAGAACAACATTTAATTGATGGCTTGAAATATGCATTGAATCAAGCTAATAATAATTTAACAAATAAAATTACTGATATTTATATTATGGCAACAACAAATGGAGTTCACAGCAGTACAAGCAACCACTCGAAAGGCTCTGCAATTGATATAAGCAGAATTAATGGGCTAAAAATGTTTACTTCTGGTACAACTGAACAAATAACTCAGCTTCAAATAGCTTTTGACAACTATCAGTATATTAGAGAAAATTTTGGACCTTATTTT
>TARA_B110000037_G_scaffold2764_2_pt1 | contig 18908 bp, 14 predicted proteins | sample TARA_B110000037 | Tara Oceans TARA_B110000037 (sample SAMEA4397196) | marine metagenome | biome: Polar Biome; feature: [MIX] marine epipelagic wind mixed layer (ENVO:01000061); material: water (ENVO:00002006), including particulate matter (ENVO:01000060) such as... | depth 10-100 m
TTTTCCAGGTGTTCCACCATCCAAACTATTTGACCCTTTCCAATTACTCGATCCACTGCAAGGATGATCCGGATTAATTAATTCAAAAGTAAATCCTCCATCCGATTTAGCTGGGTCACCGTACCAAGATGCAAAATATTCTACTCGATCAATACTATTATCACTGCTATCTTTTAAAGTGAGCAAATCATCGGATATATTTAAACCCGGAAATGACTTTAGGGCAATCACTCTAACCCCGAAGGCTGCAAGATCAGCAGAATCTGACTGATGACATAAAACTGCATATTCGCCAGGGTTCAAAGTCGTCTCTGGTAGTTTTACCTGTCCTGTAGCTGATCGATCCGAAAACTCCCAGTTTTTAAGATTATAAGCCTTTTTTGAGTTGTTATAAATTTCAACCCAATCCGCATTAGGTAGGGCTACGGGAGGATTTGGGTCCGCCATTATTTCGTTGATAATAATGTCCCCTTTTTTTGCAGTGTAAAAAACTGGCCACACAAATTTGCTAAGCCAATTGTTCATTTTGTTGCCAGCTACATCTTCTGCATTTTTTACATTTAAAATGTGAACTGGAGTTCTACCTAAGCTTCCTTTTAAGTAATAATGCACAGACGAACTATCGAGACCATCGAACTGAATTAAACTATCTTGGTATGACATTCCTGAATTATCTAAGACTTCATAATTATTAGCGTCAAGTCCTAATATTGGATTAATGTTTTCACTGAATTTAATTTTAATTCGGTTCGAATCAAGAACATCATAATTAACCACAAATGGTTTTGTGGTATCTGAATAAAACAAACCCGTCACTTTAATGCTATCAAACGAAAAGAGGTGTTTTCTTGTAGAGGTATACTTGCAAAAAACACCAGAATATTGCGAAGAAATAAAATCAGAATTAGATACCGTTCCTTCCGAAACGTATCCTGCGTGACTCGAGCTCGTATCGGAGAGAAGCTCCCAATTGCCCACGCTGTCACGTGTTACTTTTATCCATCCGGCAGGATTCGACGCGGCAACCCCATCACGCCCGTCAATTAATAATGTTGAGGTACTCCCGGATTGTTTGTACAAACTAATATCATCAACCGTTCCTGATTGTCCACCGATTTTTACATAATAGCCGTTTATGCTGCTAGCAAAATTACCTTGATCAGCAACTAGGTAAAATCTGGCATAATTTGACCCTGAAGGTTGAAACCCAAGATTAAACTTAAATTCCCAGTTTGCATTTTTAATTGATTTTGAGGCTGCAGAAAGGTAAGAGCTGTTATTAGAAATAGCGTTTGTATCGTTAAGCTGCAATTCAAAACTAGGGTTCACTCGAAACAAACTGTCATCACCTATCCATTTAGGGTTATTTGTGAAATTTCCATCCGAAAAGTCTTCTGAAATTTGCCCAAACCCTAGTGAAGGTAAAAGAAAAATTAAGCCAGTTATTATTGATGATATTATTCTCAGAATCATGGAGTAACAAATGTAGTTGGTCTTGTTTAAACATACCAATTTTAGATGTATAAAAACGAATACTATTCCTTTGGAGATATAAATGGAACAAACACAAGGTAATTGTACTTTTGCAGTCGTTTAAGAAAGACAAATGAAAATAGCAGTAGTTGGAGCAACTGGAATGGTTGGTCAGGTAATGAGAGTTGTATTAGCAGAGTTAAATTTTCCAGTTACAGAATTAATTCCTGTAGCTTCTGAGCGGTCAGTAGGAAAGGAGATAGAGTTCAAAGGCAAAAAACACATCGTTGTTGGAATGGAAGAAGCCATTTCCCTAAAGCCAGATATTGCTCTTTTTTCTGCCGGGGGTGAAACTTCAAAAATTTGGGCCCCAAAATTTGCAGAAGCTGGAACAACTGTTATTGACAATTCTTCTGCTTGGAGAATGGATGGGAGCAAAAAATTAATTGTACCGGAAATTAATGCGGATCAACTAACCAAAGAAGATAAAATTATTGCCAATCCAAATTGCTCTACGATTCAATTAGTAATGGTTTTAAATCCATTGCATAAAAAATATGGAATTAAAAGAGTGGTTATCAGCACGTATCAGTCTATTACAGGAACTGGTGCAAAAGCGGTTCTTCAGTTAGAAAATGAAAGGCAAGGTATCCAAGGTGAAATGGCTTATCCTTATCCTATTGATGGAAACTGCCTGCCTCATTGTGATGATTTTACGGAGAATGGATATACCAAGGAAGAAATGAAATTGGTAAACGAAACCAAGAAAATTCTTGGAGATGATTCTGTAAAAGTAACGGCTACAGCAGTTCGAGTACCCGTTCAAGGTGGACACAGTGAAGCAGTAAATATTGAGTTTGAGAATGATTTTGATTTAGCTGAATTACGCAAAATTTTATCACAATCAGAGGGCGTAACCTTACAAGATAATCCAGATACTAATACCTACCCGATGCCCAGATATGCAGAAGGTAAAAACGACACATTTGTGGGCAGAATAAGACGCGATGAAACGCAAGAAAACACCTTAAACTTGTGGATAGTTGCAGATAATTTAAGAAAAGGTGCGGCTGCGAATACAGTACAAATTGCACAGTATTTAGTGGATAAGGGTTTGGTTTAAATTAGTCTTCCAAAATTTCCACCAAACCAAAGTTTAGTTGTCGTCTCGCTAAATCTGCAGTCAAAACTTTTACTCGCAATTTGGCGCCTAAGTTTATTGCCTTTTTAGAGCGCTGACCTACGGCTTGAAAATTCTTTTCATCAAAAGAGTAATAATCACCAGGCAAATCACGCATTTTTATCATGCCTTCGCATTTATTGTCTTCCAGCTCAATATAAATACCCCACTCACTCATTCCGCTTACGTAACCGTCAAACTCATCTCCTTCTGTGTTTTGCATAAACAAAACTTGAAAATATTTGGTAGAATCACGTTCTGCTTTGGTTGCCTTGTGCTCCATTTCAGAACTATGCTTACACCAATGTTCTAAGTCTTCTTCGTTTACTTGTGTTTTTCCAGAAGCATACTGTTCTAAGAGGCGATGCGCCATCATGTCTGGGTACCTTCTAATTGGAGAAGTAAAATGCGAGTAATACTGAAAGCTTAATCCATAATGCCCAATGTTTTGCGTTGAATATACGGCCTTTGCCATGGTCCGAATTGCTAAATTTTCAATTATACTTTCTTCTCTTTTACCTTGAACATCAGACAATAAGTTGTTTAAGTTTTTAGCAATATTTCCTTTAGAAAATTTATAATCGTAACCGAATTTTTTAATGAAATCACTAAAAATCATTAGCTTTTCTGGGTCCGGATTATCGTGGATTCGGTAAATAAAAGGCTTTGGTTTCGCGTTCTTATCTTTTGGTTTAGCTATAGATTCTGCAACCGTTCTGTTGGCGAGTAGCATAAATTCTTCAATGAGTTTATGCGCATCTTTTTGAGTTTTAAAATAAACACCAATTGGTTTTTTATCTTCATCAAGGTCAAACCGAACTTCGATTTTGTCAAATGCAATTGAACCTTCTGTCATTCTTTTCTGGCGCAATGTTTTTGCTAAAGTATTCAGGCTATTGAGTTCATTGACATAATCTCCATCACCGCCTTCTAAGATTTCTTGAACCTCTTCGTAGGTATATCTTCTATCCGAATAAATAACTGTTTTTGCAATGCGATGATTAATCATCTTGGCATTTTTATCCAACTCAAATATGCAAGCGAAAGTTAGTTTTTCTTCTTTTGGACGCAAGGAGCAAACTTGATTGGAGAGTACTTCTGGTAGCATAGGAATTACTCTATCTACTAAGTATACAGAGGTTGCTCTATCTTTAGCTTCTCGCTCTAATGCTGTTCCAGGAGTTACATAATGAGTCACATCTGCGATATGAACCCCAATTTCAATGTTTCCGTTTTCTAAAACGCGATAACTTAAAGCATCGTCAAAATCTTTGGCGTCTTTTGGGTCAATTGTAAATGTGGTTATTTCTCTATAGTCTTCGCGCTTACTAATTTCTTCTTTTGAAATAGTTGTATCAATTTTCGCTGCGTCTTCTTTTACTGAATCAGGAAAATCCAGAGGAAATCCGTATTCTGCTAAAATGGAAAACATTTCTGCGTCGTTTTCACCAGGAAACCCTAAAATTTCCTTCACAGCACCGAAAGGGCTTTCGGCATTACCGGGCCAATCTACCAAAGTAGCTATAACTTTTTGACGGTTCTCGGCACCGTTTAATTTTTGAAGTGGAATAAAAAAATCGATTGTTACTTTTCGGTCATCCGGAACAAAAAACGCAAATTTTTCATTTTTCTGAATAGTTCCTACAAACTCCGTTTTTTTTCTTTTTAGAACTCCTACTACTTTCCCTTTGAATTTTTTACGATTGTCGGGAATCATTTTCACGGAAACCGTATCTCCATTTAATGCTTTGCCCGTTGAATGTTCACCTATAAAGATATCTTCATCCATTCCCTCTACAAGTACAAATGCACTTCCTCGTTGGGTGAAGTCAATTACTCCTTCTACTATTTTACTCACTGTTTTTACTTGGTATTTTCCGTCGTCTTCGGTTATTTCATTATCACCCAATAAAGCCTCCAGTCCATATTGAACTTGGGTTTTACCTTTACTAGTGTTTAAGCTTATTCTACGGCAAATTTGTTTTTGGCTGAAAGCCCTTGTTGGCGCATCGAATAATGATGACAAAATTAATCTTTTTACCGATTCTGGTTTATTTTTTTCTTTTCGTGCTCCTTTCTTTTTTCTACCCACTTTTACTTAGAATTAATCTTTTTTTTATCCTTAAAAAACCGATATTTGTTTTCAAGGCTAAGATTTTAAAAGTAGAATTATTTTTGACGACGCAATTGGAAGAAGACTTTTCTTTTAAACAGCGTAAAAACACAAGAACTATGTTAATAAAAGGGATAGAAGAAGCATTAAACAATCAAATTTTATTGGAGTCGGAATCGAGCCAAACCTACCTTGCTATGGCTTGCTGGGCTGAAACAAATGGATTTGATGGAACATCTGGTTTTATGTATGCTCACAGCGATGAGGAAAGAGGGCACATGCTTAAAATTGTAAAATACATAAATGAGCGTGGTTCAAGGGCGATTATACCTGAACTACCACAACCAAAAGACGATTACAAGACTTTATTAGAAGTATTTGAAAATTTATTGGAGCACGAAGTGGCTGTTACGAACAGCATTAATGAATTAGTATTTAAAACTTTGGAAGCAAAGGATTACACTACGCACAACTTTTTGCAATGGTATGTAAGTGAGCAGACTGAGGAAGAAGCTTTGGCGCGAAGCATTTTAGACAAACTTAAAATGATAGGAAACGATAAAGGTGGAATGTACCTTTTTGATCGTGATGTAGAAAGTATTCAGGTAACAAGTGCGGCATCACTTCAAGCTAAATAACAGGTTTTCTTGAACGCAAAAATTTGGGATTATATAAACCTAATGAGCCACATACGGCCATTGCGATTTGTAAATCTTATTCAAGTCTATTTTTCTTATTATTGGAGTAAGTGGAGAGGTAAAGCCAATATGTGGGGGAGCCCTGCTAGTATTTCCATTGAACCCACAACGGCCTGTAATTTAGGATGCCCAGAGTGCCCAAGTGGATTGAAAAAATTTACTCGTGCTGAAGGAAATTTAAAGGAAGGTTTTTTAACTGATTTATTTGGTCAGTTAAAAAACACCCTTTTTTATGTCACTTTTTATTTTCAAGGAGAGCCATTCATTCACCCAAAATTTTTAGAATTGGTAAGAGAAGCCAAAAAACAAAAGTTGTACACCGCCACAAGTACTAACGCTCATTTTTTAAACGATAAGCAGGCAAAGAAAACTGTTGAAAGTGGACTGGATAGATTAATTATTTCTATTGACGGGACCACACAAGAAAGCTACGAGCAGTATCGAGTAAACGGAAAGCTGGAAAAAGTTATTGAAGGCACAAAAAACATTATTCATTGGAAAAAAGAACTGAACTCAAAAACACCCTATGTTATTTTTCAATTTCTGGTTGTTAGGCACAACGAGCACCAAATAGAAAACGTAAAAGAACTGGGAAAGAAGTTAGGCGTAGATGAAGTTAAGTTTAAAACGGCACAACTTTACGACTACAAAAACGGCAATGAATTGATGCCGAAAAACGAAAAATTTTCGAGATATAAAAAGGATACAAACGGAACGTTTAGTATAAAAAACCCATTAGATAATCAATGTTGGAGAATGTGGCAAGGATGTGTGGTTACTTGGGACGGACTAGTTGTCCCTTGTTGTTTTGATAAAGACGCCGGACATCAAATGGGTGACTTAAAAGAAAATGACTTCAAAGAGGTTTGGAACTCGAAAAATTACAATCAATTTAGATCTTCTATTTTAAAAAGCCGAAGTGAAATTGACATTTGTACTAATTGTACCGAAGGAACCAAAGTTTGGGAAGAGGTATAAAGAGCCAGGTTCAAAATTATTAATACTCCAGTTTAAACCCAAAGCGTTTTTCCATTCCTTCATTTCCTTGTAAACCGCCACAGTGAATTGCTACCAGCTTTGTCCCTTTCTTGTATCTGCCTTTTTTTATTCTATCGAAAACCCCAAACATCATTTTACCGTTGTAAATCAAGTCAAGTGGGATTCCAAATTCTTTATAAAACCAATTTACAAAATCAACCAATTCTTTCATTGGTTTGAGCTTAGCAAAGCCCCCAAAATGGTAGTCGTTTATTAATTCTAACTGACTCTTTTTTTGCTCCAATAATTTAGGAGAATCTTCAAGTTGTAACACCTTCAAAATTTCAATTTCCAAATATCCGCCCCCCTTTAAAGCCGGGTATACTTCTAATTGTTCGTTTGTGTTTAGGGCGCTTAATATTCCAGATGCTGTAGTTCCTGTTCCAGCAGTGCAACACAAAACATCAAATTTTTGTTGAATTTCTTCTCTAATCTTTCGTGAACCAGTTGCTCCTTCAATATTGGCACCACCTTCAGGAACGAGGTGAAAATCCCCAAACAGTTCATGAAAAGATTGCAGGAAGGCGGATTCACTTTTTAGTTGGTATTCTTCTCTGGTAACAAAATGAAGTTGCATTCCATTTTTATTGGCAAGATCAAGGGTGTGGTTTAGTTCTGAAAACTCATCACCTCTTATTATTCCAATACTTTTTATGTCGGAAGAGCTACAGGCGAAGGCAGTTGCTGCAATGTGATTTGAAAAAGGGCCTCCAAAAGTCAAAAGTGGAAGTTTCTTTCGTTTTGCCTCTTTGATATTTAGCTCTAATTTTCGCCATTTATTTCCGGATATTTCTTGGTGAATTAAATCGTCCCGTTTTATCCAGATTTCTATTTCGTGCTTTTCTAAAAGAGGACTTTTTAGTTGCTCAAGAGGTGACGGAATTTGAAGAGGTATGGACATAAAAAAGCTTCCGATTCGGATTTGAAATACTCAAAAAGTAGATTTACCCCATTTGCAAAACGAAATCTCTAGCTGTAAACAATAAATTCTCTTTAAATATTTTAACTGCTATAGCTAAAAGGATAATTCCAAAAACACGACGAAGAATCATAAACCCACCAGGACCAATTTTCTTTTCCAAAAATGTGGTCGATTTGAGAACAATATAAATGACAACTAAGTTTAAAATAATACCTATAAGAATATCTTCTAAACTGTAAATTGCCCTTAGCGAAAGAATAGTTGTAAGTGTACCGGCGCCAGCAATTAAAGGAAAAGCAAGTGGAACAATAGAACCAATGCCTTTTGTAGTTGGATCTGATTTGAATAGGGTAATTCCCAAAATCATTTCCACAGCAATAAAAAACATAATAATAGCTCCTGCAATGGCGAAACTCTCTTGGTCAAGCCCAAAAAGCTTTAAGATTTGAACGCCTACAAATAGAAAAACAATCATTAAAATACCAGAAACAATGGTCGCTTTTAAGGAATGAATTTTACCTTCTTTTTTCCGTAAATCAATCACAATTGGTATAGAACCCACAATATCGATAACCGAAAATAAAATAAGAGTTACCGAAAGAATGTCTTTTATACTGATGTTCATTTCAAATTTTTTAGGTGGCAAAGGTGATATATCTTTTTCGATAAGTGCTATAAAATATATCTTAATAGGTTCATTGAAATTTGAACTAATTTTGCACTCAGTGGAGGCCTTTAATCCGTATAGCAAATTAGACCCGGAGGACTATTATAAACATCCGGATGGATATTTAATATTTACTGAAAAATATCATTTAAAAAGAGGCTATTGCTGTAAAAATGGGTGTAAGCATTGCCCCTATGGATTTAATGATAAAAAGAAGAAGAATGACTTTCAAGAAGGAGATACAACAAGGAATACCTGAGAATTTACCTGAGCTTAAACCGTTTGACCCAGAAATAAACCACGCTCCAATTCGAAAGGACATTCTTTCTGGTACAGAAAAGATGTTGGCAGTAGAAAATGCGCTCCGATATTTTGAAAAAAAACATCATGCAATTTTGGCTCCTGAATTTGCCAAAGAACTTAAGGATTTTGGAAGGATCTATATGTATCGATTTCGCCCTGAATATAAAATAACGGCCAGAAGCATTAACGAATACCCATATAAATGTGCTCAAGCTGGAGCTATAATGTTAATGCTTAGCAATAACTTAGATTATGCTGTAGCTCAACATCCTCATGAGTTAATTACTTATGGTGGAAATGGCGCCGTATTTCAAAACTGGGCTCAATATCGCTTGGCAATGAAATACTTAAGCGAAATGACCGAGGAGCAAACTTTGGTGATGTATTCCGGTCACTCCATGGGTTTATTTCCTTCTCATAAAGATGCTCCTAGATTAGTTGTTACCAATGGAATGATGGTGCCAAACTACTCGAAGCCGGATGATTGGGAAAGATTCAATGCTCTTGGTGTAACGCAATATGGACAAATGACCGCGGGTTCGTTTATGTATATTGGCCCACAAGGAATTGTACATGGAACAGCCATAACCGTGTTGAATGCAGGTAGAATGATTTCGAAGCATGGAGAGGGTTTGGCGGGAAAAGTATTTTTAACAGCAGGACTTGGTGGAATGAGTGGCGCACAGCCCAAAGCTGGTAACATAGCAGGCTGTATTACTATTTGCGCAGAAGTGAACCCAAAAGTTGTTCATACTCGACATTCTCAGGGCTGGGTCGATGAGGTTGTTACAGACATTGAAGATCTAGTTATTAGAGTAAAAAAAGCCAAAAAAGAAAAAGAAATAGTGTCCATTGCCTATTTAGGAAATGTGGTGGAAATATGGGAAAAATTTGCGGAAAAAGAAATTTTAGTGGACCTTGGCTCAGACCAAACGTCATTACATAATCCTTGGGCTGGGGGTTATTACCCGATGGGAATGACTGTTGAGGAATCGAACGAAATGATGGCTAAGCAGCCAGACCTTTTCAAAGAAAAGGTGCAAGAAACACTCAGAAGACATGTGGTTGCAGTAAACAAATGTGTTGCAAACGGAACTTATTTCTTTGATTACGGAAACGCATTTTTATTAGAATCGAATAGGGCCGGGGCAGAAATTATGAAGCCCGATGGTGACTTTAAATATCCGTCTTATGTTCAAGACATAATGGGGCCTATGTGTTTCGATTATGGTTTTGGACCATTTCGTTGGGTTTGTACTTCTAGCAACCCAAAAGATTTGGAAATAACGGATAGAATTGCTTGCGAAGTATTGGAAAATTTAAAGAAAGACGCTCCAGAACAAATTCAGCAACAGTTGGCTGATAACATTCAATGGATAAAGGGCGCGCAAGAAAATAAACTAGTAGTGGGCTCACAAGCTAGAATTCTATATGCAGATGCCGACGGAAGAATGGAAATTGCTGCCGCATTTAATAAGGCAATTGCAACAGGCGAAATAAGCGCACCTATAGTTTTGGGACGCGATCACCATGATGTATCCGGAACAGATTCTCCGTTTAGAGAAACCAGTAATATTTATGATGGATCGCAATTTACTGCTGACATGGCAGTGCAAAATTTTGTGGGTGATGGTTTTCGTGGCGCTACCTGGATCTCCTTGCATAATGGCGGAGGCGTCGGATGGGGTGAAGTAATAAATGGCGGTTTTGGCATGTTACTCGATGGAAGTGGTGATGCAGACCGACGACTTAAAATGATGTTGCATTGGGATGTAAACAATGGAATAGCGAGAAGAAGTTGGGCACGAAATGAGCCGGCTATTTTCGCTATAAAACGAGCGATGGAAAAAGAACCGAAATTAAAAGTTACCGTTCCAAATTTGGTGGATGAAGATTTGTTGGCTGGTTTAGGGTTTTAAATTTCTAACTCACCTTAATATCATATTTATCGAGTAAACCAAGTACACTGTCCATTGAAAATTTGGCTTTAGAGATTTTATTAATTTCAGGGTCAATAGAATAATTTATAGCAGTACTAAAATCCGAGCCCTCTAGGTTTGTATTACTAAATGTAGCTCTTGATAAATGGCAACCCTCAAAACTTGCCTTGTTTAAATTGGCTTCCGTAAAATCAGCTTCCACTAATTTACACTTTCGAAAAACCACGTCTTTTAAGTTTAATTTAAAGAAGGAAGAATAGCTCAATTCGCAAGATTGGAAGTGAAAGCTCAACAAAAACCGCTTGCATAAATCGAAGCGAATTCCAATTAGCTTGCATTGATTGAAATGTACGTTTCGAAAAGCGGTGTCTCTAATTTCAGCCATACTGAAATTACAGTTTATAAATTCACATTCGTTAAATTCAACTTGAGTTAAATCCGAATTTGAAAAATTGCAGGATTCAAACCTGCAATTATCCATTTCTACTTTTCCAAATGAAGTTCCAGAAAAATCTTCTTGTTCGAATTTTGTGTCAATGTTTAGTGGATTCATAATATTGTGGCCGTCTTTTTAAAAAAACAAACGTAATATTTTAAGAAGCCACTATTTCCACATAGCTAAAAACTGCCTAAACTCTTGTTTCATGATGTTGTAGTTTTTCGCAAAACTTTCCATATTATTTTTAATTCCCGCGTGATCGTCCAAGTGAATATGATCTATTGTAACAGAATGATCTTTTGCAAACTCAGCCAATTCGTGTTCTTTTTGGTTGATGTCGTGGGTAAATTGATTTTGAAAATGCTCTACTTCACGCATCATGTTCATTTCGTTTTCATGAAACAGAACAACCTCTTCCAATCTAGTTTTAAGAAAACTTAATTCGTCTTTGCAAAAATTCAACCCTCTCTTCCACATTTTATGTTCAAAATGTAGGTCTCCAATAAAAACAGCTTTTTCTTTCATTTCTTTTGACTTTATAAATCAAAGTTAAAATGTAAAGATCCTTCAAAACATGAGGAAAGTCTAGATTTCCCCTGACCTTAGTTTGGCTCCACCTTGTTTTACTAGTTGGTCGTAAATCCGTTTCATTGACTTATCAACTACTTTATCGGTAAGGGTTTTATTTTCGTCTCTAAACCTAAAACTCATGGCATAGCTTTTCTTACCATTCTCCAGGTCTTTGCCTTCATAAACATCAAAAATACCAACTTCTTTTAAAATTTGCCTTTCACATTTTAAAGCTATGGTTTTCAAAGACTCAAAGTCAGTTTCCTTGTCAACAACAAGAGCCAAATCTCGTCGCACGGTTGGGTGTTTTGGGATTTCTTGGTATTTGGCAGAACTTCTTTTTACCAATTCAAAAAGGTTGTCCCAATTTATATCCGCGTAAACCACTTCGTTTTTTATTCCAAACTGCTTCAATGATTTTAACGAAACAGATCCAAATTCGGCGACTTTCAATTTTTGAATAGAAAGTTGAATGCCAAAATCCAATTCTTCGTTTTTACTTTCTTTGGATTGAACGCCCAAATTACTAACTCCTAGTTTTTTAAATAGTCCTTCTAACAAACCTTTTAAAGTGAAAAAGTTTTGATTTTCAAAATCGGAATTCCAATTTTCGGTAGTTTTATTTCCGGTAAGAAAAACGGAAATATGTTGTTCTTCTTTAGTTCCATCACTATATTGCTGGTAGGTTTTTCCAAATTCGAATAACTTTAAATCGGCCTCATTTCTGTTTTGATTATAGGCAACGGTTTCTAATCCAGAAAATAACATGGATTGGCGCATTACTTCTAAATCTTTGCTCAAAGGATTTAGTATTTCAACAGCTGCACTTAGCCCTTCTGGATAATACCCAGCTTTGGTTAAGGAATTAGACATCATTTCGTTAAGCCCATTATTGGCCAAAAAATTAAGTGCTGCATTTCTGGTTTGTTCGGGTTGAGGTTTAAGAGAAGGAGTTAGTGAAATGTGCATTTTTTGTGGCAACTCAATCTCATTGTATCCATAAACTCTAAGGACTTCCTCTATGACATCGGCTTCTCTTTTTACATCTACTTTAAACGCAGGAACATATAATTCTAGGCCCTTTTCAGTTTCCGATTTAATCTCAATTTGAAGGTCAGTTAAAATGGATTTAATTAGGTTGTGATCAATAGCTTTTCCGATTAATCTATCGCAATGGGAATAGCTAAACGAAACGTTAAACCCGTTTAATTTAGTGGGATAGCTTTCCAGTATATCAGAAGTAATTTTGCCGCCAGCGATTTCCTTAATTATTATGGCAGCTCTTTTAGCAGCGAATACATTTATTTCCGGGTCAATTCCTCTTTCAAACCGAAAGGAAGCGTCTGTATTTAATCCATGTCTTTTAGCGGTTTTTCGAATCGAAACAGGATTAAAATAAGCCGATTCTAAAAATATGTTTTTCGTGTTTTCAGAAACGCCACTTTTAAGTCCCCCAAAAATACCAGCAATGCACATTCCTTCTTTTTCATTACAAATCATTAGGTCTTTGTCTGACAATTGCCTTTCGTTTCCATCCAAAGTTTTAAACTTCGTTTTTTCAGGCAACTGCCCTACAATGACTTTGTTTCCTTCAATTTTATCCGAATCGAATGCGTGTAGTGGTTGTCCTAGTTCGTGCAATACAAAATTGGTTGTATCCACTATGTTGTTTATGGGTTTTAAACCAATGGACACTAGTCTTTTTTGTAACCATTCTGGCGAAGGTTTTACTTCAATTCCCTCAATACAAATACCAACATAACGCGGGCAAGCATCGGTATCTTTTACTTCTATAGTAATTGGGCTTGTCGTGTTATCTGATTTGTAATTAGAAACTTCTGGTAGTTTCAACTCTCCATGATCTATTCCAAAGCGATTGAGTACAACTGCCAAATCTCGTGCAACTCCATAATGACTCATGGCATCAGCGCGGTTGGGAGTTAATCCAATTTCAAAAATGTGGTCTTGTTCAATTTTAAAGTGAGAGGCAGCAGGTGTTCCAACAATAGCGTTTCCATCCAGAACCATTATTCCATCGTGCGATTCACCGAGTCCAATTTCATCCTCGGCGCATATCATTCCTTGAGAAAGTTCACCTCTAATTTTCGATTTTTTTATTTCAAAAGGTTCTCCGCTATTTGGATAAAGTGTTGCACCAACAGAGGCAATCACAACTTTTTGACCTTTTGCGACATTCGGAGCCCCACAAACAATAGAAAGCAATTCAGTTTCTCCAATATTTACGGTAGTTTTATTTAATCGATCGGCATTTGGATGTTTTTCGCAACTCATTATTTCACCAATTACCAGCCCTTTTAATCCACCAGGAATTTGGTCAACTATTTCAATGCCTTCTATTTCAAGTCCACTGTCAGTAAGTAATTCACCAGTTTTTTCGGCTGGTAAATCCATTGCTAAATATTGCTTTAACCAGTTGTAAGAAATTTTCATAATCGTATCTCCTTTTAGAGACTGCAAAAATAAATATTTAACAACAAGAGGCTTCGATATTTGGTGAGCTCAAACAGGAATAAAAATCTTAAATTCGCAATCCTATATAATTAGAATTAATATGAAACGAATTGCCCCCCTATTACCCATATTATCCTTAGTTGGACTGTTGTTTTTTCAGTCTTGTGAAGAACCGCGAAAATCAATAATTATTGGAAATGAAGCTTGGACTCTTAACCGAGGATTAACCTATGTTACGAAAGCCGTATTGGAAGAAAAGGGATTTAAGGTGGTTATTAAAGACGAAAGAATTGAGAATATTTTCAAGCAAATGTCTGCCGGAAGCATTGACTTGTACATGGATGCTTGGGAAGATGCGCATTATGTTTACATTTACGAAAGACAGGGATTAGAAGACTTAGGAGAAATATATGGAGGCTGTAAAATGGGTGTGGCAGTACCACGATATTTTGAGTTAGACTCTGTTTCTCAAATGAAAGCAGACAGTTCTATTTACGGAAATGTATTTTACGGAGTTAAACGAGAAGCAGGAGTTATGATTTCGGCAATTACAGCATTTAGGAATTACGAAATGCACCCAAAAATCATGGAATTAGAAGAAGACGAACTTTTAGAACGTGCAAAAATGATGGTAGATAAAGAAGAAAATTTTGTCATGGCTGCATGGTCTCCTCATTGGATGGTAAATCATTTTGACCTGAAATTTTTAGAGGATACCAGTGCTTATTTTGGAGAAACCGATGAAATTCATGCCTACGGAAGATCAAAATTTGAAGCGGACAACCCCAAAGTTGCCGAAATTATAAAACGAATTAGTTTTTCAGAAGGCCAAATGTCAAGCTTGTTATTGGAAATGAAAGACACCAAAAATGAAGAGGAGTATAAAAAAGCTACTTCAAAATGGATAGCTGACAACCGTGGTGTTGTAAATAAATGGTTAAGGAAATAAAAACCGAAGGAAGGTATTCATTCGTTTAAAAAAATGGAGCATTAATAAACCCAGATCATCATGGGGCCGTTAATGCCTTATAAAACAGACACTTGTTCCGTTTTCAATTGAGCTCATCTTATATCATTACCAAGAGAAAAATTTTATTAAGAAATCCTACTCCAATTTGGTTTAGTTCTCAAGATGTTTTTAAACTCTTTTAGAATAGAGGCATTTTCAGAATCTTGAAAATTGGGATCTTTTGCCAGCAATTCGGAAGCATTTTTTCTTGCTAAAAGCAATATCTGTTGATCTTTTGCTAAATCAGCAACCTTTAAATCCAAAATTCCACTTTGTTGTGTGCCCATTAAATCGCCTGCTCCGCGAAGACGTAAATCTTCTTCGGCAATAACAAATCCGTCATTGGTTTGTATCATTATTTCCATTCGTTTTTTACTTTCAGCGCTCATTTTATAGCCAGTCATTAAAATACAGAAAGACTGTTCGGCACCCCGCCCAACTCTTCCACGTAGCTGATGCAACTGGGACAATCCAAAACGCTCGGCACTTTCAACAATCATAACACTGGCATTTGGCACATTTACCCCAACTTCAATTACTGTTGTGGCAACCAGAATGTGGGCTTCACCTCTAACAAAACGCTGCATTTCAAAGTCCTTGTCCTTTGGTTTCATCTTACCATGCACAATGGCTAATTGGAATTCAGGTAATGGAAATGCTCGGGCAATACTTTCATAGCCATCCATTAAATCTTTATAATCTAATTTTTCACTTTCTTTTATTAATGGATAAACCATGTAAACTTGGCGTCCTTTTGCAATTTCGTCCCGCATAAACTGGAATACTCGAAGACGCTGAGAATCGGTTCTATGAACTGTTTTAATTGGTTTTCTTCCTGGAGGTAATTCATCAATAACTGAAATGTCTAGATCACCATATAAAGTCATGGATAAGGTACGTGGAATTGGAGTGGCGGTCATAACCAACACATGAGGCGGTGCATCATTCTTTTTCCATAAGCGCGATCGTTGCTCTACTCCAAATCTATGCTGTTCGTCAATAATAGCTAGCCCTATGTTTTTAAACTGCACTCGATCTTCCAATAGGGCATGAGTACCAACAAGAATATCTAACTCTCCCTGAACAGTGCCAGTTAACACGTCTCTACGTTCGGCAGTTTTCGAAGATCCTGTTAAAATTCCGACTCTAACTTTTGTGCCTTGTAGCATTTCAGATAAACTCGCAAAATGCTGCCGCGCAAGTATTTCGGTTGGAGCCATTAATGCAGCCTGAAAGCCATTATCTATCGCCATAAGGGCACACATTAGCGAAACAATGGTTTTTCCACTGCCCACATCTCCTTGTAACAAACGATTCATTTGTACTCCAGAGCCAAAATCTTTTCTTATTTCTTTTAAAACTCTTTTTTGCGCTCCTGTTAGGTCAAATGGCAAATTGTTTTTGTAGAAATCATTAAAATGAGTTCCAATATTGTCAAATATAAACCCCTTCACATTGGATTTGTGAGTTAGCTGAGTTCTTAGTATTTGCAATTGAAGAAAGAATAATTCTTCAAATTTAAGCCTGACTAAAGCCTTTTGCAAAAGCTCTGGTCCACTAGGGAAATGAATTTCTTTTAATGCTTGTTTAGAAGATATTAAATGGTTGGATTCTACAATTGAAGTACTCAAAGTTTCGGGTAGAATACCCATAATTTCTGGAATTAAATTCCGCAACAATTTTTCAATTCCTCGACTACTTAAGCCAAAACCAGAAAGTTTTTCTGTGGTAGAGTAAATGGGTTGTAGCTTGGAGCTAAATTGTTCATTTTCTGCTTCGTAAATCGAAATTTCAGGGTGCGCAATATTGAATCTGTTGTTGAAGAAATTTGGTTTGCCGAACACAACGTATTCTATGTTGGGTTTTAGGGTTGGTTTAATAAAACGTGCTCCTTTAAACCAAACTAGATCAATTGATCCCTCAGAATCTATAAATTCAGCGACTAATCTTTGTTTATGGCCTTTACCTGCCATTTCAATCTTTCCTAACTTTCCACGAAGTTGAACTTGGCTATGCTCGCCATTAATTTCTTTGGTGGTATAATATTTTGATCGATCGACATATCGAAACGGAAAATGGGACAAGAGGTGTTTGTATTTAAAAATACGAAGTTCCTTTTTGAGTAGCTCGGCTCTTTTAGGGCCAACTCCTTTTAAATATTCTATAGATGTTTCTAAAAGTTCCACTTTATTCTATGCTCCAAATTAGAGTAAAACAAAAGTAAAAAGCTAGAAGAATAAATGGAATAACAAGTAAAAACTTATTCCACAACTACCCTAACAAAAACAATCAGTCTAATAGCCAATTGCAATCCGAAAAGTTTCAAGGCTACCTTTCCTTTTCACTTGAGTCAAATAATTTCCTGAGGCCATATCTCCCAAATTTAAAATAGCATTTTCAGAATTAATTTCATATTCTAGAATCAATTACCCCATTAAATTCAGAAGTTTTACGCTTTCAATTTTCTCTCCTTCACTTTTCAAATTCAAATATTGGCTAGTTGGATTTGGGAAAATTTTAATTGTTGATTTTGACGAATGAACGGCCGAAACCCCGAGACAAATTGCTGTTATTTCAACTTCAGTAGTATCTATTACTTCGCACTAGGTTAAATATAAATTGAAGTGGTCGCATATTGAGGACCATTACAATCAATCAACACAGTTGTTTCAAGATAATACTTGTTGCCACCCAAAGACTTGTATTTAATGTTTCCGCCCAAAGGGAGGCCAGCGGATACAAATTGAGAAGAAAAAAGCAATAGAACAAGTGTTACAAATGCAAAAAGAGGTTTCATAAATTGGAGTTTTAAATTCTAAGTAAATGTAAGTTCAAGGTCCCTATAAAGTCAAGTAGAAATTTATAAAGAGGCTAAATCAAGTTGTGAATTTGAGCTTATAATCGGTGGGTTGCCTAAAGGTTTATCAAAACATCTTAAAATGCGCTTAGCACCCTGAAACCACTACCACAATCTCACCTTTTACAGTTCTCGAAGAATAATGTTCAAAGAGTTCTTTTAAACTTCCTCTTCGAGTTTCTTCATATATTTTAGTTAACTCCCGAACTACGCAAGCTTGTCTTTCTTCTCCAAACGCTTCACTTAATTGGGTCAGTAATTTTACTAAACGATAGGGAGATTCATAAAAGATTATGGTCCGCTCTTCTTCTTTCAAGTTTTCAATACGTGTATGCCGCCCTTTTTTGTGGGGTAAAAAACCCTCAAAAACAAACCGGTCACTGGGGAGGCCACTATTTACCAAAGCAGGCACAAAGGCAGTTGCTCCGGGTAAAGACTGAACTTCAATATCGTTTTTAATGCACTCACGAACCAGCAAAAAACCAGGGTCAGAAATGCCGGGAGTGCCAGCGTCACTTACCATTATTAATTCTTCACCACCCTGCAAACGTTGCACAATATTGTGGAGTGCCTTGTGCTCATTGTGAGCATGGAAAGCCACAAGAGGTTTGTTTAGCTCAAAATGCTTTAAGAGTTTAATGGTTTGCCGAGTATCTTCTGCGAGAATTGCATCGCACTCTTTTAGCAAACGTAAAGCGCGAAGGGTGATGTCTTCTAAATTTCCAATTGGAGTGGGTACGAGAGTCAGCATGGTTTTAAAGATATCTCCTTTCCACGACTTCTACAAAAGCAATTACAGTTTCGTCGTCATTTTTCCAAGCAAACTGCTTTTCGTAACGGGCTCCTAACATTTTTTTAGCATCTTCAAAATTATCTAGATGATTGAGTTCATTTAATGCGCGAATAAATTCCTGTCCATCCCCACCAAAAAGTTCATTGGCAAACAAAAACCTTTCGTTAAGCCCAAAAGCGTTGCGCAAATCACCAATAGGTTGTTTTGCAAATTTTGTAGCCACACTATTGTCGGCGTGTTTTATTTGATCGTTTAAGGAAGAGCCTGTTTCTATAATTTCTAAAGAAGACTTCTCTTCTGAATTTTCACTTTCAGAAGTTTCTTCTTTCTCTGCGATAGAATCTACATTAGCATCTTCAATGGCGTCGTTTATTATTTTTTGTTTATCTTCAATGGTTTCTTTATCACTTTCTTGTTTTTCTAATTCATCTGAA
>TARA_B110000037_G_scaffold75486_1_pt1 | contig 18889 bp, 19 predicted proteins | sample TARA_B110000037 | Tara Oceans TARA_B110000037 (sample SAMEA4397196) | marine metagenome | biome: Polar Biome; feature: [MIX] marine epipelagic wind mixed layer (ENVO:01000061); material: water (ENVO:00002006), including particulate matter (ENVO:01000060) such as... | depth 10-100 m
GCCCCACGGGATGTTGCAGTTCATCGTGAAGAGATCTACCAACGCATCCAAGATGAAAAAACCCTACCTGAGCAACCCACTGAAGACGAGTAGTGTGGTTACCAATCAAGCAAGATGTCAGGCGGTTGCGCTCTGGCAACACACCAAATTTGAATGTCTAAGGGGCCGCCCCAAGCGGTGATTAATTTTTTGCTTAACGCTTGGACCGTAGCCCCGGTTGTCATAACGTCATTAATAATAGCGATACTATGTGACCTGGTATAGATCATTTGTCATCGATTCCTCTTGTCGATTAAGCGTCCTTGGGTGATTAACCGTGATCTTTATTCACAATGCCCTGATAAGTTTTAGGGTGACGTTTTTTTGGATTTATTATGAATTTTCTGTACGGCCTAACACTGCTGCTTATCTATCAATTAATAGGTGAGGGACTATCGCTTTTTTTCACTTTAAGCGTTCCTGGCCCCGTTATTGGTATGTCATTACTATTTTTATCACTGCTAGTTTTTTATAAAATCAAAAACAACAATGCTGAGAAACAACCGCAAAATGATGCGCTGAGCAATAGCGCAGCTGCTATTTTAAACCATCTATCTCTGTTGTTTATTCCCGCTGGTGTCGGTCTGATTGTGCATATTGATCGACTTGAAGATCAGTGGCTGCCCATTATCGCCGCCATTGTTTTAGGCTCTATAATCACAATGGCGGTAACGGCTGGGGTGATGATGTTGCTTAATCGATTGTTGAAATTAGATACTGATAGTCAAAGCGAAACTAAAATATGAACGGTGTAAATGAAGGTGTATGGGTCTACCTTTCTACTAGCCCACTGTTATGGCTAACAGTAACGCTGATTGTTTACTGCGCAGCGTCTCAACTTTACGAGTGGTCTAATGCGAATCCGCTTCTCAATCCTGTTGCCATATCGATAACCTTATTGATATCTTTTTTAGCGCTGACCAAAACAGATTATCAGCTCTATTTTTCGGGTGCTCAATATATTCATTTTTTGCTAGGACCGGCCACAGTTGCCTTGGCTATTCCACTTTATCATCAAGTCTCTAAGCTCAAAAAGATTTGGTTCTCAGCTATGGTCGCTATTAGCACGGGCGTAGTGTTAGGGGCGGTAAGCTCGGTCTTTATTGCTAAATGGCTAGGTGCCGATATCCAAACACAACTCTCTTTAGCGCCTAAATCAGTGACTGCGCCCGTTGCCATGGGTATTGCAGAAAAAATAGGGGCACTACCTTCACTCACGGCGGCGCTAGTGGTGATGACGGGTGTTACCGGTGCGCTAATTTGTACACTTCTATTTAGCTTGCTAGGTATCAAAGATAACAGTGTTAAAGGCATAGCGGTGGGTGTTGCCGCGCACGGCATTGGCACCGCGCGAGCCTTTAAGATAAGCGCTGAGATGGGTGCTTTTTCAGGCTTAGCGATGGCTTTGTCAACGTTAATTAGCGCGCTGGCGCTGCCGTGGCTTGTCACTTTTTTATTTTAATCGATAATGTTAAAAACGTATAAGACAGTAAGGTATTATGGCATCTGAATTTCATTTTCAACTGGTTAATTAATCCTTAAATACTCAAGCGCTACTAGTCATCATCGAGCGTATTCATAGCGAAGTTGCCGAGGCTTATGGACAGGGTAGCGTCGCCGACTACATCCTCGATTTAAAGAAAATTCATCCTAAATAATTTGGGGTTCCTCGAAATCTTTTTATCAATGCCAGTGCAATTGTTGTTACCCATATAATTGCCACGCGCAGCTCTACCCCCATCCACCGTATTGAAGATGTTACTGCCGCCTTATCAGATAACAAAGATAACCGCGTCGACCAAGATGTTGAGTTAAGTGAAAAGACAACTGGCTTCCATAATATTGTTATCGGTAATTTACTTAAAGCGATCGGTAATTTAGACGATCGTGTTGAAGAAACTCTCGATTGTTATTTTAAGCAGTGTGCAATAAACATGAGTTGTCGTGATCCAGCAAGAGCCTGTGAATACCTAGTGAATCGAGGGCGCTCGCATTTTACTGATAAATCCCATGTGGACTTAATCGATAAACGTATCAACTCGATTATGTTGACTTACGGTGTTTACGACGCCGTCAGAAATTTTTCTTATAATATGGGTCTACCTGCTAAAAGGGCATTGGGAGTGGCATTGTGTCGGTTGCGCCAAGTCAATACACCGTATGATCCTTTGGTCCACCTCTGCTGGGGCTATATTAAAAACCCCTTTCATTTGCGTTATCCGTTGTTGACGACTTTGCCCTTGTTGGGGGGAGTGATACACCTCACGGTGGCATAATCGTGTATTGATCTTTAAATTCAATGATTGGCTAATTCCCATTGCAATAACCTGTGCTTGGTTGAACCCCCTTTGTCTCAACCTTCGTTTATGCAGTGGCACTGGGATGACTAGCTGGGGAATAGTAATTTGGCCTTGTGTTATTTTTGTAAACAGAGTTTGGCTAAGGCATGATGTTAATAAACGACCAGCAGCAAGGTTATGTTGATGTTTGAATTGGTTAACTAAACCGCTGATAGGCACCAGGTAATTAAACGCACACACCGTTCTAGTATAAGGAGGCGTTTGTTGCAAGCAGTTGGCACACATTTGATCTCCATCTAGACCCATGATCCCCATATGTTCAGCGCATAGGCTACAACCTTGCTTGCTCCATGGCATATCAATTAGGCATTGGGCACATAGGTTGTCTTGTTGGTGGGGGTGTGAGCCACAAAGAATGCAGGGTGGTTGAAAAGCAGATTTTATTTGGTTAATTATTGACCACATGTAAACCTCTACGGGTTAATTGGTTGACTAAAATCACCTAGCTTTTAATATGCTTGCTGACCTTCTAAGCTGGAAATGCCATGACATCAACTGCTACTGCAACCTTTTCTATGAACACAGACCCTAAGTTTAGTCCAATGCGTGACAATGGTCAGAGGCATAATTGGGGTATTAATGAAATTACTCAGCTATTCGCCTTGCCGCTAAACGATCTTCTGTTTAAGGCACAAACGATCCATCGTGCCTATTTTGACCCCAATGAGGTGCAGGTAAGTACATTGCTTTCTATAAAAACAGGCGCCTGTCCTGAAGACTGCAAGTACTGCCCACAAAGTGTTCACAACGATACGGGTTTAGAAGTTGAACGGTTAATGAAGGTAAAAGAAGTAATTGAAGAGGCTGTTGCGGCTAAAGCGGCAGGGGCCACCCGTTTCTGTATGGGGGCTGCGTGGAAAAATCCTCGTGCTAAAGATATGCCTTACGTATTGGAGATGGTGAAAGAAGTAAAAGCTATGGGCCTTGAGACCTGCATGACTTTAGGTATGCTAGCACCAGATCAAGCACAAAAACTGGCAGATGCAGGGTTAGATTACTACAACCATAACCTTGATACGTCACCAGAGTTTTATGGTTCTATAATCACAACTAGAACCTATCAAGATCGCCTAAATACCTTAAGCAATGTGCGTGATGTGGGTATGAAAGTCTGTGCTGGTGGTATTGTTGGTATGGGTGAGAATTTGCGAGACCGTGTGGGCCTGCTGCAACAGCTGGTTAATATGCCGCAACACCCAGAAAGTGTCCCTATTAATATGCTGGTAAAAGTTGAGGGCACTCCCCTTGACCAAGTTGAAGACCTTGAGCCGTTTGATTTTATCCGCACCATAGCCGTAGCTCGCATATTAATGCCGCAATCTCACGTGCGATTGTCTGCGGGCCGGGAACAAATGAATGAGCAAATGCAGGCCATGTGTTTCTTTGCAGGGGCCAATTCAATTTTTTATGGAGAGCGCCTGCTCACTACAGACAACCCAGCTGCAGAACAAGACAGAGCATTGTTTGTAAAGTTGGGCATTCGCCCAGAAAAACGTCAAGACGTGTCTGACGAAGCCCATCGAGGTGCTATTGAACAGGCTATTGAAAATGCCAAGCCGGAGCAAATGTTTGTTGATGCTAGTCTCTAATGCACAATTTAGAACACACTCTAGGTGCTGATCTTAATCAGCGAAGGCTCAATCACCTTTACCGCAGGCGACTTTCACATAGGGGGCCACAAACCCCAGAACTGAATATAAATGGCCAAGCCCTGTTAGCGTTTTGTAGTAATGATTACTTAGGTTTAGCCAATCATCCCCAACTTATTAGTAACGCTCAAAAAGCGTGTGCAGATTATGGCGTAGGTGCTGGAGCGTCCCACCTTGTGGTGGGGCATACAGACCTTCATCATCAGCTAGAAGAAGTGTTAGCCGAAGTCACCCAACGGCCCAGAGCGTTGTTATTCTCTAGTGGGTATATGGCTAATATGGGGGTGATGAATAGCCTTTTAGATCGTCAAGATGCAGTCTATCAAGACCGTCTGAATCATGCGTCACTGCTGGATGGTGGGCTTCTTAGTTCCGCCAAATTTCAGCGGTATCGACACAATGATATGCTCGATTTAGCACGTCAGTTAACTAGTACCGAAGCCAGACGGCATTTGGTTGCCACCGATGCCGTATTTAGTATGGACGGTGACAGTGCATTGTTGAAACCCCTGAGCCAGCTCTGTAATGAACAGCAGGCATGGTTGATGATTGATGATGCCCATGGTTTTGGAGTGCTTGGACCTAATGGTGGTGGTAGTGCGCTCGCACAAGACTTGACTACGGCTGAATGCCCGATTTATATGGCCACACTTGGCAAGGCTTTAGGCAGCTATGGCGCTTTTGTAGCCGGTAGTGATGCACTGGTCGAAAGCCTAATCCAGTTCTCCCGCAATTATATTTATACCACTGCCCTGCCGCCAGCCATTGCGGCTGCAAGCCTCGCTGCTGTGCAACTGTTAAAGGATGAGGCTTGGCGGCAACAACATCTCAATCACCTCATTAGTTTATTTAAGCAACAGGCTAAAAGCTTAGGCTTACCCTTAATGCCAAGTGATACCGCAATCCAGCCACTTATGGTCGGTTCGTCACAGGGAGCACTTCAGTTGAGTGAACTGCTCAAAGAACAGGGGCTTTTGGTCACGGCTATACGCCCTCCAACGGTACCAAAAGGCACTGCCCGGTTAAGGATTACATTGTCTGCTGCGCACACTGAAAGTCACCTCCATCAGTTACTGCAGGCACTGGCTCAGTTGCAACAGCAAGGCTTACTAGCCTCGGTAGAGGGTTAAGTGCTTTTTCCAGAAGGGACTGTTATCCAAGTGCAACTAGATACGCACAAGCCTGCTTTGGTATTACTGCATGGCTGGGGCTATGATAATAATTGTTGGCCTGAATACTTGCTGGAGCAGTTGAAATCTAGCTACAACCTTATTTTGTTAGATTTACCAGGGCATGGGCAAGATACCTATGTTGCAGATCAACGTAATACGTTAGAACAACTAGACCAGTGGATAGTCGCCACCAAACGATACCTTCCCCTCCAGTATACTTTAATGGCTTGGTCCTTGGGTGCTCAGATAGCCATTCGTATGGCTCATAATGACCCTCGTATAAAGCGCTTAATACTGATGGCTGTGAACCCTAAGTTCATTACTGGTGATGGCTGGCCAACAGCAATGGTGCCCGAAATGCTGCTTCAGTTTATGCAAGGTTATCAGGCATTGGCTACTAAAACGTTGCGCCGTTTTGCGAGTTTGCAGGCACAAGGTTCAGTAAATCCAAAGTTGTTGGCAGCGCAAATAATCCAACTCATGCCAGTGCAAACTCAAAAAGCCTTCGGCCTTAACTTATTGCAAGTATTAGATGAGCGCGCACACCTTTGCCAACTTTGGCAGCCCTGTTACCTTGAACTGGCTAAAAATGATGAGTTGGTCCCCTGTCAATGGGTTGATGAGTTACAACTGCCCAACAATGTGCAGGTTAATTATGTTGAAGGCGGCCACGGCTACTTACTAGAACAACAGAGCATTAGTAGAAAAATGGCCAAATTTATGCATCCTGGGGTGGCTAGGTGAACCCGAATTCAAACTTTTTACCTAGCGTGCAACAAGTGGCGCAAGCCTTTAGCCAAGCGGCAAAAACCTATGACCAAGTTGCAGGCTTGCAACGCATTGCTGCAGACCGGCTATTAAATAAGGGGGTCGACCTTCATCGAGGTAGGGTGCTCGATATTGGCAGTGGTACAGGTTATGTGAGTGCTCAGTTAGCAGGTATTAATTTGGTTACTGCAGTAACGGGATTAGATATCGCCGAAGGCATGCTAACCTATGCCCGGTCGCGTCATCACAGCAGTAAGTTAAGCTGGCAACTCGGTGATGCACAACAAATACCACATGTTTTGTTAAATAGCGCCCAGCAGTATAATTTAGTCATCTCGTCTTTAGCCATCCAGTGGTGTAAAAACCTGGATGCCGTTTTTTCTGGTGTAGCCCATTGCCTTGCAGAGGAGGGGGCTTTTCATTGTGCTACCCTAGGCCCGAAAACCTTACATCAACTTAAATGGGCTTGGGCCCAAGTAGATGATTACCAACACGTTAATGAATTCGTTGCGCTAGACACTCTGAGAGATACACTTAAAAACCATTTTGTAGAAGTAGACATTGTATGTGAGACTATTGAGCTCAAATATCAGTCAGTGCAGCAGCTTACGCAGGATTTGAAGCAGTTAGGTGCCAGTAATCACAACGCTCAGGCAGCGCAAGGACTAATGGGAGTAGGGCGTTTACGTAAGATGGTGCAGGCCTACGAATCCTTGCGTGATGACGAGGGTCAATTGCCAGTCAGCTATGAAATTTACTATATAAAGGCTAAAACTAAGGCAGCGATATGACGCAGATCAAAAAACGGTTTTTTATAGCAGGCACAGACACTGACGCTGGGAAAACTACGGTGGCTTGTGCTTTGTTAGCTAAAGCCAGAAATCAGGGCTTGAGTACTGCAGCTGTTAAGCCTGTGGCAGCTGGGTGTATTGAGACCAAAGAAGGTTTAAGAAATAACGATGCGGAGCAATTGTTAGCTCAGTGCACCATGCCCTTGTACTATGAACAAGTTAATCCAGTAGCCTTTTTAGCTCCTATTGCGCCTCATATTGCTGCTCAACAACAGGGCCAGAGACTGCAAGTGGATCGCCTGGCTGGGTTTACTCGCGGTGTGCTAATGCAAGGTGCAAACCTTACGCTTGTGGAGGGTGCTGGTGGTTGGCGGGTGCCAGTGAACGAGCGAGAAACTTTGGCAGACCTGGCGATAGCCTTAGGGATACCGGTTGTATTAGTCGTAGGTATGCGTTTGGGTTGCATTAACCATACGCTGTTAACTGTAGAGGCAATTACTAGAGATGGGTTAACACTTGCCGGTTGGGTGGCCAACTGTATTGATCCCCAAATGGCCGAACTAGATGCTAATATAATGACGCTGCAACATCGGATTCAGGCACCCATGTTAGGTGTGGTGCCAAACCTAGCCAATATCGAAAAAGCGTCAGCAAGGATGGCAGCTTGCCAAACCTATTTAGACCTTGAAATGCTGCTTAACTAGCGTGTTAATGCACCACACGATAGCCTTGTGATTACCTTCTTTAATTCCCTGATTTGATGACTGTAAAGTCTTAGAATTGACCTAAGGGCATTAAACAAGGTATTTTTCAAACAAGTGTTTGAAAATAAATAAGTTCATGCTAAAAATCAATGGAGTCATCATGCCTAATTATCAAGCGCCACGTCGCGATATTCAATTTGTAATGCACGAAGTATTAGCCATGGCAGATCACTATAAAACTTTGCAAGGTGGCGAAGACATTGATGCAGAAATGATTGATGCTATTCTTGAAGAAGCGGCTAAGTTTTCTGAAAATATACTTGCGCCAATCAATGCCTCTGGTGACGAAGAAGGGTGTAGTTGGAATGATGGTGTAGTGACCACTCCTTCTGGATTTAAACAAGCCTACACTCAATACGTAGAGGGTGGTTGGCCGTCTATGTCCCATAGCCCAGATGTAGGTGGCCAAGGCTTGCCCGAATCTTTAGGCACCATGATTAATGAGCTCAGTGGCACGGCCAACTGGTCTTGGAGCATGTATCCCGGACTCAGCCATGGTGCTATGAACACCATAGAAGCCCACGGTACCGAAGAACAAAAGCAAAAATACCTATTGCCACTGGTTGAAGGCCGCTGGACGGGCACCATGTGCTTGACTGAGTCTCATTGTGGAACTGACCTAGGTTTGTTGCGCACAAAAGCTGAGCTCCAAGCAGACGGTAGTTATGCTATTACTGGCACCAAAATATTCATATCTGCTGGTGAGCACGACATGGTAGATAATATTGTGCACATCGTACTTGCCCGCCTACCAGGTGCGCCTTTAGGTACAAAAGGTATTTCATTATTTATCGTACCTAAATTTGATGTCAATGATGATGGTAGTCTTAGTCAACGTAATCAAGTGAAGTGTGGCTCCTTGGAGCACAAAATGGGTATCCATGGCAATGCCACCTGTGTGATGAACTTTGATGGGGCTAATGGTTATCTTATTGGTCCAGCCAACAAAGGTTTGAACTGTATGTTCACCTTTATGAATATTGCTCGAATTGGCACAGCCGCGCAGGGGCTCTGTGCAGCTGAAGGTGCCTTTCAGGGGGCCTTAGAGTACACCAAAGAACGCTTACAAATGCGCTCCTTGGCAGGCCCGGTTGCTCCAGAAAAAGCTGCAGACCCAATTATTGTGCATCCAGATGTACGCAGAATGCTGCTAACAGCGAAATCTTTTGCTGAGGGTGGCCGTATGTTGGTTTATTTTCTAGCTCAGTTAAATGATACAGTTAGTCGCAACGGTGACAGTGATGAGGGTAAAGAGGCAGACGTGTTATTGTCTTTATTAACACCTATTGCTAAAGCCTTCATTACTGAAACGGGTGTAGAGTCTGCCAACTTAGGCCTTCAGTGTTTTGGTGGCCACGGCTATATCCGCGAATATGGCATGGAACAGATTGTACGTGATGCACGTATTGCTACCATTTATGAAGGCACTACTGGTATTCAAGCCCTTGATCTTCTGGGTCGTAAAGTGCTTATGACTCAAGGTGAAAGCCTTAAAGTGTTCACTAAAATAATTTACCGCTTTTGCAAGGCAGAAGCAGAAAATGAAGCTATGGCTGAATTTATCAAGCCACTGATGGCAGCTAATAAAGAATGGGGTGAGCTGACTATGAAGGTGGGCATGGCGGCCATGAAAGATCGTAATGAGGTCGGTGCCGCCTCCGTAGATTACTTAATGTACTCAGGTTATGTCACTCAAGCATACTTTTTTGCTCGAGCGGCAAAGGTGGCGCAAGAGGTGCTAGCTGGGAAGACTTCTGAAACAGATTTTTACCAAGCAAAATTATTTACTGCACGTTTCTTTTTTGCCCGTTTGTTACCTCGTACTCAAACTCATGCCACTACCATGCTCGCCGGTGCTGGCACATTACAAGATTTAAATGAAGACCACTTTAGGTTCTAGTTTGGATTGAAATAGCTAGCAAAAAAGCCCGCGTACAAGTGGGCTTTTTTATGCCTAGTTATAAATTATTAACCAAAACTGCGATAAACAAACTCTCCCCAAACATAAACGAAAAACAAAGCAGCAACAAACACTGCTGCTGATCCCATATCCTTTGCGGCCCCTGTTAGATCGTGGTGTTCGGTGCTAATGCGATCTAGCGTGGCCTCTAAAGCAGAGTTTATATACTCCATTAACATGACCAACAAACCTGCGCCAAGCATGAGGATTCGTTCTACTGGAGATTCACCTAGGTAAATAGCACAGGGTATGCTCACCAGAAAGATGGCAGTATATTCCCGCATACCGGCTTCATTTTTAAAACAATAAACCATTCCTTTGAGAGAAAAAATGGTGGCAGTATACATCCTGTTCCAGCCACCATTTTTGGGATAGCTATTTGGGTGAGGCTTAGGTGAGTTCATAATTTGCTTCTCGTGCCTGTTATTATGTTTTTTTGGCGCTTATTCACAACGGTCAGTTTAACCAATCCATTGGCAACTGAAAAGCAGTCATATATCTTGTGAAACTCCTTGAGGTTATTAATTAATGGTAGAATTGAAATCATATTATATTCGTTTAATTGGAATCCTATCTTGTATCAATTTATTACTGGCTTGCCAAAAGTAGAGTTACACTTGCACATTGAAGGTAGCTTAGAACCCGAACTTATGTTCAAACTAGCGCAGCGTAATAATATAGAAATTCCATTTGCCAACCCTGATGAGGTTCGTGAAGCTTATGATTTTTCAAATTTACAATCGTTTTTAGATATCTACTATCAGGGTGCACAAGTACTCATTACAGAAAGGGATTTTTATGATTTAACCTGGGCCTATATGCTGCGTTGCAAGGCCGATAACGTGCTTCATGCTGAGTTATTTTTTGACCCACAAACCCACACGGCCAGAGGCATAAGTTTTGATACGGTTATGAAGGGGCTTACCAAAGCCTTGGCTGATGCGGAAGCTCAATTGGGTATTAGTAGCCAACTTATTCTATGTTTTTTGCGGCATCTAGATGAAGCAAGTGCTTTTGATACCCTGCAGCAAGCGCAATTGTGGAAAGACAGTATTGTTGCCGTAGGCCTGGACTCGTCAGAAGTGGGACATCCGCCAGAAAAGTTTGCCAGAGTATTTGCTGCTGCTCGAAAACAAGGCTACCTTGCGGTTGCCCATGCTGGAGAAGAAGGGCCATCAAGTAATATCACAGATGCCTTAGATATTCTTCAAGTAAGCCGAATTGATCACGGAGTGCGTTGTGTTGATGACCCTCAATTGGTGTCTCGGCTCATTGAAGAAAAAGTGCATCTAACTGTTTGTCCATTATCAAATACCAAGCTAAAAGTTTTTCAGTCTATGGAGCAGCACACTATTGTTGATTTGCTGCGCCAAGGTGTTAGTGTGGGTATCAATGCGGATGATCCGGCTTATTTCGGTGGCTATATGAATGACAATTTCACTGCAGTAGCCTGCGCTCATACCTTAAGTCAAAAAGAATTAGGCCAGTTCACCTGCAATGCGATAGATGCTAGCTTTTGTGGCCTAGAACGAAAGCTAGAACTACATCAACAACTGCAAGCCTATATGGACAGCCAGTAGACTATGAAGATTATAAAACTTCTGGTTACTGGTGCCTCCAGTCAAGTGGGTTCTGCCCTATGTACAAGAGCAGTCAATGCTGGGATGACTGTGGTTGGTTTTGACGACAATCTACTTAACAGCATGCAACTAGAATCCATTCAAGCTGTTATTTCCAGTTCTAAGCCGGACTACGTGGTGAATACCGCAAGTTATTCGGTGGTCGATTTAGCTCAGGAAAACCCACAAAAAACTCACGTTGCTAACCATGATGTGGCCTTAGTATTGGCCCAGGCGTGTGATGAATTGGGCCTGCCATTACTGCACCTGTCCAGTGATTATGTGTTTGATGGCCTGCAGCGCGTCCCTTACAAAGAAGACGCCTATACGGCTCCAGTCAATCGCTTTGGTGAAGCCAAACTTGCAGCAGAGAAAGCGATAAAGCAACACTGTGCTAAACATATTATTCTTCGTGTGGGGTGGATATTTAGTGCCTACGGTAATAACTTTGTATTAAGGACCTTGAGGCAATTGCAAGAACATCATCATGTGAAGGCTGTTTCAGACCAACAGGGCTGCCCTACCTACGCCAATGATGTGGCTCGCGTATTGATTGCAATCATTCAGCAGCTAGGATGTGATATTAATGTCTGGGGAACCTATCATTATAGTGGTGCAGAAGTGACAAGCTGGAAAGGTTTTGCTGAAGCCATTCTTGCTGCAGCAAAAAAACACGGCGTTACTCAGGCTAAAACGATTGAGGCAGTCACAAGCCTGGAATGGCCTGCTAACGCTCCCAGGCCTGCATACAGCGTGCTGGACTGTAGCAAAATACTGTCCACTTTTGGTATACGCCAAAGGCCTTGGCGTTCTGGGCTGGTGAAGGTAATCGATCAGGTGTTTAAGCCAGTAAAATAAATCAAATAGCTCTTCTAAAAGCCGCCAACTACGACTTAAACTAATGGCAATCGAAAAAGACCTGACGCTAAGTTAGAAGAGATGGACAAGGGCAGGTATAATAGCCTGTAATTATTTTGTAAACGGTCATTCATTATGGCCATGAGTGAGTTTATGCAACATCAGTTAATAGATGATTTTGGACGCCAAGTCGATTACGTGCGTATATCCGTTACCGATCGATGTGACTTTCGGTGTGTGTATTGTATGGCAGAAGAAATGACTTTTCTGCCCCGTGAAAGCATTATGAGCATTGAAGAGATTCATTTGGTCGCCCGTGCGTTTGTGGAGTTGGGCGTGAGTCGCATACGTTTAACTGGTGGGGAACCTCTAGTTCGTAGAGGTTTAGTCGACAATTTACATCATATAGGCCGCCTCAAAGGCCTAGATGAATTACTGATCACTACCAATGGGTCTCAATTAGTCCGTCATGCAAAAGCTCTTAAAAATGCGGGTGTAAAGCGTTTAAATGTAAGTTTGGATTCTTTAGATGAGGCTAAGTTTAAAGCCATGACTCGCACTGGAAAGTTGCCACAGGTATTACAGGGTATTAATGCAGCGATTGAAGAAGGTTTTGAACGTATAAAAATTAATGCTGTGGTGATGCGCGGTAGTAACGATGATGAAGTGCTCGACTTAGTAGAGTTCGCTCGAGATAAAGCTATTGATATTGCTTTTATTGAAGAAATGCCACTAGGCACAATTAAAAGCCATGATCGCGCTATTACTTATTGTTCCAGCGATGATGTACGTGAAATTATTGAGCAGCGTTATCCTTTAACCCACCACCCTAAAAAAACGGCAGGGCCTTCTCGCTATTATAGTATGCCTAACCATGGTACCCGCATTGGCTTCATTTCCCCCCACAGCCATAATTTTTGTGGTGACTGCAACCGTGTAAGGGTTACTGTAGAGGGGCGATTGTTGTTATGTTTAGGTAATGAACACAGCATTGATCTTATGCCTATATTGCGTGGCCAGCCCGGAGAGGTGGAGCCTTTAAAGCAGGCCATTATTGCGTCAATGGCTTTAAAGCCAGAAAAACATTATTTTGATTTGCACGAAAAACCGCAAATCCTCCGATTTATGAACGCCACTGGCGGATAATAAGAATTACATAAAATGACTAACGACATTGATCCGTTCCACGACATCAGGCCCTATAACGATGACGAAGTTAGGCCGGTAATAGATGCCCTTGTGAATAATAAAGAGCTATTAGACGTTTTGGGACGTTTCAAATTTCCTCGTGCAAAGGCTTTTTTAGGACCAACTTTAAATCCACTCATCCAGTGGGCTCTAAAACGAGAATTTCGCCATGTAACAGATGTCGCGTCATGGCAGAAGATGATTTCCAAATATATGGGCAAAATGCTTAAGCGCAGTGTCTCTGAACTAACCTACAGTGGGCTGGACAAGCTACACCCAGGTAGAGGTTATCTATTTATTTCTAATCACCGTGATATTACGATAGATGCAGCTTTGGTGAGTTATGGTTTAGATCAACAAGGCTTAGAGACCGCTCGTGTGGCTATTGGTGATAACCTACTGCAAAAGCCTTATGTTAGCGACATTATGCGCTTGAATAAAAGTTTTGTGGTCAAGCGTTCAGCCACTGGTGTGCGTGAAAAAATGAAAGCCTATATGGATTTGTCGACTTATATTGATCAATCTGTCCATACGGGGCACAACATATGGATCGCTCAGCGAGAAGGCCGTGCCAAGGATGGCATTGACGCCACCGATGCAGCAGTGATGAAAATGCTCTACATGAGCAAAAAGAAGTCAGGTCAAAGTTACGCTGATTATATTAATAGCCTGCACATCGTTCCAGTGTCTATCGCCTATGAATTTGATCCTTGTGACAAAGCTAAAGCATGTGAACTGGCTGCTTTGGCGAGCAGTGGTGAATACGTTAAAGCTAAATTTGAAGATATGACAAGTATTGTTAAGGGCATTTTAGGATACAAAGGTAAGGTGCACATTACCTTCGGTGAACTCTTGGAAGGCCAGTTTAATACGCCAGAAGAAATTGCCACGGCCATAGATTCAAGCATCGCCAAGAACTATCAACTACATAGTACAAACCTTGCCGCTCATGCAATGAGTGTCGGACAATCTCATCCATCTGAAGATGCCTTACAGCAGCGTTTTGCAGACCTTACTGCCAAACAACAAGAATATGCTCTAGCGATGTATGCCAACCCAGTATTGCGGCAACAGCAATTTAATGAAGTGTCTGTAGATTTAGGATAAGTCACGTTATGTCAGAATTAACTCACTTAAACAGCGAAGGTCATGCCCACATGGTGGATGTGTCTGAAAAAGAGATTACCACCCGTGTGGCTAGAGCAGAAGGCTTTGTGGAAATGTTGCCAGCAACATTGGCCTTGATCACTCAAGGTAAACATAACAAAGGAGACGTTTTAGCAGTAGCGCGCATAGCAGGTATTCAGGCAGCAAAAAAGTGTAGTGATTTGATCCCCTTGTGCCACCCTCTTATGCTGTCAAAGGTCAGCGTGGAGTTAACACCTGAAGTAGACTTAAATCGTGTTCGTATTGAAACCATGTGCAAGCTCAATGGCCGCACAGGTGTTGAAATGGAAGCTTTGTGTGCCGCATCTACTGCAGCTCTAACGCTCTATGATATGTGCAAAGCAGTTGACCGCGGCATGACTATTACTGGCATAAGAGTAATGGAAAAACAAGGTGGTAAAAGTGGTCATTGGTCGGTGGATACACAGGCAGGAGCTAGTGCATGATTAAGGTGCTTTTTTTTGGACAACTTAAAGAACAATTGGGTGTAGCTGGCACTGAATTGTATACAGAGCGAGGCCTCACGGTAGCACAGTTCCTAGAGCGTATCATACAAACTCACCCTCACTGGGCTCAACATCTGAATAATGAAAACCTTCTGGTTGCAGTCGATCAAGTAATGGCTAAACCAGGTACGTTGGTATCAGAGTCTTCAGAAGTGGCTTTTTTCCCACCAGTAACAGGAGGCTAAGCCTATTTTAATCCTTAGAGCAGTGCTGTTTTATATCGGCTTAGGTGTCATCTCCATCGTGGCTTCAACGCTGTTAGTTGTTACCTCCCCAGTGGTAAAGCGTCATTTTAGATTCAAGTTCGTTGGTTATTGTAATCGCACAGTATTGCATTGGATGAAAATAACTTGTGGTGTAACCTTCGAAATAAAGGGGTTAAACAATATACCTAAGGATCAACCCCTGGTTGTGGCCTGCAACCACCAAGGTGATTGGGAAACATTTTATCTTCTGACCATGGGTTTGCCGGTTAGCACAGTCCTTAAACGAGAACTGTTGTACATTCCATTTTTTGGCTGGGCACTAGCAATGCTAAACCCTATTGCCATAGATCGTAAACGCAAAACCAATGCACTGAAGCAACTTTCCCAGCAGGGCTGTGAACGTTTGGGTGCAGGTATTTCTGTACTCATTTTTCCTGAAGGCACCCGCTGCCCTCCGGGGAAACTAGGCCCCTGTACCAAAGGCGCTGCCATGCTCGCTCACCAAGCTGGTGTGCCCATATTACCTATAGTACAAAATAGTGGCCATTTATCCCCACCCCACAAATGGCTGAAACACGCAGGAAAAGTGGATGTCAGAATTGGCAAGCCTATCATTGCTGACGTGACTACAAAAGAGATGCATGCGCAGATGGTTGGTTGGATGACAGAAAATTTAGCAGAGATTTCTTAGTTCTATAACATTGAATTACCACGCAGCGTGGTAATTCAATCAATCTTTGCAAGCGCAGAGCTTGGCAACTTGGGTGGTTACGCCACGTACTTAGTAAACACCAAACTCGCATTAGTGCCGCCAAAACCAAAGCTGTTAGACATCACTGTAGTTAAACTTACATTGTCCTGCTTTTTAGTCACAACGGGCATACCCTCTGCACCGTCATCTAATTGGTCTATGTTAGCAGAGGCAGCAATGAAGTTGTTGGCCTGCATTAACAGGCTATAGATAGCTTCTTGCACGCCCGCAGCACCTAAAGAGTGGCCTGTAAGTGATTTGGTAGAAGTAATCGGCGGGCACTGGTCACCAAATACAGCCTTCACGGCCTTGAGTTCCTGTATGTCACCAGCGGGGGTGCTTGTACCATGGGCATTGATGTAATCAATAGGCTTATCAATGGTGCTCATGGCTTGTTGCATGCAGCGCATAGCGCCTTCACCTGAGGGCGAAACCATGTCGTAACCATCTGAAGTGGCGCCGTAGCCAACTAACTCTGCGTATATCTTTGCACCACGAGCCTTAGCATGCTCGAGCTCCTCTAGTACTAGCATACCACCGCCCCCTGCAATGACGAACCCATCGCGGTTTGCGTCGTAAGCACGAGATGCTTTTGTTGGTGTTTCGTTGTACTTGCTAGATAATGCCCCCATCGCATCAAACAGCACACTTTGGCTCCAGTGCAGCTCTTCACCGCCACCAGCAAACACGACATCTTGTTTATTAAGCTGGATCTGCTCCATAGCATTGCCAATGCAATGCGCACTGGTGGAGCAGGCAGAGGTAATGGAATAATTACAGCCTTTAATCTTAAATGGTGTCGCCAGGCATGCAGACACAGTGCTAGCCATAGTGCGCGTAACACGATAAGGGCCGACGCGACGGAGGCCTTTTTCTCGCATACCATCTGCAGCTTCTACAACGTTGCCATTAGATGCTCCACCAGAGCCAGCAATTAACCCCGTGCGGGGGTTAGACACCTGGTCTTCTGTTAACCCAGAGTCAGCTATAGCTTGTTGCATAGATAAATAGGCATAAGCAGCAGCGTCGCCCATAAAGCGCAAAAGCTTGCGGTCAATTAAGCTAGCAAAATCTATTTCAACACTGCCAGCAATATGGCTTTTAAATCCCATTTCTTGGTATTCAGGCTGAAAACTGATACCTGATTTACCTGCTTCTAGGGACGCTAAAACTTCATCTTGATTGTGTCCAATGCAAGATATAATTCCTAATCCGGTAACGACAACACGTCGCATAATAGACCTCGTTAATGTGCAGTTAAATAATGGGCCTTAGGCGCAATCAATAGCTTAAAAATCGTCTGTACTAGTAAACAATCCCACGCGTAAATCTTTGGCGGTATAAATTTCTCTGCCATCCACTTCCATACTGGCATTGGCAATGCCCATGACTAATTTTCGCTCAATACAGCGCGTGATATCAATTTTGTAAGTTACTTTTTTAGCCGTGGGCAAAACTTGCCCAAAAAATTTAACCTCACCGCAACCCAGTGCTCGGCCACGGCCTTTGTTACCTTTCCAGCCAAGGTAAAAGCCAACGATTTGCCACATAGCATCTAAACCTAGGCAGCCAGGCATCACTGGGTCAGTTGGAAAATGGCAATCAAAAAACCATAGTTCCGGATGAATATCCAATTCAGCAATAATTTGGCCTTTATCGTTGCTACCGCCAGTTTCAGAAATGTGAGTAATGCGATCCATCATAAGCATGTTGCCCACGGGCAGACGTGCGTTGCCTAGGCCGAACATCTCGCCATTGCCACAGGACAATAGCTCGTCACGGTTAAAGGAAGAAGGTCTGCTCATGATTATATTTCCGTATGGTAACTTTTTAGGTACTAACTATATGGTAACTAAGGATAATAACTGATTAATGTATCATTATACCATTATTAGTTTTCTCGGGCTAAGGCTAGGGTGCATAAATCAATTAAGGACCTTTTATACGCAGAGTCCTCAATTATTTTAAGGCAGGTAAGAGCATCTTGGGTTTCTTGTGAGGCCTTTGCTCGGGTATAGTCTAGCGACCCACAGCGGATGAGAATGGCCTGGATCTCATCGATGTGTTCACAGCTGCCTTGTCGGATAGATTGACGAATCAGCGTGCGTTCGTCATCTGTAGCGCAAGCCATGGCATGAATGAGGGGTAGGGTAGGTTTTCCTTCAGCAAGGTCATCTCCAACATTTTTGCCCATAGTAGCCTCATTACCTGCGTAATCCATAAGGTCATCTATCAGCTGAAATGCAATGCCTAGGTGGCGACCAAAACGTCTCAAGGCGTCTACTTGTTCAGCGCTAGCGTGGGCTAATTGAGCTCCAGTTTGGCTTGCTGCCTCGAACAACATCGCTGTTTTACCGAGAATAACATGCAAGTAGTCAGCTTCGCTTACGTCTGGATTTTTGGCGTTAAGTAGTTGCAGAACTTCGCCTTCTGCGATCACATTAGTTGCGTTGGATAAGGTGTCCATAACATCTACTTGGCCAATAGCAACTAGCAATTGAAAGGCGCGGGAGTATAAAAAATCACCAACGAGTACGCTTGAAGAATTGCCCCATTTATTATTTGCGGTTGGTTTACCTCTTCGCAGGTCGGAAGTGTCTACCACATCATCGTGGAGCAATGTGGCTGTATGGATAAATTCAACCACCGCAGCAAGGGTAATGTGTTGATCTTGCTGGTAGCCACACGCACGAGCTGCAAGTAATACTAATAATGGCCGCAGACGCTTCCCGCCACTTTCTATGATGTATTGGCCAATTTTTTCCACTAAAGGAACTTGAGAGCTAAGATGCTCAATAATGGCAGCATCAACGGCTGTGAAGTCGTCTTTTACTGAAGTGTATAGGTCGGTAGCCTGCATAGTTTATGCGGAATCGAATATTGGAAAGTTAAGTGCGACATGCTAGTGAGCTAGAGGGCAAGTGTCAAGGAAAGTGCTACGCGGAGGTGTAGTATTGCGGGTGGTTTTTTCATGAAGTTAAGTATCTTCGCGCTTCCACTAAAAACCTTGAGATACTGCCTAGATATACTTGTGAAGCGGGATAAGTTAGCGTAAAATTACGCCCCCTGTGACTGGTCCAACTTGCTCCCT
>TARA_B110000037_G_scaffold99970_1_pt1 | contig 18878 bp, 16 predicted proteins | sample TARA_B110000037 | Tara Oceans TARA_B110000037 (sample SAMEA4397196) | marine metagenome | biome: Polar Biome; feature: [MIX] marine epipelagic wind mixed layer (ENVO:01000061); material: water (ENVO:00002006), including particulate matter (ENVO:01000060) such as... | depth 10-100 m
CGGTTATCATTGCTTCCCTTAACCATCTGTTAAACTTTCTACCCTTATCGCTAATAAAAAATGTTACAAAAAAGGAATTGAACCAACAATTTGATAAAAGTTGTTTTGGTGCTGTTATTGTTTTGCAATCTATTGGTTTTTTAGATACAAGATTTCTTAACATTATATCACGTGCTTTTTTTGTTCCCCAACCATAACATTTATTTGTTTTTTCATCCTTAATATCATCTAGTTTTAAACATCCTTGTGTTCCTGTTGGTGAAAGAGATTTAAGAGTTTTTAAATCACGATTTATACTTGGACTATATTTACTACCCACATTTAATTTAGTAAGACCACTTCTTAAATTTTTATTATATTGCGGAGTTTTATCTGATATTTGTTCTGTTTTTGTTAGTGATTTTTTTGGTGATTTTTTTGGTGATTTTTTTATAGTAGCCTTTTTAGTCTGTTTTGTCTTTTTTTTAACACATCGATTTGTTTTAGGATTACATTTTTTATATTTCTTAGCACATTTATCTTGTGTTTGTTTATCACAATTATGTTTTGCTTTTAAAGTAGCCTTTTTAATTGTTCTTTTTTTAACAATTTTTTGGGTTTTTTTTTTAACACACCGATTTGTTTTAGGGTTACATTCTCTGTTTGATTTAGAGCATTCCGTTTTTTTTTGTTTATCGCAATTTAGTGTTTGTTTTTTTAAATGATGTTTTTTTATAAACCCGATAATACTTTGTAATTTTTTTTTAGCATCTTCTTCGGATTTAAAACATATGGTTAAATCTTTTTGTATAGAACCGTCAGGACAACTATTTGACATATTTATTATATATATACTGTAAATAATTTAATATCATATTTTGTATATGGACGATGTTATTACAAAAGTTAATGATTCAATAAATTTAGAAGGTACCAAATCCTTAAGTTCGTATATTCAACCCCCTATAAATACTTCTGCACCAAATGGTGAAAGTTGGGGAACGGGTACAATAGTAACAATTGTATTAATAGTAGTGGTATTGGCCCTATTGGGATTAAATATATTTTCCTATTTAGCAGAAGGAACAGATTATTTGGGGTGGATAGTTGGTAAGTATTCAAAAAAATTACCAGAAAAGGCGAAAGATATTGTAGATACGACGGTAACAGGTATTGATTTAGGTGTGGATGTCGCGGCGGGTGCTGTAAAAAATGCGGGTGATTTATTAGCACGTGAATTAGATTTAAAGCGAACTAAATTATGGAAAGAACGAGATCAAAATATAAAGGCTTCTATACATTCGCGTGATTTACCAGGAATAAATAATTTTCCGCAACATGAACCAAAACACGACTCGAATTATAAAGAAACGACGGAAGATGACAATATTCAGGAGAGAAAAAAACCTGGATATTGTTACATAGGAACTGATAGGGGATATCGATCTTGTATTAAAGTTAATAAATATGATGATTGTGAATCAAAAAAGGTGTTTCCAACAATGGATGTTTGTATAAATCCGGAATTAAGAGCATAAATTATTTTCTACCTTTTGTTTTTCTCTTACCACTTCCTCTTCGACGACTTCCTCTTCGACGACTTCTTCTTCGACGACTTCCTCTTCCGGAATTATTTTTTTCATATGAACGAATAATATTATATGACGGGGAGCCTTCTGTTTCTGGTTCTAGACTAATAATATTATTATTTTGTTTTGATAGTATCCTTTTTATATTAGAATTATACGGAGGTACACAGGGTTGTGGTGACATATTTTCACAGCATATTTTCAATTCTGCATTTTCTTTTCGCAATACTTTATTAAGTTCTTTATAATGGACAGAAAGCTCAAACCACATATCCGCATCACCTTTTTGTTTTGACATTATATATATATATATATACATATAATATTATTAGTTCCTTGCATCGGTTGGCCATAATCCTTTATCAGCAATAGGTGGTCCTCCCGCATTATTAAAATACCACTGTAAAGAAAGGTATGGTGGTGTTGCACTTTGTTCTTCACGATTAGTAAGATCGGGACCATCTTGTACAATTCCCATTAGTTCTGTACCACTTAAAGCATAATCGTGATACCGTAAATCAGACATGTTTCCAGAGAAACCACCGTTCATATTAACGTACACCTTACCATAATTTTGTTTAGGGACACTGTCAAATACGTGACGCAAAGCGACTTCACCGTTTATAAATACATCCATAATATTACCTCGCTGTCTTATAGAAACATTAATCCATTTATTAAGTGGGAAGTCGTTAACTTCAACTTCTTCAACAATATCTTGGAATGTGTTCATAGCAATAATGAAGGTATTTCTGTTCGGGTGTATATATAACCCAGGTCCATTATTTGGGTATGCCATAGGTGGGTCGTGACTTGAGTTCCAATCCGAGCCTTTATGGAATATGTGTCTGCGCATACCATTTTTATATTCTAAATCGTCTACATACAGCCATACCGTCCAAGTAAATTCAATTCCCCCTTTTTCGTTTGCAGAACGAACAATGGGGATGGAATGGGAATTTTTTGGATCTTGTGGAATAATTAATAGTTTTTTAGCATTTTTCATACCTTTGACTAAATATGGAGACGATGATGGTGTGAATAACCACGTCAATAAACTTGTTAAAGAACGAATAAGAATAATAAAAACAATAATAACTAAGATTAGGAAAACAAGTTTTGCCCAAACACTATCACTGCTAAATAATCCTTTCATACCCTTTCCTAAATCGCTGTCTCCTAAACCATTGAAATGACCCCGTAATTTATCTGTCCAACTTGGTTCACTCATTATCTATATATTATACAATATATTTTTGATTATATAATATATCTTAGATTTCAAAACTATTAACTTCTTTATTTTCTTTCATAAAGGCAATTTTAAGTCTATATTTGTCAAACATATTGGTAAACCAATTAGATCCGCCAGGACCCTCTCTATATATAGCATATGCTTCACGCGGATTTACGGGACGAGACAAATAATTTACATTTGAAATGTACCCATCGAACCCACCACTGCCGCCCTGAGGTGGTTCACATACCACAAGGCTTTGCCCCGTGCTTTGTTTTGGAACCCCAGGAAGTACACAGGTGCGAACCAATTTTCCATCTAAATATAGGTCTAGTGCCCTATTATTTAGTGTTACAATGATATTCGCCCAAGATTGAAGGGGTATATTATCCAGAGAACAATTATGTATTTGACTACCCCCCGATTTTTTTGCATAAGTTGCTAAAGAAACCTCAATATTATTGAGGTTTGCCCCTAAACTTATATATGGGGCAGGTAGATTGTCACTGTTTTTTCTTGAAAGAATGGCCTTCGATTCGCCAGCTCTATAATTCCAATTACTCACATTTATCCACATAGAATACGTATAATCTGCGGAACTACCTTTTGGGAAATGACTCCCATCAATTACCATTTTCTTTTTAGCATCATGCATACCTAAAAGATATGATCTGGAACTATCACCAAACATCCAAATGTAAATAAAATAAATCAGTAAAACGACAACAATTCCTATAATAATGTTTTTAAGATTCATAATATATATATTCAAAAGAAATTATCTATATTATGGGAGGACTTTTCCATTTCAAACTTTTGTATAATAATTTTATTTTTGGTAAACTCAGTGGTGCGGGATAGTAGGTAACATTACATATTCCCCCACTAATTCCATCGTCTTCACCAGAGGTAATTTTATCATAAGACATAAATGGAACAGGATTGGTTGTAGATGATACCAACTTACCATTTAAAAATATATCAATGCTTCCACCATTTACATTTGTAATTATATTATTCCATCTTTGTAGACGTATTTTATCTGTTTCATAAACAACATTCACTCTATCAATAGTATCTTTCATGGTTATTTGAAGAGTATTTGTTTTAATATTAAATAAAACATTTGGTCTTCCAGAATAATTTACAAGACTTGTAAATTTAGTATTTGCGATTCGTAAACTGGGTGGTTCATTATGTATAAAAAACCAAGACGAAATTGCGTAATTATAATTAAATGTTCCAAGGCTATCACCTATATCCTTATATGTTCCTATTGTTTTTTGTGTATCTGTGAATATAGGTTTTCCGAGAAGTATTTTTGTTTTACCAATATTATTTTCTTTTTTGCGCGCTTCCTTTGTTAGTAATTTAGTTGTTTTTTGATGTGCTATTTTATTTTTTAATTCTATTATTAAGGGTGCGTTTACCTGGACATATATTATTGCGGTTTCTAAATTTATAATTCTCCCAAGCATATTATTTATTAATTTATTTGATTGTTCCTCCTTTCTTTTAAACCCAAGACTCAAAAGATATTTTTCTAATTTTTCATTATTATTTTCTTTATAGAGTCCCTTTGACAAAATTTCATCCCAACTAACTGATAATCCGGTCCTTAATCCATTTAATTCCTTTTCATTTTCTATGATTGCCAAATCAATGCCTAAATCTGCTTGTGTATCTAATATTCCTCCCTTTTTACTAACATTATGGGTATATATATATTTAATTGCAATAGGAACTATAAAATAAAGAAGAATTCCAATAATTTCAATTAATAATAATAATTTTATATAGTAATTTGTTATAGTAAATGAGCTATATATATTTGTAAAGAAACCTCGTATATGATAAAATATTTTATAAAACACCATTAAAATTTTAAACCACACTGATTCTTTAGGCCCATCATCCTTTTTATCGGTTTTAGGGTCAGGTTTAGGGTCAGGTGTAGGTTCTTTTGTTTCATTACTTTTAGCATCTCCATCTGTACCCGTAGATGCGGCAGGGTCGCTTTTAAAATGTGGTAAGATATAACATTTGAATAGTTTTCCAAATAAAAAAACACTAGTAAGTGCAGAGATAACCATAAAAAGAATGGACGAATATTTGAATGAAAACCATAAAATTAACAAGGAACAAAATAAAGCGCCTTCTATCCTCCAAAAAGCAATAAGATAACCCCATAAATCTTTCAAAGACCAACTCATTTTTTCAAAAAAACTACCGTTTGTAGGATATCCTTTGGGTGCATTTTTTATTTTTAATTCACCCTTTTTGCCACTAAATAGCCCAAATACACCCAAAAATACACTTATTATCAATAGTACTAAAATCTCATACCTTATATATGCAAATATACTTCCAGATATAGATGAATCATTCGGTAAAGAAAATACAGATTTAAAAAAGGTTCTAAAATAATATAAAAATATAACAAATAAAGCCAATATAACTAACATTAACGTTCTGTATGGGTTTGAAATAAACCAACACAACAGAGACCACGTAGTACTAAAGAAAGATTTTATGGGTGCAATAATAGGGGACAACAATTCTGGTATCTTGGATAACCAAGAAGTTATATTTTCTTTCTCTTCTTGGAGAGATTTTTCTATAACATTTGGCTGACCTTCAGCAACTGAAGTTTTATTTGTTGGATAAATAAAATGATATATCTTAATCAAAACGTATATTAAAAAGAATGCAATAAAGAAATAATAGATGACGTCCATCCCCCGGCTTAATATTTTATGTTTATCCTTTTCTTGAGATAACAAATTGAATAAATTTTTAGCCATAGTATATTATATTAAAATCATATTATAAATTTGATTGCATTGTTTTGGTTTTATGACATTCAACACATAATGCTACCAGATTATCAATATGATTTGTCCCACCATACTGTAAATCAAGCTTGTGGTCAACTTCAAATGTAGCCTTTAATTGTTCCTTACAATTACCACAGCACCAATTTTGTTGAGATGCAACATATTTTTTTTTCGTTTCGCTAACAGATCGTTTAGTTGAAGTTCCGCCAGAATTAAGCATTCGTTTCATTTGCGGGGTTTCATTCGTTGGAGATCCGCCATATTGTAGGTCTGATATATTACTTGTAGAATTTGTAAAATTAAAAATAGGACTAATTAAATCACTAGTTTGTTTATCGATGGGCATATATTTTATAATATTGTTTGCGTGACTGAACATGTCCTTTGAGCTTTTGGGGTTTTTGCGTATAAAAATATAAAGCGAAAGTCCAACAAAAGCATAAAGTAGCATTTGCATATATTTTTTACTAATTTTAAGCATATTTGTATATTTACCGTCGTGATATGTATTTACAATAAGAAAAATCGTAATTATGATAACAATATAATCAGCCCTCATTATATTTTAATTATATTATTTAATGACGTTTTAACATATAAAAACATAACAAAACCAAAAAAATAACAGCTCCAATCATAATATACTGTTTCCTTTTTTTATATAATTCCTTGTTTAATAACTCTTTCGGCTTATATTTATTATAATAGTTTTCTAAACTATCATAAAAATTATGTTGTTCCCATCCCAATTTTAAATTAATTTTATTAATTATAAAATGAACCCATTTCATAAAGGATTCTCTTGAACCAAGATATGGGGACATTGGGAATTCATCAAGTAATTTGGAAAAATTATCACCAATGGGATCGTGGGGGAAAAACAGCGGTAAATTATGAACGGTGTCATAGTATTTTTTTTTTGTAACGTCATTGGGATGCAAAGGATACATTATAGAAATAGTTTGTAATACGAATTGTAAATGTGTAATCCAAACTTGTGAATCAATCTTTATGTCAGGTTTAAAGTTCATATATATGAAATTCACATAAAAAGCATGACATATAAACATATAATGAGTAAGGAACGAACATATTATTCAAATTTATTTTGCAATAACTGTGGAAAAAAAGGACATACATTTGGAAATTGTAAAATACCTATAACTAGTATGGGTGTGGTTTGTTTTCGTAAAAAAGATGATAATATCGAATATCTTTGTGTATGTAGAAAAGATAGTTTAGGATACATTGATTTTATAAGGGGGAAATATTCTTTATATAATAAAGAATATATACAAAATTTAATAGATGAAATGACAAATTCTGAAAAAAAAGATTTACTTACAGAAAGTTTTAATACTTTATGGAAATCTTTGTGGGGTTCCTTTGCAAGTTTACAATATAGAAGTGAAGAAAAACATGCCGAGGAAAAATTTAATCAACTCAAACGAGGTATTATAATAAATAAATTAAGTGATAATTCATATAATCTAGAATCGCTTATAAAAGAATGTTCATTTTCTTGGGATATGCCTGAGTGGGGGTTTCCAAAGGGAAAAAGAAATTATCAAGAAACAGATTTCAAATGTGCAACAAGAGAGTTTTATGAAGAAACCGGATATTCGAGTGATGATATCAATATTTTAATAAATGTAATGCCTTATGAAGAGGTTTTTATAGGGTCTAATTTCAAGACGTATAAACATAAATATTATATAGCAAATTTTAAAGGAGATAATAAAAAGATAAATTTTCAGATAAGTGAAATAAGCGATATGAAATGGTTTACTTTTGAAAAATGTAAAACAATATTTAGGCCTTATAACGAAGAAAAATTATCAATGTTGGAAAAAATTAATACAGCATTATCAAATAATAAATTAATATAATATTAGATTAATCTAATTATATATTAACTAATGCAACAAGAACGTATTAAAATAAAAAAGAAACGAAGAGTTAGAATAGTTGACTCACCTAAACGCTCTTCTTGTGAAGAATTAAAACATAAATACGAAACAGATGGTGTATCAAATTTAAATGCTGGGGAATATAATAATTTATTACGTTGTACATCTGATGAAAATTATGCCATTTCAACAAAAGAAACAGACGAATATAAATATTTATATCCCACAAAAGACGACGTTAATTTTAATTTAAAAATAGCATCAAAGAAGGAATTTAATGATAATAAATACGAAGAGAAAACGCGGGATGACTTTGAAAATATTAAGCAAATTGCCCAACAATTATGCGATAATACCGAGTTTGAATTATCTCCACACCAAATGTTTGTAAGAAATTTTATGTCTTTTGAAACGCCTTACAACAGTTTATTATTATATCATGGGTTAGGTACAGGAAAAACGTGTTCGGCGATTTCCGTGTGTGAAGATATGAGAACATATTTAAAACAAATGGGGGTTACGAAACGAATTATTATAGTAGCGTCTCCAGCTGTTCAAGATAATTTTAAGATACAATTATTCGATGAAAGGAAATTAAAATTAGTAAATGGTTTATGGAACATAAAAGCATGTACGGGAAATAAGTTTATTAAGGAAATAAACCCAATGAATATGAAAGGATTAGATAGAAATAGGGTGATTAGACAAATTAAACGTATTATAATGAATGCATATCATTTTCAAGGATATGTAGAATTTTCAAATTATATTCAGCGTATAATGGATCGTTCGAAGAAAAAAACTGATGATGAAGATACTATTAAACGAAAACAAATGCGCGCATTACGGAAAGAGTTTTCAAATAGAATGCTTGTAATCGATGAAGTACATAATTTGCGTATTACTGATATGGGAAAAGTCAAACCAAGTTCAACAAACATTTTAAAACTGGCAGAGTATAGTGATAATTTAAAATTATTAGTATTATCCGCGACACCAATGTTTAATTCATATTTAGAAATAGTATGGTTAATAAATTTGCTGAATTTAAATGATGGACGATTTACTATAAAGGAGGCAGAGATATTTGAAAAAAATGGTAATTTTTTACAAGATGCCCGAGGTGTAGAAATCGGAAAGGAATTATTTATACAAAAAGTAACAGGTTATATTTCTTATGTTAGAGGTAATAATCCATTTACCTTTCCATATAGTATTTATCCGAATGAGGCTCAAAACGAACGGTCCCTAATACATTTAACAAACGGTGGGTGGCAATATCCAGAAACACAATTAAATGGAGCAAATATTGTGTCCCCAATAAGTTCGCTTGATTTAACGATAATTGATATTGGGGATTATCAATATAAGGGATATCAATATATTTTAAAGTCTATTAAACAAAAATATCCTGTTTTGAATGATGCAAATAAGGGGATACCATATACGGCATTAGAAGCACCTAGACAAGGTTTAAATATTATATACCCTCACAAGGACCTAGAGTCTTCAAATGACCCAGGATTATATAATTATTTATATGGGAGTAAAGGACTTGCACGAATGATGTTATATGATGAAAGAACAACTAGCGATTTTAAATATAAAGATAACATCCTACAAGATTTTGGAAGAGTGTTTTCTTTAGAAAATATTGGAAAATACAGTTCAAAGATTGAATATATATGCAAATCAATAATGGAATCAAAGGGTATAGTGTTTGTATATTCAGAATATATATATGGTGGGGCAGTCCCAATGGCTCTTGCATTAGAAGAACTAGGAATTACACGTTATGGAAAAAATAAATCTTTATTTGAAACTCCACCCTCAAAACCAATCGATTCCACAACAATGTTACCAAAACAAGGTAAGGATAAGTTTCGAGCCGCTAAATATATTATGATAACGGGTGACAAAAATCTATCTCCGGATATAAAAAATGATATAAAGGCTGTAACAAGCACAGATAATGTAAATGGCGAAAAGATAAAGGTGATAATAGTATCAAGGGCTGGTTCAGAGGGTTTAGATTTTAAAAACATACGAGAAATGCATATATTAGATCCTTGGTACAATTTAAATCGCCAGGAACAAATTATTGGACGCGCCGTACGACATTTAAGTCACTGTGCTTTACCATTTGAGGAAAGGAATGTAAGTATATTTTTATATGGTACGAGATTACCTAACGAAATAGAAGCGGCTGATTTATTTATATATAGATTAGCAGAGGAGAAAGCAAGAAAGATGGCTATGGTTTCAAGGGTTTTAAAAGAAAATGCAATTGATTGTTTATTAAATAAAAATAATCAGAATTTTACTGTTGAAAATGTTGGAAAACAAGTACAACTAATCTTATCAAATGGAAAAAATATAGATTATAATATAGGTGATAGAGACGGTTCGATGATGTGTGATTTTACAAACTGCGTGTATTCATGTAATTCAAAAAAACAAATTATTGAAGAAATAGACGAAAGTACATATAACGAAAATTTTATAACAATGAACCTAGACAAAATTTTACAAAGAATAAGACTTTTATATAAAGAAAACTACATTTATGATAAATCAAATTTAATAGCAGCAATAACTCAAATTAAACGATACCCGTTAGATCAAATATATAGTGCGCTTGATTATCTAACTGGTGATAATAATGAATATATAACTGATATGTTCGATAGACTGGGAGTATTAGTAAATATTGGAAGATTTTATTTATATCAGCCAGTGGAGTTAACTGATAATAAATTCATCAGTATATATGAACGGGACCACCCTATTGCATTCAAAAGAAAGAATTTAACTTATAGGTTACCAGATAAAATAAAAGAATATGAGTTTGAAGAAGAAAAAAAAGGGGACGATTTTATCCCCGAAATTGATTCAACTATTTTTGATATAATAGAAAATAATTATAAAGAATTAGACACGCCACAAGAAATAGATCAATATGATAAAGAAAACTGGATAAAAAATGCTGCTTGGGCTATATACAACATTAATAAATGGCATAAAATAGATAAATTAGATTTAATATCCTTAGCATTAGAACATATTATCGAAACTATGACGTTTAAAAATAAAATGAAACTATTAAATTATATAACATTACAACCAAACCCAAAAAATAGTGTATACTTACTAATAAAAACCATATTTGATAAATATACTATATTACATAAAGAACAAACAATAATAATATTACCTAATTTTACGAATGATATTGGTAAGGCGCAGTACACGGTATTAATATTAAATGGTAAGATATGGTCAGAATATCCGAATCAAACAGTATTAAAAACGGTAGTAGAAAACAACTTTCAAATAAAAGATTTTAAAAATTTAAATGATACTATCGGTTTTATGACAGAAGAAAACCAAGGTTTAGTATTTAAAACAAAACATATGAAACTAAGTGCGTCTCATCGAACAAATAAAGGGAAAATGTGTCCTAGTGGACAAAGCAAGCCTGCAATTATACAACGAATAAATGAATTAGTTGCATCTGGTTTAGAGCCAATTAAATATAAACTAACAAGAACACAAATAACGTCTATATTTGGAAATACAGGTAAAAGCATTGTTCAAAAAACAGCAAAAAATAAAGAGGTGAAAATAAGTTCGTTTCAGTTATGTATTGAAACAGAACTGCTACTCAGACACAATGATACACATTTTAAGGATAATAAACGATGGTTTTTAAATGGTATGGAAGGACAAATAAATAAAATTACTAAGCGTGGAAAGCAATAAAATAAATAAATTGAAAATGATTAAAGATATAATAATATAAATATATATTAGTATGGAATCAAAAAAACAAGGTAAACGCAGGGGTCTCGGAATATATATGCAGAATATTTTACAGCGAAAAATACAAATACCATTTGTTAAAGTTGGTAGCAATATCTCTGAAATAATTGAATCTAAACTAATAGAAAATTATAGTGGTATATGTATTAAAGAAGGTTTTGTTAAACAGAATTCAATTCGTTTACTCAATAATTCGGCTGGAACATTAAATGGTGAGTTTGTTGATTTTAACACAAATTTTGAATGTCTATTATGCAAGCCTGTTGAAGGGATGAAATTGCGCGTTCAAGTTAAAAATATAACAAAGGCTGGGCTAAGATGTGAAGCAAAGGGCGACACATCCCCATTTATAGCATTTATAGCCCGCGATCATCATTTTCAAAGTAAGGATTTCGCCTTTATCAAAGTTGATGATGAGATCATGTTAAAAGTTATTGGTATTAGATATGAATTGAATGATATATATATATCTATTATTGGCGAATATATTCCAAATAAAAGACCTAGAATTACCATTGAAAAAAAACTTAAAGTTAAAAATCCATAAAACCATAATAAGACAATGAATACAGAATATTTACAAAACTTAAGAGATGAAATTGAAAAAATGGAACCAATACACCAGTTGCGGATATTTGAAATTATTAAAAATAAAAAACTAAGTTACACTGAAAATAATAATGGAATTTTTATTAATTTGACCACAGTTGATGAAGAAACCATAAAGGATATTAAGTCGTATTTATTATACGTTGATTTACAACAAGAACAATTAGATAAGGGCGAACAAGATAAGGAGAAATATATTAATCAATTCTATAAAGATAATAAAGATATTGTAGAAAGTGAAACCCAAGTATGACAAACAATATTTTAGGAAATATGGAACATTATATGTTTACGCAAAAAACATTAAATGGATTAAATAATAATAAATTAATATCTCTTCCGATTAGTGATCCACCGAAGAAAAAAGATACTTTATTGAAAGTTGAACCTGAACTTAACAAGTCAGCATTTTTTTCTATAAAAGATAATGACCAACTGTTTTGGTGTTATTATATTATGAAATATGGTATAATAAAATACCAATCATTATTAAATAATACCTTTACTGAGGAACAAAGGGAGAAAATACAATTGGTTGAGATGCTTCGCAATAACAAGGAACTTTTAAAAAAAAATAAATGGAAAAAAAACATAATAGAAGGTGAATTGGTTGCAAAGGGTGCGATATCAATTAAAACATTTTTATGTATTTGTACAATGAATAATTTAAATATATGCATTATCAAAGAAAGATATGTGTTTTCGAAAATAGTCGATAATGATTCAGAAAATAATATTATAATAAAAAATGATGATGCGTATAAACTAAGTATTTTAGATAGAGTTGAAAAGGACAAGTTATTGGAAGAATATACAAAAAAATATTGGGTTATTGATAACATTGATAAGCCATTGCTTACACTTGGTGCATATAAATTATTAGCTTTGCAAAACATTGCTAGCAAATTAAAAATACCAATTTATGATACAAACAAAAAACGTTATCGTAAAATTGAGTTATACAACATGATAAAATCAAAAATTTAAATTGAATTAAACATTATTATATATACAAATAATATATAGTAATGGATCAAAGTGATACACCAAGCAAACAACTAGATAATTATATAAGTAGGTATATAGACGACAATAACAAGAATGACGAACTAGAGGTTGTATTTGGGAATAGATTGTCGCGGATTGATTTTGAAAATGTGATCAAAAAATTAAAGTCAATTGGGTTTCAAGTAGAAAATGCGAATGGTAAATATCATTTAAATATACAAAACCAGTTTATTGATAAGAAAACAGGGCGTACGAATATGAGTGCAATTCGCACGACTGTAGAAGGTATAAAAAATATTCAAGATTATTGTAAAAGTAATATTTTAGACCCAGAATTAACTTCTGTTATATTTATGCAAAAAGTAATTAAAAAACACTATGATGATAGATTACCAACAATCCACTTTAATGATTTTGGTTTTAGGGTTAATTATAAAGAAGAGAAAATATTGAAACCCAAGTTTGGTATAATTAAAGGTTTATTAGAAAGTTGGAATAATAATAAAAAGATATTTAGATTAATAAAGCGTTTCACATTAGTGCATCCCGAATTCCCAGTGAAGATTGATTGTTCTATTGTTCGTTCATCTGAACGACATGGAAATAGGTTAATCCCAGAGTATAGAATAGAAAATTCAAATATTTTCAATAACCCAGAAACATATGAGATTGAAATAGAACTTGATCATTTGTTATTACCACCCGCCGTTACATCGGATGAAAAACAAGCATTGAAAGAAACGACCTTATCTAAACTTAAACAAACTATTAAATTTGTTCTTTCTGGGTTACAAGAAACGAATTATCCAATATCGTATATTGAACAACGTGATACGATTGATGATTATATGCATATTTTATATAAAAATCCCCCAGAAAGAAGGGTAAGGAATAGAGATTTTGTTGGACCTTCTTCTATTTCATTAGAACGTCCAAATATTATACCACTAAATGAAGATACAATGGTTGCAAATATTAGGGGACCTTATACTATAACAGAAAAGGCTGATGGGGCTCGAAAATTATTGTTTATTAATAAAAAGGGTAAAATTTATCTAATTGATATAAATATGAAAATCCAATTTACAGGCTGTAAATGTAAAAATATCGAGGTTTTCAATACTATTATTGATGGAGAACATGTGCTTCATAATAAAGAGGGTGACTATATCAACCAGTATCTAGCATTTGATTTATACTATTTGAATAAAAAGGATGTTCGACATAATGCATTTATAATTACGGGAGAATCACAAACAGGTCGTTTAATTTTATTAAATAAGTGTATTAAGGGTATAGATATTGGTCCCTTACCAAACCAAGCCCTTAAAATAAGAACAAAGGAATTCTTATATTCCGACCAAAACGATGGTGCAATATTTAAAAACTGTAAAACAATATTTGATAGAGTAAAAGATGGGTTGTTTGAATATGAAACGGATGGATTAATATTTACACCAGCAGATAAAGGTGTTGGGGGTGATAAGATTGGTGAAACATATGAACCAATTAAAAAAACGTGGATATATTCATTAAAATGGAAACCTCCAAGTCACAACACGATTGATTTTCTTGTAACAACTGTTAAAAATGAAACGGGAAATGATGTTATTCAAAATATATTTGAAAAGGGTAGTAATGTGTCCAGTACTACTAATTTAACTCAATATAAAACGCTTCAATTGAGGGTTGGTTTTGATGAAGGGCGTCACGGATATTTAAACCCCTGCGAAGATGTCATTCAAGATCGTTTACCACAAAAGACACAAAGAGAAGAAAGGTCTAATTATAAACCTGTTCCGTTTTATCCAAGTAATCCTACACCACAATTTCCGGCATATCTTTGTAATATTGTTCTTGAATATAAGGGTGAATATAATGGAGAAACAAATGTAATGACAATTGAAGATAAAAGTGATGTTATTGAAGATGAAACTATAGTTGAGTTTAGATATGATCAAACTCGAGACAAATTTTGGCAATGGGTTCCAATAAGAGTAAGACAGGATAAAACCGCAGATTATAGAAGTGGTGGAAGAAACTATGGCAATGCATACCATGTTGCACAAAGTGTTTGGAATTCTATACATAATCCCGTTACTGAAGAAATGCTTACAACTGGAGAAAATATACCTGATCTCATTGCAGAAGATGATATTTATTATAATAAAAAGGAAACAGCAACAACTACAAGGTCACTTCGCGATTTCCATAACCTATATGTGAAAAGAGTACTAATTCTTGCTGCCTCCAAATTTAAGGGAACATTGATTGACATGTCAGTAGGAAAGGCTGGGGACTTTTCAAAATGGATTGCTGCAAAATTATCATTTGTGTTTGGATTGGATATTGCACGAGATAATATAGAAAATCGTTTAAACGGTGCTTGTGCGCGTTTCTTGAATTATAGAAAACAATATCGTTCTGTACCATATTCTTTATTTCTAAATGCAAATAGTGCACTAAACATTCGTTCAGGAGAAGCTTGTTTTACGGATAAGGGACGTGAAATTACACGCGCGATTTTTGGGGACGGTCCAAAGGATGAAAAGAAACTTGGTAGAGGAGTCTTTCGCCAATACGGAAAGGGAAAAGATGGGTTTGATGTAGTATCTAATCAGTTCTCTATACATTATTTTGCAGAAACTCCTGAAAAATTTCATAATTTTCTAAGAAATGTATCTGAGTGTTGTAAGGTTGGGGGATACTTTATTGGTACGAGTTATGATGGGAGAAAGGTTTTCCAAAAATTAGAAGATAAAAAATTAGGTGAATCTATTACAATTTCAACAAAAGAGGGAGAAAGAATATGGGAAATTACAAAACAATATAATTCCCAAACCTTTGAAAATAACGCGACATCACTAGGGTATCGCGTTGACGTGTATCAAGAATCAATAAATAAGGTGTTTTCAGAATATCTTGTAAATTATGATTATCTTATTTCAACGGTAGAAAATTATGGGTTTATGTTGGTTGAGCGCGATGAACTTGATGAAATAGGACTACCAAATTCGGTGGGAAATTTTGAACAATTATACTATCAAATGAAATCTGATTTACAAACTAACAAAATTAGACGAGGTGATATTGGGACTGCGTCTCAAATGAATCATTATGAAAAAGAAATATCATATCTTAATAAATACTTTATATTTAAAAAGGTTCGTGATGTTAATGCTGAAACAGTTAGTAAAGGACTTATTAACGCATCACCACAACACGGGGAAGATAGTAAACAAATGGTGTCCGTACCTGATACAGATGTGCCAAAAATAAAGAAAAAGAAAAAGAAAATTAAAATTCAACAACCAAAGGAAGAACAAGCTGTTAAAATTCCAATAGATGAAACTGATATTTCAAAAAAGGTACAGGCATCTCCCATAATACTTCCTCCTGGTAATATTATTAAAAGTAAGAAGACTAGGAGGAAAAAAAAAATTGTAATAGTAGATTAAACATAATAATAATAATAGCAAAAGACATAAAAGCGTTAAAACAGTATACTTAAGATAATGTCTTGTTATAAATTAGATACGAATAATGTTATATGTTCTCCAGATTCACTATTATTAGCAATTAATAAAAAGTCACAGAACCCGAACCCTTATTTTGGTTATAGTTTATTTAAAACATTAAACAAAATAAAGAAAAAAATAGGATTTTTTAAAGATTGGGACAATATTAAAAAATATACGAATACATATGAATATATTCATACGATTATACCTAACACTAAACATTCTGTTAGTAAAATTAAGCCTATTTCAAGGGCTTTTTTTAAGTTGGTTGAAATCTGTAATACTTTAAAAATATTAGATCCGTATGATGTTTCTTCAATAAATGGATTTTTTTTAGCAGAAGGTCCTGGTGGATTTATTGAAGCAATTACATATATGAGAGATAACAAAGATGATAAATACTATGGAATGACTTTGATTAGTGAAGATGATGGAAATATACCTGGGTGGGATAAAATGGAGGTTCTATTAAACAATGATAATATAATTATTGAAACTGGAGCAGATAATACGGGTAATATGTTATCTCCTGATAATTTTGAACATTGTTACAAAAATTATAAAAATAGCATGGATATTGTTACAGCTGATGGTGGTTTTGATTTTTCAATTGATTTTAACCAACAGGAACAAATGGCAAGTAAATTAATATTAACTGAAATATTATATGCTATAATTATGCAAAAAAAAGGAGGATCTTGTATTATAAAAATGTATGATACATTTACAAAACTGTCAGTAGATATAATATATTTTTTGAGTAGTTTTTATAATACAACATATATAACAAAACCGTGTACTAGTAGAAGTGCAAATTCTGAAAGATATATTGTTTGTAAAGATTTCAAACTAGAAGATACATCATCGTATTATTCCAAATTTAAAGAAATTATATCTTATTTATACGAAAATGAAGATGTTGATATATCCTCCATTTTAGAATTAGATTTTCCATATAAATTTATTAGTTCTTTTGGTGAAATAAATGCTATAATTGCAACACAACAGATAGAAAATATACAAACTACTTTAAAATTAATTAATAATAATGATAAATTTTATGACAAACAAAGTAAATTTAAAGAAAATAATATACAAAAATGTATAACTTGGTGTAATAAAAATAGAATACCCCATAATAAAATTATAAATACAACAAACCAATTTAGAAATGTATCGTCTAAAAATTCATTCATATAATTACTCCTTTTGTAATGAAACCCATGTTTCTTCTTTAATTGATATAGCAAGTAAACCTTTTATTCTTCTTTTAATGTCAGGAAAGGGTATATTTACTTCAATTCGTCGGTCTTCTTGAATATATTCTTTAAATAACAAATACAACTTTTTAACTGGTTCATATTTAATATTTAAATCAAATTCGGTTAATTTATTTAAAACCTCTTTTACTTGTTCTTGTCTTTGTTCCTTTGTTCTGTATTGTATTTCTTTTTTAACGCGTTTAACGCCTTTTTTGTTTTTTCCCATATAAATAAATTTAGTAATTAGTTATTAAATTTATTTTACATTAGTTATTAAATTGAATGTAATTATATGACTATAATTGGTAATAGTTTCATAATGCCTAATCTTTCGAATAAACGTGTTAGGGAAATCGTCGATTCGTCTCGTGCGGATGGTAAGGAACTTCTTGCATGGTTCAAAAAGAAACGAGGGCGGTCAATCAATACTTTATCTACGGAAAGAGCGGAGCAAATTTACGCAAAGTTTATTTTGATGGGATACCCGACTGTTGAATCTTTAAAAAATTTTGATTGGAATTGTTCAACCCGCGTCAATGGAGTTCGTGTTCATTTTACAGATAGTCCCGGGTTTAATTCTATCGATATTCGTTGGTTATCTATTTGGCTTCCTCGTGTCCTCGGTAGGTGTAGTTCTTGTGAATGTGAGGTTGGTATTAATAAACTTACTGGGGAATGGTACGAATGGTGCAAAGAATGTACTATGGAGTTAGAAGAAGCTGCTGTTGAAGAAGCGGCTGATGCGGCTGATTAACTGGTCCCTTCTTAAGAAAATAAGTTGTTTTCATATGCAAAAATTGGATTTAATATGACACCTTTGTGCTATACCACTTTGTGTTCTTTTACAATTTGCTGTTTTTACATTACTTATTATTTCTTTATGCACCGGAGTTCCGTTATAATATAGGGTTGCTGGATATGCACCATTTATTACATTATTATGTTTTTTATTTTCTATTATGTTCGGAGTTTTAATATATCGGGTCTGTGCTTTCATTTGAGTTTGATATTTAAGTCTATTAAGTCTAGCACCTCCACTAACAGCACCTTGTTGTGAAAAACCTCTATTATTGGGTTTATATACAGCAAATCCGTTATTTTTAT
>TARA_B110000037_G_scaffold87585_1_pt1 | contig 18808 bp, 19 predicted proteins | sample TARA_B110000037 | Tara Oceans TARA_B110000037 (sample SAMEA4397196) | marine metagenome | biome: Polar Biome; feature: [MIX] marine epipelagic wind mixed layer (ENVO:01000061); material: water (ENVO:00002006), including particulate matter (ENVO:01000060) such as... | depth 10-100 m
CTAACTTCTTCATTGCTTTTGATGCATCGCCAAGAAGCGTTTCAACTTCAGTTGGCCTGTAATATCTTGAATCAACAGCGACTATTATTTTCCCCGATGAATCGTAACCTTTTTCATCCTTACCTTTTCCTTTCCAGGTTATTTTAATATCTAATTCTTTTGCTGCTGCATTTACAAAATCGCGCACGCTGTATTGAGATCCGGTTGCTATGACAAAATCTTCTGGTGTTTTTTGTTGAAGCATTAACCATTGCATTTCAACATAATCTTTTGCATGCCCCCAATCACGTAAAGCGTTCATATTTCCAAGATATAAACAATCTTGAAGTCCTAATTTAATCCTAGCCAAAGCTCTGGTTATTTTTCGTGTTACAAATGTTTCGCCTCGCATTGGGCTCTCATGATTAAACAAAATACCATTACAAGCAAAAATACCATACGCTTCTCGATAATTTACTGTTATCCAGTGTGCATATAATTTAGCTGCCGCATATGGACTTCTTGGATAAAATGGCGTTGTTTCTTTTTGGGGTGTTTCTTGAACCAAGCCATATAGCTCGGATGTTGAGGCCTGGTAAAATTTAGTCTTTTTTTCCAAACCTAAAATACGAATTGCCTCAAGTATTCTAAGAGGTCCCAAAGCATCAGAATTAGCTGTGTATTCAGGCTCTTCAAATGAAACAGCAACATGGCTTTGTGCTGCTAGGTTATAAATTTCATCTGGCTTTACCTTTTGAATAATTTGAGTAAGACTTAGTGAATCAGTCATGTCTCCATGATGTAGATGAAATGGTCTTCCTTTTTCATGTGGGTCATGAAATAAATGATCAACTCTTGAGGTGTTAAAAGAGGAACTTCGGCGTTTCATGCCATGCACTTCATATCCTTTGTCTAATAAAAATTCTGACAGATAAGCTCCGTCTTGTCCTGTTACACCTGTAATTAAAGCAATTTTAGTCATTTGTATTCCTTCCATAGTTATCTTCTATACGCTCAATATCATCTTCACCTAAATATTCTCCTGATTGCACCTCAATTATCTCTAAAGGTATCTTCATCGGATTAGATAATCGATGTAACTCTCCTAATGGTATAAAGGTAGACTCATTTTCTGTCAATACGACCTCTTTATCGCCATTTTCTACTTTAGCAGTCCCTTTAACCACTACCCAATGCTCGGCTCTTTTTGAATGTTTTTGAAGGCTCAAGCTTGCCCCTGGATTAACCTGGATTCTTTTAACCTTAAAATTTTTCCCTTCATCAATGGTCATATACCAACCCCATGGCCGATGCACTTTTGAATTGTAAACACCTTCAGTTCTTTTTTTCGAATTAAGCTTGTTAACTATATCTTTAACGCCCTGACTATTATTTCTGTTTGCCACTAAAACAGCATCAGCAGTTTCTACAATTATAATATCTTTCACTCCAACTGCCCCTACCAGCCTATGGGTCGAATGTATAAATGAATCTTTCGTGTCTTCAGTAACCACATCTCCATGAGTTACATTACCCTTTTCATTTTTATCTTCAAAAGACCATAATGAATCCCATGAGCCTAAATCACTCCAGCCCGCATTTAGAGGAACTACTTTAAGAGGAATACCGGCAGCATTGCACTTCTCAATGACTGCATAGTCAATTGATTCACTTGGTATTTTGGAAAAATTTTCTTTGTCAGGCCTAATAAACTGATTATCTTTTATGTTTTTTTCGAAAGCATTTAAGGTTGCCTCAAAAATATCCGGACTTAAAGACCTTATTGTATTTAACCAAATGCTAGCCTTAACTACAAAAATACCACCATTCCATAAATAGTCTTTAGATTTAACGTATTGTTCTGCTTTTTCTAAAGAAGGTTTTTCTATGAATTGCTCAACATCGAAGTCATTAAACTGTCCTGCTTTTAAACCATGTTTAATATAACCATATCCCGTTTCAGTTTTATCTGGAGTAATACCCATTATTACTATTGATTCTTCATTTGCGGCCTTGATACAATTACTCAGAGCTTTTACAAAGCCATCAGTTTCGCGAACAATCTGATCTGATGGAGTCACAACTAAAACTGGGTCTTTATCATCTTGCTGGGCCAGCATTGCTGCTATTGTGAGTGCTGGAGCAGTATTTTTTCCAACAGGCTCTAAAAAAACTTTGGCTGAAGTATCATTTAGTTTTTTTAATTGTTCTAATACAACAAACCTATGCTCTTCATTTGTTAACACCAAAGTATCATTAGTATTAAAATCTATTGTTTTAAGCTGTCTTAACCTTATAACAGCTTGCTGAAATAAGCTTTCAGAACCTATGAGGGTTATGAATTGTTTTGGGTAGGCTGATCTCGACAGAGGCCAAAGCCTTGAACCTGTTCCACCGCATAAGATTACTGGAGAAACATTAATTGCTTTTTTCATAAGTAGATATCTTTAGTCATTTTGTAGGGATTTCTGTACTGAATCTATTTCTTTTTTAAGTGCCTCGTATTCTAACTTTTTTCTATTTAAAAACCCAACTGTAAGACTAGCTTTTTCTATCAGCCCCTTTTTTGTTAACAAATAGAGGTATCCTAGCTTATTGGGATTTGTATTAAAGTTCTCAAACTTAATGTGGCCAACCTCAATTAATGCTTTTAAGCAGTAATTAATGCTACCTAAACTCACACCCAACTCTTTTGCTAATTCTCGCTGAGAAATTGACGGCTTACTCTCGATTGTTTTAAGTAATTTAAAATGTAAATCAGGATTCAATATTTTTAATTTTTTAGAGGTGCTCATTAACGCTACCGCCCTGTCCGCGATAAACGCAACATACTTAAAAAACTACATAAACTTATATTAATCATATACTTAAATATTGTTCATTATTGAACAATATTCATAGAATACCCCTGATAATAAAATTCGTCAACTATAATAAAAAGGCTTAAAACTGTCTAAATATAATCAGCATTCAAGAAGAAGGAAGCTTTTTTATCTTTATCAGATAAAATAAAATTGCTAGGGTTTGGCCAGTTAATAGATAGATCTGGATCACTCCAGATAATAGATCTTTCATAATTTGGGCTATAAAAATTAGTTGTTTTATACATGACTTCTGCAAAATCAGATGTAACTAAAAAACCATGGGCAAAGCCCTCTGGCACCCAGAGTTGTTGTTTTGTTATAGAGTCTAGTTTCTGAAAAATATAATTTCCAAATGTTTTTGATGAGCTTCTTAAGTCAACCACGACATCAAATATTTCACCCTGTAAAACACTTACTAATTTTCCTTGAGCCATAGGTGGCAACTGGTAATGCATACCTCTTAAAGTATTTTTTTTTGATTTTGAAAAATTATCTTGAACAAAAGATATTTTCTTTCCAGTCGCTTTTTCAAACTTATCTTGATTAAAAGATTCATAAAAAAGACCTCTCTCGTCTTCAAAAATTTCTGGCTCAAGCAATAAAACCTCTGGAAATTTTAGCTTTGTACTTTTCATTTAAACTATTAAGCCTTTTAGGTATTTCCGATAATTATAATTATATTTTTCTTCAGCCAAACTCAGCAAATTTTCTTTTGTTATCCATCCCTTCCTAAAAGAAATCTCTTCAATACAAGCAATTCTTTGACCCTGACGTTTTTCAACAGTAGCAATATATTGATTAGCTTCTAATAAAGATTCGTGAGTTCCTGAATCGAGCCATGCAAAACCTCGATTTAAAACCTCAACATTTAAATTATCTTCATTCATATATATTTTATTTAGATCAGTTATTTCTAATTCGCCCCTATGTGAGGGCTTAAGGCTTTTTGCAAAATCAACTACTTTATTATCATAAAAATATAGGCCAGTTACTGCATAATTAGATTTAGCTATTTTAGGTTTCTCTTCGATTGAGATCGCTTTCTGATTATTATCAAACTCAACTACCCCATATCTTTCTGGATCTGATACATGGTATGCAAATATTGTTGCATTATCATTATTTGAAGCGTTTAAAAGAAGATTGCTCATATTATTTCCATGGAAAATATTATCCCCTAAAATTAAAGCAGATAAATCATTAGCAATAAAATCTTCGGCTAAAATAAAAGCTTGAGCTAGACCATCTGGAGATGGTTGAACTTGATATGAAATATTTATCCCCCATACACCCCCATCACCAAGCAAGGCTTGGTATTGAGAGATATCTTTAGGTGTGGATATTAGCAATATCTCCCTAATACCTGCAATCATTAAGGTGGCGAGTGGGTAGTAAATCATAGGCTTATCAAAAACTGGGAGAAGCTGTTTAGAGATGACTTTTGTTAATGGGTATAGTCTCGAGCCAGATCCACCTGCAAGAATTATCCCTTTTCGCTTATTTGTGGTGGTCATCTTTTCATACCCCTAAACTTTATCACTCATTATTAATTTCAACTCATTTTGCCATTCTGGGCAATTTATTTCAAAGGTTTTTTCTAATTTATGATTGTTTAATGTAGAATTTTTTGGCCGTGAAGCTAGGGTAGCAAAATCAGATGTTTTAACCGGTTTAATACTTTCTGGAGTAGATTTAAGGCTTAATCCCTTTTCTTGAGCATAAAAAATTATCGCCTTGGCAAACTCGAACCAGCTAGTAGAGCCGGAGCAGGTTAAGTTATAGATACCATATAAATTATTTTTGTCGATTTGATCTATTTTTTTGGTTATCGCTAGTATTGTATTTGCAATAAATGTTGCAGATGTGGGTGATCCTATTTGATCAAGAACAATATCAAATGTCTCTTTATTTTTTGCCATACCAAGAATTGTTGTTAAAAAATTCTTTCCTCTTAAGCTATACACCCAACTAGTCCTTAAAATAATATGCTTTGGATTACTTTCCTTAATTGCAGTCTCTGCCTCATATTTAGATTGACCATATACTGATTGCGGGTTGGCTTTATCAATCTCAGTATAAGCACCTTCTTTTTGCCCATCAAAAATATAATCAGTTGATAATTGTATTAATGGAATACTAAGTTTTTCTGATTTTTCAGCTAAAAATTTAGCTGCTACAGTATTTGCTTTAAAAACAAGCTCTGGTTCTTTTTCAGCCTTATCTACATATGTGTATGCAGCCGGGTTTATTATTAACTCTGGTCGAAATTCATCAATTACATTCTCCATCTGCTCTATATTGGTAAGGTCAAAACTTTCACGAGTCCCCCCAAACACTTCAAAAAAAGGTGATAGCCTTTGATTAAGATAAAAGCCAATCTGCCCATTTACACCAGTTAGAAGTATCTTCATGGGTAGTAATTATCAACCCATTTTTTATAGTCACCGCTAATGACATTTTTTACCCATTCGTCATGTTCAAGATACCATTTAATAGTTTTTTCTATACCCGACTCAAAAGTTTCTTTAGGCTGCCATCCAAGTTCTTTTTTTATCTTTGAAGCATCTATTGCGTATCGTCGATCATGACCTAGGCGATCTTTAACAAAAGAAATTTGCTGGGCATAAGAAATTTTATCTAGCCTTGGTTTAAGATTATCTAGAAACTCACATATCGAATGAACTACTTGAATATTGGTTTTCTCAATATTGCCACCAATATTATAGGTTTCGCCTATCGCTCCACTTTTTAAGACCATCTTAATGGCATCACAATGGTCATCAACATGCAGCCAATCTCTAATCTGTTTACCATCACCATATAAAGGTAATGGCTTATTATTTATTGCGTTAATAATACATAAAGGAATTAATTTTTCTGGAAACTGGAAAGATCCATAATTATTTGAACAATTAGTTGTTATAGTAGGCAATTTATAGGTTTGATTCCACGCCCTGACTAAATGGTCACTAGCTGCCTTGCTTGCACTATATGGACTATTTGGGATATATCTATTTTCTTCAGTAAAAGGAGGTGCTTTTGTATCTAGGTCGCCATAAACTTCGTCAGTAGAAATATGTAAAAAACGAAACTCTTTTTTTTGTTTTTCCGTTAAGACTTCCCAGTAAGAAAGGGTACTTCGTAAAAGCCTATAGGTACCGAAAATATTTGTTTCTATAAATGTGTCAGGTGCAGATATTGACCTATCAACATGACTTTCAGCAGCAAAATTTATGATTGCTGTTGGGTTATATTTTTTAAGAGTTGATAAAATTAGTTTGGAATCGCCTATGTCTCCTTTGATAAAAAAATGTCTATTATCTTTCGATAAAGAAGATAAGTTATCTACATTTCCTGCATAAGTTAAATTATCTAAAGAAACTACATCCTCATCTTGACTACCAAGCCAATTTAAAACAAAGTTTGATCCAATAAAGCCAGCGGCTCCTGTAACTAGAATTGTCATATTAGGCCTTAAGTTTTTTTATTAAACAAGCTTGAGCCTTTGTTCAATAATATCGCAGAAAATATGTCCTATTAATATATGTGCTTCTTGAATTCTTGCAGTAGATTCTGATTTTATTACAAGTGATTCATCTGAAATCTGACTTAATTCTCCTCCATCATTTCCAGTGATTGCGAGAGTCAGGGCACCCAAAGACTTTGCGGTATTAAAGGCTCTAATAATATTTTTACTATTTCCTGAAGTAGAAATTCCGACTAAAATGTCTTGGGGGCCTCCAAGGGCTTCAAATTGGCGAGAAAAAATCTCCTCAAAGCCATAATCATTTCCCACACTAGTTAAAATTGAAGTATCAGTTGTTAATGCTAATGACCTTAAGGCACGACGATCTTTTTTAAAGCGACCCACTAGTTCTGCTGCAAGGTGTTGGCTGTCTGATGCACTTCCACCATTTCCACACCAGAAGATAGTTCCGTCATTTTCTAAACAGGTTGTTAACATATCTGCAAACATATCGATCGTATCAATATGAGACTCAAGAATTTTATTGATTACATCAAGATGTTCTAAACAATTTTTTTTAATAACGTCTTGCATAATTTTTGCCACCTAGAAACTATATTAAAGTTTAAATAATAATTTTAACTCATATAGTAATATATTTAATAAAGCTTTTAGTAAGAAAACGTTTTCTAGACTTATAAAAAAACCGGCAGAGCCGGCTTTTTTATATTTAATGGGTTGATTGATTTACTTTATCTAAAAGCATTTTTATCCTCAGCTTTTCTTTTTTATAAAGTCTTAGTCTTAAGTCGGGTACATAATTTTTATAAGCTTGTCTAACCATATCTTTTAAAGCTTGATGTCTATTCTTAAGTTCTCTGAGATTCATACTGCTCCTTTTAATTTAAAAAAATTTAAAAAAATTGTATTTCATAACTCACTAAACTTTAAAGCACCATTTCTTTTTTTACTATAAATTATTAAAGAAACTTACATAAATAACTTTATACCTATTAAAAAAAAATTCTAGTATTATTTAAATACATTTAATAATAATTTTACTAAGTCTCTACATGAACAATATTGAGAAAAAGGTTTTAGAAGATGTTCAATTTTACGTCACTACAAAATACTCGTGTGTTTATATTGATGGTAGAGATGCTCAATCTCTCGTTGCGACTCCTTATAAAAATGTAAATACTAAAAATTTTAACAGTCTGATAAGCCAGGGTTTCAGAAGAAGTGGCCAATATGTATACAAACCAAGTTGTAAAGATTGTAGCGCATGCATACCTATTAGATTATTGGCATCAAGCTTTACTCCTAGCCGGTCACAGAAAAGAGTAAAGAAATATCTGGATAAGCTCTCAGTAAAGCTATTACCATTAACTTTTGATGAAGAGCATTATAATTTATATGTTAGTTACCAAAACATTAGGCATCGGACTAATGATGTAAATGAAGATAGCTTAGCAGACTACAATAATTTTTTAGTTAAAAGTAATGTTAATTCAAAACTTGTCGAATTTAGACTTAACAACCAACTTAAAATGGTCACAATTATAGATATTATTGAGGATGGAATTTCAGCTGTTTACACATTTTACGACTGCAGTGATCGAAAGCTCAGCCTTGGCACAATATCAGTCATTTGGTTACTGGATTTATGTAAAAAAGAAAGATTTTTGTTTCTTTATCTTGGTTATTGGATTTATGAAAGCCAAAAAATGAAATATAAAACAAACTTTAAACCCTATGAGTTAATGATTGAAGGAGTTTGGCAGGAGGGGCCGACTAAATAGCGTGTTACAATTTTCTTTTTTAACGAACTTTCATTGATGAAAAAATTATATATTTTTGGCGTAGGGCTAATAGGAGGCTCAATAGCTCTTAAAGCTCGTGAATTGAATATTTTTGATGAAATAATAGGTATTGCAAGGGTCGGAGGAAACTCTTTAGTGAGTCTTGTTAGGTCTGGTGTTCTTGATTCTTCATCTACAGAAATAGATAAAAACATAAAAGAAGCTAGCTTAATTATCATTGCCACCCCAGTAGCCCAAACAAAACTTATTTTAAAGAAAATTGAGCCCTTTCTTCAAGCTAACACAATCATAACTGATGTAGGCAGCACAAAATCAAACGTCATGAGTGAGGCTAAATTTGTTTTAAAAGATAAATTTTCTCAGTTCATTGGTTCGCACCCAATTGCTGGATCTGAGAAGCACGGTGCATCAGCAGCAAAAAAAGATTTATTCCAAGATAAAAATATTATTCTGACACCTAATAAAGAAAATTCTTTAGAGCAAATTAAAAAACTTACAGAATTTTGGGAATTATTGGGAGGGATTGTTACAAATATGCAGGCTAAGAATCATGATCAAATATTTTCAACAGTTAGTCACCTACCTCACCTTCTAGCTTTCAGCTTAGTCAATCTTATTAACAACAAAGAAGATAAAGAGACTTTATTAAATTTTGCTGCTAGTGGATTTAGAGATTTCTCAAGAATTGCTGCAAGTTCTCCAGAAGTTTGGAAAGATATAACAATTCAAAATCGAGAATCAATTATTAAAGATTTAAATTTATTCCAAAAAGAAATTATTAAATTAATTAACCTTATTGATATAAAAGATCAAAGAAAGTTGGAGGATTATTTAAAATTAGCCAGCATTACAAGAAAAGATTGGACGGAAGAAAGCTAAGTGGAACAAAAAAAACTTAACGCAGCCTCGTCCGCTAATGGAAAAATTTACCTACCTGGTTCAAAAAGTATTACAAACAGATTGCTACTTATGTCAGCCCTATCTGATGGAGAGACATTAATACAAAACTACCTTGATTCAGATGATACACAGCAAATGCTAAACGCTCTAAAAATTCTAAAAATTAAATTTGATGTCACAGAAAAAAAAGATATTTTAGTTAAGGGTTGTAATCATAACCTTCCAAACAGAAATGCTAAACTATCTCTAGGCAATGCAGGCACAGTATTCAGGCCACTCACTGCTGTTCTTTCTATTATGGGAGGAGAATACTATCTAAAAGGTACAAATAGGATGCACGAACGTCCTATCAAAGACTTAGTCGATTCTTTAACAGAGATTGGAGCTATAATTGACTACATAGAAAATCCTGGGTATCCACCACTTAAGATATCCCCTAGTAACATAATATGTAATAAAATTATCAAAATTAAAGGAAATATCTCCAGCCAGTACCTAACTGCGCTATTAATTGCCGGCCCCTTATGTAATCAAGATATAAAAATCCAAATAATTGGTGATCTTATTTCTAAACCTTATATTGATATAACTCTAAGACTTTTGGCCCAGTTCGGAATCAAATATAAAAAAAATAATGAATGGACAAATTTTACTTTAAATTCTTCATCAAGATATAAAAGCCCAAAAAAAATTAAGGTAGAGGGTGATGCCTCATCGGCATCATATTTTTTTGCGGCTGGAGCAATTGGAGGTTCGGTTGAAGTTGCGAATATAAACAAATCAAGCATCCAGGGTGATTTAGAATTTCTAAAAATTATAAAAAAGATGGGGGCAAATGTCGAATACCTTTCAAGCTCAATTAAGGTTTCGAAAAAAAGACAAATAGTTGGCATAACTATTGATTGTAAAAATATTCCAGATGCGGCAATGACTTTAGCTATTTTAGCTCTATTTGCAAAAGGGACTACAACTCTTAAATCCATTGGGAGTTGGCGTGTTAAGGAAACTGACAGAATTGCGGCAATGGAGACTGAATTAACAAAGTTAGGTGCTTCTGTTTCGACAACCAAAAGTTCAATAACAATCAAACCCCCAAAAGTTATAAATAATAATATTAGTATAGATACTTATGATGATCATAGAATGGCTATGTGTTTTTCATTAGTATGTTTGGCAGATAAAAATATTGTAATCAATGACCCCGAATGTACAAATAAAACATACCCAAATTTCTTCAAAGATTTTGGAGGTATTATTGATTAAAAAAAATTACCCACTTGTTATTGCTATAGATGGTCCAGCAGGCTCTGGAAAAGGCACAGTAGCTCAGAAAATAGCTACCAAATTAAATTATCACTATCTTGATTCTGGAGCAATTTATAGAGTTATTGCTTATGCTGCTAAAAAAGAAAATATCAAATCAGAATCTATTAGTACTTTAATAGACTTGGTTGCTGATTCCAAAATTAAATTTAAAGAAAATAATATTTGGCTAAATGGCAATGAAGTAACTAATTTGATTAGAACTGAATCAATAAGCAAGTTGGCGTCCAAAATTGCAATACACAGTAAATTAAGAGCCTCCATTCTTGAATACCAAAGAAGTTTTTGTAAGATGCCTGGTCTTGTTGCAGAAGGTCGCGATATGACAAGCGTTGTTTTTCCTAATGCACATCTAAAAATATACCTAAATGCAAGTGTTTCTGAAAGAGCAAAAAGAAGATATAAACAATTGATATTAAAAGGATATGATGTTAATCTGTGCGACCTAACTCAAGAAATAGACAAAAGAGATTCAAGAGATAAGGAGAGAGAAGTATCCCCTCTTATAATAGTAAAAGAGGCATACGTTTTAGAGACAGATGATCTTAACGAGAATCAAACAGTTGATAAAATTTTAAGCTTGTTTAAAGAATTACAAAAAGGTCTGATAACTCAAAATTATCAGGAAAAATAAATTTCCCCATCGCTAGGTGGGATTTCATATTTAAGGTTAATAATTAATGGCAACCACAGATACTATAAAAGATTCAAATCCAGAAAGCTTTGCAGCATTATTTGAAGAAAGCATGGAACTTAAAGAGATGCGCCAGGGTGAGGTTATAACTGCTGAAGTTATTTCTGTAGAAAGTGACTTCGTTACAGTGAGCGCTGGACTTAAATCAGAAAGTATTATCAAAACAGAAGAATTTTTAGATGACAAAGGGACTGTTGAAGTTACTCAAGGCGATCATGTAAAAGTTGCTATAGAACAAATAGAAGATGGTTATGGCTCTACAATTTTATCCCGAGTTAAAGCAAAGCAAATGCAAGCATGGATTGATCTTGAAGATGCAATGAATGATGGAACAATTGTTAATGGCTTTGTTAGCACGAAAGTTAAAGGTGGTTTAAGGGTTACAGTTAATGGAATAATGGCATTTTTACCAGGCTCTCTGGTTGATGTTAGACCTGTAAAAGATACATCCCCTTTTGAAAACAAAGAGTGTGAATTAAAAATAATAAAAATTGATCGTAAAAGAAATAATGTTGTAGTTTCACGAAAAGCTGTGATTGAAGAACAATCTGGAACCAATACAGAAGCAGTCATTGCAACACTAATAGAAGGTGCAAATATAAAAGGTATTATAAAAAATATAACGGATTACGGAGCATTTGTAGATTTAGGTGGTATTGATGGATTGCTTCATATAACCGACCTAGCTTGGAAACGTATCAAACATCCTTCAGAAATTTTAAATGTTGGTGATGAAATAGAAGCTAGAGTTCTAAAATATGATAAAGAGAAAAACAGAGTATCTTTAGGTCTTAAACAATTAGATGAAGACCCATGGGTAGGATTGAATAAACGATATCCAATAAATTCTAGAATATTTGGTAAAGTATCAAATTTAACAGACTATGGTGCTTTTATTGAAATTGAAACTGGAATTGAAGGATTGGTTCATGTTTCAGAGATGGATTGGACAAATAAAAATATACACCCATCAAAAGCAGTTCAATTAGGCGATGAAGTTGAGATAATGATCCTCGAAATTGATGAAAGCAGAAGAAGGCTTTCCCTAGGAATGAAACAATGTAAACCAAACCCATGGGAAGATTTTGCATCAGACCATAAAAAAGATGAAAAAATTACTGGAAATATAAAATCAATAACTGATTTTGGAATGTTTATTGGGCTAGAAGGAGATATCGACGGGCTAATTCATCTTTCAGATATTTCATGGACTGAAGCAAGTGAAGAGGCTGTTAAAAAATATACCAAAGGTGATAGTGTTGAATCTCTTATAATTTCAATTGATGTTGAGAAAGAAAGAATTTCTCTTGGCATTAAACAATTAACAGAAGATCCTAATCCTTCGAGTCAGCCAGAAGATAAGGCAGAATCAAAAAACACAGAAGAAAAAAAATCAGCAAAACCAAAAGCTGCAACAAAGAAAGAAACTAAAAAAGTTACAAAGAAAGAAACCGCTACTAAAGATATAGAAAATGCAGGAACAACAAACTTAGGAGCACTTCTAAAAGCTAAGCTTGATGATGATAAATAATGACTAAATCAAAACTTATCAATTTATTAGCAGCTCGTTTCTCCCAGTTAGTTCATAAAGATGCGGAGTTATCAGTTAAAGCTATTTTGGATGCAATGACTAATTCTCTTAAAGATAACAATAGAATTGAAATAAGGGGGTTTGGAAGTTTTAATTTAAACTATCGTCCACCACGTATAGGAAGAAATCCTAAAACAGGTGAGAAGGTAAACGTCCCAGAAAAATATGTTCCCCACTTTAAAGCAGGAAAAGAATTGAGAGCGCGTGTTGATAAATAAAAAAATAACGAAATAAAAAAAAGTATATTCTTAAAGTTTAGGATATGCTTTTTTTTAATACTTAAAAAGTAACCCTACAATATGGTTAAATTCGAATTCTGGTGGCTATTAGTAATACCTTTCTTCTTTGCGCTAGGGTGGCTAGCTGCTAGGATAGATATCAAACAAATAATATCTGAAAGTACAGACCTTCCTTCAGCATACTTCAAGGGCTTACACTTCTTAATTACAAATCAATATCGAAAAGCAATAGAAGCGTTTGACGATGCAATTAAAATAAATAATGACTCATTAGAGTTGCATTTTGCTTTAGGGTCTATGCTTAGAAGAGCTGGACAAATCGATAGAGCAATTAATCTTCATATAGATCTTCTTGAGAAAAGAGATCTTACACTTGAGCAGCAAGAATCAGTAAAAGCTGAACTTGCACAAGATTATTTTAAAGCAGGACTTTATGGTCGATCCGAAGAGCTTCTTCTTACTCTAAATAAAGAAAAGTATTATCAATTCTCACTAAATACCTTACTTGAAATTTATTCGAAAGAGCATGAATGGCAAAAGGCGATAGAAACTGCTGCTGAATTAGAAAAAATATCAGGCGTGTCTTTTAGGGTATCAATTAGTCATTTCTTTTGCGAGATTGCGGTTAATCAAATACTAAATAAAAAATATATATTAGCAAAAAAATCATTAGCAAGAGCACTGGGAGAATCTAAAAATTGTACTAGGGCAAACATTCTCTTAGGAGACATTTACTCTGAAGAAAAGCTATATGAAGAGGCGATAGTTTGTTGGAAAAAAATTGAATTTCAACAACCAGAATATTTAGGTTTAGTTGCTCCGAAAATTATTATGACCTTTCAAACTCTGAATAAATTAAATGAAGGGTTATCAATGCTTGCAAGATTTTTTGAAATATACAAGCTCAAGTCATTACTTAATGTTTTATACGGAGCTGTACTTTCTAATGAAGGCCCGGCCCAAGCAGAAATTATAGCCAGAAAAGAGTTAATTCAAAGACCTAGTCTTTCTGCTTTAGATCAATTGTTTCAAGCTCAGGCCATAGGAAAAACAAATAAAATAGAAGACATAGAGTTAATTCAGCAAACAATTAAAAACACCATAGGGGATAGAAGGTTTTATATGTGTAACCAATGCGGATTTAAGGCTCGTCAATTTCACTGGCAATGTCCAGCTTGTAATTCTTGGGAGTCTCTTCCATCCGAATCTGTTGACATAATCCTTGAGGTTAAATAATGAATAAAATTCCAAAATTATTTATCGCAATAGATCAAAATGACATCAATAAAGCAAAAGATTTGATTAAAAAACTATCACCAGAATTTTGTGGTATTAAAGTTGGCAAAGAACTATTTACAGTATGTGGACCTGAAATTATTGAATGGACTCAAGCAAAGGGATTTAAAGTATTTCTGGATTTAAAGTACCATGACATTCCCAATACAGTAGAAAAAGCTTGCTTTGCTGCATCTGAAATGGGGGTTTCTATTTTAAATGTACACGCTCTGGGCGGAAAAGAAATGATGCTAGCAGCAAAAAAAGGGGTCACAAAATCAAGTAATAATCCATACCTAATTGCTGTAACAGTTTTAACAAGTATGGATCAAAATGCAATAAAAGATATAGGGTTCAATTCCTCAGTAAACGACCAAGTTCTGAAGCTAGCAAAAAGTGCGAGTCAAGCTGGCTTAGATGGAATTGTCTGCTCAGCAAAAGATATCGCAAATATAAAAAATGAACTCCCAGAAAAATTTTTATATGTAACGCCTGGAATTCGTCTAAGAAACAATGCTGAAGACGATCAAAAAAGAATAGTAACTCCAGCTGAAGCTGTTAAAATCGGGGCGAACATTTTAATTATCGGGCGACCAATCACTCAAGCAGTAAATACAAAAAAAATTCTTAGTGAAATAATTAAAGAAATCTCTTAATAGCACCTAGAATTTAAACTTATTTATTACTATTAACCATTTCCTCAATGTCATTCAAGTCTAATCTTTGTAATAAATGCACATAATTGGTTATTAAGACAGCTTCAGTTTCAATATTAGAAAAAGACTCATAGGGAGACTCGTTAAAGAATAATGCAATTTTCGATGATAATTCTGGAATAACAGGTGTTAGATAAATGCTAATCAACCTAAATGCATTTAGGCAAGTTGAGCAAATTTGATGTAATTCCGAATTTATTTTATGCTGATCTTTATTTTTCGCAAGTACCCAAGGTTCTTTTTGGCTAACAAATTCATTTAAAGCTTCGACTTGTCCCATCAAAAGTTTAATTAACTTACTAAACATCCTCAATTCGTAATGATCTAAAACTACATCCTTCATATTAATAATTCCTAATATGAGCTCTCTAGCTTTTTTATCTTCAATACTTTTTAGTGGAACAAGTTTATTTTCAAAATATTTACTAATAAAACCAGAAGTTCTGCTTGGGATATTGATAAATTTCCCAACAAGATCACTATTAACTTTTGCCGAAAAATCTTGTAAATTTAAATCTATATCTTCCATTGATTCATTTAGTTTAGATGCATAGTAATACCTTAAAAAATTTGGATTTTTAATATGGTCAAGATAGCTTCTTGCTGTTATGAAAGTCCCTCTAGATTTAGACATTTTTTCTCCATTCACTGTTAAGAAACCATGTGCATAAATCTTAGTGGGTTTTCTATAGCCTGAATATTCTAATGTAGCAGGCCAGAATAAGGCATGAAAATAAAGAATATCCTTACCAATGAAGTGGACTAACTCAGCTTCACTATTTTTTTTCCAGAAGTCATTAAAAGATAATTTATTTATTTTTGCAAAATTCTTAAAACTAGCCATATAGCCTATTGGTGCATCTAGCCAAACATAGAAAAACTTTCCTGGGGCATCAGGAATTTCAAAGCCAAAATAAGGGGCATCTCTAGATATATCCCAGTCTGAGAGGCCTGCTTTAAACCATTCTTCTAGCTTATTACTCGCCTCTTTTTGTAAAGTTCCTGATTTAGTCCATTTTGATAAAAAATCAGAACATTCAGAAAGTTTAAAAAAATAATGTCTAGTTTTCTTCTTAACAGGAGGTGCCCCAGTTAAAACTGAATATGGATTAATTAAGTCTGTAGGATTATATGTTGATCCGCATGATTCACATGAATCGCCATATTGATCTTTTGTTTTACATTTAGGGCATTCACCTTTAATAAATCGATCAGGTAAAAACATTTTTTTATCAGGATCATAATATTGTTCAATTTCTTTTTCAAAAATTTTATTATTTTTAACAAGTGCTCTGTATACCTCTTCAGATAACTCCTTATTTTCAGAGGAATTAGTTGAATAAAAATTATCAAAATTAACACAAAAATCTTCAAAATCTTTTGAATGCTCTTTATGAATTTTTTCAACTAATTCCTCTGGGGAAATATTTTCCTGTTCAGCCATTAACATAATTGGAGTGCCATGAGTGTCATCTGCACATATATAATATGCAATGTTACCCTGCATTTTTTGAAATCTTACCCAAATATCGGTTTGGATATATTCTACTAGGTGTCCAAGGTGTATACTTCCATTAGCATATGGTAAAGCTGAAGTTACAAGAATTTTACGCATAATTTAATCAGACAGTTATATGAATATAAAGTAGTATTCTATCAAAATACAACCTTTAATCACATTAGAAAAAATTTTTAATTATAATAAAGCTAAAAATGAAAAATAAAATACAAGATTATCTTTTAGAGCTCGATCATCCAGAATCAAATAAAAAGTTTATCTCGGTAAAGAATATTAAATCAATTGAGATAGAAGATAAGAAAATTACTCTTTTGATTGAATTAAACTTTCCTTTTAAAAGTCAAGAAAGTTTATATGAAGATATTATAAAAGATGGGCTAAAAAATATAACGAATTTAGATATAAATATTAAATGGACAGTTAAAATATTAACAAGACAGGTACAGAAAGGCGTTAATTCGATAAAAGGAATTAAGAATGTTATTGCTGTCGCATCAGGAAAAGGTGGTGTTGGTAAATCATCAACTGCAGCTAATTTGGCATTAGCTTTGTCTTTGGAAGGAGCTAATGTTGGTATGCTAGATGCTGATATCTATGGTCCTAGCCAACCAAAAATGCTTGGGATGGCTCAAAAACCAAGTAGTAAAGATGGTAAATCAATGGATCCTCTTATTGCTCATAATATTCAAATGATGTCTATTGGGCTTTTAGTTGACCAAGAAACACCGATGGTATGGCGGGGCCCTATGGTAACAAGTACTTTAGAACAACTACTTAACGAAACTAATTGGGATAGTTTAGATTATTTAATTATTGATCTACCTCCAGGTACTGGCGATATTCAACTAACTCTAGCTCAAAAAATTCCTGTGACAGGGGCAATAATTGTAACTACACCTCAAGATATTGCCCTTCTTGATGCAAGAAGAGGCCTTAAAATGTTTGAAAAAGTAAATATACCAATTCTTGGGATTGTAGAAAATATGTCAACACACATTTGTTCAAATTGTGGTCATGAAGAGCATATATTTGGCAAAGATGGTGGTAAGGAAATGTGCGAAAATTACAACACAGAACTTCTTGGTAGTTTACCATTAGATATAAATATAAGAGAAGATTTAGACGCAGGAAAGCCGACAGTTATTAATAATCCAAATAGTGACATATCTTTTTTATATAGAACAATTGCACGTAAAGCAGCATTGAAAATTGCAGAAATATCAGAGGATCATACAAGCAAATTTCCAAATATTGTGATTCAACAAAGTTAGCTAGATAAGATCATAAGACATTATTGAGATTTTATTTTTAGCAGAAATCAAACTTGCAGGTGAATCATTTCCCTCTTTCCATTGGTTAAAGGCATAGGATTTATTTTTTCCACTAATAAGGAATAATACTTCTTCTGTGTTACTCAATCGACTTGGAGTTAATGAAATTCTATGAGATGGAGCTTTAGGTGAGTTTGAAACCGAAATAACTTGCTTAGAATTATCCCATTTTTGATTGGGAAACAAGCTTGCAATATGCCCATCTTCTCCAAGACCAAGCATAACTAAATCAAACGGTTTATTTTTATCTAATATTTTTTCATATGAAAGGGAACCATCAATATTGCCTAACTCAGCAGGAATTATGAAAATATTTGTTTTTGGAATATTGACTTTTGATAACCAAATCGACCCTGCAATATTACTATTCCTTTCTAAGTGATTTAGAGGAAAACATCTTTCATCTCCAAAATAAATATGCCATTTCTCAAAATTAATTTGCTCTTTAGCTAGTAATTTATAAACATTAACTGGGGTTGTTCCCCCTGAAAGGACAATTAAAAAACTTCCTTTTTCCCTGATAGCTAACTCCGCCCTTTCCATAATAAATTGACAGGCTTTACTATCTAAATCTTCTTGAGAGTTAAATGATAAAAAAACTGTTTTTTCTTGAAGCATAATTCCTTTCTTAAATAAATTTTAATATTTATTAAACATAAGTATAAGTGATTGAATGTATTTGCTATAATGCTCGCATCATAACTCAAAAAAAAATAATTCAAAAGATTATTCAATATTAAACCTCATAAAAGGAAAAAATATGAAAATTGCAATGCTTGGGCTCGGAAAGATGGGTGGGAATATGGCTACTAGACTAATAAGAAATGGACATGAAGTTGTTGGGTATGACACTAGCCATGAGGTTGTATCTACATTAGAAAAAACTGAGAAATTGATTCCTTCATCATCAGTTAAAGATGCAGTATCAAAGCTAGACGGTCAAAAAATAGTATGGATGATGCTACCTGCAGGCGATATTACAAAAAATCAAATTGCTGACCTAATTCCCCTTCTAAAGAAAGGGGATATTATAGTTGATGGAGGTAACTCAAACTTTAAACACAGCGTTAAGATGGGAAGTATGCTTG
>TARA_B110000037_G_scaffold210688_1_pt1 | contig 18782 bp, 19 predicted proteins | sample TARA_B110000037 | Tara Oceans TARA_B110000037 (sample SAMEA4397196) | marine metagenome | biome: Polar Biome; feature: [MIX] marine epipelagic wind mixed layer (ENVO:01000061); material: water (ENVO:00002006), including particulate matter (ENVO:01000060) such as... | depth 10-100 m
ACCAAGGAACTTATCATTCGATCCGGTTTTAACGTTTACCCTCCTGAAGTTGAAGCGGTGCTTTCAAGTCATCCAGACGTCAGCCTTTGCGCAGTGCTTGGCAAAATTGTCGATGGCGATGAAATGATTGTTGCTTACGTCCAACTGGTGGCAGGCAGGGCGTTAAAGCCAGCGGTGCTGATCGATTACGCGCGGCGCTCGCTGTCTGGGTACAAGATTCCTGGGCGCATTGAGATTCTGGATCAGCTACCCACTGCCCCTTCGGGAAAGATACTAAAACACCAACTTAAATCGATTTAGAAAATCTATGCCGGTGAGATTTGCTCAGAAAGCGACTCGGCATCAAATTCTTCTCTGGATTCATCCACTCGGCGCTTCAGATCTTTTCCAGGCTTAAAGTGCGGGACAAATTTTCCAGGCTTGAATATGCCAATTTCTCCGGTTTTTGGATTTCGGACCGTACGTGGTTTTCGGTAGTGATTGGAAAAGGTCCCAAACCCTCGTATCTCTATCCTTTCACCTGTTGCCAATGAATCAGACATGATCTCAATGATGCTATGAACCGCGAGATCGACGTCTCTGCTGGTGAGTTGATCAAGTCGTTCAGTCATCTTTTTAATAAGTTCGGATTTGTTCATAGATAGAGCCAGCTTCCAACCGAAGATTATTGAGCCGTTTAGTCAAGACACATAATACAAAATTATGCACTATAATCAATAGTTTATAGACAAATACTAAAGTATTTGATTAATAAAACCACAATCAGCGTTGAGACCAACGCTTAATCGGAGTGATGAACTCGACATATCTCGGCACGACGGCGTTGAATCCACGTGTTTATTTGACTAAAATTCGCCATGGCGATTTACGAATGTCCAAGATTTTTTTGTTTTGAGAGATATTCCTCCCCTATTCGCTTGCCTCTCGTTCGTGCACGAGTGGGAAGTCAAATAACCCCGTTTTTATTGATCCCGGATCGTATTTCTGAGTATTCGGAACGACAGGCTATTTGTTATCTATTGAACCATACCCGACTGACAGGAGCCTGACATGGCGACCATATTAAATGACATTTCTCGTACTTTTTCTGAATATCTGCTGATTCCTCGACTCACGAGAAAAGGCCAAGTGGCAGATAAAATAGGTCTCGGGTCACCACTATCAGCCGTCGAAAAGGGTCAGGAACCTCGCTTCTCGATCAACGTGCCGGTGGTGTCAGCCTGTATGCAAGCGGTGTCGGGTACGAAATTGTGCGTTGCTTTGGCACGTCAGGGTGGGCTCGGGTTTGTTTTTTGCTCTCAGCCTATCGAGGCGCAGGCTGAGATTGTCCATCAGGTAAAAGCACACAAAGCAGGGTTTGTGCAAAGTGACTCAAACGTCACCGCTCAGGCGACATTGTCTGAAGTCGTCGAGTTGATGAAGCAAACCGGTCATTCCACGATACCGGTCACCGCTGACGGATCAGCGATCGGGGAGTTTGAAGGCATTATTACAGACAAGGACTTTTGGGAGTTTGAGGATGACTTAGATGGTCTCGTAAAAGACCACATGACGCCTCTGGCTAGCGTGATCCACGGTCTCGATGGCATCAGTTTGAGGGAAGCCAATTCGCTGCTACATAAACACAAAAAAGACTGTTTACCGATTCTTGATCCCCAAGGCAACCTTACCTCTCTGGTGTTCAAAAAAGACTATGAGGATCATAGACTTCATCCTCTTGAATTGCTGGACGATACAAAAAGGCTATGTGTTGGTGCAGCGATTAATACTCATGATTATCAGGAACGCGTGCCTGCATTGCTTGCAGCAGGCGCCGACGCTTTTTGCTTTGACTCATCTGACGGTTTCAGTGAGTTTCAGAGAGATGGCATAGATTGGATAAGAGAGAACTTTGGTAATCACATTGTTATCGGCGGAGGAAATGTCGTTTCCGCTGAAGGCTTTGACTATTTGGTTGCTGACGACGAGCGTGGAAATAGGGGTGTTGATTTTATCAAAGTAGGTATTGGTGGCGGCTCAATATGCATTACCAGAGAGCAAAAGGGCGTTGGCAGAGGGCAGGCTTCGGCTTTGCAGGAAGTATCTGCTCGTCGTGATGCATTCTATGAGGAAACCGGTCGATACATTCCCATTTGTTCCGATGGTGGCTTGGCGAGTGATACTCAGATTGTACTGGCACTTGCCATGGGTGCTGACTTTGTGATGATGGGTCGATATTTTGCGATGACAGAGGAAAGCCCAAGCCCCAAGACGACAATTAACGGACAGATGTATAAGCCATACTGGGGTGAAGGGACTCGTCGCGCACAGAATTGGCAACGGTATAGCGAAGGCATGGACACCAGAAAAATGGTCTTTGAAGAAGGCGTGGACGCTTATGTCCCCTTGGTTGGACCACTCGGTGAGGTGCTAGAGGCTACACTATATAAACTGAAAAGTACGATGATCAATATTGGCGCTGAAAGCTTGTCTGAATTTAGAGACAGGGCGATTTTGACGTTAGTTTCAGAGCAGTCAGTTGTGGAGGGTGGCACATCTAATGTTTTCCAGTTTAGTCCTAACCGGGAGCTGGATAACGGCGGTTGGGGTAATCCAGGTTAGTGTTTATGCGTATATACTGATGTATAATTGTTGTGGTTGGTTTTTGGGGTGTTTGATGAACATATTAGAAATCAAATTTGATGAGTCATTCAGGAAGAAATAGTTGTGAAAAGTTTAAAGTTGATGTGGTGTGTTTGCCTTGCTGTACTGTGCATGGTTCAGACGACTTTCGCAGGGACTACGGAAGATGAAATTTCAAGCCGACTTGAGCGAGTTGGTTCAGTCTGTGTCGAGGGTGAAGATTGCGGTAGTGCAGTCGTGACGACCAGCGTTGCTGCTGTTGCTGGGGCTGATAGCCCCGCAGATACCTATTCAAAATCTTGTGCTACATGCCATGCGATTGGTCTTGCTGGCGCGCCTAAACTGGGCGACGTAGCAGCATGGGAGCCACGTATCGCTAAGGGTATGGAGACTCTTTACGATAGCGGTATCAATGGTCTTGCCCCGGGTATGCCTGCAAGAGGCATGTGTTTCTCGTGTTCCGATGATGAACTGAACGCTGTCGTTGACTACATGGTGGCGGAATCTAGGTAATCAAAAACACCCCCAAGAAAATCTATTTAACGCTGGACCCTATATCCCAGCGCCTCCGTAAGGTGAGCGCTGGATACGTCGGGAAGCTCAGCAAGATCAGCGATGGTCCTCGCCACCTTTAGTACTCTGAAATAGCCTCTAGCAGAAAGCCCCATACGGTCTATGGCGGCAATGAAGACCTGCCTACTTGATGGTGCTAGGCGGCACTCAGCTTCCACCTCCTTGCCTTCTAGCTGCGCATTCACCTTACCAGCGCGTTCAATCATCCGGTGTTGACTCACAGCAATACGTTGGATCACCTCGTTGTCTTTGTCTGCCTCTTCATGACGGGACGCCATTAACTCGTTTACTGGAATCGCGGGTACATTCACGTGCAGATCGATTCGGTCAAGCAACGGACCGGAAACTTTGGACCGGTACTTTTGGATCGTCATAGGCGCACATTTACATTTACGATCATCATCGCCGAAGAAACCGCAAGGGCAGGGGTTCATTGCTGCAATCAGCTGAAAAGCGGCAGGATACTCGACCTGATGATGTGCTCTGCTAATGATGATCTTGCCTGATTCGAGAGGTTCTCTTAACACCTCCAGCGCTTGCCTAGGAAACTCCGGTAATTCGTCCAGAAAGAGTACCCCTCGGTGTGCCAATGAAATTTCCCCCGGCTTAGGTGGGTTACCCCCGCCAACCAGCGCGACGGCTGAAGCGGTGTGGTGAGGTGCCCGAAATGGACGAACACCCCAATTTTCTGCGCCAATTGAGGTTGCAACACTGAATTGACTGGAAACGGATTGAACCGCAGCCACTTCCAACTGCTCTCTTTGGGACAGAGGTGGTAGCAGTTCGATGAGGCGTGATGCAAGCATGGTTTTACCGGTGCCTGGTGGACCCGACATTAAAAGGTTGTGTCCCCCTGCTGCTGCAATAATTAGCGCCCGTTTCGCTAATTCTTGACCGGAAACATCCGACAATCTGCGGCCAGAAGTCTCAATTGGGTTAAGTTGTTGTTTTTTTACCGGTGGAAGTGAAGTGGTGCCATGTAAATGGTTCACAACATCAAGCAGAGAGCGCGCTGCGAACGCGCTGATCTGGTCAACTAACGCGGCCTCTGTTTCGTTAGCGAGCGGTACGATCAGTTGATTATTATTCTCTTTGCACCTGACTGCTGCCGGCAGCACGCCTTTTACCGCTCTTAGTTCCCCATCAAGCGCGAGCTCTCCCAGAAATACAACATTTCGAATACCTAACAAAGGGATATCACCGTTTGCGGCAAGAATGCATAGGGCAATGGCAAGATCGTAGCGGCCGCCCTGTTTTGGGAGGTCCGCAGGTGCGAGATTCACCGTCACCCTTCTTTGAGGTGTTCTGAAACCGGCATTGACAATAGCAGCCTTGACGCGATCTTTTGCCTCTTTAACCGCTGCCTCTGGCAGACCAATAATCTGAATTTGTGGTAAACCCTGTGATATATCGACTTCTACGGTAATGATCGGGGCTTCAATGCCAACTTCGGCGCGTGAATAAGTGAAGGCAAATGGCATGATCTGGGTCCTCATCGGGGGTTTTGCTGGCAAGATTTGTTTGTAATAAGCAAGTTGCCCTATTGTATTCGGGCGTTCTGGCGATTTATGTGGGCAATCACCCTGGTTGTTTGTGAGAGGTCAGGTATAGCCGAGCCGTCAATTGCTTGGCTCGATAGCTAAGCCTGCAAGTTTTTGACGGTTAATTGCGTTGGCGCATGGTAATAGGAAGGCAGATTAGATACATTTCTAAATTAATCAGGAAGCCATTGTAATTGAAGCCTTCGCACTTGGCGGCTCCTGTGGTTTCTACTCAAGGGAGTTAACATGAAGTTAGTCACAGCAATCATCAAGCCATTTAAACTCGATGATGTGAGAGAGGCACTGGCTGAAATATCCGTACAAGGTATGACGGTGACGGAAGTGAAAGGCTTTGGACGTCAGAAAGGGCATACCGAACTTTATCGAGGTGCAGAGTACGTGGTTGATTTTCTCCCGAAGGTGAAAATTGAGGTGGCCATTGCCGATGATGCTTTGGAACGCGTAATAGAAGCGATCACTTCAGCCGCGAATACCGGTAAGGTTGGAGATGGAAAAATCTTTGTTTCCCACCTGGAAGATATTATCCGAATCCGGACGGGTGAGACCGGAGGCGATGCTGTTTAGCCGCCGTTGACTGGAATTTGCACTTTTCGTCACTTGAACGACAACGAGGATAGTGATCGTGTCTTCAGGAAATTGTGAGGTTAACAACGAACGAGGCGCCAGAGACAATATTCGTTGATTGATGAGGAGTCCGCTGCCAAACGGTAAGCAGGAAACGAGCCTGGGGCTTAGCTGGAAGGAGATATTAAAGGCGTGCTCACGGCGGTTAAAAGCGTCGAGAAAACTCACCCAGATCTGACGTTTAATCCATTCACTAAATCTGAATCTAATTTTTGTGACGGATCCAGCAAGATTCCCATCTTTTTCGCGCAAAATTCTATTCGTCCGACGGATTCCCCGCCGGAATTTCTCATCCGGGTGGGTACTAACATATAATTCGCGTTTTCCGCTGTGCAATTCAGCTCAGCCGCTAAAATCCGTTGTCTATAAGGAAAGCTGAAATCAAATGAGATATAAAAGCACCCGAGGCCAGGTTTCAGATTTAAGTTTTACCGAAGCTGTTCTCATGGGGTTGGCCTCAGATGGCGGTTTACTGCTACCAGAGTCGGTTCCTGATGTATCTGAACATCTAGAAGCATGGCAATCTTTGAGCTATCCCGAGCTGGCTAAAAATATTATGGGTTTGTACATCGGTGATATCGCCGCAGCTGAACTCGGCGGGATCATTGATAAAAGCTATTCGACTTTCACCAATGAAAAAGTTACTCCGCTGAACAGGATGGGTGAAACCAATATTTTAGAATTGTTTCATGGACCGACGTTGGCTTTTAAAGATGTTGCTTTGCAGTTTCTTGGTAATGTTTTCGAACATATTCTTAAGGAGACAAAAGGTGAACTGAATATTGTCGGTGCTACCAGCGGTGACACAGGTAGCGCAGCGATTGCCGGCGTCCGTGGAAAAGACAATATCAATATTTTCATCATGTTTCCCGAAGGCAAGACGAGCGAGTTGCAGGAATTGCAGATGACCTCTGTGCTTGACGCTAATGTTCATAATTTAGCCGTTGATGGCAGCTTTGATGATTGTCAGGCTCTGCTGAAGTCAGTTTTCTCTGACCTTCCTTTTAAGGCGCAATACCAGCTGGGCGCTGTGAACTCGGTCAATTGGGCGAGAATACTGGCGCAAATCGTGTATTTTTTCTCTGCCTATTTTCAATTGAAGGAAGAACAACCGCAGACGAACAAAGTCGATTTCTGCGTACCAACAGGGAACTTCGGAGACATCTTTGCAGGTTATTTGGCTCGTAAGATGGGTCTACCGATTGATCGTCTTATCCTAGCGACTAATGCGAATGACATACTGGCTAGATTTTTTAAGACTGGGAGGTACGAGCGAGAAGAAGTAAATTTCACCCATAGTCCGGCGATGGATATACAGGTTTCAAGTAATTTCGAGCGCTATTTGTACTACGCCCTTGATGGCTCGAGTGCAAAAGTAAATGAGTTTATGGAATCCTTTGCGAACACAGGTGCAGCATCTATTGAATTTAACACCCCATCATTTGATCAAACATTTGCTGCGGGCTCGGCCACAAACGAGCAAACGCTTGCTGCAATCCAGGAAATTTACGAGGTTCATGGTTATATTACCGACCCACACACGGCGGTAGGGTTGCATGTAGGTAAAACGCTCCGGCGTACAGAGGTGCCGATAATTCATCTTTCAACGGCTCACCCTGCCAAATTTGATGCCGCGATAAAATTGGCGTTACCTGAGGTTCATCCGGTACACCCCACGCTGGAAGCGCTGAAGGGCGCGAAAACCAGAAAGAGCAAACTCGAGGTTGATGAAGACGCACTTAAGCATTTTATCAAAAAGCATCGCGCACCCGAGTGATAACCGCTCGAGAATTATTTTTCTAGTCTTGCAAGGGCGGCCGGTAGTTCGTCAATAAGATCGATCACTTGGTCTGCCTGTGTTGCCCCAGGGTCAGGCTTTGTCGCTGATTTTAGCCAAACTGTGTGCAAGCCTGCTTGATTGGCTGCATCAACATCGAGTACCGGATCATCTCCCACGTAGACCATTTGCGAGGGTTCTATATCGTTATGTTGCAGCGCTGCGTGAAACAGATCGTGCGCGGGTTTCGGCGCTCCAACCTGCTCCGCGGAGAATGCAAAAGAAAAATAGGTATCGAGACCGATACGTTTGATATCAGCATTCCCGTTGGTAAGGGCGCCTAATATGTAACGGGTCGAGAGATGCTCGAGGATAGCAAGGCTGCCTTCGAAAAACTTTACCTGATTGCGTGCTACTAGGAATACCTCAATTGCCTGATGTGACAACTCCGTTGCCTGCGAAGGACTAACATCGCTGAGTTCAAGAGCATGTTCAATTATTCGCCGGCGTAATTCGGTAATTTTCGTCTTAAGTTCAGGTTCCCGATCAGTCAAGGCGTGTCTTAGTTCACGCATTGACTCAGCGGTATAACTGAGTTGCGGTACCGTTACCTTCAGCCACTCATTGAGCTTTTTCTCTGCCCTTAAAATGGTCGGTTTCGTCGCCCAAAGCGTATCGTCAAGGTCAAACCCGATAACCTTAATCATTCGCACCACCAGAGTCGTTAGATATTTTTGACTTAGCGTGTGCTCGCGGGTGTGCTTTGTCGTAGACATCCGCAAGGTGTTGAAAATTCAGATGGGTGTAGATCTGAGTTGTAGAAATGTCAGCATGACCGAGTAACTCCTGCACGGCTCTCAAATCGCCGCTCGACTCGAGCATGTGACTTGCGAAAGAATGTCTAAGCATATGTGGGTGAATATTGCCGGGAATACCTTGCCGCGATGTCCAGTAGCGTATTCTTGCCTGCACATTTCTCGTGCTGATGCGGTTTCCGCGCTCACTAAGAAACAGCGCGCTCCGATCTATCACCTGCGCTTTCTTGCCGGGAAGATCTTCTCTGATTTTTAACCAGTTTAGGATTGCCTGTGTCGCTTTTTTACCTACGGGCAAAAGTCGCTGTTTATTGCCTTTGCCCGTGACAAGCACGGACCCATCGGCAGGATTAATGTTATGTAAATCTATTCCAACGAGTTCAGACAGTCTTAGTCCAGAAGAATAAAAAAGTTCAAGCATGGCGCTATCTCTAATTGCATGCCACTTAGAAGTTTTGACATTCAGTAGCTGATTAACCTGATCTGTATCGAGTGTTTTCGGCAGTCGCTTGCCGGATTTTGGTGTAGACACAGCAAGCACTGGATTCGCCCGGGTTAATCCTTCCTTGATGAGGAAGTTATAAAATGTCCTGAATGTTGATAGTCGGCGCTGCTGGCTTGTTCCAGAGATACCTGTCTGATGCGCTAAAGCCACGTAACGCCGCAGGTCGTGAGATTGAAGCGCTTGCCAGGAAGGAATTTTGTTTTCTTGGCAAAACTCGATAAGTCGAGTCAGGTCCGCGCGGTAACTCTTTATTGTGTGGTTCGAAAGCTGGCGTACAGTCTTTAGATGGACCAGAAATTTATCCGCAAGAGATTCGAACGAGTCTGTCTCGAAAACGGTCATTGCGAATCACTCTTCAAGGCGCTTTGCTGGCGGTGTGTTTGAGACGGGTATGTGAATTGGTAATAGCTGAGCTAATACATCAGCCACAAATCCAATGAAAAGCGTATCCATAGACGCGTCAAAATAGTCTTTCCTGTTGCTGCCGATGGAGAGTAGTGCAATTTGGATATGCTCAAAGGTTGCGTCTTTATTGATGCTGCGAGTTTTTATTGGAAGCACCGCTGCAGACTTGACTTTGCTGCTGGCATTGGGGAACAGGAAGTCCTGTTCTGAAGGTCTGAGTGCGCCCAGAGAAGGTTTTGTTCCTTTTATCAAGTCGCCGACATGCTCCTTTGCATTGGCGAGGGATACTCTGCTCGTAAAGTGATTGACCTGCTCCGGATCGTCGCTGAAAATCACTAGGCTATAGGCGTGGCAGTCAAATTCATGTTTAAGACCTGATTCCAGTGCGTCAAAGAAAGTGATTGGGTCTTTCGCTGTCAACAATGACAAAATTAGGCTTTGACACTTGTCGAAGATTTCGTTATTTCTCCGAGCGGCGTTGAGCAAATCATCAAGATGATTTTTAGTCGACCGGTTTCGGTCGCGTAAAACGGAGACTTGTCGCTCTACTAGAGAGACAGCACCGCCCTGCTGGTGCGGTAGCGTCATTAAGGCGAGCAGGCTGTCCCGATCACTAAAGAAATCTGGGTTTGCGGACAGATATTCTGCTACTTGCGCGCCGGTGAGTTCGGGTTCATCGGTTTTTTGTTTTGACTTCATGATGGGCTACCCTGTTTCGAAACTTTGATGATACTAAATTTGCAAACGGCCTTCATATACCCTGTTTGCCGGGCCAGTCATTATGACTGGCGATTGGTCTCCCTGCCATTCAATTGTGAGGCTGCCTCCCGGAAGGAAAACTTCTACTTTTTCATCCAGTAAACCTTGCATACGACCCGCAACAACCGCTGCACAGGCGCCAGAGCCGCAAGCATTTGTCTCTCCAACGACCCGCTCATACACACGCAGGTTGATGCGATCCCGACTGACTATTTGCATGAATCCCACGTTTACTTTTTCAGGAAACTGAGGATGAGACTCGACCAGCGCCCCTACCTGGTTCACAGGTGCACGGTCGATGTTGTCAACAATAGTTACCGCATGTGGGTTTCCCATGTTGACCGCGGCAACGCTGATAGTCTCCGAATGAGTTGACAAGCAAGAGGCTAGTTCAAGCGTATAAGTAACCGCGCAGGTATCGGTAATGAACGGAATTTTGTCTGGCTGCAACACTGGTGAACCCATATCGACGCTGATATTACCGTCCTTATGCAGTTTGCATTCAATACTGCCTTTGTTGGTTTCGACCTTTATTGAATTTTTTGTGGTTAATCCTCTGTCACGGACGAAGCGAAGGAAACAACGTGCGCCATTCCCGCATTGTTCAGCCTCAGTGCCATCAGCATTAAAAATTCTGTATCGGAAATCCATTTCAGGAGAGCGCGGTGGACTGACAGTGAGTAATTGGTCAAAGCCAATACCGGTATGACGATCTCCAAGCTTGGCAATCGTTTCCTCGGTTAGACTGACAGATTGAGAGATGAGATCAAGGAAGACAAAATCATTCCCAAGCCCGTGCATTTTGGTGAATCTCAGTAACATATGTATTGGTAAGTATGGACTTGTGTGGTGGAGGAACGGATAAGTTTACATCTGAGTGCACTTCAATACACTAAACTATCCGAAACAAGCTCAAATCGGGAATTTTCGTTCAAGTTTCAATTGATCATCGATGGTTTCCCGGCTGCGGACACAGTGCGCTTTTGAACCTGAAACGATGACCTCCGCAGGTTTATTGCGACTGTTGTAGTTTGAGCTCATCACAAATCCGTACGCCCCTGCTGAATGGATCGCAACGAGATCATCGGGGGCTAGGCTCAAGTCCCGGTTTTTGCCAAGGAAATCCCCGGTTTCGCAAATGGGTCCCACAACATCATATTTTTTTGTGTCGACCTCTGTTTTAGTAACCTCTGTAATCTGTTGCCATGAGCTGTAAAGCGCGGGCCTGATCAAATCGTTCATGCCCGCATCGATGATGGCGAAATTCTTACCTTCGTTCTGCTTGATGTTGATGACTTTTGAAACGAGTATGCCAGCGTTGGCCGTCAGGTATCGACCTGGCTCAAAAATGAGCCTGGATTTTCTGTGGCCCATCAGCTGCGACAGTGCACTAGCGTACTCTTCGAGGTGGATGGGCTCCTCCTCGGCGTATTGAACGCCCAGCCCGCCGCCCACATCAATGTGATCGATCGCAATATTATTAGACTCAATCTCGTCGACCAGCGTCAAAATTTTAGTCATAGCATCTAGGAAAGGTGCCAGCTCTGTGATTTGTGAGCCGATGTGACTGTCAATACCGCTGATTTTCAAGTTGGACAATGTTGCTGCTAGTTTGTACATGTCGACAGCATCAGACATGGAGCAGCCAAATTTATTCTCTTTTAGCCCTGTGGAAATATAGGGATGGGTCTTGGCGTCTACGTCAGGATTCACTCGAATAGAGATTGGTGCTTTCAGTCCAAGCGTTTGCGCGAGGTAGTTGATTCTTTCCAACTCCTGTCGGGACTCAACATTAAAGCAGGCGATACCGGCGGTAAGGGCGGCAATGATTTCTGGATCTTGCTTACCCACGCCTGAAAAAACAACTTTGGTTGGATCACCCCCTGCCCTGATTACTCTTTCGAGTTCGCCGCCCGAGACAATATCAAAACCAGCGCCCATCCGGGCAAACAGGGATAACACACCTAAGTTTGAGTTCGCCTTAACCGCATAACAGATTAAATGATTATGAGAACTAAACGCGCTGGAGAATGCTTTGTAGGCCGTTTCAATGGCCGCGCGAGAATAAATATACACAGGTGTGCCATACGCCGAGGCCACCTCTTGAGCCGGCATATCTTCGATATAAAGCTCGCCGTTTTGGTAGTGAAATGCTTCCATCAATCGACCATCAGATCTTTTGCAGAATATTCTGCCGCTATTGCTGCGTGCTGAGCGAGTTGCTCAGGTTCGCCAGGCAGAAAAAGGGGGCCTTTCTGACCGCAAGCGCTGAGTAGGCTCACGAGGAGCAAAAGGATTACAGCGCTCGTTGCCCGGTTATTCACCATGATGTTAGTCACGCGCATAGGTTAGCCTTGAAAAAGCATAAGAGTATACGTCAGGCATTGGCGCGGGCAAAGGAGGGAAAAACTTCCAGTGTGATCGCCATGCATAATTGTTGTTACAATCCATAAAAATATACAGCAGGTAGATAAATATATCTGCTTGGGCTTTCGGGGAGACGTTCGCAGAGCATATGGAAGACAATAAATACTTTGATTTGGTAGAAACGATTTTTAACGATATTGAAGATCGAGTGGATGAATTGCCCTTTGATCTGGATATTGATGTGTCGGGTGGCTTGCTGTCTGTGATGTTTCCCGACGGGTCGAGTGTCGTGCTCAGCAAACAGGTAGCGAATCATGAGATCTGGGTTGCGGCGAAATCTGGTGGCTTTCATCTTCACGCGCAAGACCAGCGCTGGATGTGCAGCACGACCGACGAAGAACTTTATGATCTGCTAAACCGCGTCTTTACAGAGCAGCTCGGCGCTCAAGTTGTGCTTTAGCGAAAGCGATTGCGCTTCTGACCATCTCGGGGGCTGTACCTCCTATGTGATTTCTAGCGCGGACAGAACCATCCAGGGTCAGCACGTCGTAAACATCTGATTCGATCAAGTCTGAGCAGCTTTGTAGTTGATTTATAGACAGCTCCGACAAGTCGGCATTTTGCTCAATGGCCAGTGCGACCAGTTTACCCACAACATCATGTGCGTCTCGAAATGGTAATCCTCTGTTGACCAGATAATCTGCCAGGTCTGTGGCTGTTGCATACCCCTTGGTTGCTGCGAGCCTCATGTTTTCTCGTTTTGGCACCATTGCTGGAATCATATCAGCGAATGCTGTCAGACAATCGCTGACGGTTCGAACTGTATCGAATAGAGGTTCCTTGTCCTCTTGGTTGTCCTTGTTATATGCCAGAGGCTGGGACTTCATGAGTGTCAGCAGTGAAGTCAGGCTGCCGTAAACTCGACCTGTTTTCCCCCGCACTAGCTCGGGCACATCTGGATTTTTCTTCTGGGGCATAATTGATGAGCCAGTACAAAATCGGTCAGGGAGGTCGATGAACCCGAATTGAGGCGAGGACCATAGCACTATTTCTTCAGACCAGCGCGACATGTGCATCATCAAAATGCTGGCCCAACTACAGAATTCAATCGCAAAATCTCGGTCGCTAACTGCGTCAAGAGAGTTTCGAGCCACGCTGTCGAATGACAGGAATTCAGCTGTCATTTCACGGTTTATCGGATAAGTAGTTCCGGCAAGTGCAGCCGCACCTAGTGGCAGCACGTTTACGCGTTTGCGGCAATCCAACAATCTAGAATAGTCGCGCTCGATCATTTCATACCAAGCCATCAGGTGGTGGCCAAAAGTCACGGGTTGGGCAACTTGCAAGTGGGTAAATCCAGGCATGATTGTTTCTGACTCGTTTTCCGCCAAGGACAAAATACCCTGCTGTAGTCTGGTCAACAGATCTGAAATTTGATCTATTTGATCTCGTAAATAAAGACGTATGTCTGTCGCAACCTGATCGTTTCTCGACCGACCTGTGTGTAAGGTTTTCCCTACAACACCAATCTTTTCCGTCAGTGCACTTTCAATATTCATATGAACATCTTCGAGGCTGACAGACCACTCAAATCGGTTTTCAATGATCTCCTGTTGAATTTCATCGAGTCCGCCCAGAATTAACTCAAGCTCACTTTCGCTGAGAATATCTGCACTCTGTAGCATTGTTGCGTGAGCGATTGAGCCTTTGATGTCTTGAAGTGCCATCTGTTGATCGAAGCCAACCGAGGCCGTAAATGCCTCAACGAAGGCATCAGTAGCTTCTGTAAAGCGCCCATCCCAGAGTTTTTTGGTTGGAGTCTCAGTCGCGTCAGCCATGATGTTTCCTGTGCTATAGATCAGAAGGCGGCATTATATCGTATGTGAACTGGCACGTGACGTTAATTGCCATCTGAAATCACTTTGCTGAAACGCGTATACTGTTTGCCGAAAAGCGCAAGCCGGATGAAAAAATTGGATCCAGATTTGAAAGATACACCCGAGGCTGCGGAAGATTTTTTCCTGCCGGATTTGTGCCAACCCCAAAGTATTCTGTTCCTAGTATTGATTTCTGAGCTGCTTGTTGTCGTTGGTGTGCTTGCAAACGGTAATCTGATCAATTTTGACTGGACCCAGTTGGGTCTGACGTCCTTGTTTGTGCAGTGGGTTGTCTTGGCTTCTGCCGCCGTATTGTGCAATTTCAGACCAGTGTTGATGCGGATGTCCACCGCCTACGCCACACTGACTGGCTATGCTCTGATTCTATCGTTGACACTGATTTTCAGCATTATTGGCGAATGGACGACGCTGGACGAAATGGGTTGGGATCTGGATAAAACGGGCATTCTCATCAGGAATATGCTGGTGGCTGCGGTGATGTCAGGGATCGCTTTCAGATACTTTTTTCTTCAGCACCAGTTACGACGCCAGGAGCAGGCGGAACTGAACTCGAGAATTCAGGCGCTTCAGTCACGTATACGCCCCCATTTCCTCTTTAACAGCATGAATATCATTGCTAGTTTGATCAGTATTGACCCAGATACGGCAGAAACAGTGGTTGAAGATCTTTCCATGTTGTTTCGCGCCAGCTTTAATGACAGCAGCAATCGTCCGGTCGCTTTGTCAGAAGAACTCGACCTCTGTCGCAAATACGTCCATATCGAATCTCTGCGGCTTGATGATCGTCTCAAAGTTGACTGGCAGGTGGAAGTTGACCCGGATTCGGTGAGCATCCCGTTACTCACATTGCAGCCACTGCTTGAAAATGCCATCTATCATGGAATCCAGCCTCTGCCAGAAGGGGGTGAAGTGGTTGTTTGTATAAAGGTTGAGGATAGAAAGCTTATCGCAACGATATCCAACCCCCTGCCTGATAGTGATTACAGCCACGAGCCAAGCAACCGAATGGCTTTGGACAACATAAAAAGGCGCCTAGAGGCTATTTATGGCTCTGAAGCATCGCTTGTGCCTGTCCGCGGCAAGCAAATATTTACGACAACTATCAGCTATCCCTTGGAAGATTAAGCCGTTTTACTGGCTTGCAGGATCATCAGGGCCCTGACTTGTGTGCCTTAATGATGCTAGCGATAAGGTGTTTGTATTCGGTCGATAACATCATAATACCCGTAAGGAAATGTGAACAAGTTCACAAACTTTCTAATTAACTGACTTAGATTCGTAAAATATGAGCCGCGAGTCGCAGTTTGTCGTAAAAATCAGTTAACCTGTCAGTTTTTCGGTCCTCTGAGCCGATGGATTGATCAAATAACCCGAGGTCTTATCGAAATGAATGTGTTGATAGTCGATGATGAAAAATTGGCTCGAGAAAGGCTTCTCAGAATGATCAGTGCGCTGGATGACTACACGGTTGTCGGGCAAGCAGAATCTGGAGAACAAGCCGTCAATATGGTGCTGGAATTCGAGCCGGACATCGTACTATTGGACGTTCGTATGCCGGGTATGGGCGGAATAGAGGCTGGTCGAAGAATATCCAAATCGGCTGAGCCACCAGCGATCGTATTTTGTACTGCATTTGGCGAGCACGCGATTGACGCATTTGGCGTAAACGCTTCTGGGTATCTATTGAAGCCGGTTAGGCGGGAGGCTTTGGTAGAAACGCTGTCCAAAATTGGGCAGATAAATCGGGTGCAAGCGCAGAGTTTTTCCGTTGATGGAGAAGACAAGAAGCGGTCGCGAACACATATTAGCGCCAAAACTCGAAAAGGTATCGAGCTTATTCCACTCACGGAAATTCGTTTTTTTCAGGCAGATCATAAGTACGTGACTGTGCGGCATGAGAGTGGGGAAGTGTTGATTGACGACACCCTTAGGGATCTTGAGGACGAGTTTGGTGACAGAGTTGTAAGAATTCACCGAAATGCTTTAGTGATGATGGATCATCTTGATGGTCTTGAAAGAGATCCACGAGGCCATTATCAGGTGAGGATGCGAGGCGTTGACGAGCGTCTCGACGTGAGTAGACGACATGTGTCGGGGTTGCGGCGATTGGTCCAGACACTTTAGTTATGAGAGATCGGGACTGAAGAAAGCAAGTGCGTGCTAGTCAAAACGATTAAGGGCATCACTCAACCCAAAAGGCGGCTATAATAGCCGCCTTTTTTGTGGCTCGATGGAAGATTAACTAGTGGGAACAATAAGGTTAGCGACACGGGAAAGTGCTCTTGCCATGTGGCAGGCAAATTTCGTAAAGGATGCACTAGAGGCAGCGCATCGCGATCTTGAGGTTGAGATTGTCGGTATGACGACCTTGGGCGATCGCAATAAACATTCGCCATTAAGCAAAATTGGCGGCAAGGGTGTGTTTGTAAAAGAACTGGAAGTCGGTTTGCTCGAAAACCGCGTAGATATAGCGGTGCACTCCATGAAAGATGTTCCCTCAGAACTGCCTGAGGGTTTACAGATTACGGCTATTTGCGAGCGGGAAGACCCGAGGGATGCCTTTGTCTCTGTAAATTTTCAGAGGCTTGATGACTTGCCGGAGGGTGCGCGCATTGGTTCTTCCAGCCTGAGGCGTAGAATCCAGTTGCAGCAAAAATATCCTCAGTATCGGTTTATAGAACTGCGGGGAAATGTTGATACGCGGCTCAAGAAGCTTGAAGCAGGAGAGTATGAAGGTATCATTTTGGCTTGTGCCGGCTTAAAGCGCCTTGGCCTTGAGGCTAGAATAAGTGAAGGCATTGATACGGCTGTAAGCGTCCCCTCGGCGGGTCAGGGTGCTGTTGGTATCGAAAGCAGAGCTGGTGATAGTCGTGTGAACGCGTTACTAGCTGCGATTAATCATGATGATACATGGCGTTGCGTCACCAGTGAGCGACTTATTTCGTCGGGTCTTGGCGCAACATGCAACATGCCGATTGCTGCATTCGCCGAACTTGGTCCAAGTGGTGTCACTATTTCGAGTTTTGTCAGTGATATTGCGGGTGAGACAATTCTGAAGGTAGATAAGCAAGGACCCGAGCTTGAAAGTTACCGCTTAGCCAATGAGATTACTGCAGAGCTTATGGCGCAGGGTGCCGAAGAAATTATTGAAGCAGGTAGAAATTGATTCGAGACAGCGTTCTTTTAACGAGAGCTGGTGGAAATAATACAAAATTTGCGACAGCGCTCGATGAAATATCATTAAAGCTCCTGCACAGGCCAGTGCTTCAGATTGAGCCTGTAGAGATCGGTGCTCGCTGTCTAGAAAACATTGAAAATCTGGATCTTTACGATCACATTATTTTTATCAGCACCAATTCAGTCATTTACGGATTAGGTCCCTTGATGGATAGGTGGCCGCAATGGCCGGTCAAGCTGAAGTGGTTTGCGGTGGGAGACTCGACTGCAAGCCAACTTAGAGACGCTGGTATCGCCCCGATTGTTCCTCAAAAATATTCGTCCGAAGGATTACTTGAACTGCCTTGGCTTAAGTCTATTCAGCTACAGCGCGTGTTGATTGTGCGAGGTCGCGGTGGCCGTGAGACACTCAAACGAACGCTTATCAAGCGCGGCGCTGTCGTAGATTACCTAGAAGTCTATAAACGTTCAGAAAATCATTGGTCTGGAGAAATTGTCACGCCGTTTGAAGTCGATAAACTCCTCGCCACGATTGTCTATAGTGCTGAGAGCCTGATAATTTTTGACCGGCAGATCAGTGATGCGGTACGACATTTGCCGCTCTTGGTGCCATCGAGTCGCGTTGCAGGGATAGCGCGGGAACGGGGTTTCACAAGGGTTTTTGCCGTGCAGCCAAAGGATGAGGCGCTCATTGGCCAGCTGGTCGACCTCAAGAACTGAAAGGTGGTAGGAGTAAGGACTTACATTCTAGCGGGCATCGTGGTCGACGTAAGTGGTATTATCAACACGATAAGTGAAACCCACCCTTCCCCGGCATGTAAATAGAGCAGATCACAATGACAAGGAAAAAACCAACCGAAAAGGGTGGCAGTGGACAAACACCAGCATCTGGAAATGCTAACCGTCTATTGACTGAGGAGGGCTCTGATATTGATAAAAGGCTCGATGAAGCATTTACTCAATTGGAGAAAGAATCCGACGATATTCCGTCATCCAATTCTGGCAGTAAGAATAGTCAAACGTCGAACACAGGTTCGGTGTCAACTGTGACAGAAAACAAAGCTAATACAGATGGGTCAACTAAAAGCGGAGCTGGCTTAATTGTGAGTTTTGGCATGTTGATTTCGATTCTTGCGCTTGTCGTCGCGGGATACGCGGCGTACTTGATCTACGAAAGCAACAGCGAACTGAAAGAGGCTCGTACTTCGGTTCGGTCGCTGGAAACTGAACTAGCAAACCTGAAGAGGACATCAGATCAGAAAATTGAGCAATTATCAGTAGTACTGGAGCAAACAACTGCCTCCATCTCGCAAATTCGTGAAGTCGAGAACACTGCTATCGCAGATTTAGGGGCATCTTTTGAGGTTGCCACTGAGCAATTGCGAACGGAACTGAGAGCCGAGCTTAATGAGGGGCTAGGAACGAGTGGCGAAGACTGGTTGTTGGCGGAGGTTGAATATTTAATTCGGCTAGCAAATCAGCGAGTGCTGATGGAAAGAGACGTCAGCGGTGCACTGTCTTTGCTCAGCTCTGCCGATGAAATTGTTGAGCAGACCACTGGAATCGCCGCTTACGAGTTAAGAGAGTCGCTTGCATACGATATCGCAAATTTGAAAGCTGTATCTGATCTTGATACCGACGGTATTTTTCTATCCTTGTCCGCTATGGCGTCTCAGGTTACGGAATTGCGTCGCAAAC
>TARA_B110000037_G_scaffold208007_1_pt1 | contig 18775 bp, 28 predicted proteins | sample TARA_B110000037 | Tara Oceans TARA_B110000037 (sample SAMEA4397196) | marine metagenome | biome: Polar Biome; feature: [MIX] marine epipelagic wind mixed layer (ENVO:01000061); material: water (ENVO:00002006), including particulate matter (ENVO:01000060) such as... | depth 10-100 m
ATAATCCCGGAAAGGCTCCCGATATTTTTATAACAGCTGCTGTTGTAGTTGCACCATAATCGTGGGTTACATTGCCACTAGTGGTAACGGTGGTTGTTGTACTATCACCCCAATCAACTACACAGTCTGTGAAGGTTCCGGCTGAGAAGGGTATAGTCATTGAAGTATTCGATGATGTACCTGTTTCCGTAGTGTCAACAGTCATTTGGAATGGGACAGGTACTACACCACCATCGGTTATGTTCCAAACATTTGTTCCTCCGGTTAATATGTCTCTACCGGCTTGTGAAGATGTGGTGTATTTGGCAGTACCAAATGTTATAGTTATTCCAGATTGTACTGTTCGTGAGCTCCAACCATTATAGATAGCATCTAGGTTAGCTGCGCTAAAGTTTATAGATGTTCCAGTCGCAAGAAAATTGGTAAAATTAGCAACATTTGAAACATTCCAAGAACCAATATCTTGGTTAAATGCAGTAGCACCTATAAACATATTATTCATATCGATTACACTAGACACATCCCACGAACCTATATTTTGATTGAAATTTGAAGTACTAAAGCTTCCGTAAAACATATATGACATATCAGTGACATTTGAAACATTCCACGAACCTATATTACTATTATGTATAGACTGCAAGAACATCGCACTCATATTAGTGACATTTCCAGTATAAGTAGCCCAACCACTCAAATCACCCGTAAACGCACTAGTTGTTCTAAGCATACTACTCATATTGATAGCTGAACTTGGGATCCAAGAGCTTATATTTCCATTAAACGAAGTTGCGTTATTAAATATATTGGCAAAATTTGTTACATTCGAGACATCCCAAGAATTTAAATTTTGGTTAAAAGCAACTGCCCCATAAAACATCCCATACATATTTGTAACATTTGACACATTCCAACTATTCAAAGGTTGGTTGTAAATGCTTGGGGTTGATAATGAGTAAAACATATACTGCATATTCGTGATGTTGGAAACATCCCAATTATCAATACTAGTATTAAATAAAGATGTAGCCCTAAATGTTTGATATAAACTGGTAATTGTTCCTAAATTTGGGGCAACAGTAAATGTTCCAATCATATTAGAACAGCCTGCAAAGGCATTAGCCATTGAGGTAAATACATTTGTACCCCATTGATCAATTGATGAAAGTTTTAATTTATCTCCACCTTGATTAAATATTAATCCCGGAAAGGCTCCCGATATTTTTATAACTGCCGCGGTATTTGTTGCACCATAATCGTGGGTTACATTTCCACTAGTAGTTACTGTTGTTGTTGTACTATCACCCCAATCAACTACACAGTCTGTAAAGGTTCCAGCTGCAAACGGTATAGTCATCGAAGTGGTAGATGATGTGCCTGTTTTTGTAGTGTCAACAGTCATTTGGAATGGGGTAACTACAGGACCTGATGGGGTAATGTCTAGAGATACTCCCCCTGTAGTTCTTAAATATGAACTGCTAACCGCAACATTTTCTGTTGGGGTAAATGTAAATGAAGATGTAATACTATTAATGACTTCCGAAAATATATAAAGGTCTTGAATTGGGTTTTGGACACCACTTGCGGAGTCAAGGGTTCCAACAGCATTTGTTGGTGATGTTGAATCGTAAAATCCATTAGCATTCCTAACTGTTTCAAATGTAAAGTAAGCAGAACCTAATAATATATTAGAACTTAGAAGAGTGAATACATACTCGGTTCCCGCAGTTAATGCTTCTGTTGGGGTTCCTTGTCCTGATAATTCTTCTGGGGTGTATGTGGCCATAAAGGTGGTTTTGTTATAAATATATGTAGTTCTTCAAATATAGAAATTTATAGTATCAGTTTATTTTAATACTTGCTGTTTCTTTTTCTAATTGGAGATCTAACGAGACCATTATACAAATATTATGTACTGTTTTAGGTGAATTTATCATCAATTCTACCCATAACTCATCATCGAATTGATCTAAAGAATCTAATGCCGAAGGGTTGGTTTTAAAATTTGGAAACATTATAGGTGGGAATTTAATTTATTTAATTGTTTTTGTACTTTAACCCAATACTTTTCAGTTCTTTTATTTTTTAAACCCCGAGGACCACCATTCCAGCAACGAGCTATTTCTTCAAATCCATCTTCGGGATGGTGGTAGTTTTTCCAAAACAAAAACATTTCAATTGAACTCTGTCTATCAAATCTATCTTTTAATTTATATCGTTGGGTTGAACCCATTTTTTTTAGAATACGATTAACTTCTCTAACCATAACTGGTCTTATTTGTAATACTCCTATTGAAGGTGATTGGAGATGTGTGTCGCCGACAGCACTGTCTATACCGCGAGATTCTACGTGTATTAATGCGTTAATTAATGTATTAGTGGAATCATGTAATATAGCAGGTAATGGGGTAGTATCATGTAATTTTATTATAGGGGGTGGTTTTGATGGGGTATTAATGTGTCCACTGCTTATAAATAATGGTATCGATAATAATAATAATAATTTTTTCATATTAAAATAAATTTAAATAATTAGTATTAATTTCCTTATTGTGTCAATATACGAAACTTTTTGCCAATATCCAACTTTTTTTTGATACGTTTTAAAATAAATCTAAAAATCCTTTGTTAATTATTTTATCTTTTAGTTTATTATTTTTTTCATCATCCTTTAATATTTTATTTGCAAGCTTTTCTAGATGATTGGATTTTTGCTTGTCATAGTCATTAACAATTTTACTATGTTTATTGTTTTTTATATTTCTTGTTTTTTTCTTTTTCATACATAAGCAACTATATCCAAACCATCATCATCTTTATCATCACCTAAGCCTAGCTCTTTTAAACGTTGGGCTGTGTAATCATCAAGTTCCCAATCTACTTCACCAGAATTAACTGGTTTATGATCTTCTATATTTTCTACTTGTTTATTATTGAAGATATCCCCAATTGTAAGATAATAACAATTGTAACATAAAAACTCTGTATTTTCTTTACGGTAATTTTTCTTATTATTATCTTTAAAATGTAATAATAAAGGTATCTTATAATCCAATACTCGACGTTCATGAAAACCACATGAAGAGCATTCTTCTAATAAATATCCCTCGCTTACAAGTCTATACTTTATTTTTTCAGGTGAGAATGATGAGGCATCAATTCTACCTTCAATGATATCTAACAATGCTGGTGTTTTTCCGGAGTTGGATAAGAATTTTGGAATACCCTTACCGGATGGATTTAAATGTTGGTCAAATAAACTTTTAAAACCTTCTTCACTAGAATCATACAACTTAGCCCATTTTTTATAATGAGGGTAAGATACATTTAAATACCTAGCAGCTGCTCTATTAGAACGGGTTTGAGATATAGCTGCTACAATTTGTTCTTTTAGTAAGTCATTTCTTTTAGGCATTGTTTTTCTTCTTTCTACGTTTTTTAACAGTAGGTTGATTTGAAGGGGGCATTGGTATCCCATCTTCATGTTCTAAGTTATTAGATTTGGGTAGATTTTTTATTGTTCTAATTTCCCCTTCGGATTTTTGATAATTATCAAATTGGTTTTGGGTTAATATTTGAAGGTCATTCCATGTATGATCTCCACTACCTCCAGTAATTGTAACTGCTTGGTATGCCCCAGCTGTTGAACATTCAATACATACCCTAGTATTTGGTAAGGCTTTAATTCTTAAAGGATTAATAACCTCCCCACATTTAATACATCTTATACTCATAACTTATAACTATATGTAATTTCCAGAAAATATACGAAATATATCTCACTTAACCAAATTATTCAGGGTTATCTTGGGGGAATTGATATTGTATATAACTCCAAAGGTCTTTTGGGGTTTTGAGGATATAAGTCTTACCACCTTCATCTTCCAATTCAATTATTTCCCCATCAGGAGAAAATCTATCATAAACATACCATAAGATTAAATCGGTTGCTTTTTCACCATATATGAACTTAAATGAATTTTCTATAACAAACCATAAAGGATCTGTTACTCTAGATAATTCAACTCCACCTTCCTCAAATAATTTATTTTCTATTAATTGGGAATCTTCTATCTTTTTGATAAAAGTTATAAATATCTTTTCCTCGACACTATCGATGTTATCTTTTATAGTTACTTCTGAGCCTAGAATATTAGTAAATAAGGTTTGCATGTCATCACCACCTTCAATTTCCTCACTCATACCGGTTCTATTTTAAATATATCTTTGAAAGGTATCAGTTCAAGATCTTTTACTTTACTAGCTACAATATATGCTTCTTTTTTACTTCGAGCCTCAACTATCCCAATTGTTTCTTTAGTTGAATCGGATAAACAAAAATACTTCCACTTTTTCATATTTTTTCAATTAAGGTTTGGATTTTTTTACATTCTTCATAATCTTCTAAAACTACATACATATCTTTAATTTTCTCTAGTACTAGGGGAAAATTTGATTTTTGGAGTTCTACTATTAAGGATAAATTAAATACATCAAATAATTCTACTTTATCCAAATCGTCGGAAATTGCTTTTTTTATTGATTCGTAGGATTTTTCTAAGATGAAATTTGCAAATGTTGGTTCGTTACTTAATTTAATTAGATCTTGTTTATCTTCCCAAATGATTTTGATATGTGTAACTTCTCTTTTATTTTTAGATTTAATATCTTCTTTCATGTGAGATAGTTTTTGGGGGTTCTATTATAAATATTTAAAACTTTATTCCTCTTACATTATTTCCTTTAGGTCGGTGGGAGTTATTTTCAAATAGTTGAGGTGGCATACCCCATTTATATAGAAACATCTCGGCTGCCGGACCTTCTGTTGCTTTAAACATAACACCTTCTTTGCCATTTTTTGTAGCTGAGCTACCAAAATGGTATAAATGTGCCTTATGGGTTCTACAAAATTTTAAATCTATTAAATCTAGTTTTAAAAAGAAATCCCAATCACATATAAATGGGGATTGATACATTGTATCAAACCCACCAACAGCCATATAATATTTTTTGTACATTGCAAATGGAAAAATACCCCCATCTATTGTAACTTTATCTTCATTAATGGATGGTTCATAATCAATAAATTCTTCATACTTAAAATCTTTAGGTGATTTACCTAAGTCTTTAACTGGGAAATTGAATATGCCGGGTCCTGTAGGTTCGATTTGGTTAACAGTTAATACGGTTTTTTCTCTATCTTTAAGAATATCTAATATAGCCAAATCATAATCTTTACAAAATACATTATCATCATTGACAATAAAAATCATTTCATTAGTAGCATTCATTACCGCCAAATTAAGTGCCTGCTGCATTCCTTGATTTTCACCTAAATCTAAAACTTTGATATTATCTTTGTATTTATCTAATACTTCTTGACTTTCTTCAATAAAACCATCAACTGCAACTATGATTTCATTTTCATTAGATTGTTGTTCGATTGCTGATTTTAGACAGATATCTAAGTATTCAGGATTTCTATATGTTGGTATTATTATACTTATGCTCATCTTTATTTTTTTCCTATTATGGTTAATCCATTATTGTTAGTATAACGCTTTATTAAATTCCATTCTGAGTTTTCATTTAAAAATTCTTCAACTGCTTTCCAAATTCCTATTCCTTCTGCTTTCCATTCTGGGCCTAAAGATTCATAGTTAGTTTCATCTATAGTACCGTATGAAGTTGTATCATGGAATATGATATATTTTCTTACTTTAGATGCGTGGAGTTTTAATTCAGCTCTTAATTGTTTATAAGAATGCCATGTATCTAAAAATAGTAAATCAGTATCTTCAATTTCAACGTCTAATACGTTAGCTTGAATAAATTTATAGTCAATACCATATATTTTTGCAGCATCATATACCTCTTCTAATGTATTAAAACCTCTATTTATAGCATCCGCAGAAGCATGTTCGCTACCGGCCTCCCATAAAGTAGGGCTTGCTATGTCATAACTTATTAATTTTTTAGGGGAGCATCCAAGAAAAGCCCAAGTTGCAGTAATCCACCTAACCCCCATTTCAGTAATATGTTCACACTCTGACCCATATTGAATTAACGCTGGGAAATGTTCATTAATATCTGAAGGGTAATTATACAGGTAGTTTATTGTTTTTTCTAAATCCATAATTGTTATTTTATTTTATTTTTATTAATAAGTTCCCAATCAATTGTAGGAGACATTAACCCCTCCATACAGTGGGTTGATAGGCCTGGTATAGGGGTTAGGACGTATCTCTGTCTTTCTTGGTTAAGATACGTAAATGTATTATGGTCCCCAACAGCACTTTCCCATATATCATAGTCTTTATCAAACATATCTCTTGTAATAATAAAAGTACCACAAGTACTAGGTGTTGTTCTCCAATGGTGAGTTTTAGATGTGAATATTTTGGATACTAAGTTATCATATATTGACATATATTTGTCATTATGGTCATATAATGAAACATAATTTAAGGAATCATAACATGAGAATAAATCTAATACTTTACTAACCCAACTATCTAAGTGGAGGTAATCATTTTCAACAAAATAAATGAGATCATCCTTATCCATTTTTATCTTTTGGATATGCTTTAATAAATCTCTATATGATAGCAAACTTGAACCATGGTCAGTAGAGAATAAATCAAACTGATCTTTATAGTTTTTTGTAAAATCATCTTCAATATTACCATCTAAAGCTAATGTTAAATTAATATTATCTTTACCCTCAATAGTTTTAAGAAAATTTACCCAACATTTTTCAAAACTAAACCAACTAGGTCTATTTTTTACTGTACAGTTAGAAGCATGTCTGTAATAAATGTGTATTTTCATATTATCCTTTTTTACAAACTAACATTATACTAGAGCATAAATCTGGGTATTGTTGCCCTAAAGCAAAACAACCATCTAAATATTCTTTTGATATTATATCTGTTTGGAGTAATTGATCCCATTGAAAATTAGCTAATGCCTTAAAGAAAATGCCTGATCTATTTATAACATTTAATCCTGATTTAGTAGCATGGCTTTCTAGAACATCTAAAGTATAAGTAATATTATGTCCGTGTTCTTTTTCAGATGGTGTTATTGAGGTGTTTTGTTCAATTAATCCCATCTTAACAGCTATTTGTCTTGATGGGGCATTGGCGTTTGGTACAACAATAAACAATTTACCTTTTTCTGAGAGCCATTCAGTATTTATTTTGTTTAATAATTCTATAGGATTATCTATATGTTCTAAAACATGAGTTAATATAATATTATCATACTTTTGGGGTAATTTAACATCATTAAATAACCCTTCAACCCACTCAATTGGATTATAAGCTATATAATTATCTAACTTTTTCTTAGATTCAGATAAAGCAACTGATGATGCTTCTACACAAGTAATACTTGAAAAGTGGGGAAGTAACCTTTTAGTAAAATCTCCTTTAAAACTACCTAATTCAAGACAATTACCCTCTACAAAGTGGGGTTTGAATGACTTAATCATGTAAGGGTGTATAACATCAAAATCAAAGTTATAAGCATATTTGTGGTCATTTGTATCTTTTAACTCACTATTGTAATCTCTTTCTAATTCTATTCCCATTATTATTGTTTTTTGGCTCCTCTTTATTATTTTAAATTTATTTTTTTTATAAAAATTTATTGCTCTTTTATTTTCTATGAATACCTCTAAATTAATAGAATTGTATCCTTCACGTGTAAAGTAGTTTATACATTCTTTTAATAAAGATGATGATAACCCACACCCTTGATATTCAGGTGTTATACTTACATTGGTAATGTACCCTAACTTCCCATCATTAGTGTAAGCTGCTATTAACCCAACTAATTCACCATCATAAAATCTTTCAAAGAGTAATGCTTTAGAATGGATTTTATGAGAATATTCTGCTAAATTTAAATAAGTATCTAAACTAGGTACAAAACTATCTTTACATCTCCCCAGGTGATTTAATATTTGAGATATTTTTGATTTATTCATTATCTAATATTGCTAGTCCAAAACCATACTTACCAAATTCATTCCCATTGTAAAGCATATAGTGGTTATTATTTAACTTAAACACGTGTGGGTAATGTTGCATTTTACTATCCCACCCTGACTCTGAATATTGTATTCCGGATTTATGATCTTTTCTTTCCCAATAAGTACTATCTGTAGATGTAGCATATCCTATTTTATATCCTCTATCCTTTTGTGTTCTAAATTCAAATCCTTCTCTATAAACAAAATACATATGGTATCTCCCATCTTTGAAAAAAACATCAGGACCTGCTTGACATTCATTTTTTCCTAAAACATCATCAATAATATTAGTATCCTTTTTAAGCCAATTAATTCCATCTTTAGAGATCGCCATTCTAATTTTATATACTATTTCAGGTTTGCCCTTATGATTAATCCATTCACTTCCCGCAAGATAATATAATTTATACTCATCTCCAAATTTTCTTATTTTAGGCCCACTAATAACAAAAGGTTCATTAGCTGATGGTCCTAATATTGGACCTTTACCATATCTTTCAAATGTGTCACCACCATTTTTACTGATGGCTAAACCAACAGCACAATTAAAGGGTACAGATTTACATCTATACCACCCAGCATAGTATAACTTAACTTCATTCTTTTCCTCAATTATAGATGTAGGATATATTGAGTGTTCATCAAATGTACCTAAACCCCCTAGAGGCATTACAGGACTATCTGATACTCTTAATACTTTAGTTAAATCATTTTTATCTAATTCTAACCAAGTAGTATTTGACGTCATATTCCCATCTGGTTCTCTATCAGGTCTACATGAAAAATAAACCCTAACACAATCATCCTTAATTAAGGTGCTAACAGATTGAGAGTGGGTCTTCATCCAATCTCTATTAATTCCATCATTCCAAGTTGTTGGATCAAAAACTTGACCTAATTTCTTCCATTTCATATTAAAGTATATTTATTTGTATAATCTATTATATCCTGTCTTTTATTAAACATTACGACATCTAATACTGATAGCCAAGGGATAAATTCATTTTTATATTGTTTATAATTTAAGGGGGGGGATTTAACAAATTTTAAATCTAGTCCTTCATTTTTAAAATCTTGAACATTATATAAATCTTGCCCCCCAATCGCATTTATGTAAGTACTTGCATTAAGATTTTTACATATAGCTATTACTTTAGACTGGGATTTAAGAGTATGATCAATATCAAGTGTTGATGATGCCGTAACCTTAGTATTAATATCTAAATATGAGTTTAATTTATTTAAACTATTTAATATAAATTTAAATAAATTCATTTCAGATACCATAATACAATCTTGAATTAGGGGGTAAATATTACTAAAATATGGTGCTTTCTGATAGTTTTGTTTGATTATATTCAATAGTTTTTTTCTATCATGTTCCCAACTATCGGCTAAATACCTATCACTTACATCTAAATAATCAGAACCCTTTTTTATTGGAAGTGTTATTATTTTATCACTCCCATTAACTAATATTCTATTTCTATTTATCCAACCTTTTTTAGTATATTGGATATTGTCGTATATAACAAACTCATCAACTGAATTTATTAGATGGAAATACCCAACATAGGGTAGAAAGTAAGGTTGCATGATGGCTACTTTCTTTTCCATAATTATTTATTAAAAACCGGGAATTTTGATAAATCAGGGTAAGGCATTGTTTTATCTTTATTACGGATTGGCTTTTCACCATTCCAAAATTGACCCATAAGTAATAAACCTCTTGCTGCTAATTCAGGCATCATATAAAAATTCCACCCTAACATATCAAAATTATCATCATGGTATGAACATTCACGTCTACCACTGTACCTAGCGCGTTTAAACCATAGATAAGCATCATGATCATCAGTTATAATACAGCCACCCTTAGATAGTTTAAAATGTTTATAAGGCCCAGTAAATGATAAACACATATGAGTGTTGGATTTGTACATATCATGAGTAAAACTTAATGCTGAATCCCATACACGACTACCTTTTAAAGGATAAGCACCTGTAATGGTTTCTCCTTTAACATGCTCCCATTCTATTTTTAAACCAGCATGGATGATTTCACAAGGAACTGAGGGGTATGTTCTTGAAAGACAGGTTACTGTTTTATTTTTTATACGGTTTTTAATATGATTTTCATAGTATAAAGAAAGAAATATAGCATTACTAGCATTATCAACACAAACTGCGTATGGAGCTCCTGTATATTCTGCTAGTTTATTTTCTAATTCATTAGTAACGTCATAAACATTTTTCATAATTTTTATTTTTTATTTTCCCAGAAACTATAAATTCCTTTATCTAATTCATACTCACTCCACTCAAATCTATCCCTCATAGGTTGATTTTTTGCCCACTCCCACATTCGTGTTAATCCACTGTACATTGTAGTTTTATATTCAAAACCTAACAGATCCATTGATTTTTGGTAGGTTGGAATTGCTTGTTTTACTTCATGTCTACCTTCTAAATGTTGAACATCTATATCTTCACCAATAACTTTACATAAAATTTTACTTGCTTGATTAATAGATACTTCCTCGATTCCCCCCAAATTAATAATTTCTTTACTAGCTTCAGGTCTTATGGCAGCATTAAATAAAGGTTCGATTGAATCGTCTATGAAACTAAATGCTCGGGTTTGTTCACCATCTCCAAAAATAGTCATTGGTTGGCCATTTAAATGTTGGTACATCCAGATACCTAATACATTTCTGTATTTATCCCAAATATTTTGTTTAATACCATATACATTATGTGGTCTGATAATACACCAATCTAATCCGTGTTGCTCACCTGCAATTTGAATATCCATTTCACAGGCGTATTTTGCTACTCCATAAGGATCGATTGGTGCTTGTTGTTGACTTTCATCAAAAACCCCACCATACCCATGTCCATATACTGCTAAAGTTGATGTAAATATCAGTCTTTTAATATCGTGTTTGATACACTCATTAACTATACGTGCTGTGGATTTTAAATTATTATCATAATTATATGCGCGGATAAACGGAGATAGACCTTCAGCGGCATAGGCTGCGAAGTGATAGACATAATCGATTTTATACGCATTAAATACGCTATCAATCGCACCATCTACTAAATTCAATTGGTGGAAATCTACCTTAGGGTTAATATTTTCTTTAAAACCCCCACTTAAATCATCAATTCCTATTACTTTATATTCTGGGGATGTTTTAATTATCCAATCTGCTAATCTACTTCCTAGTAAACCTGCAACCCCAGTAATTAGTATTGTTTTTTGTTCTTCCATTATAATGTGTTATAGTAACTGTTTTGTTTTTCTTGTCGTTTAATATCTTTTGGGTGGTAAAGAGATAGTTCTTCCATAGAGGGTAGTGCCGAAAAACTTTTATGGTTTTCTAATACTTCATGTACTTTATTTCTCCATTTAATTTCACCGTTATTTTTATAGATGCGCATTTGGTAATCAGGATAATTGACTCTACCTTCAGCATCAACATTCCAATTCCATTTTTTAATATGTTCGGGAGTAAGTCCAGATACAGTATTTACCCTAGGTACATAATAAACTTCGTTGTCTGGGTTTTCTGATAGAATTGCTGGTATATTTTCTATTAATATTTCATTAGGAATCTCATCTGCATCAATTTGAAATATGTAATCTCCACTACATTGAGTTGTTAGTTTATTTTTCATATTAGCAAAATGACCATCAAACTCATAAGGAAACCAAATAAAATCATTATTAACTGATTTTGAATGTAAATAATTCTTTACTGTAGGAGTACCATTTTTTGAATCAAACAGAATTATAATTTCATCTTGGTGTCTTTTATGCTTTAACAAAAATGTTAATAGTCGTTGGATTTCAATATGTTCATTACAAACTGGTATGGCATAACTAATTTTTATCATAGTGTGAATATACGAAATTTATTGTGGGAGACCAAATTAGGATTCATTAAAAACCCCAATATAATCTAAAGCCTCTAAGAAGTCACCTTCTTTAAATTCCTTAATAGTATCCATATCCATTCGTTTATCATAAAACTCCCCAGTTTTCCCAGGTATTGGATATTTCTCTCTTTCATCTTCCTTAACTGGTATTGATAATACAGCTCCCCAATTCCAATTTTCAGCACTTGTACCATTTGCAAACACCATACCTTGTTTTGGTATGTTTATTGTTGCAGGCATCCAAACTTTACCTTCCTTGTCTTCTCCCATCAATTCCTTATATAGGTTAGGGAGGAGTTCCATCTGTTCCTCAAGGAATTGTGAATCTTTTTTCATTAAAGAGTTAGTAATAAAACCACAACCCATACATTGGTAGTTTTTTATTTCTTCATTGATTTCATTAACATAGCAGGCATCAGACCCACAACGATCACATATAATTAAATTATCCATTATACTTTTTTTAATTTTGGTAATTGTAATTTACTACCCCCCAATTTTGGTAATTTGAGTTCTAGTTTTTTAGATAATACTGGTACATATTTTGATAATAAACTATCTAATTGTTCTTCCATGTTTTGGAAACTAAAATTAGTTCTACTATAGTACCCTTGACGTTTTCCTTTTACCTTCCATTCTTTATAGTTTGTGATTACATCATTAAAGAAGTGACCTATATGGTTATGATCAACACTAAACCATTCAGATCCCTCAATTAACATATCTTTCTGTTGGGCTGATGGGTGTATCTTAGTTAATTTGCCACCCATTAAACCTGAAAGTTTTGGTTGAAGAAAATCAATTTGACCTGACCACCCAGTTGTTATAACGGGTTTGTTTGATAGACTAAATTCTAGTAGTGGACGACCGAAACCTTCACCTTTAGTTAAATTGACCATAGCCTTAACTTTAGAATGGTTATATAACTCATTCATTTCCCTATCAGAGAATTCACCGTGGAGTAGATAAATATTAGGTAAATCATCTGATGGGACACTTTCTCTAATAGAAGCTATACGTTTCTGCATTTCATTCCGGTCTATATAACTAGAACCCCCACCACTTGTTTTTAAGATTAATGCAGGTTTTTTACCTTTTTTATTTTTAAATAATTCATAAAATGCTTTAATTAACAATCCTACATTTTTCCTATCCTCTCCCATTTCGCCTTGCATCCAATGTCCCACATATAAGTAAGCAAATGATTCAGGGATTGAGTTTATTGATTCTTTTAATGTTGAGGATTTAAATTCAGTATTTTTTAATGGTTTGTAAACATCTAAATCCGCACCTTCAATAAGAACTTCACAAGGGGTTGTTAATTTGAGGGGAAAATCATTACCATTTTGATCTTTACCATTATAGCTAGTTTTTTCAAATACGTTTTTTGAATGAGTAGAAGAAGTTAGGATTAAATCCATTCTATTACACCCCTCAATCCAAGGAGAAGCACAGGCTGTAGTTTCGATTCCAGCAGTTAAACCAATATTATATTTTCCAACTTTTTGAAATTCATTGGGTACTGTAACCTGACACCATATGTCTGGTTGTTCCTGAAGTTTACCACCTTCTAATGTGGGTATGTGGGATTTTAAAAATCCCCAATCTTCTAAATGATCATCAATAAAACCAAAAGGTGTACTTCCCCACCTTTGAGATATAATTTTGACATCATATTTGTCACTTTTAATTAGTGCCTTGACGAAATCACGCGAGCGACCTCCATATCCTGAGTAAGTATCTATAGGACAACTTATGTAAAATGTATTCTTCATTTAGTAAATTATTTTATGTTTTAAAACTCTTTTTTCAAAATCTGTATCTTTTAAGAATTCGAATTTTTCTCTTGGTACCCAAGTATCAAATAATTCATCCATCCCTTCAATAATACGACCTGACATTTTTTCGGATGTGAAACCTGCTTCATCTCCTAAAGCCCATTCCATACCTGCTTTTCCAATTTCTTTTCTTTTGTCATTACCCATTTTGTAAAGTTCCATAATTTTATTTTCAGCATCTTCAAAAGAACACTTATCATCATAGATATATGGGGTTTGAGGTGAACCTACAATTGATAGGTTGGTTGGGTATACAGGTAATACCCATTCCCCATGTTTTGTGTAAGTACCTCTATGGTTTGATGGGAAATCTGGGGAGAAATTAATCCAATCACCATTTTCATCTTCAAATCTCATTTGATCTTGCATCCCACCTGTAGTGTTTGCAATAATAGGAGTACCTGTTAATAAGGCTTCAGTTAATGATAACCCCCAACCTTCAGCTGATGAGAGTAAAATAATACCATCCGCGATATTATACAATAAATTCATTTTATCTGTAGGTAATTTAGCGTTTGAAATAATCACATTTGATTTTCCATCAGGGAAAAGGAATTCAATAACAGCTCCTAAATCAGTTCCATGATCACTCACAGGTTCGGTGTGTAGAACAAATAAACACTTTTCAGCTTCTTCTTTAGGGAGTTTTTCTAAAAATAATTTCCATGCTAGAAGGGTATCTGGGATGGATTTACGTCTAATATTTCGTGAGTTGAATAGTAGAGTAAAATCATATTCTTTACCTCTTGATATGTGTTTTTTAAATTCTTGAAGTTCTTTATCTGTTTCATCCATAGGTTTAAACATTTTATTATTTAAACCGTGGGGAACATATTTAATAATTTTATTATCTGCCTTTTTACCTAAAACTATCTGATTAATACCTACTGTTTGTTTAGAAATACCAAACAATGCATCACAAGATTCATAAAATTCTCTATTATACATAGGTGCTGGCATACTATCCCAAATGTTTAGATAAGCTATTGGGATGGTTTTACGGATTTGATTTTCCATTTGGAAAACCCATGTAAAGTATCTAGGATCTGTGATTAAGAAAATAGCATCAGGTTTTTCTATTTCAATGACCGTTTTTAACACTTCAGGATTCCCATACCCATCTACAGGATATAAAATCACTGATGAGTCGTTAATATTTGCCTGTTTGTTATTATCCTCAGAAATATCTATCCTCTTACCTTTTTCGGGATGTTCTACAGCTCCAGCTAATTGAACCCAATTATAATGGTGGGAGGTATTAATAACCATTTCCCTACCAATTTGAGCAACTCCCGAATGTACTCTAATATCATCCGTTAGAAGTAGAATTTTCTTTCTATCTTCTTTTTTTATGTAACCTTCTTTCATAGTATGAATATAATTTATTTTTCTTCGAAATCCAAGTTTGTATGGTTAGTAATTTTTTTTCTAAATTCCTCATCTGTAAGATATAAATGGATTGTTCTATCAGATAATTTTTGAAAAGAGAATTTTCTTTTTACACATTCTACTTTAAATTCGTGAAATAAATCACTGTTTACTTTTACACTTGTTAGTGTCATTTCTTTGTTTGACATAGTTTTATTTTAAATTATTATTCTATTGAGCTACATTACACAACTTTGGGCTATCTTTAAAAGGGCAGAATGTACAATCCCACTTACTAGGTGTAGGTGTATGTTGCTTATCTTTATATCCATCCTTATTAAATGCTTCTTCTATAAATTCATTTAATGCTTTATTTGCTTTGTTTAATTTTACTTTACCTGACGCCGGGGTGAATGTTTGGATTCTAGGTATTACATAGTCGGGGTGATCATAAACTTTACGTTTTACAATAAAAAATTCGACATCAATATTCTCTATTGGGATATTAAATTGTTCAGAGAAGAATTGTTTATATAAGATTAATTGGAATTGCTTACCTTCATCCTTCTTAACTTTATCATTCCACCCACGAGTTGACGTTTTAATGTCTATAATTTTGAATGAGTTGGTAGGTTCGTGATACATTACCACATCTAAATAACCCATATATATAACGTTACTATAACGTTTATTTGGAGTTACAACAACTGGTACTTCACATCCAACTAAATGCCATCCTTTCTTAGAGAAATGTAATCCTCTTTTTGCTTTAAAGGTTTTGATTATTTTAACCCCATCTTCAAAAAACTCCCTTAACTCCTCAGATGAACTGAAGTGGCTATTATTGTTTTTCTTATATTGGATTTTATATTCTTCCCTTAAGGCTTCTTCAAACATTTCAACAATATCTTCCTTATCAGCAGCAACTACAGTTTGGTCATACATTACGTCTAAATAATGTTGAATAACGTGGTGTAACGCAGTACCAAATACAGTGTGTATAGTGGATGAAAATAACTTATTTCCGTCTTTATATTGGAGAGCCCACTTGTGAGGGCAACTTCTATACATTGAAAGTTGAGAGTAGGAGATATTCTTCTGATAAGCATAATTAATTGCTTCAGGTTCATATGCTCTTATATCCTTTACTATTTGTGGTAATTTATTTTTTTTAGCCAAAACTTTATTTTTTCCATTTACCCCTTACCACTAACTGGGCTATAATACCATAGTTAGATATATCGATAAAACTATCAATCATGGGTTCATCATTAACATAACTGCGACCCTCTCGCTTTAACATGTTTTTTAGGCGGTTTATCTTGTCGTTACAACGCAACCAAATACCTGTCAACGAGAGCTGTACATCTTCTTTTTCTGTGAGAGTAGACCCTAAAGAAATATTTGAAATTCCATAATCCATCATTTTACCAGCAAATAAATTATACTGTTCTTGTTGGATTATTTGAAATTCTTTAGCTAATTCAGGGTATGTTGATTCAAAATCATTTATAGTTGATTTCGATTTAATCTCGATATTGGTTTTTTCTTCTTGTCTTTCACTTACCCCCATTACACAACTTGTTTTTTGGTTAAATATTTTTCAATTGCTTCTAACCTATCATCGGCTTCAGCTAACATTGAAATTGCTTCTTCAGCATTTTTGTAAAAATCTGTAGTTGAATGATCTCCAATACCTGCCGGGTTTTTTTCTAGTAACTCTAAGGTTAATAATGCTTTTGCTTTATCAGCAATTGCTGATGTGTAGAGCATGTTTTTTAATTTACTCATAACTTGGCTTTTTTTATTAATTTTTCTGCGTCTTCTTCATTTACTCCCATATCCCATAAAATTCCTCTAACACCATCTCGTAAAATATCAATGTAGTGGTCGGCTTCACCAAGAGAACATTCAAAGTATTTAGCAACATATCCTGCTAATTCTTGATAATGTTTTTTATTTTCGTTTTTAATGTATTTGAGGTATACTTTCTTTTTAGGAATCATTTCGAGGTAGATTGAATATATTTGTTTCTTACTTTGTGGGCTTACTTTTTGCACATAATTCACAATATCAATGTAACCTATATACATCGATAAATATCTATGTATCATGTAAGAATTCCATTTATCCCAATCTTTTTCAGAGAAGGAATCTGGATGAGATTTCTTTACAGTTATCTCATCCAACCATCCAAAAATATTTTTTACCTCTGTTTTAGACATTAAATAGAATATTCTTTATATTCTTCTCTAAGTTCCAATGGGATAGTACTTGCTAGAATTTTACCTGATGTAGGATCGTAGAATACTGGAATTGGCATTACTGCATCTTCTTCAGCACCTACTACAAATTTTGATACTTTACGAAGAAGTATTCCTTGATTAAATACTTGACCACCATCAGGTGTTTCGATTGCTGTTGTGGTTTTCAAATCTACATTGAGATTCATTTTTTCTTGTTCTGACATTTGCTTATTTATTTATTGTTTATTTTAATTCTATTAGTTTTGCTATTAAAGCCATCACTGAAATTTCTTTATCAATACGGAAATTTGCTTGATATGAGTATTCATTTAAGTGGATCGCCACCATTCCTTCACTACCTGGTGAATATAAATTAGCGTTATCATAAAGGAAACGGTATAACTCTTCAAAATCTTGAACATTGGAGTTTGCAATAATTTGTCTAATTTCATTCCATTTGGGTTTAGGTTTTGATAATTCTTTAACTACTTGAGCCATATAATTAGATGATACAAGTATTGATTTATCAATTATAAGTTTATTATTTTGGGTTGATAATTGTATTGTGTTGAGACATTTACGTAAGTCAGGATAGAATTGGTTTACAATAATTACTATATCTCCTAATTCAAATTCAATTTTTTCCTCACCTAAAACCCAAGCAATATGTTTAGCAACGTCTTTCTTAGTTGGTGGTATTATTTTTAATACCTGGCAACGAGATTGTAATGGATCAATAATACGTTCTACAAAATTACACGTCATGATAAAACGGGTGGTTTTGGAAAATGTTTCAATAATATTACGTAAAGATGCTTGAGCTTGAATTGTTAAAAAATCAGCTTCATCTAAAATAATTACCTTTAAGGGTTGAAATGACATTGTACTAGCAAAACCTGATACTTTATCTCTTATAGTTTCAATTCCTCTCTCATCACTCGCGTTAATGTAGAGGTAATCACAATCTAAATTTTTAACAATAATTTTAGCCAGTGTAGTTTTTCCAGTTCCACTTGGACCCTGAAATATAAAATTCTGGATATCATTTTGTTCAAGATATTGTTTAATAGTCTTCTTAATATGTTCATTCCCAACATAGTTCTCCAGTTTAGCTGGTCGATACTTTTCAGTTAGTAAGCTGTGTTCTTTATTCATCATTATAGAAAATCGTTTTTATTGTTATCTCTAATTGCTTTTGCAAGATAAAAAACACCCCATATAAATAGACCAACATTTAATGCTAACCCTAATCCTAATAAAATTCCTTCTACACTCATATTCTTATTTATGGTTTAAATATACGAATTATTTTTGACTTATCCAAATTTTATGTGCCTTGT
>TARA_B110000037_G_scaffold222822_1_pt1 | contig 18764 bp, 10 predicted proteins | sample TARA_B110000037 | Tara Oceans TARA_B110000037 (sample SAMEA4397196) | marine metagenome | biome: Polar Biome; feature: [MIX] marine epipelagic wind mixed layer (ENVO:01000061); material: water (ENVO:00002006), including particulate matter (ENVO:01000060) such as... | depth 10-100 m
TCTTAAATTTTGAGCGAAAAAGTTCATTTTTATTTGACTACATACAATGCTTTAGAGGTGGCGCGAACGGGAAAAGCAGTTTTTTGTGAAAAACCGATTGATATGTCCTTAGAAAAGGCGCAGCAAACAATCTCACAAATTTCTGAAATCGGAGTTCCAATTATGATTGCATTTAACCAACGATTTGATGCTAATTTTTCGAAAGTTAAGAACGAAATATTGAATGGTAGAATTGGATATATACGGAGTTTACATATTGTAAGTAGAGATCCTGCACCACCACCGATAAATTTTATAAAGACCTCAGGAGGTTTGTTCATGGATATGACCATTCATGATTTTGACATGGCAAGATTTATCATGGGTTGTGAGGTTACCGAGGTGTTCGCTACTGGAGATTGTTTGATTGATGCTGCTATTGGAGAGGCTGGAGATATAGATAGTGCTACGGTATTGTTAAAGTTTGAAAATGGAGCAGTAGCGACTATTGAAAATAGTAGGGAAACGGTCTACGGATGCGATCAACGATTGGAAGTTTTTGGTTCCAAAGGTGTAACCAAAGGGCAGAATCCATTAAAATCTGATATTAAATTTTCTGGATCTGAAGGAACAGAGACAGATCGACATTTAAATTTTTTTATGGATCGACATGAAGCATCTTATTTAAATGAAGTTTACGCTTTTATTGATGCTTTAAAGAACAATAACCCAATGCCAGTTTCTGGAGATGATGGATTAAAAGCCATGATAATTGCAGAAGCAGCCAATAAATCTCTTAAAGAAAATCGACCTATAAGGATTGATACTATTTGATGCTTTGGTAGTAGTCATTAAGATTGCCTTTCAAACATGAAACGAGTATGAAAAACCATAATTCCATGTTTTTGGTCTATTTTTCCATATCAAGATGAAGACTGAGAAGTAATTTTATAAAACAATTATTAATACTGTCGTATTGATAGACGGGGAAGCCTTAGCTACTTTAGTGGAATAACTAAATCTGCTATGAATTTTTTGAAAGAAATATTTAAATTAAAGAATGTATAGAATAGTATTGGTAAGTGTATTTGTGATAGTTTTTTGGAATGTAGGTTTTGGACAAAAAGATTCAAAACCAATGATAAATCAATGGAATATTGGAAGTCCTATTTTCGAAAAGGGGAAAAATGGTGCTTTTGATGAAATATCTGTAAAGGATCCTACCATTGTTTTTTATGAAAATCAATGGCATCTATTTTACACAGCACGTTCAAATAATGAATACACAACCGGTTATGTTTCAGCAAGCCGTTTTGAAAATTTAAACGATGCCCCGAGATTTGAATTAGAACAAATTAGAGGGAAGACCAGGTACGGTTGTGTTCCTCAGGTTTTTTATTTTGAACCCAAAAAGAAGTGGTACCTAATTTATCAAAATAGAGATGCTAATTATCAGCCCGTATTTTCAACCAATCGGGAAATTTCAGAACCGAAATTATGGGCAGTTCCCAGAAAGTTACTAGAAAAAGATGCCAAGGAAAAATGGATTGATTTTTGGGTGATTGCAGATAAGACTAAAGTGTATCTTTTTTATACCGAAGGACATAATGGAGTGATGGTGAGGTCAACTAGAATTGAAGACTTTCCGAACAATTGGGGTGAAAGCAAAAAGATTTATGATGATGTTCACGAGGCCGTTCACATTTACAAAGTTTTAGGTGAAAATGAGTTCCACATGATCTATGAACTGAATGACAAAGGAGTTCGCTCGTTTGGACTAGCAAAGGCGGATCATCTAGAAGGATCTTGGGAAAGGGTAACTGATGATTGCGCAAGGGGTAATCAATTGAAATATAGCAATGATTCGAAACAATGGACTGAGATGGTCTCACATGGCGAAGTAATTCGCACTGGATACGATCAGAAATTGGAATATGATCCTAAGAACTGTCGCTGGATCATTCAGGGATTAATGAAAAATGAATTGAATGATGACTACCCATTGTTGCCCTGGAAATTGGGAATTATATAGAGGAATGAATAAAATGAGTAGGTAAATTGTCTTATAACTATGGACGCTGTTCGATTTATAGTTAGTAGTGGTAAGATATTGTCGTAAATTACAACACTTTTCTAAAAACTATTTGAGTGAGGTTTTATTATTATTTAACAGTCATTTGTTTATACTCCATCTTAGGAGTGCATGGACAAAAGATAAAATTTGAACATTATGATGACAGCGATGGCCTTTCACACAATTCCGTTCGGCATATTGTACAAGATAAAAACGGGTTTTTATGGCTAGGTACTTTCTCTGGATTGAATCGTTTTGATGGATATCATTTTAAACCATATACAACTGAAACCGGAGAAAACAGTATCAATAGCGATGATGTTACAGCGCTTGAATTAGATGAGTCTTCGAATAAACTTTGGATAGGAACTCGAAATGGATTAACGGTATTAAAGTTAGATACGCATGAATTCAAAACTTTTTTGCCAGAAAAGGATAATCCAAATAGCTTGCCAGATCAGGAAATCAGATCGATTTACGTAGATAAATATAAAAGAGTTTGGGTTGGAACTAGGGATACCGGTTTGTATTTGTTTTATCCAAAGGAAGAACGTTTCGAAAAAGTAGTTATCGAGGGTTTTAAGCATGTAAAAGAAATATTTGAAGATAAAAAAGGAAATATTTGGATTGGTAGTTCCAATACGGGCTCTATAGCAAAAATTAATTTAGATACGCATGGTAGGATCTCTGAGATAACTACCTATACATTGTCCATACCCAATAGTAATCGAATAAACCCCTATGTAAATTTTATCTATGAAGATTTTAAATCAGATATTTTTGTTGGTACACGTGATGGGGGATTGTACAAACTTGATATTGAGACTGACACCTTTAAAAATCTTTACATTGAAAATACTGCGATTCGAGAAAGTTTGGGGCCCTATTTTTTGTCAGTGGCTCGTGCTCCAGATGGAAAGTATTGGCTCGGAACAATTGGAGGGCTTATAGTATGCGATGAACTTGAAGATATTGGAAAGGGAAAGTTTGAATGGCATAGAGCCGTTGTTACGGAAGAAAGTTCTTTGGTAAACAATGTAGTTTACGCTTTGCATTTTGACCCTTCTGGAGTTTTATGGATAGGAACAGGCGATGGATTCGATAAATATGACCCGTTTGAAAATCAGTTTAGAAATTTCAATGATATTTCCAGACATATTGATAATAATGTTCCAGTAATCAAAGGGTTTGCAAAAACGTATGATTCAAAAGTGATCGTAGCAACGGCTAACAATGGTCTTTTTATTTCAGAAAACGATGAAATTTCACCTCTCAGTGATGGGCTGTATGATTTAATGTGTATTTATTCTGAAGATGGTAAAATATTTTATTGCGGCTTAGAAAATGGTAAAATATTGGTGTATGATTATGAAAATAAGAGTTCAAAAGTAGTAAGTACAAGTTTCGATAATAGACCAATATTTACTATTTCTAGTTATAGTGCTGATGAAATTATTGTGGGATCGACTGGTAATGGTATTGCAGTTTTAGATAAGAATACTTTTCAAATAGTTATTCCATCTGGAACTATTCTTCCAAAAATTTCTGTTTCTAAAATAGTGAAAAGTGGTCCTGAAGATTTTTGGATTGCAACGCAGCAAGGAGCGGTGAAATACAATGTGAAATCACAAAGTGTAAAAATCTATGAAAGAAAAGCTGATGTGAAAGGAGGTCTTCCACATAATAATGTGAGTGATATTCTGATTGATTCTGAGAATACTGTTTGGGCTGCCACTCGAAAAGGCATGGCTAAATATAATACTGATAAAGACCAGTTTGAATCCGCTTCAGAATTTGAAGAGATCAAAGGAGCATGGGCAACGGATTTGATAAGAGGTAATGGAACTTTTATATGGCTAAACCTAAATAATAATAGAATAGCTAAATATGACGTTAAACTTAAAAAATTGAATGTTTATAGGGTGAATAACGGAAGCCGATTAGACAAATTTAGTTATGGAGGTTTTTATAATTTTAATAATTCTAAGATTTATTTGGCGGGAAAAAATGGCGTGATTGATTTTTCTCCAAATGATTTAGAGGGTAATAAATGGTCTCCAGCCCCAGTAATAACTAAATTTAAAATTGGTAATAATTTTATAGAAGCAGGTACTGAAATTAATGGTCAAATTCCTTTTAAATGGGATTTAAATTATAAAAATGATTTTGAACTAAGTTATAAAAATACAAATTTTTTAATTCAGTTTTCAGCACCTTCGTATCGCAATCAAAATTTGAATAAGTTTCAGTACATGCTAGAAGGCGTTGAAGAAGACTGGATAGAAGTGAATAGTATTTCGAGAACAATACAATATTCAAATTTACGCCCTAATGAGTATGTTTTTAAAGTAAAAGCAAGAAATAGTGATGGTATTTGGAGTAAAACGGTTTCTTATCAAATAAAAGTACTTCCGCCATTTTGGTTATCCTTTGAAGGAGTATCATTGATTTTAATACTTTTAGCAATGCTCATTTATTTTGTAAATAAGCAATTGAGGTATCGCAGAAGGATGAAAAATGAATTGATAGAAGAAAAAATTAAGCGAGAACGTGAAGAGAAATTGAACAATGAAAAACTGCGTTTTTTCACAAATATCTCACATGAATTGAGAACACCATTGACATTAATTTTAGGTCCTGTAAAGCAATTGTTAGAAAGCAATAGCAATTCTCATGAAAGAAGCAGAATTAATTTGATTAATCAGAATGCAAATAGATTGTTGCGTTTGGTCAATCAAATACTAGATTTTAGAAGAGCCGAAACTGGGGTGATAAAATTGAAAGTGGTAAAAGCAGAATTAGTAATACCTACAGAAAATATATTTTATTCATTCAGCGAATTGGCTGAATCAAAGGATATAAATTTTAATTTAGACATTGAAAACGAAGTCGAAGACTGTTGGATTGATTTAGAGAAGTACAATAAGATATTATATAACTTACTTTCTAATGCGATGAAATTTACCCAAAATGATGGGAATGTAAATTTATTTGTAGGTATTGAGGAAGGGATTGATCGCTTTTTGATTATTGAAGTGAGTGATAACGGTATTGGAATTCCAAAAGAGAGTCAGGAGAAAATATTTTCTCGATTTTATCAAGCTTCGAATAGCAAAGAGATTACCACTGGAACAGGGATCGGATTGTCATTAGTAAAAGCACTGGTCGAAATTCATAAAGGAGAAATTATAGTGGAAAGCACCCCTAAATTCGGAAGCATTTTTAAGGTTCGATTACCAATTTATAAGGAGTGTTTTCAAAAAAGTGAAATTTTTGAATTTGAACCAGAACCAACCGAAGAAGTTAGAGAGGTTTGGATAAAGAAAGGAAAGAATAATCTAGATATAAAGTATAAAATATTAATTATAGAAGACAATCAGGAACTTAGAAAATACCTTGTCGATTTTTTATCAGATTATTACAAAGTATATGAAGCTGAAAACGGAAAAGAGGGATTGGTAATTTGTAGAAAAGTAAAGCCAATTTTATGTGTGGTTGATGTGATGATGCCTATAATGGATGGATTTGAATATGTAGAAGAAGTCAAAAAAGATGAGAATTTAAGTCATACGGCAATTGTATTATTAACGGCACTAGCGGAAAATGAAAATAGAATAAAAGGATACAGTCTTGGAGTTGATGGTTATTTAGTAAAACCATTTGACCCGTTTTTATTGAAAACAAGAATAGAGAATATAATAAAAACGCATTCTGAATTGAAACAGCGATTTTCGGGCGAAGTAGAAAGTGAGGTAAGTTCTTTGGCGCATTCCCAAATTGATATTGATTTTATCTCAAAGGTAAAAGATGTGATAGAGGCTTCTGTGAGTAATCCTGATTTAACTGATAAATATTTATGTGATGAAATGGGAATGAGTTCCTCTAAACTATATCGCAAAATAAAACAGTTGACCGATCTTACTCCAAAGGAATTTGGCCGAACCTTACGATTAAAGAAATCTGTACAGTTGTTAAAAACAAAAGAATACAACGTCTCTGAAGTAGCGCATATGGTTGGATTTAATGATCCTTTGTATTTTAGTAAATGTTTTAAAACCCAATTTGGAGACTCGCCAAGTAAGTATCTTAAATAGTCACATTGCTTTAAAAAGCATTATATTTTTATAATTAATACTAATATCTTTTAGTATGATTATTCTTATTAGTTATTTGCAAAGGATATAATTTCAAGGCATATCAAGGTCTTAATAATAAATGTTGAGTGTATTGTTGCTTTATTTTGTAAATGCCATATTCTTCTAAGGTTTCTCTATGATATAGTAGGGGTTTCCCATGGTTTTAGTGGATTTTTCCATACCAAGATTAAACTTTTCAAGTAGTTTTGTCGAAAATATATTGATCAATTCTGAATATAAAGGGGATAATCAGTAAATGTTTTAAAATTCAATTTGAAGACTCTTCTAGTAAGTATCTTAAATAGTTGAAATTTCCTTTTCCAGGAAAACTTCCTTCTCCAAACTCTTCTTGTTCTCTACGCCATTTATATAGCAGGCTAACTCTAATTCCTAGTTCTCTAGCCAATTCTGAAATGTTTGACCTTTCCTGACTTAATTCAACAGCTTTTCGTTTAAAAAGGGCATCATAAATTTTTCTTGATTGTTTCATAAATTAAAATTTTACTCTTAACTCTAACTGTAAACTAAATTAGTACATCCACTCACCAAGTAAGTTCATTAAATAGTTCGTGTTTGAGAATCCATAATCTAAATTCTTACTTGTACTAAATAAATACTAAAAAGTTCATTCTTCGGTATTATTTTACATTTCAAATTCTTTCGCCCAAGTATCATACAGAGCTTTGAGTTCATTAAATTTTTCGGGATTAGAAATGGCGAAATCCTGAGTTTCTACCGGGTCAATTTTTAAATTATATAAACTCCACTTGTTTTTATGGGCAACTAATTTCCAGTCACCATCACGTACTGCTTTTCCATGTTGCCATTGCCAAAATAAAGGTTTTGTTCTCTGTACTTCTTCACCCTGTAATATTGGTAAAAAACTAATTCCGTCTAATGGATGAATTATTTCGTTATTATAGGTCGATGGATAGTCAACTTCTGTTACATCTACAAAAGTAGACATCAGATCTATGAGATGTAAGGGAGTATTAGAAATTTTATTTTTTTCTTTAATTACTTTAGGCCAATAAGCGATCATTGGCGTTTTAATACCACCTTCGCTACTGTAATTTTTGAAAAAGCGAAGGGGCGTGTTTGATACATTTGCCCAATGCTTATCTAGAGATGTCCATCTACCCAGTGTTCCTATTTCTCCAGTCGCTATTATATTATTTACAACTTCTCCAGAAGCTCCATTATCCGATAAAAATAAAACCAAGGTATTGTCGGCCACACCCATTTCATCCAATTTTACGAGTAATCTCCCTATGTTTTGATCCAAACGATCTATCATGGCTCCATATACTGCCATCTTTAGGTCTTCTTCTTTCTTTTCATCATCAGATAAACGATCCCAATCCTGGTATGTTGCTTTAGACAAAGGATAATCAGCGGCAATGAGTCCCATTGCTTTTTGCTTTTCGAACCTCGCCTTTCTAGTTGCTTCATAACCGTCCATGTATTTACCTTGATATTTGGCAATATCTTCTGGCCATGCCATTAATGGATCATGGGGTGCGGTATAGGACATATACAAGAAAAAAGGTTTATCGACTTCTTGTTTATCCATCCAAGTTAATGCGTAATCTGTAAAAGTATCGGTGGTGTAAAAATCTTTGGGAGGTGTATAAGGCTGAATTACTTTTCCATCTAGTACCCAAGGTCTGTCCGGTCTTTTTTGTGCAGGTTGCATTTCACCGTCTCTTTGCAACCCTGGATTAAAATGGTTACTTGCACCGTGAAATAAGCCACTATAATGATCAAAACCTCTCTCTGTTGGCATTTCTGTACTATGGTGTTTCCCAGACCACATAGTGGTGTATCCTGCCGTTTTGAATAGCTCTCCCAAAGTAATGGCATTGTTCATAGGTTTTTCAAAACTTTTGTGATAGCCAGTTCTTTGAGAATACAATCCTGTAAGCAAACTAGCCCTTGAAGGAAAGCACTTAGAAGTATTATACATTTGTGTAAATCGAATTCCTTGTGATGCAAGTCGATCTAAATTTGGAGTTTTAACTTCACTACCATAACAACCGATATCAGACCAACCCATATCATCAGCAAAAATGAGGACGACATTTGGTGATTCATTTTCAGGTTTTTGTGCCGCACATGACAGTAGAAAAAATATAGAAATTAGGCTAAATACCTGCGTAATTGATCTTGATTGGTTCATTGATTTATATTTTAAAATTATAAAGATATACTGCATTTAAATATTTTAGTATTACTTCTTACTTAATTTTTACTTGACCTTCTTGTAAAAAGGCAGGGTTATATTCCCCACGTTCATGGAAACCAGAAAAATCACGCATGGATGAAATGCGAGGATAACTATCAAAAACAGCTCCGGAACCCAATACTCTCGGATCTCCTTGAATTTTCAGTTGCTCGGTAAGTTTTGTACTCAATTTATTCTTAATCGATGCGTAGGATACATCGTCTGCAATATTATATATACAGCCTGGATCATTTTTAATATCGTATAGCTGCTCAGCCGGTCTTTTACTATAGGCTAGATTATAGGCTTCGTTATATTTCTTTTGCTCATCGAGCAAAAAGGATTTCGAAGGTGAACCATCAACATCATTGAATCCGGGTGCTATAGCCTTCAATCCCTTAGGGATTACATATCCTTTCGGCCTTTCGGGAGCAGGATCTCCTGCGGGCCATAGTGAAGGCTTAAAATTACGAACATATAAATAATCCTCTGTTCTAATTGCTCGTGCGGGATAGCCAAGATTATCTGGTCGCGCATGGGTATGTCTTTCTCTCCCAGTAAGCACATATTCTCGGTGTTTATAATTTTTATCTTCAGAAAAAAATAATTTGGTAAGGCTTTTACCTGACATTTTAGGTTTGTTTTCAACTGCTGCAATTTCTAAAAATGTTGGAGCCATATCTATTAAAGCAACCAAGTCTTTAACCACTCTATTTCCTTTCATTTTTGCAGGCCAACAGACTGCCAAGGGCACATGCGTTCCGTATTCCTGTAAATTTGCTTTTGCTGATGGAAACGGCATGCCATTATCTGCTGTTACTACTATAATAGTATTTTCTAATTCTCCCTTTTCTTCTAGGAATTGAATCATTTTTCCCAAGTGTTTATCAAACCATTCTATTTCTAAGGTATAATCGGCAATGTCACTTTTAACCAATTCATGGTTTGGAAGAAATGAAGGGACTACAGCATTATCTAATGATTTACCAGAACTTACGCCAGAACCATCTTCATAATTCCGATGTGGTTCGTGACAGCCATACCAGAAAAAGAAAGGTTGCTCCTTTTCTTTTTGCGAATAGAAATCTACAAAGTTTCCAAAGTAATCTGTTAAGTGAATACCATTCGCAGGTACTGTTTTCAAATGTTTGCTATTGTATTCTTTACCCACCGGATTTTGCTTCCAGCCCGCATCTTTCCAATTTCCAGGCCCCCAAGGCTTTCCAGTAAAACCGGTTGTGTAACCAATATCAGCCAACAAGTCTGTGTAAACAGAAAATTTTTTAGGAAAATAGCTTGCGTGTGTACCAGCTTCTTCTATTTCCCAAATATTTTTACCCGTGAGCATAGCGGCTCTTGAAGGACTACATTGTGGCGCTCCTACAAAAGCATTTTCAAACAAAATACCTGCCTTTGCAACTTTGTCAAAGGCTGGTGTATTTAAACCCGTAGTTCCATATCCGGAGGCATAGGGGTAAGATTGATCGTCGGCAATGGCAAAAAGGATGTTAGGTTTACTTTTTTTAGGTGCTGCATTTTTTGTTTTACAACTATTCAGTAAAAATGCTCCAATTGTCAAGAATAAAATTGTGGCTACTATATGTTTATTAAGTTTTTGCATGGGTAAATCATTGGTTTTTTAATTATTAGACTACTGGTATACTATATTTTTTGAATTGAAAATCCTCTCATTATTATTTTACTTGAAATGAATAATTACCTGACCCAACAGTCAGGACAACGTACTCCTTACCATTCATTCCTTCAGTTATGCCTTTATTACCTTTATTAAATTTATTGTTAGACCAAACGGTTTTACCCCCCTCGTATATGGCAATACTTTTCTTTCCTAATTTAGGGATGCTGACTTGGGCTTTTGTATTGACTGGGATTTGAACATCAAGTTTGAAAATGCCTTCAGTCAATTTCCACGAAGAGCTAATCTCTCCTCTTACAGTTTTTACAGATGCTCTAGCAGATGTCAATTCCCCAAGCAGATACGGTTTGATTCTAAATTCCCTGTACCCTGGCTTCATATTTTCGGAGCCATAGAAATTAGGCCCCTGTATTCCGGCAATGTATCGGTAGAAAAACTCGTTTACTCCGGCCAGCATTGTCATATTATCGGACCTCCTCCGTCCACCTTCTTCGGCAAAATCCCGTCCCCAGCATTCCCAAATGGTGGTAGCTCCCTGTTCAACCATATATCCCCAGCCGGGATAATCGGTTGTATTTACGATATTGTACATTTCATTCCCCATGTTGTTAGCCGTTAAACTTTCAACAAGAGCAGTAATACCAGCGTGTCCTACCCGAAGATGCCCGTTGTCATTTTGGGTGATGTTTTGAGCGATGTTGGTGATGAGTTTTTCCTGATATTCTTCCGGCACAAGTCCCAAGGAAAGGGGAAGCATTTCTGCCGTTTGCGATTTGGAGGCATAATGCCCTGTTGTTTTGTCAAGCCACTTTTCGTTGAATGCCTTTTTTACTTCTTGAGCTAATAGTGAGTAGTTATATGCATCTTCTTTTTGTCCAATTATTTTGGCCATTTCTGCGACCAAAAAAATATTTCGATAGTACAAGGCCGTCCATGATAGACTTTGTGGCGTTTCATCTGATCTCCATTTTTCATAACCCGGTGCTTTTCCTGGTACCATGTGATCACCAAGCCATCCTATTGTAACAATAGGTCCTTCAGACATATTATCTTTAATATAGTCAACCCAGTCTTTTATGGTTTCATAATGCTCGTCTAAAAGGGATCTGTCATCATAAGCCTGATAGAGATACCAAATTAACATGGCATATGCAGAACCTTGTGAAACATCTGGAGCGCGTAGTTTTCCTGGAAATGCGGGAACCACATCCCCTACACTGCCATCTTCACGAGCGGCCAACCTTATATCTGTGGCATATTTCCTCCAAAATAAAGGCATATGTTTTCTGGTAAACAGGCTTGCTGCTATACTGGCAGGTTCATTATATCCATATGGTTCACGATGCAAGCAATCCAATAGAAACCCTTTCAAACTATTGCTCAGCGTTCTATTTACATTATCATGAATGGTATTGAACAGTTCATTAGAGCAACTGAAATCACCTTTCAAATTTTCGTCGGTGTGAACGATACGACCTTGAACATCACCCAGAGATGGTTTATTAGAGAACCCTTTTATCTGTAAATATTGTACAGGGTGATACACAAATCGTGGCTCATAGGACTCACCATTGGAATCGCCTTTTAGTATATAATAATCTCGCTCTTGCTCACCTGGCCAAGGCTCTTCATCGATCATTCCATTTTTTAACAAGCGTGTTGAATAATCGATCTCTATTTGATCTCCCCGTTTTCCTTTGATGTTCAATTTGACCCATCCCCCAAACAATTGATCAAAATGATAGATAAATACACCTGGTTTTGGCTCGGTTATTTTAATGGGTTTAATCGTTTCGATAACTTTCATAGCGGGCATTAACTGAGATGAAAGTATTCCCGAGGGTCCTTTGTTTTCTTCAGCCTCAAGCCATGAGCTTTCATCGAACCCTGTCGCGTTCCAGCCATCTTGTTCTTTCCTCGCATCATACTTTTCTCCAAAATCAAGATCATTCTCACCTATAGGAGCATAAGAATATTTCCAAGACTTGTCGCTTGATATCCGTTCTATTGAGCCATCTTCAAATTCTATATTTAGTTGTACCAATAATTGGGGTTTATCACTCCAATTGTTCTGAGAATAGTCAAGGACTTTGGCACTATACCAACCGTTGCCTAGAAAAACTCCAATCGCATTGTTGCCTTGCTTTAATTCTTCCGTAACGTCATAAGTTATGTATTTAATTAATTTGTTATAATCTGTAAATGCTGGAGATAGTACATCGTTTCCAATTTTTTCTCCGTTCATATAAAATTCGCTTAAGCCTAGACCCGAAAAGTAAACACGGGCTCTTTTTATCTTTTTTACAATTTTAAATTCCTTTCGGAGCAATTGGGCATTACCTGATGGATCAGAGCGATGCTTGTAATCATTATCTAAACTGTCGTCAAACCTCCACCAACCAGCAAGGTCTTTCGTTAAAAAAGTGTTGTGCATTACTTCAACAATGGTCTCAATTGGTAGGGCATTTCGGTATATGTTTAGTTCGTCAATGTTGCCCTTGAAAAAGTGTTTTTTATTGGAATGTGACCCTATAAATGCAGTCGCATATCCTCGTGGGTAAATTAAGCCGGGATTGGTAAAAGACTTAAATTCCTTTCCATCAATATAGACCCTTTTAGCGATACCATCGTAGGTAACGGATATATGATGCCATGCCCCATTATCAAAAAAATCATCTCGAAGTACGGCACAATCTTCTTCATATACACCACTTATGCCCAACCCAAACCAGATTCCTTTTTTGCCTAACTTTTCTCCTATTGCCAATACCTGTGAAGCATCACCATCATCTTTTCGATAAATGGTCTGCCATTCGTTCGTAAATTCTTCAGGTTTAACCCACGCATTTATTGTAATACCATCATACAATTTTGCATTTCTATGAAACCTTGCTTTGATGGGCTGATCCGCTCCCTTCAATAAAACCGCTTGACCTACTTTTCCTTCTGCATATGAAAGGTCATTAAATAGTCGAGTACCAATCCACCTTCCTTCCCAGTCATCTTTTTCTAACAACCCCATCTCGAAATTCGCAGGCTCGCTCCAATCTGACACTTTGCCTTTCACATTCCAAACCCGAACCTTCCAAAAACACTTTTCTCCGCTAGTTAATAAATCACCTTGGTACGGAATGTTTACAGAATTGCTCAACTTGACTTTTTTACTATCCCATTTATTACCAATATCATTATTGAGATTGTTGAGGCTTGTTGCAACCAAAACCTGATAGGCGCTTTGTAATTCCCCACGTCCGTCGGTCTCAAGTATCCAACTGAATTTTGGAATTTTGGTATCAATTCCTAATGGGTTAATGGCATATTCACAGCGTAATTTATTCGGATTGATATTTCCCTTTATTGAATTTCCTCCACCAAAAGAACTGAAGGAAAATGCTAAGAGTAAACAAAACCCTAAAAAAATTGATCTAAGAATTTGTGTCATAATTTTCACATTTGTTTTTAATCTTACTATTCCTCATTTAATTCTTTACTCGTTAATAATAGTTTTAAACTTTTATCCTCATTTAGTAACCCGCACAGATCAACAAGGATTTGGTAAATATCTAGTATTTCAACTGCTTCATTGCGTTTTATTAGGTTGTTTTGTATATTTTTTTATAAAATAAGGGTTTACACCTTTATTTTTAGTGTTTTTTGACCGAATGGTGTTGATGTCTGGGAGCGCCAATTTAAGTTTATTTATTTTTTTTAAATAAAAAGGATCATCAACTTTATTGATCCATTCATTTTTATCTATTTCATGATCGTAAAACTCCTCGGTTTTATCTTCGTATTGAATATACCTGAATTGATCGGAAACGACAGCATGGTTATTTCTTCCGTACGAGGTAATTGCAAAATAGTCTTTTTTCTTTTGTTTGTTTTCTATCAAGGGTCTTAAACTTTTCCCTTCATTAAAATCATTCGCAGGTAATCCACATAAATCGAGTAGGGTAGGGTATATATCTAGCATTTCAACGGCTTCCATCCGTTTCATAGGTTTTCCTCCATTTGGAACCGAAATAATAAGCGGCGCATTTGTGGCTTCTTGCCATAAACCATGTTTTGCAAATCTTCCTTTTTCTCCAAGATGATATCCATGGTCAGACCACAAAATCACGATAGTATTATTTTTATATTTACTGTTTTCTAGTGCAGTGAGCACTTCACCAATATAATGATCTACAAAAGTGACAGATGCTAGATAACTCTGAACGATACTTTTCCATTCCCCAGATTCTATCGCCCAATCAGTTGATGGCATCATTGGCATTTCATGCACAGCAGAAGCGATGGCGGGTACATCATCAAGGTCATCTTTTTTATATGGAGGCGTCTTTATCTCTGAAATTGGGTGCATGTCGAACCATTTTTGAGGCACGTGCCATGGCACATGTGGACGTAAAAAACCGGCTGTTAGAAAGAATGGTTTGTCATAGTCATCTTGTAATTTTTCAACGGCCCAATTCGCTGTTCTGTAATCGGGCATTTCAGCATCTGTTTCTGGAAATGCCCCCCAATCAGTACTTGTTCCTTTTCTATCCCACTTCATTCTTTTAGTAGGTTTTGGACCAAATCCTTTTTCTCGCCCTGCGGCCTCATCAAATACGCCTTCTGGAGCAAATTCATGAAATATTTTCCCTTTACCCATGGTGTGATAACCATTATTCTTAAAATACTCAGGTAGAAAAACAATATCATTTGTGATCTCAGAAGCCCCTCTTATGTTAGCATCAGCAATTTGTCCGTAAATACCAGTAGTTGATGGCCGAAGGCCAGTCATAATAGATGCGCGTGAAGGACCACAAATTGGAGCCTGACAATGAGCATTTGTGAACAAGACACCCCTTGATGCGAGTTTATCCATATTGGGAGTGATTGCATTTGGATGTCCACCCATAACCCCAATCCAGTCATTTAAATCATCTACACAAATCATTAATACGTTCGGTGGTTGGGCTACTTTTTCTTCATTTTTACAAGAGAATAAAAGGGCAAAAAGCAAAACTAGGTGTAGGTTTTTTATGATATTCATATGTCTTATTTCTTTTTAAATTTAATTTTCCATTAGGAATTTAATTGCTTCTGGAATCCATCCACTGTCCCAACGATGTTTTCTTTTGGGTTCATAAAGATAACGGTGAGGAATTTCCAATTCAACCATCAACTGATGTATTTTGGCACCACCTGGCCCCCGTTTTCCTTCAGTATTGTAATAGAACAGTCTTTCTTTGGCTCCTAAATCACTAAAGTTTTCTCTAAGTAAATTAGAAATTCTATAGTTTTCGAAATTCTCCTTAGTTCCAAAATTACGTCTTATTTTTTCTTCTAATTTAGCAGCCTCCAGATCTCCAGTGTCTACCCGTATGCCAATGTCCCAACCAACAGCTTTTTCAAAAATTTCAGGATTTCTTAGCAGCAAAGTAAAAGCACCCCAACCCGATTTGCTAAACCCAATCAATAATCTTCCATCTTTTGATTTTAAAGTAGGCAATATCCCATCAATATATGGAATTACCGTTTTCAACAAATGACTTTCATCTTGCTTTTCATGATTGGTCGCATGATCTGCATACCAGGGCATAGATGTAAATTCTGGAGCAACACAAATCAGTTGATACTTATTATGATAATTGTATTTCAAGATTTCTAAAAGACCATCTCCAAATCTTCGGTTGTCATTTTCTATTACAGGAAGAATATATAAGACTTTGTATTCCTTGTTTGAGTCGAAATTATCTGGAGTTAGAACACGTACTTTAGTATAATCAGCTTGAAATCTATTGTTAACGCGATAACGCACAATTTTATTACTGTTCTCTTGAGACAACAAGATGGGAGTAGTCAAAATGATTACTAAAAATAATACGATGTAAACCTTAATTTTTTTCATCTTAAAATCGTTTAGAAACTTTTTTAATCGCATCTGGGACTTCGTCTACGACTTCTTTAAATATTAATTTGCTATCAATGATTTCAATCAATTTTGAACTTCCTGAAACCTTGCCGTTATAACTATTATTTTTAAAAAGTAAATTTCCACTTGACGTAAATGCTGCCGTTTTAGTATTATTAAAAATTTCTAGTTTTGCTGATTTTGACACATCCATTTCAGCCTTAATATTCCAATCACCAACGGAATAGGTCTTCGTTTTTTCATCAAAGACCACTTCTTCGCAAACTGATTCTCCAGATTTTGGTTTTACCTGAATAATTGCCAGATATCGTATTTGGGGTGTTTTTATTTTTGAAATTCCTTTGAAGTGCCATTGATCTACAAAATCAATCAATTCACCTTCTTGATTTGTTTTTCCGCTCCAATTTCTAGCAGGAATAGGAAATTTATCGGTAACATTAAAATGAAGATCTGAAGAAGAATAGAGTGAAACTGTGGCATTCGCAAATTCGTTTCCTGCTTCGATTGTTTTTTTAGCCGAATCAACTTTTAAACCTCGATCATTATGTAATAACCAAGTCCATTCTGCAGGATGATCTGCTTCCAATTCATCATAAATAACAATAATGGAAGGTCTAAGCATGATATAATGTCTTCGGAATCGTTCCATACCATGATCAATTGATTTCAAATCTGACGAAGAATATGCATTTGAAGCATCTCCAACAGTATATGAAATTTGATTTCCGTGCAAAAAGCGTGGCATCCAACCATAGGATCCACCATCATAGGGTTGGCCTTCACCATCTATTAAAATTCCATTATGTCCACCTGTGTGCTTATGGAAACCTTGTTGGTGTGGATCACTCATTTTTGGTCGATATCCAGCATTATAAAAAAGACGTTTCCCACCAAAAGCGATGTTGAAATTATTCTGTTCGGCATGGGCGTGTCCGTTTGAGCCGAACGGGCTACTGGTTGCAGAAAGCATCAAGTTATTTCTAACATCTTGTAGAGAGGTGTGCATATACGCAACACCAACATCAGGAAAATGTTCAGCCTGTGGGAAATCAAATTCATTTGATATTTCGGGAAGTAGATTTTTATTTGCTCTTTGAATTCTAAACCAGCGAAATTCAGCTTCTGCAGCAATATCCTGATTTAAACCTTTGGCTACTTGTTTAGAATACCATGCTGCATAAGGATCTTGAAAAACCCTTGCAGCGGCATCTGCATATCCAGCATATTTCATTATAGGATACCAATACTTATCTCCATCATTGCCAAAGCCATCACCTACACTGTTGGGAGGAAAGGCATACATCAACCACTTTGGATTGTTGCGAAACCAATCTGACCATTGAAAATCTACCCCAGTAAGTTCACTAAAACCAGTGGACATATCATAAATCGTTAAGGTATTCATGATAAAATAACCGATCCCGTTAGACCATGCTCCATCCGTTTCAGCCATTTTTGGAAACTGGGCTATCCATATTTCATAGATGTATGCCATCCATTTATCTGCTTCTGGAGTTTCGCCCGCCAATGCCAAAGAGGTTTGATACATTTGATGTAAAATATGTTGCCAAACGTGCATAGAAGATGATCTACTTTCAACTTTTCCAATCCACAATTTGTAGAAATTATTTGCTCTAGTAGCAGCTTGTTGCATCATTTTTTCTCTTTCTGGGGCACTCAATAAATCCCAAAAAGTATCTACAGCCAAAGCCAAACCTGTCATTATACCGGAGTCGCCAAAATTTGAAAGATGCGTAATACCTTTAGGATCCCAATCCGAGACTTCTACCATCCATTTTTTAGCGGCATCAAAGTATTTTATATCACCTGTTAAAATATATGCTTGTGATAAAGAGTTCAACGTTGATAATACAGTCCAGCCAATAACTCTACTAGCGGATTGAGCAATCATAGAATTTTCGTACTCATTTTTTCCTTTACGTGTAGGAAGCGCAGATTTTTCTGTTGGAGGAATTTCGTTTAAAATATTATTTGCTTCAAGTAAAACGGCTGTAGTTTCCTTGTAGTTTTTTGCCCGTTTACGAAGATCTGTCAAGTCGCTTTTTTCAGCAAAAACTCGAGGATGTTCTCCAGATAAATTACGAAGGATTTTATCCAGCTTAGGAGTAACAAACTCTTTTGTTGTTGAAGTGATTTTGAGGGAATCTATAGGATTCCATTTTTTACCACTCTCTCGGTATTGCCAATACCAAATTCCCTGTTCCAATTTTTGATGCGGATTAAAAATAGCAAAAGGAATATTGTTTTTCTCAATCAAATTGGCTGTGAAATCCTTCTTAGAAGAAAGTCGGACATCGAATTTTGATTTCTTATTTGCTGGCCACTCAAAACTCGGGGAGTTAAATGCAGGTTCTTCTCCCAAAGAAGGGGTTGTCCATACTCGGTATTTTGGATAAATAGCTTTATTTGTGACTGCTATTTCACCGTTTGTGTTAATTGGCTCACTAGGTGTTTGACAAGCCGTTAACGACAGTACAATAAACCCAAGTATTAGTTTTATAGATGATTTTGAATGATTCATTATTTCGCTTTTTTAACAGGATATTCATCACTTTGTTTAAAATGATGAGGTGGTGCCGCATTTAATTCGGCCAGAAATTTTTCTTTTAACACTAGTTCATTTTGGGTTAACTTAGCATCCGGAATTGGATGCTTTTCTTCTGAATCCTTTCTTACGTTATAAAAGCGATTATCATTATAAAGTTTATATGTTTTATTGCGTACAAAGCGTCCGTACCATGCATTATCTTTTCCTC
>TARA_B110000037_G_scaffold27781_1_pt1 | contig 18723 bp, 15 predicted proteins | sample TARA_B110000037 | Tara Oceans TARA_B110000037 (sample SAMEA4397196) | marine metagenome | biome: Polar Biome; feature: [MIX] marine epipelagic wind mixed layer (ENVO:01000061); material: water (ENVO:00002006), including particulate matter (ENVO:01000060) such as... | depth 10-100 m
TCCAGAAGAATACTTCAAGCCAAATTTTAATGCCTTTTTTATGTTTCTTTGGGTATTGGAGTTAAATGTAAATGAATTTTTACTGAAGGATATAATTGAATTCTCGAGTTCTTTATAAGGTTTGAACACTGGAGAAGTACTCGTTAAATCAATTTTAATAAAATGCCTTTTTATAAGCTCTACTAATTCTATTTCTGATTCTATTTTATTGGAAGAAAATAGTGAAGACCGTTGGTGAAATTCAGGTTGAAACACATAATTCATCCCTAATTTTTGTTTTACAGGCAAAGGGAAAACCTGCTCGTATTTTCCAAAAACAAAAGCAATCCAATCTGGAGCAACAGCGTCTAGATACCAACTGTATCCATAAATGATTTCATTATTTGAGTTGGCTACACATTTGTTCCATTTTTCAATGTTCAAATTCTTTTTAGAAATGATATTCCAATTGCTCATTCTTTGGCTATTTCAATCATTTCTTCAAAAAGAGGACTCCAGTTTTCCCAGCCATGTGTCTCGCTGAGGGAATCGTTATGCCATAAAATACAGAATTCACCTTTTACTTTTTTTACCGTATCGGAGAGTGTTTTTATTTGTGATTTAATTTCCTCAAAATTTTCCTTTTTATAATATTTGTAGGTAGCCTCCATAAAACAGAAAGGGTGGATCATAAGGTTGGTTTCTTGTTCTAAATCTAAGTCATAAAAAGGGTAGGGGCTGCATATTGAAGCTCTAAAGCCTGGTTCTTCGGGATAACCCATGCTGTAATCGTGTTCAATTTCGGCATTTATTAAATTACGATAAGTAGTTGGTAAGTGAATGATTAAAAAATGTTGCCTACTTTGATTAATGGAATTATGCACGATTTGCGAAAGTCTTTCTTTTTCCATTTTCACCTTTTCAGGTTCTGTATTTGATGCAAAGCTTGGATGTAATGCTACTGTCGAGTAATCATTTACGTGTTTTATTAGAGCTTGAAATTTTTGAGAATAATGAGCTACATTTTTATCATTTAGTCCGTAGTTACCAACTAGGAAAAAATAGATCACATTTAAGTCATTCTTTTTTTGTATTTTAATTAGCCGATCGAATACATCATACGGGTCTTTACTAGTGCCAATAATTGATTGTGTTCTTTTATTTATCTCATTCAATTTTCCTTGAAATATAGACCTGGCATAGGCTCCTGCAGTTCGTACTAGTCCTTTTTCTCGATACGCGAAAGCGCTATCTACATCTATAGTTGGAAGTAATGCGTAACTTCTATTGTCTTCGATTTTAGTTCCGAAATGTGTCTTTAACAGGTTTAACAATTCGTTTGCCCATAAGTTTATTACCGGTAAATGAAGAAACTGATTTTTAAAGGCTGTTGATTGATTTGCTGAAAATCGATTATGTTGATCTCTTTTGTGTGGCCAATACTCTTCATAACGGGTCGCTAGGAAAAATGAAGCAGAAAATAAATCGAATCCAAAATTGCTATTATTAGTCTTAAAAAAGTAAGGGTAATCTGAAGTATGGCTTAATGTAATGTCAAATTCTTCAATTCCATTTTGGTGAAGCAAACCAAATGGCACTATGCGTAATTCGTTGCCTAAGGCCTTGTAAGCATAGCTAAGTTTGATTCCTTCCCATTCCAAAAAAGTTTTTTCTTCGGAAGTGATTGCTACTTCCATTTTCAAAACATAACTAAAAATTAGTTGAATCGAAAATCGCACTCTTGAAGTTATTTCCGGGGAATAGACTAAAATTTTCAAAATAATTTAAATTTTTCCTTCGTCAGCAAAACTGTAATAGCTGTTTTCAGCAATAATAAGATGATCTAGAACAGAAATTTCTAGAATTTGACCAGCTTCTTTTATTTTTTTCGTAAGATTAATATCTGGGCCACTTGGTTTTAAATTTCCTGATGGGTGATTATGAACTAGTATAACGGATGAAGCCATCTTATCTAGTGCAACTTTAAATATTATTTTGGTGTCGGCTACAGTACCACTAATTCCACCATGACTAATTCTTTCTTTGCCAAGTACTTTATTTGCTCTATTCAAAAGAAGTATCCAAAATTCTTCATGATTAATATCTCCAATCAATCCTTGAAATATTTCGAAAACATGTTGACTTGAACCTATTTTAATTCGTTTTATTGCGCCATTTTCTTTTCTTCTTCTTCCTAATTCTAAAGCTGCTATAATGGTAATGGCCTTTGCTTCACCGATACCTTTATATTTAATTAGCTCCGAAACGTTTCTCTTTCCAAGTTGAAATAAGTTATTGTCACACTCTCCAAGTATTCTTTTACACAAATCAATTGCGCTTTCGCCTTTTGAACCCGAACCAATTAATATTGCTAATAATTCTGCGTCACTCAAGGTTTTTCGCCCTTTGAGTAACAATTTTTCACGCGGCTTATCATCATCAGCCCACATTTTTATTGGTTTTCTGTCTATTGATTCTTCCATGAAACTAAAATAGGAAAGTATAAGAACAAAAAAAAGCCCACAATAAAATTGTGAGCTTTCATTTAAGTATTTAGAAATACTATATACCTTCTTCAGCTTCAACCTCTTCTACCTCAGTAGATTCAGTCTCCATCGTTGTGTCGTTAATAGCAGCTTCTTCACCTTCTACAGGGGCAGCTTCCACTTCTTGGGCCGCTGGAGCCACTTCTTCTTGAACCTCTACTTGAGCTTCTTCTTTTACTTCATCCTTAACAGTTTCGCCGCCTGAAGAACATGCGAACATAAAACCAGTTACTAACACAAATAGAAATACCTTTTTCATCTTTTTATAATTTTAAGTTCATCAAATATAGTTTTTTTTGTGAGAATGGTGCTATTTGGACAAAAAAAAAGCTCTATCCTTAAAAAGGATAGAGCTTTTTTTTAATGTAAATTCTTTTACAAAGCCGAAACCATACGAGTAAGTTTCGATTTTAAATTCGAAGCGTTGTTCTTATGAATCAAATTGTTTTTCGCTAATTTGTCTACCATAGAGATTACTTTCGGTAAACTTTCTTCAGCTACTTTTTTAACAGATTCTGAACGTAATATACGAATTGCATTCCGCGCTGTCTTTTGAACGTAGCGATTACGAATTCTTCTTACTTTAATTTGTCTTATTCTTTTCTGAGCAGACTTGTGAGTTGCCATAATATTACTTTATAAAAAATTGTAGCCCATAGGAGAATCGAACTCCTGTTACCAGGATGAAAACCTGAGGTCCTAACCACTAGACGAATGGGCCAAAAAATGAATCCGTCTATTTCTAAACTTCCTCTTATTTCAATGAATTAATCGCTCTTTCAAAAGCGGGTGCAAAAGTAATAAGGTTTTTAAGATTTGCAACTTTTTTTGTGAAATTTATTTTAAGGTTATTCACTTTTTTTTGGGAAGAAGTTTATAGATAATATTTATACCGTATAAATACAGGTTTTTGAACTTATGTTACACTATTTCCTCAAACAAGTTTTACCTTTGTTGCATGAAAATAATACTACTTTCTATATTACTCATGGGACTTGCCTTTGCTGGCATAGCTATTAAAATTCTCCTGAAAAAAGATGGCGAATTTGCTGGAACCTGTGCCTCTAATAGCCCATTTTTAAACGAAGAAGGAAAGCCATGTGGTTTTTGTGGGGCTTTACCGGAAGATAAATGCCAGAAAGAAGAGTAGATTAAAAGCTCAGTTTTCACTCAACTTCTTCATTATCAAAAAACCACGCAAGCATAACCATAAGGTTAGGAAAAGACCATAGACCCCAACCAAATCACGAGTTTACTTGTTTTGTTTTTATAATGTAAGTTTATACTAATGAGTTGCTTAAGGATAGTATGTGAAATATTAGACAATGGAATATTTTAAACTAATATTTAAAAAAATAGATTTTTAGTTTGAAAATATTTACCTTATTCAACTAATTCAATTTGACTTTTCAGTTTTTCCGAAATATAATATTCATAATTTCCTTTTTCGTTAGCATAAATCATAAAGGCATCTAAACTGTATTTGTTTGCTTCAATGTATTTAATGCTTTTTTCTAATCCCATTACCATAAAACTAGTCGCCAAAGCATCGGCACTGGCACATTTACTTGAGATAACGGTTGCACTTAAAATTTCTTTTTTTGCTGGGTAACCAGAAACTGGATCAATGGTATGGTGGTATTTTTTTCCGTCTATTTCGTAAAATTTCCTGTAATTCCCTGAAGTTGCTATGGCTTTGTAATCTAATTCTAAGGTTGCTTCCAATTTTCTCTGGGATGCATTTTCTTCTGGCTTATCAATTCCTACTTTCCATTTACTTCCGTCTTTTTTCTCACCTCTGGCGATCAATTCACCGCCAATTTCTATCAGGTAGTTTTCAATTTGAAATTCCAACATTAGCCTTGACATCATATCTGCGCTATAACCCTGAGCGATGGCATTAAAATCAAGCTGCATACCTTCCATTGTCTTTTTTATTAGAAGAGTATCCGGAACTCTAGATTGAAGCATAAGGTCGGAAAGGGCTAATTCTTCCTCACCAAAAATCACTCTTAAATTTTCCATTTTAGTAAGTTCAAGCAAACTACTAACTTCAGAGCTGTCAATTTCTGTTCTTTGTTTTGCATTTTTGCCAAAACCCCAATAAGTAACCAATGGTTTTACCAAAGGATTAAAAGCATGATGTGTATTCTCATAAAAAATGTAAGACGTCATTAGATTTCGTAAAAAATGGTTGTCAATTTCTACTGCTTCATTGGTATTATTAAAACGGCTTATCATACTTGACTCCAACCACAAGGACATAGATTGGTCCAATACATTCAATAATGAATCAACTGATTTTTTAGGTACATCAGCTTTACCAAAGTATAGTATTTTGTATGTCGTGCCTTGTGCTTCTCCGTTGAGTTCCTTGAGCGAATTTAGGTCAATTTTAACTTCAGAGGATTCATTGGAACAACTCAGGATAAGTATCGCTATTAACAAAACCAGAATAGAGGTTGTAATTATATTTTTCATAGTATTATATCTACAAGATAATTTAGAAGTTACTTATTCTTTACTAATTTAAAGTAATCGAGTAACTTATTTAAACGAAAAATCCTGCCGAAGCAGGATTTTTCAAAATTTTATCCTCCGAAATCATCGAAGGCAACGTTTTCTGGAGGAACCCCCCATTCGTCGCACATTTTTAAAACTGCTTGATTCATCATAGGAGGTCCACAGAAATAATATTCTATATCTTCAGGAGCGTCATGTGTGCTCAAATAATTATCAATTAAAGATTGATGAACAAAACCAACGAAACCGTCTCCTTCGCCATTCATTGTTTCTTTGACTTTCCAATTATCTTCTTCCATAGGTTCAGAAAGGACTAAATAGAATTTAAAATTCGGGAAATCTTTTTCCAAAGCATAAAAATGATCTAAATAGAATAATTCTCTTTTTGAACGTCCACCATACCAATAAGAAACTTTTCTTCCAGTTTTAATAGTACGGAATAATTCATACAAATGAGAACGCATAGGGGCCATTCCAGCTCCACCACCGACGTATAACATTTCAGAATCATTGTGCTTGATAAAGAAATCTCCATAAGGTCCAGAAACAGTTACTTTATCTCCAACTTTTCTTGAGAAAATATAAGAAGAGGCAACTCCAGGGTTTACATCCATCCAGCCATTTTTAGCTCTGTCCCAAGGTGGAGTAGCAATACGGACATTCAACATTATTTTCCGTCCTTCGGCAGGGTATGAAGCCATTGAGTAAGCACGTTCAACCAGCTCATTATTTTTCATGGATAGTGGCCAAAGATTAAACTTATCCCATTCTGCTTTGAATTTTTGTGGGTCACCAGGATGTTCTTCTGGATGAGCTTCAATGCCAATATCTTTAAAATCAATAGTACATTTTGGAATTTCAATTTGAATATATCCACCGGCTTGGTAGTCCATATCCTCAGGCAATTCAACTATAAATTCTTTAATGAAAGAAGCAACACTATAGTTAGAAACCACTGTAGCTTCCCATTTTTTAATTCCAAATATTTCTTCTGGAATAGAAATAACCATGTCTTCTTTTACTTTTACTTGACACCCCAAACGCATATCGTCTGCGATTTCTTTTCTAGAGAAGTTAGGAACTTCTGTAGGTAAAATGGATCCTCCACCGGAATGAACTTGACAAGTACATTGAATACATGTTCCACCACCACCACAAGCGGACGGTAAAAAGATACCTGCATTTCCGAGAGTTGTCAATAAGGAGCTTCCAGCTTCTACTTCAAGTTCCTTTTCTCCATTAATTTTAATAATAACAGGTCCAGAAGAAGATAATTTTGCTTTCGCAAAAAGTAAAAGAGCTACTAATAATAGAGTTACGATTAAGAAAACTACTGTAGCGGTAATAATTGTTGTTATTAACATTGTAATTTGTTTATCGTTTTTAAAATTATAATTTTATCCCCATAAAACTCATGAAAGCAATACCCATAAGTCCAGTTATAATGAAAGTAATTCCTAATCCTCTCAAGGGAGCAGGTACATGAGAATATCTTATTTTTTCTCTTATTGCAGCAATAGCAACAATGGCTAAAAACCAACCTACACCAGAACCAAGTCCAAAAGAAGTAGCTTCTAAGATAGTAGCATATTGCCGCTCTTGCATAAACAATGCACCTCCCAAAATAGAACAGTTTACAGCTATAAGTGGAAGAAATATACCCAACGCACCATAAAGAGCAGGAGCAAATTTCTCAACAATCATTTCTACTAACTGCACCATAGATGCAATTACAGCGATAAAAAGAATAAAGCTTAAGAAACTAAGATCAACTGTGGCAAACTCATCACCTAACCAAGACAAAGCGCCTTCTTTAAGCACATAGTTTTCTAACAAATAGTTAATTGGAACTGTTATTCCTAATACGAATATTACGGCCGCACCAAGTCCTACACCTGTTGTAACAGTTTTAGAAACAGCTAAATAGGAACACATCCCTAGAAAATAGGCGAAAATCATATTTTCTATAAAAATGCCTTTTACAAATATATTTACTAATTCTTCCATAATTTTTTTCTTTTATGAATTAGTGAGATTCAATTAATTGTGTGTTTTTAGATCGTTGAATCCAAATAATTACCCCAACTAGAATTAAAGCCATAGGGGGAAGGATAATCATATTGTTATTCATATATCCCATTGCATATAATCCCGTTTTAGCAGTAGCATCACCAAGGAGTGAAATTCCAAAAAGTTTACCTGATCCCAAAATCTCTCGAACCACAGCAACAACAACTAAAACCCAACCATAACCAATTGCATTACCAAATCCATCCAACAAAGAAGGCCAAGGTTTGTTAGCTAAAGCAAAAGCTTCTAACCTACCCATGATAATACAGTTCGTAATAATAAGTCCAACAAATACGGATAGTTGTTTACTTACATCATATACAAATGCCTTTAATACTTGATCTACCAAAATAACCAAGGCAGCTACAATGACTAATTGAACAATTATTCGAATACGATCTGGGATTTTGTTTCTTAAAACAGAAACAATAACATTACCTGCGATCATTACGAACATTACTGACAAGGTCATTACAACAGCATTTTTCACTTGAGTTGTAATTGCCAATGCCGAACAAATACCTAATACCTGCACGGTAATCGGATTTTGATCATCTAATGGATCTTTTAAGAGCTGACGATTCTTCTTTGAGAATAGAGGCTCTGTTTCTATTGTAGCAACTTCAGCCATAATATTATTTTATTGTTTCGAAATAAGGTTTGTAAACTTGAAATGATCGAATAACCATTTCCTCAACACCAACTGAAGTAATTGTTCCTCCAGTAATTCCATCAATACCAGAAGGGTCTTCAAGACCTCCGCCACCTTTTAGAATTTTCATACTAACTTCTCCATCGGTGTAAATAACGTCATTTTTAAATTGATCGCCAAAGGAGTCTTCACTAATTTCAGCACCCAATCCTGGAGTTTCTGTTTTGTGATCGAAAGTTGCACCAAATACAGTATTCAAATCACTTTTAAGAGAAACAAATCCCCAAACCGGTCCCCAAAGCCCAGTTCCAACCATTGGTACAACGTATATTTTGTCTCCATCTTTTTCACAAATAAAAAGTGGATACTCAACTGCTTCTTCAGTTCTCGCTTTCGCTCTTACTTCCTTATATTGTTTCTGTATGTCAATATCAAAAGCTTTAACACCTTCTAATACTTCACCTTTATTATTCAATACAACTTGCTCGATAACATATTTATCAAACAAGTCAGAAGCTTCTTCTCTGGTACTTAAGACGCTAATCGAGTACAGAATATTCTGCATTTTTTCCATCTTCACATTTTCGGTCTGAAAAGGTTTGAGCTGGATAGCTGCAATGGAAAGAACGGCTCCTACAATAACCACCATAGCTATTGAAAAACCGAATGTGTAATCGTTACTATTTTTATTTAATGTCATAAGTCTAATATTTTAAGCAGATGCTTTAATTCGTTTTAGACGTTTCTTAATATTTCCTTCTACTACATAGTGATCAATTAACGGAGCCATTACATTCATAAATAAAATGGCCATCATAATTCCTTCAGGATAAGCCGGGTTTACAACCCGAATGAGAATCCCCAACACTCCGCAGAAAAAACCATAAATCCATTTTCCAGTTGCCGTTTGGGAGGCGCTTACTGGGTCAGTAGCCATAAAGACCATCCCGAAAAAGAAGCCACCCAACATTAATTGGTGAACTGCAGGAATTTGCATATAAGCATTGTTTACTCCAAGTAAATTGAAAATCATTCCCATTACATATCCTCCAATGAGCATAGACAACATAATTCTCCAACTTCCAATTCCTGAATAAATAAGTATGCCTGCACCAATTACAATAGCAATAACTGAAGTTTCCCCAACAGAGCCAGGGATCCAGCCTATCATAGAATCCATTAAACTTGGAATTCCTTTAACTCCCTGCGCTACAGCATTTCCTAATGCCGTAGCACCAGAATATCCGTCAACGGTTTTCATTCCATCTAGAGCAACCCATACTTTATCGCCACTCATTTTTGTAGGATAAGCAAAAAACAAAAATGCTCTTGCCGTAAGTGCAGGGTTTAAGATATTCATTCCTGTACCACCAAAAACTTCTTTACCAAATACTACGGCAAAAGCGGTAGCAACTGCAACCATCCAAAGTGGAACTTCAACTGGCATAATTAAAGGAATCAGTATTCCAGAAACTAAAAAGCCTTCTTGAATAGCATGTCCGTTTTTAATACAGAAAACGAATTCTATACCTAAGCCAACTCCATAAGACACAATAATCAAAGGAAGAACTTTCAATGCTCCGTAAAGAAACATATCCAAAAACTGTGCGTCTTCGCCTACGGCAGAATAATGCTGAAAACCGACATTCCACATTCCAAATAATAGGCAAGGAACTAGTGCAAGCACCACTGTAATCATTGTTCTTTTTAAATCAATACCATCTCTAATATGCGCTCCTTTTTTAGTAGAATGACCGGGAACAAATAGAAAGGTTTCAAAGCCATCAAAAAGTGGCCATAGTTTTTCAAACTTTCCGCCTTTTTCGAAGGGAGGTTTTAAACTTTCGAGTATATTCTTAAACAATTTCATATTTCTAGCACTCTTTTTGAATAAGATTTAATCCTTGTCTTACAATTTCTTGAACTTCAATTTTTGAAGTACAACCAAACTCACACAATGCAAAATCTTCTGGGGCAACTTCATACACACCTAAATTTTCCATTGCATCAATATCTTGAATCAACATTGCTTTTAAAAGTTGAACTGGGTAAATATCAAAAGGGAAAACTTTTTCATATTCACCAGTCATTACAAATGCTCTTTCTTCGCCATGCAGTCCCGTTTTCAGACTATATTTTTTATTTGGCATTAACCAAGAGAAAAATGTTTTGGAAAGTGAGAAGTTATTTAACCCAGGCATTAACCATCCCAAGAAAGCAGCCTCATGATCTTCAGAAATAACTGAAACTTGGTGGTGATAAAAGCCTAAGTAACCAGCTCCACCAACATTATCTCCAGTTAATACATTCCCTGAGATAACTCTAAGGTCTCCGTTGTTTAAATTTCCTTTAGTAATAGCTTCAATAGAAGAACCTAAAACCACATTAAAATACTGCGGTGCTTTTACTTCACTTCCAGTTAAGGCAATACTTCTAGAACCGTCAAATTTTCCAGTTCTTAAAAATGAACCCATAGCGGCTAAATCTTGTGGATTTATCACCCATATCTGTTCACCTTTATTAATTGGTTCAATGTTATGAATTTGAACTCCAACATTCCCAGCAGGATGTGGTCCTGAGACGGTATGTTTTTCGCAATTCTTTAAACTTCCAAAAATACCAGCATCGGTAGAAGTTACAACTTGAACTTTTCCAGCAGTAAGTTTTGCAACGGCATCAATACCACTTTGCAAATCTTGCGCTCTATCTTTTAGTATAAAATTGTAATCTGGAGCTAAAGGAGCCGTATCAAAAGCAGAAACAAAAATTGTTCTTGGAGATTTACTTGGATCGGCAATTACGTCGAAAGGACGCTGTTTAATCAATGGCCAATGTCCACTCTTTAACAATAATTCTTTGATTCCCGCTCCATCCATATTAACAACACCGCTAACATCGTAATTTTCATATACGGATTCTTGATCAGCCAATACACGAACTTCCAATATCTTCCTTTTCTCACCACGCACTATTTCAGCAATTTCGCCAGAAACTGGAGAAGCAAATTTTAGTTCAGGGTGCAGCTTGTCGTGAAATAGTGCCGAACCAGCTTTGACGGTTTGCCCTTGTTTCACTTCTAACTTAGGATTAAGATTATGAAAATCGGTAGGCTTAATGGCAATAGTAGAAGACTGAGTAGGGTTGCTTTTCTGATTAGCGGCTCCCTTCAGTTTTATGTCAACTCCTTTGCGTATCTTGACGTTTTGTTTCATTTAAGATATTTTATAACCTCCTAAAAATTTTGTCAAAATTAATATTTCTTTTCGATGTTAAAATCTTTAAAATTGGAAGTTTAACGTCTTTTAAACATTGATTTCTGTTGTGGTTTTATTTGAATTTCATTTTATTGATTATCAGTTGTATAAACTTGGTTTTCCCATTGTAGAATAAAAGCTTATTACACAATTTATAATGAATCTAAATAATGCTTTTAGTGATAGGCTGTTAAAATAAACTTTTGATAAATTTAGATGTATAGATAATAACAATTACGAACCAAACCAGTCGTTATATTCATTCACTTATTAATTTTACATCAACTTAAATTATTATTATAACTATGGTAATAATTTAAGTTCATAAAAGGAAATTTTATTTAGAAAATACATAGTTTGTTTTGATTCTATATTGGTATAAATGAATTTTTAGTTGTTTAGTTAACCCTTTTTATTTTAGTGAAACATAAACGTACGATCCTTACAGCGTTTACAATATGGTGTTTTACAGAAAATTTGAACTGTTTATTAAGAACTCCTTTTTCCGAAAACATATAAGCTCTTCCTCCCTTTGTCTTACTTCTATAGACTTCGATAATATCTTCGTTTTCAAGAACTACTTGAATCTCTGATTTGTTAGTGGTTTCAAGGTGACGGTCTTTTCTGTACCATTTTTTGAAGGTCTTTTTGTCTACATCTTTATTCAGTGCTCCTGTTGATCTGTGGTAAATTTTTACTTGTGTAGGACAATCTTCATATTTGATAAAAAGTAAATAATAGAAAAACAAAAAGGAAAGCCAAAACAATGCTGGTACTTAGTTTAAAGATTATAATTAGTTTGTGTTTAGGAGTGCGGCTATATGATAATTTAAAAATAAGATACCAGTTTTATAGAAGAACTCGAATTTTATTGAGGAGGCAATTATAAAATAAGTTGGATGTTTATTCCTGTTTTGCCCACTTTTTTTGTCAGAAAAACACCCTTTTGTATTTTGAAATAATGCTGTTTATAGAAAGTTTAAAACCTTGTTGAAAACCAAGTTACCGAACCTTAGTAAAGAATTACCTATGCTATAAATTAGCGGCATAGTACTTTTTTTTACAAAACATAAATTATTCGGACCATAAATGGCAGAAGAAGTGGATTATGATGAGTCGAATATTCGTTCGCTCGATTGGAAGGAACACATACGAATGCGTCCTGGAATGTACATTGGTAAAACAGGTGATGGATCATCTGCAGACGATGGCATTTACATTTTGGTGAAAGAAGTCATCGATAATTGTATCGATGAATTTGTTATGGGTAATGGAAAAAACATTGACATTTCCATAAAAGATGGTAAAGTAAAGGTCAGAGATTATGGACGAGGTATTCCATTAGGAAAAGTAATTGATTGTGTTTCGAAAATAAATACGGGAGGAAAATACGATTCAAAGGCTTTTAAAAAGTCAGTTGGACTAAACGGTGTTGGTACAAAAGCCGTTAATGCTTTGTCCGATTATTTTTTGGTTGAAAGTATTCGAGATGGAAAACTGAAAAAAGCCATTTTTCATGAAGGAGAGTTGGTTGAAGATTCACCTATTGAAGAATCTTCTATAAGACGAGGAACCAGAATTTCTTTTATTCCTGACTTAACTATTTTTAAAAATTTTAAATACAGATCGGAGTATGTAAAAAACATGCTTCTCAATTATTCTTATTTAAATGGAGGATTAAAATTACATTTCAATGGCGAGGAATTTCATTCTGAGAATGGTTTACTCGACCTCCTTAAAGATAAACTTACCGCAGAACCTTTGTATCCCATTATTCATTTAAGAGGTAACGATATTGAAGTAGCTATTACTCACACGGCAAGTTATGGTGAGGAATTATACTCTTTTGTAAATGGACAGTTTACTACACAAGGTGGAACTCACCAAGGAGCATTTCGCGAAGCTTATGTGAAAGTTGTTCGTGAGTTTTTCGGAAAAAACTACGAAGCGGTTGATGTCCGTTCCGGCTTGGTGGCGGCGGTTAGTGTAAAAGTTATTGAGCCAATATTTGAATCACAAACCAAAACAAAATTAGGCAGTACTGAAATAGAACCTGAAGGGAAATCAATGAGGGCTTTTATATCCGATTTTTTATCTCGTGAACTGGATAATTTTTTACATAAAAACCCAAGTACTGTTGAACCAATACAGAGGAAAATTCAGCAAAGTGAACGAGAGCGTAAGGACATGGCCGGTATCCGGAAGTTGGCAAAGAAAAGAGCTAAAGATGTGTCCTTGCACAATAAAAAGTTGCGCGATTGTAAATTGCATTTAAACGATCCGAAAGAGAACGAAAGGAAAATTGAAACCACTATATTTATAACTGAGGGAGATTCGGCTAGTGGATCGATAACTAAAGCCCGTGATGTTCAAACCCAAGCGGTTTTTAGTTTGAAGGGGAAACCTCTCAATTGTTTTGGCCTTACCAAAAAAATAGTATACCAAAACGAGGAGTTTAATTTTTTACAAGCTGCTCTTAACATAGAAGAAGGAATTGAAGGGTTGCGTTACAACCAAATTGTAATTGCAACGGATGCAGATGTGGATGGAATGCATATTCGTTTGCTTATGATTACTTTTTTTCTCCAATTTTTCCCTGACTTGGTAAAAGCAGGTCATTTGTATGTACTTGAAACACCTTTGTTTAGAGTTAGAAATAAACAAGAAACGTTTTATTGTTATTCGGATGAAGAAAAGGTGGCGGCCATAAATAAATTGAAAGGAAAACCGGAGATAACTCGATTTAAAGGATTGGGAGAGATTTCGCCAAATGAATTCAAAGAATTTATTGGAGAACATATTCGGCTTGACCCCGTTATTATTGGAAAAGACAAGGGAATCCATCCGCTTCTTGAATTTTATATGGGTAAAAACACGCCCGATAGACAACAGTTTATCATTAAGAATTTAAAGGTAGAAAAGGATATTGTAGTAGAAGAGTAGACCAATATGAATATTAAAGTATTCTTTTTTAAATTTCTGATATTTCTGCTTTTTTTTGAGCCCTATCTCTCTTTGTTCAAGACCAATGCAAAATGTATTTCGATAAAAACTGGAATAAAACTTCAACAAAACGAGTAATAGAGATAATACCAAAGTGGACACTTGGAACTCAAAGAGGGAAAAGGTGAGAATGTTCAGTATATCATTGCAATTAGGTTTAATCAGGGTATTGGGTTTAAGAAAGGTAAAATCAAAAAAAAGGATAAAAAGTAATTATGTCTGATAATTCAGAAGACAACATAGAAGAAAGGGACGAAGAATTTGAATCACAGGAAACAAATTCAGAGGAATTAAACGAAGGAGAAAAAGTAATTCATGTTTCGGGAATGTACGAAACATGGTTTTTAGATTATGCTTCTTATGTGATTTTAGAACGTGCTGTTCCGCATATTAATGACGGTTTAAAACCCGTACAAAGGAGACTGCTTCATTCTTTAAAAGAACTAGATGATGGCCGCTATAATAAGGTGGCAAATGTGGTAGGAAATACCATGAAATACCATCCCCACGGTGATGCCTCTATTGCAGATGCTCTAGTTGGCCTTGGGCAAAAAGAACTTTTAATAGATACGCAAGGAAACTGGGGAAATACCATGACTGGGGATAGGGCCGCTGCACCTCGTTATATTGAAGCTCGACTTTCCAAATTTGCTCTTGATGTAGTTTTTAATCCAAAAACCACCAATTGGACTTCTTCCTATGATGGCAGAAACAAAGAACCAATAACACTTCCTGTAAAATTTCCATTGCTTCTTGCTCAAGGTGTTGAAGGAATTGCCGTGGGTCTTTCCTGTAAAATAGTACCGCACAATTTTATTGAGTTAATTGATGCATCCATAAAAATTTTGCAAGGTGTTACTCCTAAAATTTATCCTGATTTTTTATCTGGGGGCATGGCTGACTTTAGCAATTACAACCAAGGAGCGAGGGGAGGTAAAATAAGGGTTCGTGCTAAAATTGCTGCGCAAGATAAAAAAACACTACTTATTTCTGAGTTGCCTTTTAATGGAACGACCACTAACCTAATCGATTCAGTTATTAAAGCCAACGATAAGGGAAAGATAAAAATTAAAAAAATAGAGGATAATACTTCCGACAAAGTAGATATTCAAGTTCACTTGACACCCGGTGTTTCACCCGATAAAACCATTGATGCACTTTATGCTTTTACCGATTGCGAAATTTCAATTTCACCCAATGCTGTAATTATTGAAGACGATAAACCACGTTTTGTCTCGGTTCAAGAAATTCTAAAACAATCGACTGGAAACACGAAAAATTTACTTCAATTGGAGCTCGAAATAAAGAGAAACGAACTAAATGAACATTGGCATTACGCCAACTTAGAACGTATTTTTATTGAGAATAAAATTTATATCGAATTCGACGGAATCACTTATCATGAGGCTATTCTTATTACCCACAAATTACTGAAACCACACATAAAACATTTGAAACGGGAATTAACCGATGATGATGTAAAACGATTGTTAGAAATAAGAATGCGTCGTATTACTAAACACGATGCAGACAAGGCTGACGAAGTAATTGAAAATTTAGAAAAGGAACTAAAAATAGTACAACACCACCTCGATAATTTAATTGAATATGCTATAGATTATTTTAAGAATTTGAAAAAGAAATATGGCGAAGGAAAAGAAAGGAAAACAGAAATTAAAAACTTTGAAGATATTGTAAAATCTAAGGTTGCTGTTGCTAACGTGAAATTGTATGTGAATAGAGGTGAGGGATTTGTTGGTCATAGTTTGCGAAAATCAGATTCAGAATTTGTTAGTGACTGTTCAGATATTGATGACATTATAGTTATTAGAAGAGACGGTATTTTAATGGTTTCTAAAATATCGGACAAGCAATTTGTAGGTAAAGATATAATTCACGTAGATGTTTGGAAAAAAGGGGATGAAAGAACAATTTATAACCTGATTTATTTGGATGGTAAATCGAAACATTCCATGGTGAAACGATTTGCAGTAAAGTCTATTACAAGAGATAAAGAATACCCATTAACAAGCGGAGCCCCAAATTCTAAGGTGCTTTATTTAACAGCCAATCCAAATGGCGAAGCAGAGACGGTTAAAGTTTTACTTAAACCTAAGCCGAATGTAAAACGATTGAAATTTGATTTTGAATTTCCTGAAATTGCAATAAAAGGAAGAGCATCCAAAGGCAATATACTAAGTAAGTATACCGTGCATAAAATAGAACTGAAAGAAGCCGGGGTATCTACTTTAGGTGGTCGGAATATTTGGTGGGATGAAACTGTTCAACGACTCAATACTGAGGGGCGTGGAACTATTTTAGGAGAGTTTAATGCCGATGATAAAATACTGTCAATAATGCAATCGGGGCATTACAAACTTTCTGCTCAAACCATCAATACTCATTTCTATGACGATATGATTATTATTGAAAAATACGACCCTAATAAGGTGTATTCATTGGTGTATTTTGATGGAGCGAAAGCTAATTATTATGTAAAACGATTTTTGATAGAACCTAGTGATAAAAAAACTCTCTTAATTTCAGAACATGAGAATTCTAAATTGCTGTTAGTTTCTTCGAAAAAATATGCTCGTATCAAAATTATTTTTGATAAAAGAACAAGCAACAAGGAAGATGAAGAGGTTGAGGTTACCGATTTTATATCTGTAAAAGGGCAAAAGTCTCAGGGTAATCGCTTGTCTGGATCAAAGGTGAAGACGGTTTTAGAACTAGAGCCAATTCGGAAAGAAGAGGTGTTAGAAATTGCGTCTGAAATTGAAGAAGCAATAGAAATTAAAGAGCCGGACGAGGTGAGTGAAAGTTCTGTTGAGGTTGAGTCAATTGACGAAGTCGAACAAAAGCCTAGAAAAGAAAGTATTAAGCCTGTTTCTCAGCCAAAAGAAATAAAAATAGAGGATAAGAGAAAAGTAGAAGTGGAGAAGCTTAAACCTGAATCAAAAGAACCGCCTGCACCTAAACCGAGGTCTAAAGTGAAACCGAAAATTGAAAAGGTTGAGGAGAAACCAGTTGCGAAAAAAGCAATAAAAGAAGAAAAAGTAAAAGCAGTAAAGGCTAAGCAGAATGGAACTCCAACTGATTCTGAGACTAAAACAACGAAGGAAAATAAGGGCTCAAATAATAAGGGCGATGATGACGATATTCCTCTCGAAGGGCCTGTTCAAATTACATTGGACTTATAGTAAACTTTCGTTATTATTTTTCAATTGAAAACTACTTGGTAATTAATTCATTTTCGTTTTTAATTTGAAAAAGGTATTGCCCTTCTTTAAAATTGGAAATGTCAATTTCATTTTCTTTACGTTCCAATGTTCTTTTTTTTATTTCGCTTCCAGCTAAATCGAGAAGATGATATTCAGAAACATTAACTAAACTGTTAAAAAATAGCAATTTAACGCTTAAAAAATCCGTAGCAGGGTTAGGGAAAAGATATATTTCAAAATTCGATTTATTACTTTCTAAGTGTGAATGTAGTCCAGTAAGAACTTTACTAGTTCATTCGTATTCAATAACATAAATTAATCGCAAAAGTGTAAATAGTAGAAATATCAGCACATTGGCCAAAAGAATTCGCAACCAGTATGAATAAGGCAACGACAAGTGAACCTATTTTCATAGAAATAGATTTCAAAAAAATGGGTTAAAAAAAACGGAGCAATACAATTACTCCGTTTTTTTATTTAAAAATAGTTCTGATTATTCTTTAATGACTTTTATTACTGTTGTTTCTCCTGAATCAGCAGTAACTCTAACAAAATACAATCCTGAATTTAATTCAGAAAGATCAAAGGTGACTTTGTCTGAAATATTCGTTTTAGATTCCAAAGTTTTACCAAGTAGATTTACCAAAACAATGCTTTGCACATTTTTGAAATTACTAACCGTTATTGCAGTACTTGAAGGATTTGGATAAACAGAAACGTTGTGAATGCTTTCATCCAAGCCTACTATTGAATTTGGTTCTTTAGGGAAAGGATAAGGTGCAGTTGCCGAATTATTTGTTGAGAATCCATCAAAAGCATCTGCCCCTCCGAAGGTCCAATTATTTGGAACAAAAACATTTCCATCAGGTCCCGTTCCATCTTTTCTTTTGGCCCAACTATCGGTATAATCCCATATTGCACCTGTACCATCCACGGTAAGGTCTCCATAAACATCAATAGCGCGTCCATTTTCGAATAATTCAATTGGATCGTCACCGTTATAATTGAATGGAGTAACTGGTCTGGCTCCTCCTGGATTGTGAACAAAATCAGGTGCAAAACCAAAGAATGCTACAAACCCAGCTGAATCATTGGTAATAAAGTAGTGTTTGTCTTTTGCAGCAGCTACTGCAGGAAAAGTATATTCAATTCCATCCGTACCGCCTGGATTTGTTCCAGCAACATTTGCTGTACCAATTCCATAAATGCTCATATCAGCTATGTTGTCTAGTGCCATTACTTCTATCATTCGAACAGCTCCCGAACCTTCTACATCAGTATGTCCAATTAACTTCAATTTACGAGTAACAGCTTTGTCGTTTGGATCTTCTAGTATGGTAACCATAACTGTGTCATTAGACAAAATACCATTAGTTTCATTCTCAAGAATAAAAAATACCGTTTCATTAGTTTCATCAGTAGTATCATCAACTACATTAAAGAAAAAAGGAATCATTTCATCTGAAGTTCCG
>TARA_B110000037_G_scaffold223123_2_pt1 | contig 18662 bp, 14 predicted proteins | sample TARA_B110000037 | Tara Oceans TARA_B110000037 (sample SAMEA4397196) | marine metagenome | biome: Polar Biome; feature: [MIX] marine epipelagic wind mixed layer (ENVO:01000061); material: water (ENVO:00002006), including particulate matter (ENVO:01000060) such as... | depth 10-100 m
TCTCAATCCAACGGATGATGCACTGTTTCCAAGAAAGATTGAGCTGAGATACGGCCTCACAGCGGCGACAGCCAGGACGAGTCCTTTCGCCTGCGCCCTAGTGTTCATGAACATATCGATATTTTGGATTCAACGGTAATTACGAACAAGCTATAGAACACCCCAACCCACCTTTCGGCATGAAACGTATTCCTACTCAGCAAGACATTTGCGGGCAGCAGAAACGATGGCCGCCGCCTCCCCTTCCCCGTATTTCCTTTTCTCACCATAAGCCCAGACGACGCCAGGCCATGCGGGATCCTCGGGACTGCGTCCGACAACGTGAATGTGCATTTGCCGAACCATGTTGCCGATGCAGGCGACGTTGAGTTTATCCGGCTGAAAATGGGAGGAGACGAAATTCGAAACCTTCCGAACTCCCCGCATCACCTGCATAAAAGTTTCTTCGTCAAGCTGATGGAGATCCTCGGTTCCCGCTGGAACTTCAGGGACGAGAATAAACCACGGGAAGTTCGCTTCGTTTTTCAGCAGGATACGGCAACCGTATTTGCGGGTGATCTCAAAACCACCTGCGGCGAGACGCTCGTTCAGGACAAATTCCATAACTTACCTTTTGCGGATGGCAGATGCGATTTCTTCGGAAAGCTTCCCGAGAAGTCGTGATTGTGCAGCGACGACAGCCTCGAAATCTTCCGTTTCAATCGGCTCTTTGGCGATGAATGTCTTCGAAGCCGCGAGATTGCGACCTGGCAGCGCGTAGATTCTCCAGCTTGCCTCGATGTGGGCGTAGCCGTCGTCTCGGGCGATGAATTCACGGACGTCCATGGCGATCTGGTAGTCGATCTCGCTGTCCCGCTGCCATGGGTAGGTGCGGACGTTCCCGGTGCCGAGGCGGCGACCGATATTGATGGAGAGAACACGGGCAATCGAGTTATCAAGATCACCCGACCAGAGATCAAACTCGGCAACTTCCATCTTATTCGGACCGGTCTGAATGACGAGATTCTGCCTATCCACATACTCGGCAAGGATGATGGGACCGACTCCAATTCCGATACCTCCGCCAGCGGGACTAGGGCCTTCCGCACTCAGGGTGTAAAACTCCGGATACGGATTGCCACATCCGGTGACAAATACGGCAAAAATAAGTGCTAAAAAATATCTGATCATAAGAGGATACGATTAGCGTTTACCTGCCGCCTTCGGTCTCGGGTTTTTCGATTCTTCATTTCCAAAGAGAAGAGAGTTCGGCCTGTCTTTAATGGTATCAGAAAGGGCTTCCATCGATCGCATTGCTGAGCGGAGTTCGTCAAGGGTGCGGAGGAGATCACCTTGGATTGCCCCGTCCGGCCCTATGCTGGAGACGGATTTGTCGAGGGTCGCCAGGCTTTTGCGAAGATCTGCCGGAAGCTTTTTGAACTCCGGGTTGGCCATAGTTTCACGGGCAGCTGCGGCAGCTTTTTCGATCTGCTTGAGAGCGAGTTTGGCTTCTGAAATCGTGGTTGCGGTTTCCCGTGCGGCGTTGGTGATCTGCGCCACCATTTCATCGGTCGGAAGAGCATCGATCTTCTCCAAAATGGAGGCGAGTTTCACCTCGATCTGAGCGAAGCCTGAAGCGAGGGTCGGGACGACCGGGTAATCACCCTTATAGGTCAAGTTCTCAATCGTTTCCTCCGGATAGTAATCAAAATCCACGAACATCGCACCGGTAAGCAGACTGCCGATTTTCAAAGTCGCGCGTAAGCCGTTGCGAATGCCTTCTTCCAGCCGGGGAAGCTCATCCTCAGGAAGGATTTCCTCACCGGTGGCACGTAGGAGGCCGGAGTCCAACTCCACAAGAACGGGCACCTTCTGGTTTTCTTTTTCCCGGACAAAGTCGAAGGAGATGCTCTTGACGCGACCGATACGGATGCCCCGGTATTCGACCGGAGCGGAAACATTCAACCCTCGGACGCTTTGGTCGAACAGAAGCAGAACTTGGAGGGTAGGCTCAAAGATAGAGCTGTTTGCGTGCTCAGCATCGTCGTGGAGTTCGAAAATGGATCCGTCGCTAACCATTTCACCGGGTTCTTCGTTCTCATTGACCGAGAATGAAACCCCGCCCGCGATCATTGCCTGTATAGAAGGCGTGCGAATCTTGAATCCGTCAACTCCGGCAGAAATATCGACACCACTCGTATTCCAGAATTTCGTATTTTCCCGAACGAGCGCCTGGTATTCCTCGCGGACGAATGCTTCGTAAACGATACGTCGTCCGTCGGCATCCAACTCGCGGCTTTCAATCCGGCCAACGTCATAGCCCTTGTAATAAATCGTTGAGCCAACACTCAGAGAGCCGGCTTCCTCGGAAACAAGAGTGAGTCGGCGGCCTGGTACGCTACGGCTGGTTGCCGGCGGCGTTTCGAGCCCTATCCATTTCCTGATACCAAGATCTCCCGTGCCCGGTTCAAGCTCAATATAGGCGCCTGTTAGGAGGGTTCCCAGGCCGGATACATCAGCAGTAGATACCCGCGGCCTCACGACCCAGAAGCGTGTCCCCTTTCGAAGTAGCACCTCATTTCCATTGTCTAACTGTCCATAAACTAGGACTGACTGCAGGTTGTCATCCAATTCCACACGAGTCACCTTTCCTACGGTGACCGAGCGGCAGCGGATATCAGTTTTCCCGGCAGCGATGCCTTCGGCAGTCTCGAAACGGACGCTTACCTCGGGGCCTTTGGAACTTACGTTCTGGTATAGCATCCAGCCACCGATCAGGATGGCGAGAATTGGAATAGCCCATACCACGTTCCATCTCTGTGCGGAGCGCATTTGGGGTTGGGCAGCTATCGGTTTGAAATCACTCACGTTCTGTATTCTTTTCGGACTCGGCTTCTGCCGCTTCCCGCTCAAGCTGATCCCAAAGTAACTTCGGGTCAAAGCTCATTGCAGCGAACATAGTTAGAATCACGACTCCGGCAAACGCCAATGCACCGGGTCCGGGAGTCACCACCATATAGTTTCCCAGCTGCACCATGGTCACAAGGATGGCTACGACGAAAATATCCACCATGGACCAGCGTCCGAGGAGTTCCGTGATCCAATACACTTTTCCAAGGATCTTGGCCGAGTGTGGAACGATTCCCTTCGCAGCTGCGCAAAGCCAGATGAGGGCGAAAATTTTCAGGAGAGGAATCAGGATGGATGCCGAAAAAATCACGATAGCGATGGGATAGGAGCGAGCCTCCCAGAACTGGATCAATCCGGTGACAATCGTGCTTTCGGTGGTCACGCCAAGCTCACGGATGCTCATGATGGGCAGTATATTAGCAGGGATATACATGATCGCTGCGGCAATCATCAGGGCGATGGTGCGGTTGATACTATCCGGCTTCCGAAAATGCAGATGGGTGCCACAGCGGGGGCAATTCACTGCGGAAATCAGAGAAACCTTTTCACAAACATGGCAGCCTGCAAGGCCTTGGTTCGCTGCACGCGGGATATTTTTGCAAATCCCGTTCATGGTGCTCCCGCCACTTCCAAGCGATCCCAAAGTTCGCGTTTATCAATGGCTGCAACCGCGGCGGCCATGCAGAACATCAGTGCGGCGAAAGCCCAGAAGCCAACCCCGAAATGAAGCTCGGCCAAATGCCCGAGCTTCAGAAGGCTGACCAATACCCCTAGAAGGAACACTTCGATCATGTTCCATGGCTCCGTGCGGCTCATCCATCTAGTGACCATTTTCGCCCCAGGTGCGCTTTTGCCAAAAAGTAACGGCCCACAAACATACACGAGCCCACCTGATAATATAAGGGGCGTGACAATGGTAAACAATGCCACTCCACAGCCAACGATCAGCGAGCCATCGTCAATCAAAGCCTTTGCGGCACCGGGCAAGGTCAGCACGGTGCGCATGCCTCCCGCATCCATGGAAATAAACGGAGCTGAATGAACCACCAACATCAGGAAAAGGGCGGTGACAGAAAACGCAGTCACGCGCACTAGCGAAGCTGAGCGGTTTTGGAACAAAGTCGCACCGCAGCAAATGCAGTCCACCCGAGATCCCTCAGGGATAGGCTCGGCAACGTGCAGCGTATCGCAGAAATGACAAACCGCATGGTGCGGGCCGCCTTTTGGCTTCGGCCAGCTAAGGATGGACAGTCTTGTTCTCAATTTCTTCCGTGTTATTTCGTTGCTACGACTCGTTGTGTCAACTGCCCCAAACCTTCTATACCACATTCCACCAGATCACCTGCCTGTAGGTAGCGCGGCGGGTTCATGCCATCGGCAACCCCGCTGGGAGTGCCGGTGGAGATCACATCGCCGGGCAACAGGGTCATAAACCGGCTGATGTAGCTCACCACATCTCGCACGCCAAACATCATATCTTTTGTCCAGCTGTTCTGGCGAATCTCTCCGTTGACCTTGCACCAAAGGCGAAGTTCCTGCGGATCGGCGATCTGATCGACCAGCACGAGGCTTGGCCCCATTGGAGCAAAAGTATCGGCACTTTTGCCCTTGGTCCACTGGCCACCGTGGTCTTTTTGAAACGCCCGTTCGGAAAAGTCGCAGAAAACCGAGTAACCGGCCACGTGTGACATCGCGTCTTTCTCGGAGACGTAGCTCGCGGTCTTTCCGATAACGACGGCCAGCTCCACCTCGTAGTCGAGCTTCTTGGCACCTCGGGGGATCAGGACATCGTCATTCGGACCGCTCCATGCGGAGGTCGATTTCATGAAGAGCACCGGCTCGGTAGGAATATCTCCGCCCATTTCCTTAGCGTGTTCGAGGTAGTTCTGACCCACGCAGACAATCTTCGAGGGGCGTGCAACCGGAGGACCTATCCTCATTTCCTGGTCAATTTCCATACCACCGGGACAATCTTGGCAAATCCATTCTGCGAGACTCTCCAAGCCTCCCATCGCAAAAAACGCCTCGTCGTAGTCGCGGAATTCTCCGCTAGCATCGATCCTGCGCCCGTCGTCTAGGATTACCCCGGGTTCCTCCCGTCCTTCTTCTCCAAATCTGATGAGTTTCATAGCTGATTTCAGAGGCCCAAGGTACAAGACAAGCGGCTTTGTTCCAGTCTCAATCCGCTATGGGATCAGGGAGTCCAATCGTCCTGCAACCTGCGCTCTTCAATGTCGCGGTTGTAGATATTGAATTCGATTTTCTTGAACGCGTCCTTGGCAAACTTTTCGGTTCCAAAGTTCTGGCTGAAGCCGACGAGCATCTTGTCCTCGACCTCATCCAAGCGGAAAACGAGTTGGGAGCCATCTGCGAGGGTTGCACGGACATCGCCCTTATTTCGCTTCGGATTCTCCATATCGGCAGATTTCAAGACGAGATTCTTGAGACGGGCTATCGGGAAGGTGACTTCGGAAAACTTTGTTTTCAGGGTGATCTGTTCGTCGGAAATCTTAGTCACCTCTCCCTCGATGGTATCGCCGTTGCGTAAGACCATCCTATTCTCATCAACATTTGCCTGATCGGCTCCACGAGTCGATTGCTCATCTTCGAGGTTGAAGTTGCCGCGGAAACCACGGTTGCGGAACTTGTCCCGCCTATTCGGAAGCTCTCCGGTGTAGCCATCCCATGCGGTGACTGCGATATTCGATATTCTCAGCGGCGAGCTGTCTTGGCTGACAATGTGGAAGCCTTTCCCGAGTTTCGTTTTGTCCACGTCCTCATCCTCCCAGACATCAATGAACGCGCCATCCACGTAGAGGAGGATCTTTCCAGACACGGTGCTAATTCTGATCTCGATGTGGGCTTTCTCGTTTTCACGAAGATCGCCGGAATTCGTAGAATGCCCGAGCCATTTGCTCGAACCGCTCTTTTTTACGTGAACCGAGTTTCCTTGGAACACCATTTCGTAGCCGTTCTTCGGATTCGGTATTGTGATGTCCGAGGAAAAGAAAACGATTCTCGGACGGAACGCGCCACGCCATGCAGCATCAAATGCGATGCTGCATTCATCAGGAAAATCAATTTCACGGGCGATGCCACCAGTGGAGCTTGAATAGAGGGAGCCACCTTTGAAGGTCCAGCCATTCCCTAGCCGAGAACTCGTCCATTCATCAATACTGTTAGGCCCCTGATAAAAATAGTCGGAATCTTGGGAGATCTGCACGGATTTCACGTTCACCCGGCGGAAGACCATTTCCCCGGCATACCAGGTATTGAGACGGATTTCCTCGTCGCTGAGTCCACCCAATTGACCTTTAATGGAATCCCCGTTGGTCATTTCCAAAGTAGCCACGTGACCTGCAACCGCACCTACGCGCTTCTCAAGGTTGGCGGGCATGCTCAGATCTACAACATGTGTGAGATCGAATTCAGCGGGTTCCTTAAGGATCAAGGATTCCCAGAGAAGAGTCTCTTTGGAAAGGCTCTTAACTTGACCTGAAAGCTGATCCCCATTGGCGAAGCGAACCACGGATCTATCCTCCTGTGCCAGACAGGAGGCGGCCAAAGCAAAAATGGTGAGAGGGATTTTCATCGATCTTCTATAGGTTCGGCTTTCGGGGTTTTCCGGCGTTCCAGGCTGGTGATACCGGCGCGGTCGAGTTCCATCTCGCCTAGGAGCGGATGGATAGCTTTCACAGTCTTCTCGCCAAACTCACAAGCTGACACTCGCATTTCCCCGCCTCCACGCAAGCGTAGGATTAGCCCTTCGAGTTCTTCATGCTTTGTCCCCTCATCTACTGATGCGAAAAAAACAGTGGAAACTTCCTGTTCGGGAAGTTCGATGACAGCTTCCTGGAAATCACTTTTGAAAAAATACACCGTCCCGCCTTCGCCCTTCCGGATACTGGTGAGATTCCCTCCGAACCTTTCCCCGAATCGGCCGATCAAGGAATCGGTCTTGCGGTCGCCACGATCTTCCGATCGGTGTCTGTCACCGCGGTCATCCCATTCGAGAATTTCGAAATTCGAAACCGTTTGCTGGCTTTGCTGCGGAGCCTGGCTGATGAGTGCAATATGACCACCATCAGGTATATCCGGAATCGGATCCGTGTAGCGCCCCTCCAACTGGCCATTGAGATACAGATGAACGGCACCGATGCTTCGATCCACCCGGACTTCCACTTTCAGCGAGCTACCGGGGAACTGATTGGGAGCGCGTCTTAGCAAGACGATTGGAGTATAGCGTTTCTTTCCCGTCGTCTCCCGCCTGATTTCAAAACCAGATCCGGCGAACTGGAGGAAATACCGGTTCGCCCTCACTCCCGGAGACTTCGAAGGCCCGGCGAAAAACATGCGAAAATTCGGGCGAGCATCCCAATCGAGTGCAAAGCGGAGGATGAATTTTTCAGGAAGATCGATATCGCGGGAAATCATCCCCTGCCCCGTCGCCAGATATCTATTTTTCTCAATCTCCCAGTTCCGTGCACCGCCGGAGTCCCGCTTCCAGCCGTCGACTGAATCTTTCCCACGGAACACAGGGCGCTCGGGAACCACACCGAGTAAAACTGAATCCACAAGTTCCCGGGGTATACTGAAATCTCCGAGATCGGCTGAACTGGCGAGCAGCATGGCATCGGTGAGGCCTTGAACCTGCACTGGAAGAATATCACCGTTCACTAGCTCCACCCTCTGATCCGGCACTGTGATACTGTCTTCCGCCACTCCGAAATCCACGAACTTTACCCGGTCACCATTCACCAAAATGGGGTTTTCGGAAATGGGGGAGACCAGCGTGATCGTGCCGGAACGGTCCATACCAAGGAGCTCACCGGTGAGTTTGTCATCACCAACCAATGAAACATCCGCAGCAATTGCGGTAAGGGCGAGACCCATGCTAGCCGCCGCAAGGCGGGCGAAATCAAAAATTGACATCCCAATCATCTAAAAAGCTTCCGGAGGGTTCAAACTCAAGCATCACTGCAGAGTCCATGTTCAAATCTATTTCACCTGCCGCATCGTTAAGGAAGCGGATCGATTTGCCATCGCCGCCCAGCGGTTTGCCACTGATCCTACCGATAGGATGCAAACGAATCCTAAGCGCCTCCGCGGTCATGTTTTCAGTATCCGCTAACCGTGATTTCGCGAAGCGGATCTCAGCAATTTCTTCCATCGGAAATTCAAAATCTCCGTAACGGCTCTCCAAGGTAAGCTTGCCGTTGTGGATGCCTTTGACCGTGCCGGCCAACCTGTCCGTTCCGTTGGAAAGCAGGACGATATCAGCATCATCGACCTGGAGGCTGCGCGCGGCATCAGGCATCCCGTTCCACTCAGCGATAACGATTTCCGAAATACGAACCGGGGAATCTTCAGACTGAACCACAAAGCCCATCCCGTCGCCTGTCCCGGCATAACCGTTTGCGAGGTCATCTTCGTTCGTTAGCTCGCTCCACTGGGCAACGAATTCTCCATCGATGAAGAGGACGATTTCACCAGTGAGGCGGTTGCAACGAAGCTCGATACTTGCTCTGCCGGAGTTACCCATACGAACACTCGTATTGTTGGCACGAACCTGCTCAGGGCGAGGCTGGCCTTCTTTATCGAATGCGGTGCGATAGAGCATCACGTAGTTCGAATAGAGATGGAGAACGTAGCTTTTCCCAAAAAACCCCGGTAGTGAAGTCGGTGTGCCGGCACGCACGTTGACACGTTCGTTTTTATCATCTTCTCCGATCTCCGGCTGGACGAAATCGGAATGGAAGGCCACGGCCATGGAGAGGCGGTTTTTCCATGCTAGGTCAAAACGGATAATTGCCCGATCCGGCACACCGCCTTTCTTTACCAAGGCCGTTCCGATATTTTTATTTTGCCAATACCATGCGGAGCCGGAGAATTTCCAAACTGGAACATTCGGCTCTTCCGCGATTTCTCCCTCGATTTCTTCCTCCTCGGGCTTGGGCTTAATCATGCGAGCCCCGTCGGCAAGCTTGACGCGGGCCATTTCCCATTCATCTGCCGCAAAAGGACCGTTGTATAGCACCCTGCCTCCAAGTGGGCTTGGTGCGAGCAGTCCGACCCGGTCACGGGGAATCTCCAGCATGCCTGCGAACTCCGTTTCCAAGAGGATGCGTTTCCCATCCAAGTCACGAACCGTGCCCGGGATACGGTCGCCATTGATCGTCCCTATGTGAGAGAGGCCTTGCAGCGATTTTGCAGGACGACCTCCACGGAGAACGATTTGGCGAATTTCCGAGGGATTGAAGTTCACACCTGCACCGACATCCTTGCGCTTCCAAAGAATCGAGGAACCTTCGACGATCCCGGAAAAACTACCGTGCAACTGGTCGCCATTGCGGAATCGAAGCATATCCCCATCCTCCCCAAAACATGGAGTGGCGAGAAAGATTGCCATTAGTAAAGTGTATTTCATTTTTCGTAGATTGGTAGATAACGGTAGTTCAAGGCCAGCGACAAAAGTGCGCCTGCCGTGCTGAAAGCTGGTCCCTGGTTACCCGGGAAAGAGCCACCTGGAGACTGGATTGTGCCGAGGTAGCGGATATTGCGAGTGTTCCACTCATTCCAGGTTTCCTCATCCGCGTGGAAGAGTGCCTGGGCCATGTAGTATTCGTAGTAATACGGATAGTAGCGGTCGCGGTAATCGAGGTTCTTTTTAAGATAGGCGAGGCTCGCCTTGTAGCCTTTCGAGTCCTTCTCTTTCGCAAGGGAAAGGCAGAGAGAGCCGATCGCGGTCAAGGTCGGCTTACCACCTGCGGAAGAGGTGTATCCGTAACCGCCATCACTACCCCGGCAGCTGGAGAGGTAGGAAAGCCCTTTCTTAATTGCTTCGTCAGGGATAGTCATGCCAGCATTTCTTGCTGCGAAAAGACTGACGATCTGGCAGCCCGTGACCGTGGTATCGGCATCGCGGCTTTCAGGAGTGTAACGCCATCCGCCGAAACGGTTGCGCTTCTGTGCACTGAGGATCAACTCAATGGCCTGCTTCAGTGATTCGGCCAGCTTGGGATGATCGACGACACCGTAGGATTCGGCCAAGGCCTTGGTTGCGAACGCGTGGTTATACATGCTCGAGCCGATATATCCGTTCACCGAGCTTTGTTTTGAGATGATATAGTCAATGCCCTTGCGGATATTCTCGGCGTAGGGACCGTTCTTCGGGTCTTCGCCGTGGGCGAGAAATGCGGCTACGCAGAGACCGACAACGCCGGGTTCGCTGCCCGTGCCGTCACTCCATGCACCTTCCTCCGTCTGGCGTTCTGCGAGATATCTCAGGCCGCGTTGGTAGATTAGTTCGACCTGAGCTGGGATCGTATCGTCTTGACGATTCAGGAGTCCCTGCGCATTGGCATCGGCGAGAGTTGCGATACCGGTGAGGATGAAGAAAAGTCGCTTCATTTGTCAGTCTTCCCTTCAAGCCCCCGGTTGTATGCTTCGAGTGCTTTCTGAAATTCTGATGGTAGAGATTTTCCTGCGGTTCCGGCTGCTTTGGGGACGGTTCGCTCCTCGACGTTTCCTCCGGCATTGCCACCGTTCGGGGTGTTCGCCTCGTCGGATTCGCCTGTCTGGCCTTGGCCGGCTTTGTCTCCCGGTTTCTTACCTTTACCCTCACCTTCACCCTCGCCTTCCTTTTTCCCCATCATTCGCTCCATCATGTCCATCATCGCGCTACCCGCTTCGCCCTTGCCGCCTTTCTGCTGCTTTGCCTTTGCCGCAGCATGGATTTTCTCAATAATTTCGGTTTGGGCAGCAATCGTCGTTCCGCCTGTTGAACTCTCAGCGAGATAATCTGTCGTTTCATCCATGATCCCCTCGACTTCGGAAAGGAGTTGGATCACCTGTGGAATGGTCTGCTCGATAACAAGTTGTTGCACGTCCGCAGAAAGCTCGTCCTGCTCATCGGCAAGTTTTTCCGAACCCACCGCGTGCGTTTCTAGCATGGACATTTTATCCGGTGCTTCCTCTTCAGCAGCTGGCAATGCCGTCGTGAGAATGAGCGGAAGGATAGGAATTATGGAAAACGCTTTCATGGCTTAGTTTTTTGCAGATGCACCGGCATCGCGTTTCAATTGTTCAAGGACACGGGTTCTTGCGCGGAGATCCTGCTCGGTCTGGATCATTTTCATGACGCGGAGCATGAATTCGAAATCCTCATCTTCAGGACTTTGACCGCCGCCTTCTCCTCCGCCGCCGCCTTCAGCTCCTTTTTCGAGTTCATCGCCGAGAAGCTTTGCCCATTCGCTGAGTTTCCCCGCCCATTCTTTCGCTCCTTCTGTAGCTTGGAAAGAATGATTTTTCTGAACCTTCGTCCGGACATCTTCGAGTCCAAGGTCGATATTTGATTCGCGCATTTGCTCGAGGACTTTCATGAAGGCCTCATCCTTGGTTCGGGCGTGATAGTGGCCGAGATCTTCTTGGATCCAACGGACGTCAGCAGCTGTTTGCATTTGCTGGCGGGTGGTTTCTACAAGTTTTCGCTGATCACTTGGATCCACCTGCTCCTGCCGGATTCCAAGGATGCTGGAGAATCTGGAAATTAGGTCGGTCGCGATGCCGTTTTCCTCTGAAGAGGCCTTTTTGAGACGGCTGACAAAGGTGCTGGCTTCAAAACGCTTATTTGCATCATTTGCCTGCTCAACAGCCTTCTTGATTTTCTCGACTACTTCCTTCTGTTTCTCGACAGCCTTTTCGATATCTTCTTTGGTCTTCTCCTCGGTGTTGGAAGGTTCCTGAGCCTCGCGGAGTTCATCCCGAACCTCTGGCATGTCCTCCTCCGAAAGCTCCTGCATCGACTTCAATGCTTTCGCCATTTTCTTGAGCGTTTCTTTGTCGATTTCACCGTTGCGAGTCGCGCCTTTCATGACATCTTCCATGCGCTTGGTTAGTTCTTCCATGCGCTGGGTGTTCTCCGACTCAGCCTGCTCCTGGGCATCGACCCGTTTCTGGTTTTCCTCCTTCTGGAGTTCCTCCCCTTCGAGTTTTTCGAGGCGCTGGTTCTCATCGAGGAGGTTCAGTTCCTTACGGGAAAGGTCTTCCAGTTCACTAATTGTGCGATCGAACTGTGTTTTTAAAAGCTGGGCGTGCTCTTCGCGGCTCAGGATGTAAATGAGAACCGGCTCGGAATAAACGCGGCCCCTGCCGGGAAAATAGTCTTCGGCGAATGCGCGTAGCATGAGCTTCTGCGGACCGATTCCAAAAGCGGCTGGAGAGAACGCCACAGGATGCATCAAACGTCTTTCTTCAGGGCCACCACGAGCAACAATGAGTTCGCCCTTGGTTGCGGCATCTTCCCCCGGAGTTGTCCCGAAGCTTTCCCATTCGACTCCGGATTGTTTTAGTCCGAAATCATCTTCGCCGAGAATATCGAAATCCAAAGTTTCCTCAGGAAGAATTGCCGTCTGGCGCTCCAGCCCCTGGGTGTAAGCAACAGGGTGTGTATCCGGCACGGCATCCACGCGGAGTTTGTGGTCTTCCCCACCAGTCAAGCCGAACTCGTCTTTCCAAGCGAATGGGATATCGAAAGGAAACAGGCCAACGCGGATAGTTCCGGTTCGGGCGGTGCGACCGGAGATCATAAGACTGTCCTCGGAAGGCTTGAATTTTTCGATAGCAGTAAGCATTTCCGCAGTTTCACCTAAAATCGCAGTAGGGCCGTATTTCCCGGAGTTTAATGGGCGGCTGGTGTCCATTTCAAAGACAAGTTCGCTGCCTTCGACCGCACTAATTTCACCTATACCGAGATCGACACTTCGTTCGGGGATACCCATGTATTCCGGCGATTTTACGAGCACACGGGTAGCGAGAACGACCGGACGTTGCATTGGCTCGACCATGAGCTTGTGGCGCAGATCCCCGATATTGAACGTTACGGTTCCTGCATCTTGCTGACCGGGGAAAGTAAACTCGTATTTTCCATTCCGGAGCGTTGCCTGGATTTCCGGCTGTAGCCCATAGCGTGCGTTGGCGGTTTCCGGCTCACTTTCAGATTCCGAGGAAAGGGTTAGCGTGACATCAAAAGCCTCCCCGTAAGGAACGGCGATGTAGCCCAACGGCTTATCAAGCTGCGTGAAGGTGTAGCGCTCCACGTCAGAAAATGGCATGATCCAGCGCTCGAGGGCGTTTAGACCGGCTTTTGGCGCGACCGTAAATGCACCCGTCGTGAGACCCATAAGAAGAATGGCCGCCAGCGCCCACTTCCGGTGACGTGGTGCGGGAAGTGCCGTTTCCAGATCACGTTTACCAGCCTCTGCAGCAACCACCTCCATGGCGGCGGCGCGGAGCCGTGGCGAGAGTGATTCATCATCCTCAAACTGACCCTGTAATTCGATTACCCCGAGCAAGCGATCGCCCAGTCCCGGGAAACGTTTCGAAATCAACCGGGCGAGTTGCCCTTCACGGCGATGTCCCCATACCCAGCGGTGAAGCCAATAAGGAGCGAAACCAGCAAACAGCGAAACACCTCCAAGGAGTATCGCCAAACGAGCCCAGTCGGGTGTTTGCCAGATACGGTCGAGACCGAAAATCAGCAGGAAAGAAAGCAGCAATCCAATGAGACCCGCGGCGGCAGCCTCGACCACTTTTCGACGCCAAAGCTGCTTACGGAATGCCTCAAGTTGATTGCGCAACCCTTCCGGGATCGAGTTCTGTGGATCGGGTGGAGTTTGGGTCATCGTTCGATTCGACGTGTGGCACGCATCTAAGAGTTAAGGAACTCTGACAGACTTACGCCCTAACTCCAGCAGTTTTCTCACCATCTGGGGCGGAATTTACGTTTCCTTTACCTTATCCGAGGAACAAAAGAACTTTTCAACGCGAATGGACGCGAATCCATAATCATGAACGATAAATTGAACCACTGGCATATTCGGCAGTCTTTTTTCGCGAAAATTCGCGAAAATTGGCCTCCATTCGCGGTGAACTCTCCTGTCCTGTAGCTTACTCGTGCTTAAACGGCTCCGCGCGCCTTTCCTCGATGCAGCGGGTGAGCCAAGAAACGAGCTTATTCGCCTCTTCGGACTCCGAGCGCATGGAGCTCAGTGAAGCCCAATCGAGGTGCGGCCTAGATTGCACGGCAGCGATTCGGTGAATGTCCAGCTTAGCCATAATGGCCTCGGTTTCCTTCGGATGGGCGTTGAGAATATTTGCAGGGCGCGGAAGGTCGTCGAGAACCTCAGCGGTCATGCCGAAGGAAGTAACGCCTACGCCAAACGCAGCACTGAGTTTCCGTAAACCGTCGGCGAGAGCCTCGTCTTCCACAGGACCGGCGTAAATTAGTTCCCCACCCTGCGCCCACATAGAGACGGAGAGGGTTTGGAAAAAATCTTCACGATAAGTGAGAAGCGAAGGAGAAAGCCTAAGCCGTGCTGAATGCAGACGAAAAGGCGCGATGCCCAAACGTTGCTTTAGAGCGAGCATGCCTCCATCAAGAGACATTTCCTCATCCGGCGAGCCGTCGGTTTCCCAATCGACCAGCACCAGCTCGGGGAATTTCCAAAGATTGCCCAGCGGAGAGTTCGTTGAAAACGGATCACGGAAGGCAAATGGGAAGCGTCCGTTGATTTCATAGTAGCGAGTGACCACCGCGCGGAACTTCCGGATGCGCATCATCGCGCTGTCCACCGAGTTCTCGTCGCCGGTGATGTCGTCCAGCCTGCCCTGCGTCCATGCGAGTAACTCCTGCGCGCCAGAGAGTGCGGGAAGCGGCTCGCTCCTGCGGTAATAGCCCTGGCCTTTTTCCACCTTCGCGATCGCCGAGCTGGGATCGCACGACATGATCGAAAAGTGATAACGTAGCGAGGCGTCCGAATAATTCCCCGTGAGACTACGGCGAGAAAGTCGGATCAATTCCGTTCCCTTGATCGCCTCCGCCGGGTTGGAAGGCAAAAGGGCGGGCAAAATGTCATTCAACTGCTTTCGGAGGCTCATATAGGGGAGGAATTGCTAACGCCCTCCATCCAAGCCCCCGCCTTTGCCTCCATCAAGCGCTTTCTTTCGATAACGTGTTCCGGCAATGAAATCGGAGGACCTTTGAAACTTCCTATTGCACAAATCGGAATTCTGACACTAATCTGCTTTCCCGACTTTTAATACGTCGGTTTTTTTCCACCACGCCTATGAATCCGGATCGCGCTACACTCAATTTTCTCAATTCCTTCCCGGAAGATGCCCGCCGCCGTGGCGACATGCTTCAAAAAGACGGAGCCGTCACTCAAATTTTCGGAAACCATCTTTTCATCCAAGGCCGCGTTGAGGATGAAACCGGCACACACCGCACATCCCTTCGCCTCCAGGGCAACCGTTGGTTCGGCTCATGCACCGCCGAAGACGAGCTAGTATCCGGCGCCTGCCAATACGCCACCATGATGGAGCGTATGCACCGTGGAGAGGACCTTCCTGAGTCCCCCAACGAATTCGACGACACCCCGGTGCTCGACATCATCGAAGAAAAACTCGACCGTGAACTCGATGATAAGGAAGCAGAATACGTCACGAAAATCGAGAAGCGCTATCGCCGCTACGTGATCGAAGGCGAACTCCACGACCACGACATGGTCCGGATTAACCCGCGCTGGGAAATCACCACCTACGAGCCGCTCGAACTTTGGCCAATGCCGCCCGGCGACATCCTCGAGTTCTGGAACTTCCTGGCATACGCATTTTACAAAAAGAAACTCCCCTACCCTGAGTTCATGACGGTCATCACCGACCTCGCATCGGTGCAGAAGAAAATGGCCGAGTGGGAGCAGGAGCGCGAAGTCGCAGCTTGGTATGACCGCATCGAGCATGTCAACGAGCGCCCTCCGCAGGACGCCCCAATGACGGTGAGCTTCCGTCTTGTCGCAACAATCAACGAAGCGCGCATGGAAATCCGCGAGGACAGGCCCAACGCCCAATACATCCAGCTCCGCGAAAAAAATGATATCGAGAAATGGGTCACCCTCCATCAGGAAGGAGCCCTCCTCATGGACGCCTCCTCGCAGACACTCTGGGAGCACTACCTCGCATTCTACAGGAAACACGGCGATACCACACTCGACTTCGATCAAGAGGAATCCTGCCGTTTTATGAACCGTGTGTTCCAGCAGCCTGCACTCGAAGGCTACCTCGTTAACCTCGACGACCGCCCGTTCAAAGTTTGCGAAGAAGCCCTTTCCTGGACTTGCGAAGACGAAGCTTACGATCCGAACTCCTTCGCAATTCAACTCATCACCGGCACAGGTGAAAACGTTTCCCACTCCGTCCGCCTGCTTCCCGGTCGCAAGGAGCTCTACCAGTCCGACGAAACCGTTTTCCCAGGTCCGCCACGCTGGCTTGAGAACACGGAGGTCATGCCTCGCTACCACATTCCGAGGAAGGTCATCGACTCGCTTGAAGGCGTAGAATTCCTCCGCAAAATCGGAGCCAGCCTTCCGGAGTCACTCAAGAAACGAGTCGTCGATCTGGAGCTGAAGCCGAAGCTGGAGATCAAACTCGTAGCTGGACTCACCGCAGCAGAAACCGAGCACCTTGTCATCGACGTCACCGCTATCGAAACAAAAGGCCGCCGCACCGAGCGCCTCACCAAGGAAGGCTGGGAACTCGTCGATCAGCAGCCGGTCAAAGGCAAACAACTCCTCCGTTTCGCCCGCGAGCCGCTCTATCCGGTTCCTCCCATCCTCGACGAAATGTCCCTCGCTTACGACGAGAAACTTGAAGCATTCAAATCCCGGATCACGAAACAGTTCCCTGAAAAATTCGCCGAATGGGTGCGTTCCATGCCTCCTGAAATCGAGTTAGATATCGACCTTCGCCTGAAATCCATCCTCGATGACCCTGTCACTGCCGCCGTGCGTTTCGAAGTCGTCGGACAGGACATCGACTGGTTCGATCTCCGCATTGTCATCGATGTGCAAGGAGTCAATCTCTCCAAATCCCAGATCCGCCAACTCGTTGCCGCACGCGGTGGCTACGTCCGTATGGATGATGGGTCGTGGATGCGTTTGGAAATCAAACTCGATGCGGATCAGCGCGAAGCAGTCACCCGCCTCGGGCTTGATCCATTCGATCTATCCGGCGAGACCCACCGCATGCACGCCCTCCAGCTTGCCGATCCAAAGGCCGCAGAGGTCTTCGATCCGAAGGCATGGGAGCGCATCAAAAATCGCGCGAACGACATCAAACTCGAAGTCACACCTCCGCTTCCGGATGGCCTCAACGCCACCCTTCGTCCATACCAGATCGATGGCTACCATTTCCTCGCATACCTCTCGGAAAACAACTTCGGTGGTATCCTAGCGGACGACATGGGACTAGGAAAAACCATCCAGTCCCTGACTTATCTCCTTTGGCTCTTCAAACGCCAAAAAGACAGTGGAGGACCACACAAACCTGCGCTCATCGTCTGCCCGAAATCCGTTCTCGATGTCTGGTATTCCGAAGCGGAGAAATTCACTCCGGAACTCAGAGTCAAGATTCTCAAGAACCGCGACGATATCGATGTCTCGCACATTCAGAACAACATCGACATGCTCGTTCTGAACTATGCCCAGCTCCGCGTCTGCGGCGAGGAACTTGCCGAAATCAAATGGCTCACCACCATCCTCGACGAAGGCCAGCAAATCAAGAACCCTGACTCGAAGGCTGCCAAGTGCGCTCGTGAGCTGGATTCTCAAAACCGCCTTGTCCTAACAGGTACTCCTATCGAGAACCGCCTGCTCGACATGTGGTCGCTCATGGCCTTCGCCATGCCCGGTGTGCTAGGCAACCGTGCCTACTTCAAGAAGCGCTTCGACAAGCGGAAGGATCCCCTTTCCCAGAATCGCCTCGCCTCTCGCCTACGCCCATTCCTGCTCCGTCGGACGAAACTCCAGGTTGCCCAGGATCTCCCGCCACGGACAGAGGAAGAGGTCTATTCGAAAATGGAAGGAGTGCAGCTTGAGCTCTACAAAAACGAACTCAAACGAATCCAGAAAGCCCTACTCGGACTCGACTCCGATGAAGCGGTCAAAAAGAATTCATTCGCAATCTTGCAAGGCCTCATGCGCCTCCGCCAGATCTGCTGCCACCCCGGCCTCATCGATCCGAAATACCTCAAAGAGGAATCCGCGAAAATGGAATCCCTCTTCTACCTTTTGGATCAACTCCACGAGGAGAACCACAAGGTTTTGGTCTTCTCGCAGTTCGTTTCCATGCTCGACCTCATCAAGGCACGCCTCGAACTCGAAGCACGTCCGTTCCATTACCTCACCGGCCAAACCAAGGACCGTAAAGGCGAGATCGAGCGATTCCAGACGACCAAAGATCCTTCCGTCTTCATGCTCTCGCTGAAAGCGGGTGGTGCCGGCCTCAACCTCACCTCCGCCTCCTACGTCATCCTCTACGATCCATGGTGGAACCCCGCCGTAGAAAACCAGGCGATCGACCGGACGCACCGCATCGGCCAGAAGAACAAAGTCATCGCCTACCGCCTGCTCACAAGGGAAACGGTGGAGGAGAAGATCCGTGTCCTCCAGCATCAGAAGACCCAGCTCGTCACCAACGTCCTCGGAGACGAAGGCTTCGCTTCCAACCTCGGTATGGACGACCTCCAGTTCATCCTCACCCACACCATGGATGACGATGAAGCAGCCGAAGAAAAGGAGAAGGAAAGAGCCAAAGCCGCGAAAAAAGCGGCCAAGAAAGTCTCCAAGAAAAGAGGCAACAGCAAAGACAACCTGTAGCTACCGCATCTCGCGACAGACCGTGGAACCGGCGTCCCGCCGTTTCCCGGTAGGGTTGGCGGG
>TARA_B110000037_G_scaffold223157_1_pt1 | contig 18561 bp, 13 predicted proteins | sample TARA_B110000037 | Tara Oceans TARA_B110000037 (sample SAMEA4397196) | marine metagenome | biome: Polar Biome; feature: [MIX] marine epipelagic wind mixed layer (ENVO:01000061); material: water (ENVO:00002006), including particulate matter (ENVO:01000060) such as... | depth 10-100 m
GCATTGGTGTCTCCCTCGCTATCTACAAGCCCGGCGCCGGAGCAGGACAGCCACTTCTGGGAGGCCTCTTCATGCTCACCGCCACCGCAAGCGGAGCACTGGCCCTCATTATCTTTTCAAAGATCAAACCCACGATGTCCGCCATCAATGCCACCGGCATCTCACTTTCCCTCGGTGGTCTCGGACTCGCTGCCGTCGGAGTCCAAGCCCTGCAAACGATTCCCGAGATGTTTGACCGTCCGGTCATCTTCGCCACTCTCTGGCTCGCCTTCGTCTCGGCAGCCGCTTTTAGCATCTGGAATCACCTCTCCACTATTTTTCCTGTGACCCTTCTCGCCAGCTACCGGTTTCTCATCCCCGTATGTGGCGTTTTGGAAGCACTCATTCTCCTAAAAACCGAGTCCCCCGGATGGGGCCTTCTCGCAGGAGGGGGACTTGTCATTTTCAGCATGCTCCTAGCTCGAAGAACCAACACCAAAAAGAGTGGTTCATGATTCCACCATTTCCGGCAGCCCTGTTTTCGATACCTTCCACCTCATGAAAACAATCCTTCTTTTTCTCTCCTTCTTCGTCCTCCCACTTGTGGCGGAACTTTTCCCCGCCGCCTACCTCTCCCCTGGTTACACGCTCGCCCGCCTCCTCGCGATGCCATGCCCGGGAAGTGCGGCAGCCGTGTCATCGCCGCCACGGCTTCTTCAAAGAGTCGCAAATCACCACTTTGAGGCTCGCCTTGCCAACCATTCTTGCCCAAAAACATGGAGATGAAATTACCCATTTACGCCCTCGTCGTCTTCTCTCTCCTTACAAGCTTTGTCTCTGCCGACGAGTCAGAGTTCCGCACTGCCACCATTGATCTAGGTATCGTTGTCAGCAACCTCGACACGTCCCTGAAGTTCTACACCGAAGCCCTCGGCTTCACCGCCACCGGAGAATTCACTGCCAGCAAAGAAATCACCCGGGACTCCGGCCTCAGCGCTGGCGAGGAACTGGTCATCAAGAAACTCTCTCTCGGTAAAGGCAAGGGAGCCACCACCATCAAGCTGATGCAATCCGCCGAAGCTTCCAAAAAGAGCGCCCAAGCCCACATCACCAGCTCGCTCGGATTCAGCTACCTCACCATTCACGTTAACAGCACGAAGACTGCTCTCGAACGTCTCAAAAAGGCAGGAGTGAAAGTCCTCGCTAAAGGCCCTGTCGTCCTCCCCGGCGGAGTTGCCCTCACCGTCGTCAAGGATCCTGACGGAAATTTCATCGAGTTCGTCGGCCCCGCCGATCACCAATAATCCCCGTGGAAGTGCGGAGTCAGACGAACGGATCCCCTCACTCCCGGGGAATGCCGGGCGAAGCCCAAACCTGAACCAGTAAGAGAATGGCGATTGATTGCTTCGACCTTCTGACTCACCATAATAGGAGTTGTCAAAAAAAGACCTCGGGAAGCCCGGCCCGGAGCCGCGATTCTAGGAAAGGTTCTTACTGAAGAACGCGAGGGTTCTCTTCCAGGCGAGTTCAGCGTTCTCCTCATCATAGCGCCCGGTCGAATCATTATGGAAACCGTGGTTGGCCTTGGGGTAGTTGTGCATCGTATAGGTTGCCCCATTGACCTTCAAGTCAGCCTCATATTCAGGCCAGCTTCCGTTCACGCGCTTGTCAAGTTCGGCGAGTTGAATGAGCAGAGGTCCCTTCACCTTCTTCCGAAGGTCCTTGGCCGCCGGGGTGCCGTAAAAAGGAACTCCGGCATTCAGGCTTTCAGGGAGGGTCGCTGCCAGCATGTTGACGATGTACCCCCCGAAACAGAAGCCCACCGCTCCGAGCTTGCCGCTGCTCAGCTCATGAGCTTTCAGAAACTTGGCCGCCGCAATGAAGTCTTGTTCGATTTTTTCTCGATCCAATTTTCGCTGCATCGCCCGGCCCTCGTCATCGTTGCCGGGATAGCCTCCGCCCGGGTGAAGGGCATCAGGGGCGAAGGCCACAAACCCGGCCTTGGCGAGGCGGCGGGCCACATCCTTGACGTAAGGGTTGAGTCCGCGATTCTCGTGGATGACCAGCACAACCGGCGCCTTCCCCTTCAAGTCTACCGGGGTGACAAAATAACCCCGCCCTTCCCCGTGACCATTCGGTGAGGGAAAGGTGAGATAACTAGCCTTGATAGCCTCATCATTGAAGGAAACCTGTTCGGCAGCGGCGTAGTCCGGCATCAGCACCGGCAGGAGCATGCCCATTGTCAGAGTCACGGTGGTAATCGTGCCCAGCCGCGCCATGAAGGTCCGCCGGTCGATCACACCATGGGCGTATTCGTCATACCAGTCGAACGCTTCCTGGGGAATGGGGTGGGTAGCAGCAGAAGGTGATGGTTCTTGGAGGGACATGGTGATCCAGTATTTGGCAGGAAGAACGATAGAGGAAGGTTCGATTCTAAAATTAGGCGCCCCCGGGCCTCTACGAAGCGTCCTCCTTGTGTGCGGAAGAGATCATTCCAACTTGCGAACCCTGTAAAACGCTTTAGACAGGGCCGGATCGGTAATTACATAAGTGGCAGAGGTTCTCGAAGCCCCTGCTTCACCAACTAAATCCTCAACCTCGATCCATTCTATCAGATCCCAGGATTCCTCGATGAGGTAGTCGACGGAAGGAACGGTTCCTTCGATCACAAAGTTGAGGCGGTTCCCATCGGTCAGTTCAAATTCAGCAATGCCGAAGGAGCCGGAGGGCAGAGGAATTGGATTAATCTTCCCCGCTGCCAGTTCTTCGATCGTCCGCTGACCCAAGGCAACATCCCACACCGCGACATCATCGATTTGACCAGTGAAGAAATTGCCGGAGCCATCATAGATTCCGCCGCCTCCGATGTTGAAAGTGAATCCGGAGGAAGCGACCGGCGAAGCGGCTCCTCCAGAGGAGACCTCGACTCCGCCGACATAGATGCGCCTTCCGGTGGCATCGCTGACCACGGCAAGGTGGGTCCACTCCAAAGGTTCGAGGGTCGTCTCAATCGCGCCGCCGGGTGCGGTCCAGAGTTGCACCGTGGCGTCGGCGATAAAGCCAAATTCAGCCACGTCGTTCTGTCCAAAAAGGCCGGCTCTTCCAGCCGAGGTGGTCGCAGCTTTCACCCAGCCGGACATGGTGAATCCATCGAGCCCGTCCATTGATACCAGCGTCGTAACGGCATCGTCGAAGCCATCAAAGTCGATCGCGAAATCGCCAGGAAGCCCGCTGTGGCCCTCAACGTAGTTTGGTCCGCCAAAGAGTTCCCCTGAATTCTCTCCAGGCGAAAGGTCCGCAGTCATCGCCTCGCCCTGATCATTGAAGGGCCAAAATCCCAAGGGCAACGGCAAGTCAGGCTTACTCGCAGAATTGCTGGGATTTGTCCCGGCCACGACCTCTTGAGCATCGGTGTATCCGTCGTTGTCGGTATCAGCAAGGTTCGGATTTGTCCCAGTCATGGTCTCATTGATATAGACCCCATCGCCGGTTTCAACATTGTCGGGAAGAGTGTCCCCGTCTGAATCTTCGCTGAGGGGATTACTTCCACGATCATTCGCATCGATAAAGATCCCAGTTCCGGTTTCGACTCCGTCGGAGAGTTTATCGCCATCGGAGTCGGCATCCTGCGGGTCGGTCCCATTCAAAAATTCGTTGAGGTTCGAGACAAGATCCAGATCGGCATCGTCCATGCTGTCATCGACCGTTTTATCCAATCCGTTGGCGTCCTCATAAATGTCAGGCATACTATCACCATCGGCATCATCGAGTGTTTCCACTAAAACCGAGTCGATTTCCCAGTTTGGGTTAAATTCGCCCTTTGCTCCCTCATCCCAAGCCCCGAGAAAACGAATCATCAGATTAGCCCCGCCCGGAACCCCGCCAATTTTTGCAACACTGGTGATATATTCTCCCAAAGCATACCCGGGAGAATTGCCGTTAAAGCCAGCTTCTCCACCCAGGACGTGATTCCCGATGAGCGACTCGAAAGTGTAGCCATTTTTGGTAAAACTGGACTTAGGGACTGTTTTGAACTCTCCGCCATCGATTGAAAATTGCAGCGCGGCGCCATCCCATTCAGCTTCGATACTATATCGATGGTCGAAGGAAACCTGTACCCCGGAGGAACTCCTCACCAAGATGGCTGGGCTGATAATGTAGTTGGTCGCAGGTCCGGCATCATCCCCTTCCATCGACCAAGTTCCGCGACCCGCATTGTAGAGCGATGGGATTGGCGAGCCTCCCAGCGCTTCTTCGGTAAAGTCCCCATCGTCGGTATCGAAGTCCGTGGAAAAGAGCTCAGTGGCGGAAAGCGAACCAATTGGAACAAATAAAATGAGGCGCATCGCCGATATAAAAGTGGAGGAGAGGAGCTTTTTAGTCATGATGAAATATCCATCGGAATGGTTAAATTTTCTTATAACAGCAAAATATGACTGGGTCGATCTCAAAGGTTTGAGCAAGCGGATGAGTTTCATCGGCGGTGCACATCGAGATCACTGACCTTGATCCGGTTGATCCCAAACACTGAATCGAGCTGGAATCAGATGATCAGATCTCCGTCTACATTTTGAAATTCAACCAGCTCCCAAACCATAAGGATTACCCCCAACTACGGGAAGAAGTATGGGCTGAGATCGATCAAGTCGGCTGACATCCTGAGCCATAAAAAAATCTCGGGTTTTTTAAACGATTCAGCAAGGCTGACGTTTCCCGACAGCCTGTCCTGCTTTTGGGGCTCCTCCCAAAGCAGCGTAACCCGCCTCCCTCTCCTCGGTCTAATAACCGGGCGGATGTCTCATGACATGCCCTTTTCCTGGACGTGGCATCGGCTTCCAGCGTGGCCCTGTCCGTCCGCCACCCCAGCCAGTATCGAGTCGCAATCCGGCTACCGTCATGAAGACATGGCTCTTCCGCACATAAATTGTAATCCAGTCTCCCTCACCGCGCTTGCCATAATTAAAGAACCCCCTTGAAGGCATTTGCCCCTTGAGCACACCCGCCTCTCTTAAGACATAAGAGACTGCCCCCGAACAATCATATCCCGTGTCATGAAGGACGGAATGGCCACCGCCGTATTTGTAGGGCTTATTCTGTAAGCGATTCCCCGCCTCAATCGCACGCTTCACCGCCGATGGCGCACTTCGTGGAGCATAGGCCACGCCGCCCCTTAAGTAAGCCGTTGTCCCGAAGTTAAATTGAAAGGCCACCGGTTTCCGGGCCTTTACCTGTCCCCCATACGATGTCAACACCGGCGCCGGAGCACTTCGTGGAGCATAGGCCACGCCGTTCCTTAACAAGGCCCTTGTCCCAGAGTTAAATTGAAAGGCCATCGGCTTCCAGGGCTTTAACTGTCCCACACACGACGTCAGCACCGTCCCTGCCATTGCGAAAAGCAGAAAAAGCGACAAGACCTTCATATACCAGACGCATAACGGGATTAATTAACAGTTTCAAATCATTTAATCCTGAAAGGACACCCGCCCAATCAATTGTAACTATCCGGGATTTTTTATCCGAATCACCGAAAACAAGAGCGTGGCGGATTTGAGAAAAAGAGTTAGCCTCCAAACGGATTTGTTAATCAAAGACCCGCCCACTTCTTTCTCAATTCACCGCTCGCTCTTCAAAATTCACTCCTCTCCCCCATGGCCCACATCCAAACCAACCGCTGGCAACTCTCCCGCCGCCAACTCCTTCGCGGCGCTGGCGCCACCCTCGCCCTCCCTTTCCTCGAAGCAATGCGTCCCCTCTACGGACAGACCGCCTCCTCCGGTGACCCCATCCGCATGGCCTGCCTCTTCATGCCCAATGGCGTCCGCACCGATAAATGGACTCCCAGCGGCAGCGGGAAATCCTTCAAACTCTCCCCCATCCTGAGTCCCCTCGAAGCGCTCAAAGAGCACCTCACCGTCATCAGCGGCCTCACCAACCAACCGTCTCACAAAGGCGACGGTCACTACTTCAAAACCGCCGGCTGGCTCACCTGCTCCACCATCGCCAGCACCACCGGATCAGACGTCTCCGCAAACGGCATCTCCATCGACCAACTCGCCGCCGAAGCCATCGGCCGCCAGACCAAGCTTCCTTCCATGGAACTCGGTACCGAACCCATCACCTCGGGCGTTGACCGCAATGTCAATCTCACCCGGCTCTACGGCTCCCACATCTCGTGGAAGAAGCCCGACGTTCCCCTCCCCTGCGAAATCAACCCGCAGAGCGCCTTCGACCGACTCTTCCGCAACACCGACAAAAACGGCAAAGGCAAGTCCGATGACCAATCCGTCATCGACATCGTCATCGACGACGCCAACTCCCTCAAGCGAACCCTCGGCATCGAGGACAAGCACAAGCTCGAGCAATACCTCGAAAGCGTCCGCGAAGTCGAACGCCGCATTGAAAACGAAGCCGCCCAAATCGGAGCCGGCCAAAACATCAGCGAAGAGGCCGCACGCCAACTCGCCGCCCTCAACAAACGCATTGGCACCGCCATGGGAGGAAACAAAAAAGGCCTCGGCTCCGTCCAGCGCATCGACCACACCGAGCACGCACGCCTCATGCTCGACCTCATCGCCCTCGCCTTCTGGACCGACTCCACCCGCGTCGCCACCTTCATGTTTGGCAACGCCGTCTCCGGAAAAAACTTCTCCTTCCTTGATGGCGTCAGCGGAAGTCACCACTCCATCTCCCACCACAAAGGCGACCAAAAACAGCTCGACCAATACCAGCGTATCAACACCTGGCACTCCGCCCAGCTCGCCTACCTTCTCAAGGCAATGAAGAGCCTCCCCGAAGGCAACGCCAACGTCCTCGACAACTCGATGGTCCTCTTCGGCTCTGGCATCCGCGATGGCAACGCCCACGCCACCAAAGACATTCCAGTCGTCCTCGCCGGCGGAGCCAACGGCCAACTCAAAACCGGCCGCCATCTCAAGGCCGATGACAACGCCCCCCTCGCCAGCCTCTACGTCGGAATGATGAAACGCATGGGCGTCCCCACCAAGTCCATCGGCAACGCCAGCAACGAACTCCGCGGCCTCTAACCCTTCGGCGCAGTAACATCAAACCTAACGGCAGGTTAAAGGTCTGGGACGAAGCGGACCCTGCTCACTTGGCCAAAGAATCCCATCGACCATTTCATCCTCCACACCCTCGACCAAAAAACTCTCTCCTTCCCCCGAGGCCTCCCGCGAAAAAATTCTTCGCCGCGTTTCCCTCGACCTCACCGGTCTCCCGCCCACTCTCGAAGAAGTCTCAGCCTTCCTCTCCGACAAAAATCCCAACGCCTGCGAACGCGCGGTCGCCCGACTCCTTGCCTCGCCTCGCTACGGAGAAACGATGGCTCTCCCCTGGCTCGAAGCCGCACGCTTTGCCGACACCGATGATCTTTCCAACAAGTCCACCCTTAGTCAATTTTAGTCGGCAAGATCGGTGGCATTTCCGGCCCTGGTATTGGCATTGGTGGCGGCGGGGGCGGCTCCTGTTGCCTCTTAATCTCCAAATCCTTAATCTGGATAGAAAACGATCCCATCGACCTCACTTCCCAACCTGCAGCCACCCGTGCCTTGTCAGTTAGGCGGCGCGCTTCCAAGTAGGTATTGAAGGAATTCGGATGCACGTGAAACAAAAGCACAGCCCGCGAATCTCGCGAAAGATTTTCCAGAATTCTCGCGAAAGAATTCCCCTTCACTTTTAACTCCTCCAATGAACTTCCTCCCGCCTGCCCATCCGGTGTCACCACAATATGCATCCTCGTCGCCGTCGGATGAGCCCTCAATTTGACAGCTTGTTTTCTCGTATTTTTAAAATCAAATCCCTCGAAGTGTTTCAAAATAGGGCCCGGCTGATAAATATACCGATCCGCCCCGCGCTGTTTGATTCTCTCCTTTGGAAAGTTGCGTTTCGCCTTTTTGAACTCCTCTTCGAAAAGATTCAACGGCGTGAATGGATCAATGAAATGGACCCGATCGCTAATGACCAGCGCGTGGTATCTCTCTGCTCGCTTCGGAATTGCTCGACTCACCGGAATCCCCACTACCGTAGGGTCGATTTTCATCACCTTCGTTTCATCTAGAAGTGCTTCAAGCCGGGCAATATCATCCTGGATCTTCTTCGTCTTCTCTGCCTCGGCATCCCTTTCCGCCCTCGCTTTTTCCTCCAACTTCTTGAGCTGATTAAGATTCGCTAATAACTCCTTGTTATCCTTTAGCGTTTTTTCAAGAAGTGCCAACTGCCTCTTCTCCATCTCCACTTCTTCGGGCCTGGGAGCTTCCTCCGTCAATAATTTCCCCACCTTGACCTTGGTTTCCTCCAACTCCTTCACCTTTTCCTCCGCCTCCACCACTTGCGCGGGAGTCGCTGGCATGAGATCCTCCAAAAACTGTCCCACTTTTTGACTAACGTCCGCCTGTACCAAAATCAACACGAGAATGAGCACCGCCACCACATTGGTGAGCGCATCCATCAGCGAGTCCAGATTGACTCCCCCGTTTGAGTTGGATCCACGTCTTCGGCTCATCGTTTTTAACGTCTAAAAAGTGAGAGATCAATCTCCCCATCGTTCGGAAGCGGAAGCTTTCCATTTGAAAGTTTATACTTCAATTCCGCGATTCCCACCGCCCAGCGATAAGCCTTATTCCCGGTCTTCCGGATCAAGAATAACACCATCGAGTCCTCGGTCTTTTTCACCCGGTCCAAATACTTCGCGTAAACCCCGCTGGTCTTGATTGCGTCCGTTGAAATCTTTTTTGGGCCACCTTCCCCATCCAGAAATACAATCCCAGTTGAGTTGCACTCCACAAAGAAAATCTCCTCCGCCCCTCCTTCGCCAATCCCCCTCGGCTGCACAATCACCGATTCCTTCGGCTTCGGAGCTTCCTTGCGCGCCATTAATTCATCCTGCAACACTTTCAAACGTTTCTCCAAAGACGGACGCTTCATACGGATTGCATTCACCTCCTTCTTCATGTTCTCCACCTGCTTCTGCAACTGGGCATCGGTGAGCTTCGGGTCCTTCGCTTTCTCGAGCTCCTCCAATTTCATCGTGAGCAAAATCTTCACATCCTCGATCTTGGCCATCGCGGACACCGTCTCCTTCTTCTTTTTCAACTTCTTATCCAAATCCGCAATTTCCTTCTCCAAATCCGCGGCCTTGAGTTGAAGGTCACGGTTCTTCATCGCCCGAGCCATTTCCTCCTCGGTCCGACCGTTCTTCTCTATCTGCTGAACCTGTATCATCACGCTGATCATGAGCGTCAGAATTCCAATGAGACATGCCAGGATGCTCATAAAAGGAAACAGGGAAACCCCATTCTCGGACTCTTTTGATCGGCGGGCCACAGACTCTAAGAACTAGGATTTAGAGAAAAAGCCACGCTTCTTTTTGGCTTCATTTGGGATCTGCTTTTCTCCGAGCTCCTTGAGCGAGCGGTTCATGGAATCAATCCCGATGGCGATACTATCAAAGCTCTTCTCAAGCTGATTGTTGGACCTCAAAAAGACATCCCGGCTTGTATTCAGGAGTTGGCTCGCGGCATCCGTAAAGGTTTTCTCCACCACCCTTTGGTGATCTCCCAACTTCAACTGCAAAAACTCCGCCGTTTCGGTCAACATGCGCGTCGATTCGTTCAAGTTCACCAGGAACGTCTCATGCGCCTTCGCCAGCGAGGTCACCAACTGTGGAATACTATCAGCCTGCTGGATTAGCTCCTCGCCAACCAAGGTCCGGCTGTCGTTCAACTTGGGCAAAAGTTTATCCACACAAAAAGCATCGATCATCGTCAGCGTCTCATCTTCCTTCTTCTGCACGGCAGCGAGTGGGAAACTCATAAGGATACTCAAAACCAATCCCAGTAAGGTGGTATCAAACGCGGTTCCCAATCCCCCTGTCAAACTATTGATTGAATCCTTCAGCGCTTCAGGGTCCGAGGTGTCCCCCATCGCCAATGAGCCAACCGCCACCGACAATCCGATCACCGTGCCAATGAAACCCAGAATGGGAATAGCCCAAAGAAAGACCTTCACGATCGAGTAGGAATTCGTAGAACGATTGGCATCGATATCAGACTGCGTATTCAGGAACCCCGCGACCTCTCCGTTGTTCACCCGCGACTCAAAAAGCTCCAACGCCTTGCGAATCCGGTTCACCATTAAACTATCGCGCAGCTTGAGAGGCACATTGTAAACGTTATCGATGAAAACCCCCACATTCCCCACATGAATTTCCCTCCCCAAATGCTCTGGAAAGAGGTTCAAAAGAGTCGCCCTTTCCTGACTCTGGTTCTTCTTCCACTTCATCCCCAAAATGACGAGGCCCCAACAAAAGAGGAAGGTCTCCACAAAGTTCACCCAACCTCGGTCGAGAAAAAGTTCGCCAAGCCGCGTCCCTTTGAAAGGAACCATCAACAGAAGGAAAAGCACTGTGATCCCCCCCCCGATGAGCAAACTCATTCCAAAGCTCACGTTGGCATGATCTCCCTCTTCCCAACCGGTCCGCTCCAGATGCTTCGGGCCTGACGCTCCCTCAGCCGGGACAATCTCGGACGGCACCGTCAAACGATTCTGACAAGCCGGACACTGCACCTGTTCCCCAAGATGCTCCAGGGTCACATCAAGCGCGGTCGAACAATGAGGGCAGGAAATTTGCATAGAGTAGAGAGAAAGTGAAAGTCCTGACGACAGGACTAGGAATACTCGTAACCCCGGATCAAAGGCATGCCAATCCGGATTTTATAAACGTCTTGAGAGGGAATTGTCTCCTGATTGTCAGCCCGGGAAGCTTCCCCTCTATCTAAAGCTTATCCTCGAATTCCGGTTTGTCTATTCAAGGTGAGGCGCTTACATTCCAGTGAGATGCAGATCAAAGCGTATCCGGCCGTAAAGCGAATGATGATTCCTCTGATCGGGCTACTTGTGACGTCTTCGCTCACCCCGGCAAAAACAGTGGTGCGTAAGTGGAACGAAGAAAACCTAGCGGCAATTCGGATCGATTTTCCCGCACCCACAGTCCATGCGCGCAATCTCTTCCATTTATCCGCTGCGATGTGGGATGCTTGGGCCGCTTACGAGACTGAAGCGATCGGGTATCTTCATAATGAAAATGCCGACGTGCCGGATGGATCCACCCTCAGGGAAGCCCGTGAGGAAGCGATCAGCTATGCCGCGTATCGTATACTCAAACACCGCTATTCATTTTCGACAAAAGCCTCCACCACCCTGTCTGCTCTTGATGACCGCATGGCTGGATTGGGGTATGATGCTGCAAAAACCTCCACCACCGGAGAATCACCCGATGTGGTGGGAAACCGTATCGCGGCATCCATCATCAGCTACGGGGCAGGAGACGGGGCCAACGAAAGCACTGATCCGGGTTACCGCGATGACACGGGTTATTCTCCAGTAAACTCACCTCTGATTCTTACCACCAACGACACCGCGTCGAGCTACCCGAACGGATGGTCGGATCTCAACCGATGGCAGCCTCTGGCCTTTAGCGTGGCCTTTACCCAAAACGGACAGATTGCTTCCAAAATCCAGCAATTCGTCAGCCCGCACTGGGGAAGCGTGAAAGGTTTCGGCCTCTTTTCATTCGATCTCAGTTCGAACGGACTCTATTTCGACCCCGGCGAGCCTCCCAAGTTGGGGGAAACAGGAGACCTCGACTGCAAGAACAACGCAGTTGAGGTTCTAGAATATTCGGCCGTGCTCGACCCAGCTGACCCGACGACCATTAACCTCTCGCCTTCCGTTCGCGGCAATAATCCCCTCGGAACAAATGACGGAAGCGGCCACGTGGTCAACCCCGTGACCGGAGCGCCCTACCCTGACAACATCGTGCTGCATGCTGACTTTGGTCGATGTGTCGCGGAATTTTGGGCGGACGGGCCTGGATCGGAAACTCCCCCGGGACACTGGAATGTTCTGGCCAATGACGTGACCGATACCATTCTCGATGACCCCTCGCTTGAGCTTAGAATTGCCAACGCCGGCCCTGTGCTGGAGACGATGGAGTGGGAATTAAAACTCTACCTCGCTCTCAATGCAGCGCTCCATAATACCGCCGTTGCCGTGTGGGGAGTGAAGGAACACTATGACTACGTGCGTCCCATTTCAGCCATTCGATATCTCGGACGTAATGGAGAATTGCCCATCGTCCCGGGATTGGCGGAGAAAATTACTGCCGGCACGATTGGCAGCTACCACAGCCACCTCTCCGAACATCTTGGGGAAATCGCGGTCCATGCCTGGCCCGGCGAACCGGATAATCCCGAAACGCAGGTAGGTGGGCGTGAGTGGATCCTTGCCAAGGAATGGTTGCCCTACCAACGGGACACTTTCGTGACTCCGGCCTTTGCAGGATACGTTTCAGGACATTCCGGATTTAGCCGGGCTGCGGCCGAAATCATGACCCTGATCACGGGGACTCCGTTTTTCCCCGGAGGAATTTCCTCCCACACGATCCCGGCAGGAGATCTTCAATTCGAAGCCGGCCCGACAACCGATATGACCTTGCAATGGGCCACCTATTACGATGCGGCCGACGAGGCCGGCGAATCGCGAATTTACGGCGGAATTCACGTTTCTCCCGATGATGGACCGGGCCGGATCATGGGGGCGAAAATTGGACAGGCCGCCTTCGCCCACGCCCAAAAATACTGGGATGGTTCGATAATTAAAAACACCCCGGTCACCCTCAAGGCAAACGGCGAGTTAATCTATCAGACCATTCCCGGATACCACTATACCCTCGAGAGCGGAACCGACCTTGTCTCTTTCCCAGTGATCGAAGCCACCCCTGGAATCGCCACGGGACACGAGCAGACCCTCGTCGTCCCTCTAGTCAATCCCAGTCGATTCTTTCAGATGAGAATCACAGCTCCCTAAGATTCCACCTTCGTCCCAACCGGAATCTTCAAGCCCTCTTCGCCCGGACTAACTCATCGCGAAGCGCTCCAATTCCCTCCCTCAACTCGAGCAGCAGCTGGCGCCTGATCACCGCCACAAACTGGAGCGATTCGTGAAGTTGATCTTCAGGATCGGAATCCAAACCGTCCATTCCAAGTTCGAGAGCAGCGCAGATGAACCACCGTGATGAGGGTAGCTTTCCCCCAATTGACATAGAACCAAAGTTTCAGCGCCAGGACCATGCTGCTGCTGATACCGAGCAAGGTCCGACTACCGATGAGGTAACTCAGTATTTCGCCAGTGAAAAAAATGAGGAAGAAAACCATCCAGAGCTTCGGACGTGAGCGATCGGCCTCATGACGAGCAAAGGCTAACATTAGACCTGCCAAAAGGAGGATTTGAATAAAAAATCCCAATGCATGGCGGTTTCGATGAGCCGCGAGAGCTGTGGCACCTCGCCACTTGGCAGCTAGAACCTAAAAAGTGTTCCCAGATTTAAGGGGGCCTCTACACCGCATCCGAGCACCGCTGGCAGAGGTCATCTTTGACGACGGGCTCGTATTTGCGGCAGCGGGGGCACATAGGATTTAGAGTCGCTTCAACGGAGGAGGCGAGAGTATCGCCTTCCTCAATCTTCAGCTCACTGACGATGAAAAACTCGGTTGCAAACTGATGATCCTTGAGCAAGTCGAGGCACGGACTATTCGAGGGCACGGTCAGAGTGACGCTTGCTTCGTTGTTCTTTTTGAACTCCTTGGCCTGCACCTTTTCCTCAATCGCGGTCTGCATCACCGCTTTGATTTCGTGAAGTTTATTCACTTGATCGATGGCTTCAGTGGTGGCGTATTTCGGATTCACCTCGGGGAAGGTCTGCTCGTGGATACTGCCTTCGCCACCGGCGTGTTCCCAGGCTTCTTCGGCGGTGTATGCGAGAACGGGAGCGAGGAGTTTGACGAGGGCATCGAAGAGCTGACCCATCACCCAAACACTCGCTTTACGTTGCTCGCTGTCTTTAGCGTCGCAGTAGAGGCGGTCCTTGGTGATGTCGATGTAGCTGGCGCTCAGGTCGCTGGCGGCGAATTGGTTGACGAGGGAGAAGACCTTGCGAAAGTCGTATTCTTCGTAGGCTTTTCGTACTTCGGTAATGATGACCTGAAGTCGCTCCATGATCCATTGATCGATAAGCGGGAGGGATTCTGGCTCTTCAACCTTCTCTTCACGCATGTTGCCGAGGAGGATTTTAAAGGTATTGCGAAGACGGCGGTAAGGTTCGCCAATCTGCTGGAAGAGGCCTTCGCTAAAGGGAACTTCGTTCTGCCAATCCACCGAGCTGACCCAGAGACGGAGGATGTCGGCACCGTATTTATCATAAAAGTGCGCGGCGTCGGTGGGCTTTCCTTTTTTCTTGTCGCTTTTGGCATGCTTTTTCCCGGTATCCTTATCAACGACGAAGCCGTGAGTGAGGACCGTTTTGTAAGGAGCCACATCACGAACTCCGACACTGAGCATGAGGGAGCTTTGGAACCACCCACGGTGCTGGTCGGTAGCCTCGAGGTAAAGATCGGCAGGGCAATTGAGTTCGGGATGGGCATCAAGAACGGCAACGTGAGATGAGCCGGAGTCGATCCAGACGTCAAGAGTATCGCGGCATTTCGTCGAGCCTTCGGGGAGGCCGAAAAGGGTCGCCAATTCCGCGTCGGATTTCTCAAACCAAACATTCGTGCCTTCCTTCTCAACGAGATTGGCGATTTTCCTGGCAAGGTCGGCCGAGACGACGGGCTCGCCGTCTTTGTCGAAGAAAACCGGAAGCGGAACGCCCCAGGTTCGTTGGCGGGAGATACACCAATCGGGACGAGCTTCGACGGTGCCATAAATACGGTTGCGGCCCCACTTGGGAAGCCACTCGACTTCATCAATTTCGCTCAGAGCCTTTTCGCGAAGCTGGTCGATAGAGATGAAGAATTGCTCGACCGCCCGGAAGATGATGGGCGTTTTGGAACGCCAGCAATGCGGGTAGCTGTGAGCGTATGTTTCCTCTCCGAGGAGTGCTCCTTTTTCAGTGAGGATCTCCACGATGCGGGCATTCCCCTTAAAGACGTGGGTCCCAACAAGTTCAGGCAGGCCACATTCGTCAGTAAAAAGTCCGTCGTCATCGACCGGGCTGAGAACCTCGAGTCCGTTTTGCTGGCCGATGGAGTAATCATCAGCACCGTGACCGGGAGCAATGTGAACCGCACCTGTTCCTGATTCGGTGGTGACGAAGGGAGCAAGGATCACTTTGGAAGTCCGGTCGAGGAAAGGATGCTGCGCCTCCAGTCCTTCGAGTTCGGCTCCTTTGATCTCTCCCAATTCCTCCTCAAGAGTGAGGCCGGTCTTCTCTTGGAAATCCGAAAGAAGATCACGAACAACAATGATCGTTTCGCCGTTTGAATACTTGCCAATGGTGTAAGTAAAACGCTCGTGCACCGCGATGCCGAGGTTGGCGGGAAGAGTCCACGGCGTGGTGGTCCAGATCGCGATGCTGGAGCCATCGGGAAGAGAATCGTGAGCAGGGAGATCAAACTTCACGAAGACCGCCGTCGATTTCTTATCCTGATACTCGACCTCCGCTTCCGCGAGCGCGGTCTTGGCACCGTAGGACCACTGCACAGGTTTTTTGGATTGATAAACGCAGCCTTTTTCGATCAGAGACGCGAAAGTGCGGATGATGTTAGCTTCATAGCCGGGATCGAGAGTGAGGTAAGGATTTTCCCAATCACCAAAAACGCCGAGGCGCTTAAAGGACTCACGTTGGGTATCGATCCAACCACGCGCGAAGGTTTCACAGCGGCGGCGAATCTCGGCAGGCTCGACGTCACGGGCGTCCTCGTCCTGCATCACTTTAAACTCGATGGGGAGACCGTGGCAGTCCCAACCGGGAATGTAGGGAGTTTCAAAGCCCGCCATGGACTTTGATTTCACCACGAAATCCTTGAGGACTTTATTTAAACCGGTTCCCATGTGGACATCACCATTCGCAAACGGCGGGCCGTCATGGAGAATAAAACGAGGGGCATTCTCAGCCTTACGCTTGGCAATAATTCGCGCGTAGAGACCTTCGGAGTTCCACTTTTCGAGGCGTGCCGGTTCCCTTACCGTCAAATTCCCCTTCATGGGGAAATCTGTCTTGGGCAGGAACAGGGTGTCTTTGTAGGATTTTCCTTCTGGAGTGCTCATAGCGCTGGGAGCGGGACGCTAGGCAGCAGGGGTAAAAAGGTCAAGGTTTGGGCCAATCACGGCATTTTTCCCGAAAATTCATGTGTCATTCATCTTCCTCTCGATATTTTCCAAAGATCCTCAACGCTATGAAGATTCGAAAACACCTCATCCCAAGTGCCCTGCTCCTTGCGGGCCTCACCCACTTGGCCCCCGCCGAAGCACTCATCGACTCTTGGCACACCGCCCACTCCGGCCGCTATGCTCGCATCTGGGCCACCCAGGCCCAGGAAACCGACGAGCGCCAAAACGGCGTCCGCTCCTCCCTTAAGACTTGGGATTCCGCCAATTACCCCGGCGTGATGATCGGAGACCAACCCATGCCCGTTTATGCTGGAGTCCAAGGAATCTCGTACTCTGAGGACTATGTGTATATCAAGTCCACCGGCCTCGCCACCAACACCATGGGCCCGTGGTTCCTTAACGAAGCCCAAACCACGGCTTTTCCTTCCTTCCCTGGAAATTCCGCCATTCTTTATCGTTTTCCCCGCTCATCCAACTATCCAGAAAACTACGCTCCGGCCACCCGCACTCCGACTAACATCGGGTCCTGCGGATTATTCGTCGACGGCGTTCCGCTTTTTAACACAAGCGATACCTTTTCTTACGACACTTCAGCCGGGGGAGATCAAGAACCCACCAACCAAAACCGTGGCGACGGCTATTGGAACCGCGATGCGTTTACCAATGAAGGAGTGACGTTCGATGCCGGCAACACCCACCAGGCCATGGAGCAATTCCACTACCATGCCAGCCCCAATGCCCTTCGCTCGACCCTCGGTGACTCGATCGATTACAATCCCACGGTAGTTTACAAGGGAATTGGGAAAGCCAGCCCCTACACCGAGAATTTCAACGGAACACACAGCCCCATTCTCGCCTGGGCCAACGACGGCCTCCCCATGTATGGTCCCTACGGTTACAGCGATCCAAGCGACGCCACCAGTGAAGTGCGCCGAATGGTTTCCGGCTATCAAAAACGCGATGGCACGAACGGTTCCACCAACCTTGCCGCAACCGGCCGGACCACCATGCCCCAATGGGTCGTCGCCCAGGGAGTCCGCACCACCAGAACCCTCTCCTCGGCATTCTATGGCCCCAATGTCTCTTCTGCCTTCACTCTTGGGCACTACATGGAGGACTACGAATACAAAGGTCACCTCACTTCGGATGTTACCAATGCTCGTTTTGCTCAATATTTCAGCGCGTCTCTCGGCATCTTCCAGTCCCGCTGGTTCTATGATCTCAACGAATACAATGTTCGCTACTGCGTCACTCCCGAATTCCCCGAAGGAACCTGGGCCTACTTCACCGCCGTCGATGACAACGGCACCCCCGTCTATCCCTACAACCTGGCCTGGCACTACTTCGGCGACCCCACCGTCGCTTCCGGTGTCACCGAGATCGGCGAAACTGTGATCGATGTCTTCACCGGGGCTGCCGGAAAAGGAACTCAATTTGAAACCGCCACCCTCGATGACGACTCCGTCACCGTCGTTTGGAATGGCATCGAAGGAGGAGTCTACCAAATCACCGAATCCCTCGATCTTAAAACATGGACTGCTGGCCCCTCTTTCACCGCTGGTGATCAACTCATCACTCTCACCGAAACCGGAAACTCCCGAAAATACTACACCATCGAACGAACCGGACTGGCCGACTATGACACCTCCGAATTCGGCACCACTGCAGGAGGAGGAGGACCAGGAGGCGGAGGACCAGGAGGCGGAGGACCAGGAGGAGGAACCGGGGGCACGCCCGGCACTGGAAACCCTACTGATGGATTTGTTTTCAGCTTCGCAGACGGCCCTCCACAAGCCAATCTCATCAGCAATCTGAAGGTCGGAGGTGTCACCGGAACGGTTGTCAGTTATAATGTTAACGGTCCCGCCGGCGGGACAATCACCATCTCGTTCAATGCCGATAGTTTCTCCTCAGGCATAGCTTACCGGGCCACCTACTTGCACTCCCCACCGGGAGCAGGCACAGTTACCGCGACCTCAACTAATTGGTTTACCAAGCCGTAATCTTCCCCAACTCGATTGAAAAATCTCCACGCAATCCTGTCAGCCTCCGGGGTCGGCTTCGCGCCTTTCTCGAAGGCTGCCGATTGGGTTTTAAAGGGCACAGTTTTTCTAGTCATCTTTCTCATGCCTCTTTTTGCAGGCACTCTCCGCATCGACCTTTCTCATCAGTTTGAGGGCCAACCTCTTGCTCTCAATTCTCTAAAGTACGAGAGCGCTGAAACCCTCTCCGTCTCACGCCTCTCCTATCTGATTAGCCAACTCGCCCTTCAAAACGAAGACGGCAGCTGGCAAGAGCTCCCCGGGCAATATGCTTTCATCAACGCCTCGTCCCGCCGCACCTCCTTTACCCTGACCAAGGTTCCTCCCGGCACCTACAAGTCCTTCCGCTTCAGCCTCG
>TARA_B110000037_G_scaffold22380_1_pt1 | contig 18504 bp, 13 predicted proteins | sample TARA_B110000037 | Tara Oceans TARA_B110000037 (sample SAMEA4397196) | marine metagenome | biome: Polar Biome; feature: [MIX] marine epipelagic wind mixed layer (ENVO:01000061); material: water (ENVO:00002006), including particulate matter (ENVO:01000060) such as... | depth 10-100 m
AAATTTTCAAGAACCATACCAGTTCCTCTAACAACTGCTAGTAATGGATCCTCTGAAACATTAACTGGGACATTTGTCCTTTCTCTAATTATTTGATCTATCCCCTTAAGAAGACTACCACCTCCGGCTAGTATTATGCCTCTTTCAAGAATATCAGCAGCAAGTTCAGGTGGTGTTTGCTCTAGACACCTTTTTACAGCTTCAACAATTTGGTTAACTGGGTCTTTTAAAGCTTGCCTTACTTCATCAGATGAGACTTCAATCGTTTTAGGAATACCTGAAACTAGATCCCTTCCTTTAACAGCTATTTCTATTGACTTCATTTTCATAGCTGATCCAACATTTTTTTTAATCTTCTCACTCATGCCTAAACCAATTTCTAATTTATGCTCGTTTCTAAACCACTGAAGAACGGCTTCATCCATTTCATCTCCAGCAATTCTTATTGTTTCTTTTGTGACAACTCCATTCAAAGATATTACCGCGATTTCAGTGGTTCCACCTCCAATATCAACAATTATATTACCTATTGGCTTACTTATATCTAAACCAATACCAATTGCAGCTGCAACAGGTTCTTCAATGAGGTAGACTTCTCGAGCATTAGCACGTTCGCCAGAATCTTTAACCGCCCGCCTTTCAACTTCTGTTACACCAGAGGGAACACAGATCACCATTCTAGGACGAGCTAAACGATTTAAATTAATTTTGCGTATAAATCCTTGAAGCATACCGTCTGTCATTTTAAAGTCTGCAATGACACCGTCCTGAAGTGGTCTTATCGTTTCTAGCTCACGATGTGTTTTACCTAGCATCGCTTTGGCCTCGTCTCCGACTGCAACTATAGTGTCATTATGAACATTTCGAGTTACGATAGATGGTTCGTTGACTACAATGCCGCGACCTTTCAACCATATTAAGGTATTTGCGGTGCCGAGATCAATTGCTACGTCTCCGGATATCCAATTTAGTAGATTAGGAAAATTCATAGATGCCATTTTATTTAAATATTATTTAGAATACCTAATTTAAGCATTTTTTATTTAGAATTTACTTAGCATTTAAATTATTTTAATTATTAAAACCTATTTGACTAAAAGCTAGAACCTATGAAAGGATCCTCTAATCGATAGTCACCAAAGCCATTTTGATCTTTGAAAGAGAATTGTTTATTGACATTATTATAATACCAAACTTGATAACTATTATTAAGACTTGAGTTAGAATTAGATCTTCGTATTTCATCTGGTGGCCCAAATAGAATATAAATCATTCCTCGATCTGTTTCCCATCCTGGCTGCCATCCATCAAAGTGTTCATTCGTGTAACTTATTCTTTTAAAATATTCATCCATTAATTCATTGTTTTCTGTCAACGGTGTTGGGTCTCTTTTTTCCCATAATTCGAAAAAATAATGTTCTTTATCAGTACTTTTTTTCTTTTTTAACTCTTTGACTTCTTCAACACTTAAAAGATACTTCATTTGTTTGAGTGCTAAATTCAAATCTCCGACGAAGTTTGATACTCCCGGTTTATAAAGACTGAAAACAACCTTTTCTTCAATTGATTTTGAACCCTGCTTCAATAAAAACGTAAACTCATTTCTCAAGTTTGTTAATTCTTTTGCATCAATAAATATTGAATGATTAAAAAAGCCTTGACTCCCATCACCTTCAATCAGGCATAAAAGACTATCTGTAGATTTTTGATTTTTTAAAAGGAGCTTGAAAGAATAACTTTCTTTGTTTAAAAAACCTGAAATTTTGATATCAACTCCCAATCCAACATCTCTTACCTTGTAGCCCTTTGTCGGTATTTTATCCTTATCAAACCCCCAATTACCTTCAAGGTCTAAAAGGAATATCGGATTAACTAGTTTAGGTCTTTTATTATACTTTTTTGATTCAATTTTTCTTCTTAAAAAACCTTTTTTTCGAGTATCTAGGTCTTGTAGTTCTCCAATAATTTCATAATTTTTACCAATTGGGACATTTAAACCTATAAAATGTTTAGCATTTTTAATAAAGGACCTTGTATCTGTGTAATTCTTAACATTCATAGAATCCATCCATACTTTATTTAAATAATTCTGACCAGAATCATCTTTTAAAGAAATGGATGCTTGGTAATAAGCAATATAAGAATTATTCTTTTTAACAAATTGCAAAGAGCTGTATGGAATCTCAATAAATGTTACAATTTTAATTGAATCTTTTTTGACAACCTCAACAAAAGGAACTAAAGAAAATTTTTCTACACTTATTTTTTTCTTTGCTGCTCTTACTAAACCTTGAGCCAAAATATTTTTTTGTGCAAGAGATAGTAAAAGAAGATATAAAACTATATTTTTCATAAATCTCTTTTCCATTTAAATTTTATAAGTCCATTATTTGTAGCAGCCCATAGAACCTTATCTTCAACAATTATTTCATTTACTTGCCCAATAAAGGAGAATGAATAATCTTTAATAAATCCTGTTTTTTGATTAATTCTTACAATCCCATCATCGGTTCCTAAAAAAATATTATTCTTTTTTAGAGCTAGAGAATAAACAGTTCTACTTTGGTATGTGACGGAGTTGAAAAGTAATTCCCATTCACTTTTATCAAAATCAAATTTAGCTATTCCCATGTCACCGACAATATACATTTCGCCATTATGTTCTTTTATAGCAGTTATTCTTATCATGTTCTCGGCGAAAGATTTACGACCTAATTCCATGCCATTTTTCAATTGCGGTGAACTCTTAGAATAAACAAAAATACCCGATCTTGCTCCGATCCATATGTCATCTTGGTATTCTTCAATATCATAAATTGGATTTTCATGAAAAATATATTCAATACCAATTGGATCTTCTCTTTTAGTAGAACGACTAATTCGACTTATTCCATTTGAAGAACCAACCCATATATGTGAATCATCTCTATGTAAGCTCCATAGTTGACCTGAAGGAATTCCTATCTCTTCACCAAAAGTACGCCAGTAATCTTTTTTTTGATCATAGAATAATAATAGATTATCACCTCCTGCCCATAATTCATCACCTTCAGCTGTTAATGAAAAAATTGGTGTTGGGGTCATATTAATTGTTTCTTCAAACAAATAAGAACCAAATTGTTTTGACCAAGGATTTGTCCAAGAGATACCTTTTGAATTAACATAGTTAGGACTCCCAATCCATATTTTATCACCATCTTTATACATCGACGAAACAGCAAAATTAGTTATATCAGGAATCATTGGTGTAAAATTTTGCATAACTTCTGAAGCATGAAAAAAAGTTCCATCGTCTGTTCCAGCATATACATTTCCATACTTACCAATAAAACCAGTAGTCATTGTAACACGACGTCCCAAAGGATCAATTAGGTCATTGCCCGAATAAATCCAACCATCAGAAATTGAATAGTTCATAAATATTTCACTTAGTTCATTTTGGTTTGTAAATGGACCACTGCTCCAATTGATTGAGACTTCATCTGGAATGGAGTAAATACCAACAAGAGACCCGGAAGAATGGCTTAGTTTAGCATACGATGATCTAAGCTGAATCCAGATATATCCAACAGATGAGCCTATCTTTTTAACTTCATCGTAATCAGAGAGTCCAAGTGATTTTATTTCGATAGAAAACCAATCACCCTCTCTAGAAAAACTATACTGAATGTGATTTGGAGTCGCTGCCCAAATATATCCTGTTTCAGAATCAAAATGAATTGCTGAAACATTATTACTTTCAAGTCCTTGTGCAATTGTTATGGGCTCATCGAAAGTAAGGCTGTAAATATTAAACCTTTTAATTCCACCATTTTTAGTAGCAATATAAATATAGTTATATCCTTCGGATAGTGATTTTATTTCTCCAGGACCGTGATATAAGACCCAATCAAATGGTCTAAATCTTGAATCTGGTTGACTATTTATAATAGTAAATGTTGATAGTAAAAAAATAACAAGATTAATTAAACGCATCTTATAAATTTACACTAATGAAAGGTAATGACATAGCACTCTAAGGTTTAAACAAAGATCTTATACTACTTTAGATTTTATCTAAAAAGTAACATTAAAAGAAATAATCCTCAGTCGAAATTAGGCCTCCATCAAAAAATATTAGCTTTTAGGTTTATTAATCTTAGGTTTCTGATTACTTTTGTTAGGACGTTTATTAAGCGGAGTTTTGTAATTCCTATTATTTCTATTTGGTTTTCTTGAAACTCCGGGTCTTATTTTGGATATATGTCCATGATCTAGATAAACCAATACAGAAGCAAAATGCTTTAAAGAGTTATCATTTGAAGCACTTAAAACAATTGTTGTTCCAAGAGTACGGTTCATTTTTGTTATTTGATTTCTAAAGTCTTTTTCCATATTATTATTGAAATAAACGCCATAATCATCTATCAAAAGAACTCTGGGATCAACCTCGCATGCTAGTATCATTCCGAGCCAATTAATTTCACCAGGGGATACATCTTTAATTTTTCTATTCCAAAGGTTTTTAAAGCTACCTTCATTGAAGTATCTATTTTCAATAACATTTTTTTTCTTACCAAACTTACTCGATACATATCCAGAGATTGTTTGACTTGAATTGGATAATTCTAAATTTCTTGAATAAAAAACATCACTAGGGGGAGCAATTTTACCGAACCAATTTTTTTGATATACTTGGTCATCATATAAAATTGTACCGGAAGTTTGTGATTCAACACCTGCTAAAATATTTAGAAGAGTTGATTTCCCACTACCAACAGTACCAATTATTCCATAGATAGTACCGGGATGTATTTCTAGTTTACTAACCTTTAAAGCATTGTATGTTCCAAAAGATTTTTCTAAGCCCGCTAATTTAAAAATCAGCCTTTTTGTTTGATTCATTTTTTCTCCTAAGGGTATTACCCCATCAAGAAAAGGATGAAATTAAAATCAATATATTATTTAGTTCTCAAGCCAACGTTCAGCATCTATTGCGGCCATGCAACCAGACCCCGCAGCTGTAACAGCCTGACGATAAGTATGATCTTGCACATCTCCACAAGCAAAGACACCTTCTAAGTTAGTATACGTTGAATCTGGTTTTGTTATGATATATCCAGATTCATCTAGTTCAATTACATTTTTAAATAATTTTGTATTTGGGGTATGGCCAATAGCCATAAAAATGCCATCACAAGTTTCCTTTCTGATAACTCCAGATTTCTCATCTTTCATTAAAACGGAAGTTACACCACTTTTTTTATTCCCAATTATATCTTCGATTGAAGAATTATACATAACTTTTATTTTAGGGTTTGAAAGAGCTCTGTCCACCATAATTTTTGAGGCTCTGAACTCTTCTCGCCTATGAACTATAATAACTTCAGAAGCAAACTTTGTTAAAAACGTTGCTTCCTCCATTGCTGAGTCGCCACCTCCGACTACTAAAACTTTTTTATCCTTAAAAAAGAATCCATCGCAAGTTGCGCAAGCTGATACTCCATTACCCATTAATTTTGATTCAGATTCTAAACCAAGGAGTTTGGCTGATGCACCAGTTGAAATAATAATTGATTCAGCAGAATATTCCTGATCATTAGCAAAGACTGTAAAAGGACGTTTTGATAAATCAACTTTATCTACAGTTTCGAATAAACACTTGGCGCCAAATCTTTTAGCTTGCTTCCTGAATTCGTCCATCATATCTGGTCCCATAATACCATCTGGGAAGCCTGGATAATTTTCTACATCAGTTGTTATCGTCAACTGACCTCCTGGTTGAGTACCTTCAAAAACCAGTGGATTCAAGTTTGCTCTAGCCAAATAAATTGCAGCTGTTAAACCAGCTGGCCCGGAGCCAATAATAATTGCTTTCTGCTTCATTTACCTTTTCGATTAACTTATTTAAATAACTTCATCTAAAACGTCAGTAATATTCGCTTTTGGAACAGCACCGACTATCTGATTTACTACTTCCCCATTTTTTAAAACAAGAAGTGTGGGGATACTTCTTACACCAAATTTCATTGCTGTGTTTTGATTTTTATCTACGTCTACTTTACCAACTTTAATTTTACCTTCATATTCTCCTGCAATTTCTTCAATCATAGGAGCTATAGCTTTGCATGGTCCACACCAAGTTGCCCAAAAATCAATTAGGACAGGTAGCTCAGACTTTTCTACATCACTTTCAAAATTTTGATCTGTAAACTCATGAACACTTTCTGACATGTTACCAAATTCTCCGATAGTTTTAAATATTAGTGATGGAAACTTAGGTTAACTTTTTAGAATGGAGTAATTAAAATCTTCGAATATTTCATCTAACTTTTAAAGTATCTAATAAAAAATCAGAGGGTATATTTAAAAACTCATTTGACAAATCGAATGAATAAGTCGGATCGACTAAGTTAAATTGTTCAATTGTTAGGTATGGTATAACAACATAACTACCAGGCTCGAAACTCAGACTATTCTTGTCAACATAATACCTCCAAATAGAAGTTTCATTCATGTCATATTCAACATATTTAATTTGATCTTGTATAATTAGTCCATGGCTATCAACTCCAACATGGTTATATATCTTGATATCATTATTTTCAATATTCTTGAAAATTAGACCTGAATTACATTCAAAAACACCATCCATATATTTATACGTTTTAACAACGATTTTACTTAATGCTTTCATTTGGAATCTGATTAAAAGTGTGTCGTTCTGCATTGAGAAAGTATCTTCTGGAGGCAAAAAAATCTGCCCTTCCAATATTTTTTTTAATTGAATATTCTTAACTAATTCTCCATTTTGATTAAAGTCTGTCTGGTTATTGGAGAAATCTCCATTAATTAAAAAGACTTGAGCAGAGTCTAGAGCAAAGTTGAGGGCGAAAAAATATATTTTTATAGAACCTGAAATTTTATCTATTCCAGAAGAAAGATCTTTTAAGAGTATTGAAAAATTCCCAACCCTATCTGTCTCACCAAGTATTTTAAAATTCTCATCCCATATAATTAATGGAATTTCCAAATTTTCCGATAAAAAGCCTATTTCCCCTGTTAGTTTTCTTTCTTTTGTTGGTTCACTTTCCCATAAAGGGTTTGAAGTACAACTCCAAAAGAATAGATAAAAAGACATAAAAATAAATTTAAATAGATACATTAAAACTCAAATTATATCTTCTATCATTTATGGAAATCCCATTTAAAACATCTGAATTATTTTGAAGGTTTTTTCCAGAAAGACTAAATGAAGTCTTTAAAAATTTGTAATCTATTTTTTTATAAAAAATCAAATCATAGCTAATATTTGATTTTATGTTATTTGTTTCAATCGTACCGCTTTCGTTAAGCCAAGATATATTCTTATTACTTTCACTTCTGTTAATAAAATCAATATTAAACCATCGGTTTTTTAGTGAAATTATAGTTCGAACCATTTTTTCGGGTTGGAGTGGAAAAGATAGTGGGTCAGAAAAGTAGTAGTTTGAAAGAATCCATTTAAAATCGATCCAATTCACATTTGGTATCAAATTTATATTGGCATCAAATCCAAGTAGATTAGCATTTCCATAATTAACAGGATATTGGACAGCACTATTTAATATTAATATATTTTTTATCTTGTTTAAGTATTTATAATTAAAAAGTGCAATATTGATACGATATGAGCTTTCACCTATTTTAGAAATCCTGTTTATTCGATAACCAACCTCATAGGTTGATTTTTGTTCTGGTAATAAATCGTTTTGTGCAAAAGCGGTACTAATCGTGTTATTATTTATAAAGTCATAAAGGCTTGGTATTCTATAAACATTGGTGAAGTTGAGATAATACAATAAACGTTTTGTTTTTGTTTTATTTAAAAATGAAATGGTGAATTGAGAATTATTGTTATTCCAGTAATGGTATGGTAGGTATATACCTTTGGCTGTATCGGGATGGTCCGTAATTCTCTCATTACTAAAAACTAATTTTAAATCTTTTAATTGGATTTTATCTTCTTTTTCAGGTCTTGTTAGCTCTAATGAACCTGTGAAGACTGAATTCTGTCTTTCGATATACACATTGTTGGAGTCAATTTTCCAAGCAAGATCAGAAATGGATGTCTGTGTAGAAAATCTAAAACTTGCATTTTTTAAACTTTTTTGAAATTCAAAACCAAATTCTCGATTATCAGAATATCTAATTCGTTTAAGAAAATTTAAATTATCAAAACTATTATTTTCTTGATACATTAAATAAATAGAAACAAAACCTAACTTTTGATCACTTTGGGATATTTTAGCAATAAATGATTCTAATTTTGTGCTTAGGGAATCACCACTTTTTATATTTTGGAATTTTTTTTTATTACTAAAACCCAATAATTTTAATTCAGAATTATTTTTATTTTTTAATCCAATATTTACAAAATTCCTGGAAATGTAAGTACGTAATTCAGATTTTGATGTATCACTGTAGAATTGCGTAGATTGCACTTCAGATAAGCCAGTGTTAACGGTTCCATACCTAAATCCAATAGATCCAGCACCATCATATCCACCATAATTATAAGTTCCAAACTGTTGCTTAAGTGATAAACCACTCTTATATGAAATTTTAGGAATTAAGTTAATTGACCCTGATGAAGAGATGGCATCTTCATGTGCACCTTTTAGTAATTCTAATCCCGATAATCCAGAAGTAGATATCATCGTTAAATCAATCATTGGATCCCCAAACCTATTTATTCGAACACCATCATAAAAAAAAGCCAGTTCATTAGATGAAGAACCTCGAATTGATGCAGTTTTCTCACCATTAATTGATTCACTTAAGACAATAGATTGTTCAAAATAAAGAGCATCACCAATATCCACAGATCCGCGTAGATTCAATTGATCAGCATTTATATAAGCTATATCGTTTTTACCTAAATTTTTATCAAATTGGGTGATCTTATCCACTTCGACAACCAATGAATCCATAACCAAAACTTTTTCTTTCATTATAATTAATGAACTATTTCTAAATAAGATTACATTTTTTTCTGAATTTTGATATCCAACATGTTCAAACTTTATAGATCTATCTTTAATGGGTATTGAAAATGAAAATTGACCTTTAGAGTCTGTTTGTGTACCTGTGCCAGATGGAAGAGATATTATATTTACATTAACTAATTTTTCTTCTAATTCATTCATCACAATACCCATAACAGGCTTATTCTGAGCATGAATTAAATTGAAAAATAAAATTATAATTATGAAAATTTTAATTTTCATTGTGAAGTTAGCTGATCAGCATTCAGGTTCATTAACAGATATTTGAAGAGCTAGACCTCCCTCCGCTGTTTCTTTGTATTTACTCATCATATCCTGTGCTGTTTCCCACATCGTTTTAATTACAGCATCTAATGAAACTTTTGCATCTTCAGGATTACTATTAATGGCTAGTTGAGCAGCCGTAAGAGCTTTCATTGCTCCCATAGTATTACGTTCTATACAAGGAATTTGAACTAGACCTCCTACAGGATCGCAAGACAACCCCAAATGATGCTCCATTGCAATTTCGGCAGCCATTAAAACTTGATCAATACTACCACCCATAGAATTTGCCAAGGCACCTGCAGCCATCGCACTAGAAACTCCAATTTCAGCTTGACAACCACCTGCTGCCGCTGATATTGTTGCTCCTTTTTTAAACAACATACCTATTTCGCCGGCAACTAAAATAAAATCTCTTATTTTTTGTTTAGAGTCCTCATTTCTAAAGATAATATTATATAATAAGACGGCTGGGATTACACCAGAAGCTCCATTTGTTGGAGCTGTTACAATTCGACCATAGGATGCATTTACTTCATTTACCGCTAGAGCAAAACAGCTTATCCAATTTGTAACAATTTCTATTTTATTTGACTGTTTTGATAGAGATAATAGCCATGCTTCTCTAGAAGAAAAATTATTACCCCCTAATAGTTGATTGCAAAGCGCTGGTGCACGTCTTTTGACGTTTAAGCCACCGGGCAATTCACCATCAGTAATACACCCTTCGTAAATAGAGTCCAACATTACATCCCAGATTTTATCAACAGATGAATTTATATCTTCCTCTTCTCTCCATTTTAATTCATTTTCGAAAGATATTTCAGCTATTTTTTTTCTTTCCGTTTTACACCAATTAATCATATCTGAAGCAGTTTGTATTGGAAAAGGTATTGCAGATTTTTTATTACCTTCTTGATTTACATCTCCTTCTCTTTGAATAAATCCGCCACCAATTGAGTAATAGGTTGCTTTTTCCTCACTTCCATCATCAAATACTAATTTGAACATCATAGTATTCGAATGTTTTAATTTCTGTTCAGAATAATTAAAAACAATATTTTCAGAAGGATTGAAAGGTATCTTTGAGTCTCCTAGTAAATCGATAGAATTATTCTTTTTAATTTTCTCAAGATTCTTACTCAATTCATTTGTTTTGAATTTCTCAATGTCAAAACCAAGTAAACCCATCATTATTGCTTTATCGGTACCATGACCCGTACCAGTTTTAGCCAAAGATCCAAAAAGAAATACATCTACTGATATTGCGGAGTTTAAACTTTTTCCATTCAATCTAATTCTAGATAGAAAATCTTTTGCAGCATTCCATGGCCCCATAGCATGAGAGCTCGATGGACCAATACCAATTTTAAACATTTCAAATATACTTATAGATTCCATCAGATTATGATAACACTATTTTAGAGTGATCCCACATAATATCCCTTTATTTTAAATTCTAAAAAACCTCAATGTTTATTATTTTAACAGCATAAAAGATCCCATTGAGTTTTAAAAGAAATAGTTATTTAAGATTGAATTTTATTCCTTTGTTCTTAAGTCTATCTACAAGAATCATCCCAATACCCGTGGCAGGTGTTAAAACCCCATAATTTTGAGGAATAGACTCTGGCTCAAGCAATATGCTGAGAGCTGACTCAGTAATCATTTTTGCCGTTGCGCCATACCCAGGATCTCGATCGCCTGTAATGATTAGACTCTTATTTTTACTATCGTTTATATACCCAACAAGAACTAGCTTAAAAAAACCGTTTTCTCTATCTTTTTTTGAAGGTCCGTCCCCAGGTTGAGGAAAGTAAAATTTTCTAAGAACCCAAAGAAATGGAGAAAAGCTGATGGAAATTTTTAGAATAATTAACCCTAGAAACATTATAAAAGCACTTAATAAGCCCTTTATTCCTTTTTTAAATGAATAAACTTCACTGTACTTAAAACCCTCACCATAAAAAAAATTATTAATGGCATTTGACCTCCTTACGATCCTTGTATTGATACCAGACATTATAAAAGGACATACCCAGCGATTTATTTTTTTACTCCATTTTATAGTTTTAAGACTTGATTGGTGAGTACTATTTTTCATGTGCTCTTTAGGATTTAAAGCAAAAGGATTACTTAAGATATTTTTTAATTGTGGCTTTGAATCAATATATCTAGATATATTGATCATACTTTCAATTGTTCCACCACTAAAACCTCCTCCTATAGATTTAACATATAAATCGATTTTACCATAGGGCTTATCATTCTTTTGAATAGAATCATTTTGAAGCATTAGAACACCAATATCTGAAGGTATAGAATCAAAACCACAGCTATGAATAATACGGCATTGATTCATTTTAGCTTTTTTATGGAATAAATCTATAGACTGTCTTATGAAAGGAACTTCACCCGTTAAATCACAATAGTCCGTACCATTTTTAACACAGGATTCAACTAATAAAAGCCCATACTTTAAATAGGGTCCAACAGTACTAATGACTAAACGACATATTGAAGTCATTTCATCTAATAATTTTGAATTATGACTATCAGCTATAAAAGTTGGTATTTCTTTTACATGTGGGTCTAAGTTGTAAAAGGAGGCTTTGACATCATTTAATTTTTCTTGGTTCCTTCCAGCTATTGCCCATGAGAATTGCTTATTATGAACTCCATAATTCTGAATTAAATATTCAATAACTAACTTCCCAGTAAAGCCAGTAGCTCCCATAACAATCAAGTCATATTTAATTTTCTTCATTGAGATATAATATCTTTCATCATGTTATCTCAAATTTAGCTGAAATTAGTTTCAGTGTTGATGCAAATTAAACTTTATATATAAAACAGACTAAAACGGTGCTAAAAATCCAACTTATTTTTAATTATTTTAGTTTTTTAGCCAATAATTAACTTTGAAATACACAGCATTAGATAGATCAGTATCCCAAGCACCAAGACTGTTCTCAAAATATTCATTCTGGTTAAGGTTATAAACTAAAAAAATGGTACTTCCTGCAGTGTACTCCCACCGCAGAACAAAAGTACCTATTGTATCCATTAATCTAAACCCAGGATCGGATCCATAATTATAGCTTGCTAAATCCATTGTTTTTTGCTCTACTAAATTATAGAACTCATGATAATCCATTCGCGCACTAAAAGGTTGAATGAACCCTTGAAATGAAACATCCGGTGACACGGTCCAGTCTATCCGAATATTTACATTCCGGGTTAATTGCTCTGTTTTGGCATACACTCTAAATAATTCATCTTGATTTTCAATAATATCTACCCATTGCATCAGAGAAGGTGATAAATCTTGAGTTAAAGAAACTTTAATATTTAAATTATCTAATGGTTTGAATTCACCATCGACATTTAAACGATAACCTTTACCTCTAATTTTGGCACTACCCACTCCCCCAAAAAAGCCTAGAATAAAAGATTTTCTTCGATCAGTCCGAAAGCCTGTACCCAAAAAAGAGAATCTTTCTGTTTTAAAAATCCAAGCTCGGTCATCTCTAAAAAGGTCATTGTCATTATAAACAGACTCTAGACCATCTATCATTCCTGAAAAATTAAAGGACCAATAATTTTTTAATAAATTTTCACTTTCTATACCAAATTCATTTTCTAAAAGGGTTCCATCATTTCTGTAATCCTTTGAGAATCGAAATTCTAAAGAATTATTAATGAAAGAGCCCCATGGATCATCTTTTCTTAAGCTTAATTTTGCTCCCATCCAGCTTATATTATTTCTTCTTAAAAACCCTAGATCATTGATATCAAACTTATCATCAAAGAATCCATACCAAGCTCTTATACCCCAAAAACTTGGGTTGGTATATAAAATATTTAGGCGGTGAGCATTCCCTACTATGTTTTCTTTATTAGATTGAATAATCTGTCCGCTTGATGACAACCTATTGTTTAAAAGTCCTACCCTCCAATCCAAGCCTGCTACAGTTGCACCAAAAGCATTCTCTCTGGACACATTTGTAGCATTAATCCCAATTCTTGAAACTTCATTGAGAAAAGGAATTTCAAGCCTAGCTACTGAATAATTTGCTTTAGGCTCTATAATCGTATCTATTTTTTTCAGGGGGTCTAAATCACTTATCCAGGAAGCTTTTTCTTCCGATGCTAGCGCTTGAATTAAGCCATAATTAATACCATTGGATAAGTTCCCCATTAACTTTACGGCGCCTAGTATTGTTGTATTATCAGGAACATCGCTTAGTTCACCATCATCAGGAACAAAATAATTAGGCACTTTTCCAATTCTTCTTGAATTAAATAATTGTATTCGATTATCAAAAAAGTTTGCCCCCTCAGAGAAGAAAGGTCTTTTTTCATCTAGTTCCGTTTCGAAAGCACTTAAATTTAAAACTGAGGGATCAGATTCGACTTGTCCAAAATCGGGGTTAAAAGTGACCTGAGCTGTCATATTTGATGTAATACCGTATCGTATATCAGCTCCAATATTTATTTTGAATTCACCATCATTTTCACCAAGTAACGAATATGGTACGATTTCAAATTGCTTAGGGTTTGGTATATTACTAAGTCCTTTTAAAATGCCAAAAAAACGAGCTGTTCCTCGATCAGACAAACGCCTTCCAGGCCATTCAATAAACTCTTGTTTTTTGTATAAATGACGTCCCAATAACAGTCCCCATTCCATATTTTTTTGGTTGTCAAACTGTAACATCGAAAATGGGATTTTATATTCCGCATACCAACCATTTAGATCTGAGCTAACCGCGACATCCCAAACAGAATTCCAGCTTATATCGTAATTATTATTACCTTCTACAGCTACATCCATTTTTACACCAGCAGAATTAACTCCTAGAAGAATAGCATTTTGATCGTTATTCTTTGAATCAAGGCCTACTCGGACCCAATCTGAAGCAGAATCAAAACCATTTTGATAGCTATCTCTTCGAGATAAAACCTTTTTTATTTTTTCAGGTTCTTTGTCTTCGCAAATAAATGCAACATAAATATACTTATCATCATAAATAATTTTCGCACTCGTGTGCTCACTTGGATTTCCTAATTGAATTGGATTCACTTGAAAAAAGCCATCAATGATATCAGTATCACCCCAAATATCAGCTTCTATTTTACCATCAATTAAAGGAGGGACATTTATTCTTGATGCTTTTGCTATTCTAAAACGCAAAGAGTCAGGCATTGAAGTTTGAGCAGATAAAAGACTCACCACAAACAAAAGGATTAAGAATTTAATCATATAATTGGAAATAAAGACTTTATCTACTTAATTAAAATTATCTAAATATTAAACTGTATGTCTATTCAAACAGAAAAAAGTCATACGTCCTAAAATGTACTATTTTTGTTATGTCGGGGTAGAGAGATTCGAACTCCCGATCTCCTGCTCCCAAAGCAGGCGCGTTAACCGGACTACGCTATACCCCGAAATTAATTTATGTTTAGTAACTGATTTTATTTCGCTTCTTTATCACATACGAATTTAAGAAAGTCACTAATTTTCACGTCGAATAAAATAGGTAGATTTATCTTAAGAATGAACTGATTCCTTTTTATTTCCACTTGCTTATAATCACCTAAAATATTTACAGATATCACCTCTCCTTCAATTACTAGTTTATCATTAGATGAATTAGTATTAAAAAGAGAGAACTGACTTGGTCTAACAGAAACAACATCTTGGTCAGACTTCGTATCAAAAAAGTGTTCGCAGTTTTCCGAGAACATGTTTTTAGGTATAAAATTACTTTCACCAAATAATAGTGCCGAATATCTATTGGTTGGGTAATTGTACACTTCCAATGGAGTACCAATTTGTACAACCTCACCTTCTTCTATTATAATAATTCTATCAGAGATACTCATTGCATCTTCCATATCATGAGATACAATTAGTGTCGTAGTCTCACTTTTATGAAATAGATCAGATAACTCACTTCTTATTTTAGTTTTAAGATCTTGATCTAAATGACTTAATGGCTCATCTAAAAGTAAAAGTGAAGGATTAATTGCAAGTGCTCTTACAAGCGCAACTCTTTGTTGCTGGCCACCTGAAATTTGATGGGGAAACCTATTTTGAATTTCTTGAATATTAGTCATCGTTATTAGTTCATTGATAACCCCTAAGTTTTCTCTACTTTGTTTCCCAAAAAATATATTCTCTTTGACAGTCATATTTGGAAAAAGAGCATAGCTTTGAAAGACTAAAGAACAATTACGTTTTTCTGGGGGGATAAAAATACTAGGACTATTAATAACCTTTTCATCAAGTGTAATATTTCCAGCATCAGGTATTTCAAGACCAGCAATAATACGAAGAAGTGTTGTTTTTCCACTACCGCTACTTCCAAGTATTGTAACGATTTCACCTTTTTGTAGTTCAAAGCTGATATTACTAACAGCAGCCTTTTTTTTACCCGAATACTCTTTTGTTATTCCATTTAAGGCTAGCAAAGTTTTCATAATCTATCATCCAACTGATTATTAAGAAATATTATTGGCGGAATGGTTACTAAAATAATTAGTAAGGCTGGTATTGCTGATTCATGTAGTTGCGCCTGGCTATTTAAATCATAAGTCAAAGTAGCGAGAGTGTCAAAATTAAATGGTCTTAAAATTAAGGTCAGGGGTAACTCCTTGAAAATATCGACAAAGATTAAAAGTACGGCCACAATAATAGACTTTTTTAAAAGCGGTAAATTAAGCTTGAACATGGAAATAAGAGCTGAGTTACCCAGTATTCTCGAGGCCTGGTTGATTTGATCACATTTTTTTTCCATACCCGAATCAATTGGTTGCCATGCAACAGCAAGAAACCTAACCAAATAAGCAAACGTTAGCGAGATTAAGGTACCCGTTAGTAAATACCCCATACTTTGATTAATGTAGCCAGCAATCAGTAAAAAACCCATTGCTACTACTGCACCAGGCATAGAGTACCCAAGGATTGCAAATTGATTTGCAACTTTCACAATTTTCGATTGAAAATAGCTGGATGTAAAGATTAAAATCGTAGCTAATGTTACGATTAAGAGACTCGAGACACTTGCCAATCCAATACTATTAAAAATCACCTGAAAAAAAGTAATATCAAAGAAACTACCGGATACAGAGCTCGCCCAAAAAAGGAGTCTTGTGATTGGAATAATAAATCCCAGACATAGCGGAAGAAGGCAAAAAAATATCGCTAATGTCGAATATTTTCCTTTCAGAAGATTTGGAGAATAGGTTCGACTGGAATCATTTTTCTGATGAAATTTAGCTTCGCCTCTAAAATATTTTTCAATGTATAAAATAAAAAAAACAAAAAATAATAAGTAAGAAGATAACTTAAGTGCACTACCCATATCATTCATCCCTAACCAACTACGAAAAATACCGATCGTGAATGTAGGAATACCGAAATATTCTACCGCACCATAATCATTTAAGGTTTCCATAACAACCAAACTTAAGCCAGCAATAATTGCTGGTCGAGCCATCGGTAAAGCCACTTTCCAAAATATATTTGAAGGTGTATGCCCTAAGGTTTTTGCTGCTTCAATCAGTTGATTGCCTTGCATTAAAAAAGAAGCTCTAGTGGATAGATATACGTAGGGAAATAGAACAGATGTCATGACGAGTGAAGTCACTAAATAGACCATTATATCATTAAAATAAATCATACTTTCTGGACTGAAATTTGATCGAATCCAAATCATCATTGGAGTGAACATTTCAAGCAGGTCATAATATGAATAAGCTGCAATATACGTGGGGATTGTTAAGGGAAGAATTAAAGTCCACTCAAAAAATTTTCGCCCTGGAAACTCACAGCAAGCAACGAGCCAGGCACATGTCACCCCTATAAAAGTTGATAAAATAGCTGTGCTTAAGACTAAAATTAATGTTGAAAAAATATAGGTAGTTAAAACAGTCTGCTGAATATGATCCCAGTTTTCTGTATTATTATTAAATTGAAGAGCGACTAATGCAATGGGTGTAAAAATAAGAATACAGATGAAGAGTGAGAACAAAGTCCATTTATTCCTTTTGAATAAAAACTCATTTTTGAATTCATTTAGAATCCTTTTAGATGAAAAAAAAATATCCTTCAATCGATTCTTTTCTTATTCCCAACCTGCTTTGTCAAATATTTTTACAGCATCCGTATTATTATCGCCAAGAATAGAAAGTTGCAATTGATCATACTTGAACTTTCCCCAGCTTTTTAGAAGCTTTGACTTATTTTTTCTAACTTTTAAAGGATACTCATAGTTTTCTTTTGCAAAAACTTCTTGGGAATTTTTACTTGTTAAGAATTCTAAAAATTGAATTGCTTCTTTTTTATTTTTGGAACTCGCTGTCACTCCTGCACCACTCACATTAATATGAACACCTCTTCCATCTTGATTTGGGAAAAAAACACCTAATTTTTTTGCAACTTCTTGATCTGTAATATCCGGTGAATTAGACATGACACCAAGGTAATAAGTATTCATAATAGCAATATCAGCTAATCCAGAAGCAACTATACGTGCTTGATCTCGATCACTTCCTCTTGGAGACCTCGCCATATTTCCACGAACTGATTTTGCCCAAGAAAGTGCACTGTCACTGCCATTGGCGGCTAAAATAGAAGCTAACAAAGATTGATTGTAAATATTATTAGAAGAACGGACCGCTATCCTTCCTTTCCATTGTGGTTCAGCAAGGGCCTCATAAGTAGATAAATCCGTTGGTTTCACTCTGTCTTTCGCATAGACAATGACTCGCGCTCTAACGGTTAAACCAAACCAATTATTATCAGGATCACGCATTAGTTGAGGAACATTTTTTCTTAAGATTTTAGAGTCTACAGGTTGTAGAATACCCATTTTTTTTGCTCGTTCTAAACGTCCTGCATCCACAGTTAGTAAAATATCTGCTGGCGAGTTTTCCCCTTCCGTCACAAGACGCTGAATTAATTGATCAGCACTACCTTTTACCACATTTACTTTAATACCTGTTTGTTGTGTGAATTTTTTAAATAAAATTTTATCAGAATCATAATGGCGATGAGAGTAAATATTGATTTCACCTGATAAGATTGAGAATAAAGAGAATATTTTTATAAGTCGAATCAAGTTGGGAAGGACATTTTTTAGCATAATAACTCCAAAATTATTTATATTTTTTAAGACAATAGAAGATCTTCAATATTTAGTAT
>TARA_B110000037_G_scaffold39405_1_pt1 | contig 18434 bp, 19 predicted proteins | sample TARA_B110000037 | Tara Oceans TARA_B110000037 (sample SAMEA4397196) | marine metagenome | biome: Polar Biome; feature: [MIX] marine epipelagic wind mixed layer (ENVO:01000061); material: water (ENVO:00002006), including particulate matter (ENVO:01000060) such as... | depth 10-100 m
TTTGACCAAAATGATAATGGTGTTTTAGTAAACGTGAGTATTAACTTAGATTTAAGTAACAAGGTATTTGAATTATTGCTAAAGAAAAATCTTGAAAAGGTTTTCTCCCAAGTTGTTGTTAGCTTTGAGGAAAGGGCGGATATTTTATATTAATCTAAATATTCTCATAGAGGCCTTCAAGCGCCTTAAGTGTTGTTAATTTTCTTATATTATTTCTACCCTTATCCTCAAAGGTAAAACAAGAGTGTTTGGTCTTCTTATTTTTTATAGCAATTCCCATGTGAACACGCCCAACTGGGTTTATCTTAGTGCCACCTCCTGGTCCTGCAACTCCAGTAACAGAGGCTGTAATGGTAGCTTTAGAAAATTTAAGAGCTCCTTCAGCCATTAAGATTGCTATTTCTTTTGATACAGCCCCGTATTTATTTATTAATTCCATATCTATATCAAATAAATCACACTTAGATTGGTTAGAGTAAGTTATGAAACCTCTATCATAGGCTGAAGATGAGCCGGGAATTGATGTGATAGATGAACCGATTAATCCTCCTGTACAGCTTTCTGCAGTTGAAATAATAGATTTACTTTCACAAGCCTTAATAATAATCTTCTCAGATAATCTTTCAATTTCTTTTTCTAGCATTAAATTAATCCAAAGCTACTTATCAAAATAACTATTATAGAAGTCATTATTCCGGCAAATATATCATCACCAATGACTCCAACATAACCTTTTATTTTTTCAATTTTATTTATTGGGAATAATTTACTTATATCAAGAATTCTAAATATAATAAAAGCCAGTATAAGTGAACTTACTGTAAATGGGACAAATGCTATCGCAATCCATTGTCCCAAAACCTCATCTATAACTATTTCCTGAGGATCTTTATTTTTTGCTGTTTTTAAATACTCATCAGTTGCGAATACACCTATTACAGTAAGTATAAAAAAACTAGCTAGAAATATATTTTGATCGGTTAGGTAAATAATTAATGCTCCAAGTAAAAGTGCAGCTAAAGAACCACAGGTACCAGGAAAATACCTTAGATTTCCAATACCCCCAAAAGTTACTATTATTGAAATTATTTTACTTTTCATTTCTGGGAACCTCTATAGATATTATAGCCTGGGCAGCAATACCATTCGAACTATTAATAAAACCTTGGTCCTCTGTTGAAGAGGCTTTTAAACTTATTTTATTAATATCAAGATTCATCGAATTAGATATGTTCTTTAAAATTTTTTTTCTGATCGGTCTTATCTTAGGGTAATCACAAATTAAGTTTAAATCGAGATTTATAATGGATCCACTATTCTCTTTTAGTATATCAACACTTTTATTTAAAAAATGTAATGAATTTTTGTTCTTAAATGATTTATTACTTGGAGGGAAGTGTAGCCCTATATCTCCTGACTTAAAGGCACCAAATATGGAATCAGTAATAGCATGAAATAAAACATCTCCATCTGAGTTAGCAAGTAATCCATATTTTGATTTAAATATTACACCACCAAGTGTAATTTTATTACCTTTAGTAAATTTATGAATATCAAAACCAGTACCAACTAAGGAAACTTTTTCACCATTTGCAATATCACCAAATATATCCAAGTCATTCGAAGAGGTTATTTTAAAGTTCTTTTTAGATCCAGGTATAAACCTTACCTTCATGTCACTCTCTAACGCTAAAGAGATATCATCAGTATAATTTTTTTTTGTATTTTTATGCAAAGAAACAAGATCTTTAAGATTAAATCCCTGAGGAGTCTGTAGAGCTATAATCTTATCCCTGTCTTCATCAGCAATCTTATTATCTTTTGACAATTTTTTTATTGTATCGTCAACTTTAAGTATCGGACAAACTGCCTGATTTTTCTTTATATTCTTAATGCAATCCTTAATTATTTTTTTTGAGATAAATGGCCTGGCAGCATCATGAATAATAATCTTTTGATTTTTTTTATTACCATATTCTTTATTTATATTTTTTATGCCTTTGAGTGAAGATTCTTGCCGAGTTTTTCCGCCAATTACTCTCTTTCTGAGTTTTTTTATATTTTGACTATTTTCCTTATAAAGAAGAATATCTTCTTTTGATATTACAGTCGTAATTGTTTTAATTTCATCAATTTGATTTAATAATTTAAGGAGATATCTTATCGGTGAGATTTTTTTCACCTCTTGATACTGCTTGGGGTGAGGGAATTTCTTTGAATTTGCTCTTTCCCCCTTTCCTCCGGCTAATATTAAAAAATGTACCATATTTATTCCTGACTATTATTACTTTAAAAAATTATTTGCCTATTTTATAGGCATATACTATATTTGCTCAAAAATTAGTCACAATATGAAAATAGATATAGATACAATTGATCAAATAATGAATTCTATGACTTTTCCTGTCATTATTATAGACCTGGATAAGAAAATTTCCATTATTAATATTGCTGGTGAGAATTTTCTTAAATCAAGTTCTAAAATGATTTTAGGAAAATCTATTGAATCCTTTCTTCCTTTTTCATCACCTTTAATGGATTTGATTTCTAAATGTAAAAGCGAAGAGTTGGGATTTAATGAGTATGGCCTTGATCTGAGTAATCCTATGATCGGAGAAAGAATTGATATTGATGTTCAGGTTACCCGATTAAATGATGAAAAAATTATGATAATTTTTATTGATAATTCTTTTGAAAGAAATTTTCTTTTTCGAGGTCAGTCTAACACGGAAGGAAAAACGCTTTCATATTTTGGATCTATGTTAGCTCATGAAGTAAAGAATCCTCTAGCGGGTATTAGAGGTGCGGCCCAATTAATTGAAAAACAATACCCACAACTAAATAATAAATTGACTAGCTTGATTTGTAACGAGGTTGATAGAATAAAAAGGCTTATCGAAAATATCGAGACTTTTGACACTCCTCATTCCTTTGATTTAAAACCTTTAAATATACATTCGATTTTGAGACATACATCTGATGTTGTTAAAAATTCTCAAGAAATTAAATTAGAAATTAATGAATATTTTGATCCCTCTATTCCAAATATTCTAGGAAACAAAGATCAGTTAATTCAACTATTCTTAAATCTAATGACAAATTCATGTGATGCAATTACTGAAGAAAATAAAAACAATAAGTCAAAAATTGCTCGTATTGATTTGTTCACATCATTCCAACACAATAAGATTTTTAAAAATAGAACATCTGGTGAAAAAATAAATCTTCCTATAGAAATAAGAGTGAGTGATAACGGCTCTGGAATAAGTGATTCATATCAAAAAAACATCTTTGAACCTTTTGTTTCTTCAAAAAAATCTCCTAAATCAGGACTTGGGCTGGCAATGGTAAAAAAAATAATTGATGATCATAATGGTACTATTAACTTTGCGACTAGTCCTGAAGGGACAACCTTTTCAATAAATCTTTCAGCGGAGAGCTTTTAATGAATAAAAAGATAATCTTATTAGCAGAGGACGATGATTCAATTCAGCTTGTCACTAGTGAATTTCTATCTAGCGAGGGTTATGCTGTTAGATCTGCCAAAACTCTAAATTCTTTATGGAGGTTAATTGAGAAAGGGGATGGAGATGTTCTTGTTACGGATGTTATGTTTCCCGATGGAGAGTCTTTTGATCTTATTCCTCAGATAAAGGAACTGAGACCCAATCTTCCAATCATTATTATTAGTGCGAGAAATAATCTTCAAACTGCTATTTCTTCTGTTGAGAAAGGTGCATTTGAATATCTTCCAAAACCTTTTGATTTAAACGATTTAAATGCTTTGATTAATAAGGCCTTGGTTATTAAACCAAAATTAAAAGGTCAAACCTTAATTAGAAAAAAAAGTAGTGACTTAATTATTGGAAGTTCAAAAGCAATGCAGGAGATGTATAGGGTTATAGGCCGTTTATCTCAAAATGATTTAACAGTTATGATTTATGGTGAGAGTGGTACAGGAAAGGAGCTCGTTTCCAAGGCCTTACATATTTTTGGGAAAAGATCTGATCACCCTTTTGTAGCAGTCAATATGGCAGCCATTCCTAATGAATTAATTGAAAGTGAATTATTTGGACATGAAAAGGGCTCTTTTACTGGAGCTTATCAAAAAAGTGATGGTAAATTTAAACAAGCAGAAAAAGGTACATTATTCCTTGATGAAATTGGTGATATGCCTATAGAGGCTCAAACTAGATTATTAAGAGTTTTGCAGGAGGGAGAGTTTACTAGTGTAGGTGGCAAAGAAAAAATTAAAACTGATGTTAGAATTGTTGCAGCAACTAATAAGGATTTAAAGTCACTAATAAAGTTAGGTTCCTTTAGAGAGGATCTTTTTTATAGGCTCAATGTCGTACCTATCCATACTCCTGCGCTTAGGGATAAAATTGAAGATATACCTGAGCTAGTAGAGCACTTTTTAGGCACTGCCGATAAATTAGGCCTTCCAATAAAAAAAATAGATAAAAATGCAATCACTCTTTTAATGAATCATTATTGGCCAGGAAATGTTAGGGAACTAGAAAATTTTTTATTGAGGGTGTGCGCTTTATATTCAGAAGATACTCTATCAGAGGAGATTGTTGAGAAAGAATTATTGCAAGTCAAAGTTGAAAATCAAAGTGTTGATAATATAGGGCTATCTAAAATTATTGATGGATACTTTGCTAATAATTTAAATAAATTATTGAAAAATAATAATAAAAATATCTATTCTGAGGTAATTTCTGAAGTTGAACAGTCAATGATTAAAAATGTTTTATTTATTACAAAAGGAAATCAACTTAAGGCAGCTCAAATACTTGGCCTAAATAGAAATACTCTAAGAAAAAAAATCGGTGACTTAAATATTAATATACAGTTAAATGACGATCATTAATCTTTATTGGAAGTTATTTATATGAAAAAAGGACCATTATCCGGAGTTAAAGTCATTGAATTTGCAGGAATAGGACCAGGTCCATTCTGTGGAATGTTGTTATCAGACATGGGCGCCGATGTTCTAAGGATTGATAGGGATGAAAAGCCTGTTTCAAATAATGTTATAGAGGGGAGGGGTAAGCGATCGGTTAAACTTAACCTCAAGGATCCCAAAGATGTTGAGGTATGCCTTAGGCTAATTGAAAAAGCAGATATTCTTCAGGAGGGTTTTAGGCCCGGTGTTATGGAAAGATTAGGTTTAAGCCCCGCTGAGTGCTTTAAGAGAAATAAAGCTCTAATATATGGAAGAATGACTGGATGGGGTCAATATGGCTCAATGTCTCAAGCTTCAGGTCATGATATAAATTATATCGCCTTAACTGGAGCCCTTCACTCTATTGGAAGAAAAAATGAGAAACCTGTTCCGCCTTTAAATTTAGTTGGTGATTTTGGAGGGGGTGCCTTGTATCTTGCAATGGGAATGATAGCAGCTCTTTATGAAGCTAAGAATTCAGGTGAAGGCCAGATTGTCGATTGTGCTATGACCGATGGTTCAGCGTCGCTTATGACAATGTTTTATGGATTTCTGAGCTCTGGTATTTGGAAAGAGGACCGTGGGCATAACCTTTTGGATACAGGTGCTCACTTTTATGATGTATATGAAACAAAAGACAGTCGATATATTTCAATAGGATCTATTGAACCACAATTTTATTCACTCTTATTAGAAAAATTAGAAATAAAAAATGAATTATTTTTAGAGCAAATGAATAAAGGTTTGTGGGATGACCTTAAAAGTGAATTGATAATAAAATTTAAATCAAGAACACGAGATGAATGGTCCGATATTATGGAGGGGACAGATATTTGTTTTGCCCCTGTTTTATCAATGTCTGAAGCTCCAAAACACCCTCATAATATAGAAAGAAAAACATTTGTAGAGGAAAATGGAGTTATGCAGCCAAACGTAGCTCCAAGATTTTCAAAAACTCCATCCAAAATTCAAGGTCCGTCTCCGAACAATGGCGAGCATACAGAGCAGGCTTTGTTAGATTGGGGTATTTCAGACGACTAATCCCCTTTTTTTCTATAAAAAATGGTTCTTAGCCATTTAAATATATTATTATCCTTTAAATCTTCTTTTATGAGAAATCTCATTAGGTTTTTATAGTCCTTATTTAAAAATAAATCTTCGCGTGTTCTTGTGAGTTTATTTATATCAATTTCTCCTATTTTTTTTGCAGGATTGCCTCCAAAAATTGAATTATCTGGAATATCTGACGTAACTATTGACCCCAGACCAACAATTGAATTTTTTCCAATTTTGACACCTTTTGTAATTTTTGAGCCTTCTCCTATCCATGCATTTTCTGAAATATGTATTTCAAGGCTAATTCCTGGAGTTAAAATTCTATCATAAGTATCATGCCAGTCTGAATCAGATATATATACATTGCTTGCGATCATAACGTTTGATTCGATAGTAATCTTCTTTGATGAGAGTATTTTAACGCCAGGTGAAATTAAAACATTGTCCCCAATTGATATTTCACCATCACATCCATTTCTATTCCAGGCACATAACTGTGTTATGATATTTTTAGATGTTCTTAGATGAACGTTATTTCCTAAAGAAATTTTATTACCATATACGTCTATATTCCAAGGTTTATTTATATCTAAATTTTTTCCTACACTTTGAAACTGAGGTATTATAAATAATTTAGCCCATAAAGAATATAATTTCTCTACAAGCAATCTAACGTAAAAGGGTCTGTTGTCTTTTTGCAAAATATTTAATGCATTTTAGCGTCTGATATCTGGTAAGACCCGTTTTTAAATTCACTAAATAACTCATCAACTTGCGGGTGTCGCACAGGATCTTTATTTATATCGTCTAGTAAGTTTTGTTCAGATACATAAGCAACATATTCAGTAACATCGTTTTCCGCTAAAAGATGATAAAAAGGTTGATCCTTTTTTGGTCGCATTTCCTCAGGTATTGAGAGCCACCATTCATCCGTATTGCTAAATGTTGGGTCAACATCAAAAATTACTCCTCTAAAGGAAAGAAATTTATGTTTAACAATTTCACCTATTTTGAATTTTGCATCTCGTTCCATTTTTATCTCCATACTGATTAAGATAATTATTAATTAATTATCTTCAAGGTATTTTTAAAAATTGTTTTATAAAATTTCACAATTTATTTTTTTTGTGTAAATTGATCATATTTTAAACACTAGTGAGTCAAGTATGAATAAATATATCGAAAAACTATTTAGTCCTTTTACAATAAATAAATTAGAGATTCCTAATCGTATAGTAATGGCGCCTATGACAAGATCTAAATCACCAGGTAGTATTCCCGGTGAAGACGTTGCTTTATATTATAAAAAAAGAGCTGAAAATGACGTTGGCTTGATTATTACAGAAGGAACAACTGTTGATACGCCGAATGCCTCTGATGATATTAATATTCCATCCTTTCACGGAAAGGAATCTTTGTTAGGCTGGAAAAATGTTGTTCAAAATGTTCATGATGCTGGGGGATTAATTTTTCCTCAAATATGGCACCAAGGAACTCTAAGAAGAGCCGACACAACATGGAATTCTGATTTTCCATCATGGGGGCCTTCCGGTTTAGCATCGGCGGATAAAAAAGTTTCAGAGCCTATGACACTCGATGAAATAGAGTTATCTATAGATGCTTTTGTAAAAGCAATTTATTCCGCAAGAGAATTGGGCTTTGATGGTGCTGAAATTCATGGGGCTCATGGATATTTACTCGATCAGTTTTTTTGGGAAGGTACTAATATACGCGATGATGATTGGGGCGGTATATCAATTGAGGAGCGTACAAAATTTTCTACTGAAATAGTTAAAAGATCACGAAAGGAAGTTGGTGATGATTTTCCTATTATTTTTAGATTTTCTCAATGGAAGCAACAAGATTTTTCACATAAAATGGCAAAAACTCCGGCTGATCTTGAGAACTTTTTAGTTAATCTTTCTGAATCAGGTGTTGATTGTTTTCATTGTTCTCAAAGAAGGTTTTGGAACAATGAATTTGATGGATCATCACTTAATTTAGCCGGCTGGGCAAAGAAGTTAACTAATAAACCCTCCATTACAGTTGGAAGTATTGGCTTAACAGAGGATTTCATTGAAACCTTTAAGGGTAAAGAGTCTAAAACAACTGATATATCTAATCTTTTAGAGCGCTTATACGAAGGTGAGTATGATTTTGTTGCCATTGGAAGAGCGCTAATTTCTAATCCTAACTGGGTTTCATTAATTAAAAATGAGGAATATGATAAAATTAAAATATTTACTCCAAAGGATTTAGAAGCTTTAATATAGCAATGAATGATGATCAAAAAATAGTTATGCCCAATGGAGGGGTTATTTTAAATAGGGTTCATTTGGAAATTGGTGATGGATTTGTTAAGCATTCTTACGAGCTAGACGAAAGATTTACTAATAGAAGAAATTTTATAATGGGTGGTTTTTTATCAACAATGCTTGATGGCCTTTGCGGTCATGCCCTCCACACGGTCCACGATAAACAGCATGTGACTCTTGAATTGAAGACTATTTTCCTTGCACCCGCAAAAATAGGTAAATTTATTGGTGAAGGCAAAGTCGTTAAGGCTGGAAGATCGATTGGATTTTGTGAGGCTACATTATGGGATGATCTGAGTAATGAAATTGCAAAAGCTTCTGCAACATTTAAGATTCTCAAGTAAGGCTTAAGATCTTTTTTTCCATCTTCTTTCTTAATTCCAATTTATAAATTTTTCCTGAAGCAGTTCTGGGAAGCTGATTTTTGTGAAAATCAAAAAAAGCTGGAATTTTAAATGGAGCTAAATTATTTTTTAGAAATTCTTTTATATCCTCTTCGTTGATTTTTTCACTATTTTTAATAGTCGCTGAGCAACATAATATTTCACCTAATCTTTCGTCAGGTATTCCATAAACACTAGCTTCGATAATATCAGGGTATTCATTGATAGCATCCTCAACTTCTAGTGAGGATATATTTTCTCCGCCTCTTATTATTATATCTTTTGCTCTATCAACTATAAAAAGATAGTTATCTTTATCTAAGAATCCTATATCTCCTGTCTTAAACCATCCATTAAAAAAGGCCTCTTCTGTTGCCTTTTTATCATTCCAATAACATCGAAAATTTGAAGGTGTTTTTATATAAATTTCTCCAGTTTCGCAATTGGCTAGTTTCTTATTATTTTCATCACATATTATTATTTCTGTTAATGGTTTTGAAGGCTTTCCAGTTGAACCAGGCCTTTCTGTATATTCATCACCTGATATTACAGCTCCTGCGGCATTTGTTTCTGTTAAACCATAGCCTAAACCAGGTTTTGCATCTGGGAATTCTGTTTTAAGCTTTTTAACATGAGAGGATGGTCTTGCTGCGCCGCCACCCGACAAATCTTTTAAGGACGATAGATCAAAATTGTGTCTATCGGGATGTCTCATAATCTCTAGGGTCATTGTCGGCACACCACTAAGGCTAATGATTTTTTCAGATTCTATGACTTTAAGTGTTTTTAATGGATCCCACTTATAAAGCATCACCATTTTTCTTCCTGAAAGAAAAGAAAGCATAAATTGACTGTGACTTCCTGTTACATGAAATAAAGGAACAGTTATCATACATGAAGGTTGGATGGAAATATCTGGCTCTATCCCATCCCTTATACTTCTTGCGGTAGCAATTGCCATCCATTGGAGTAATGTTGAAATAATAGATCTATGAGTTGAGCAAACTCCCTTAGGATAACCCGTTGACCCAGATGTATAGAAGATTGTTGCATCATCATCAGGGTTAATTCTTACAATGGGCATACTTGTATTTAAGAAAGGTTTTATAAAATTATCCCAATTTTTATCTTGATCTTCATTACATCGAATTGAAATTAAATTTATATTATTATTTTCTATAAAAGGCTTAATGCGATCATATCTTTTATCATCTACTATGATAATTTTTGCTCCACAATTATCAATTGCATATTTTAATTCATTACTAGTCCACCAGCTATTTAATGGAACAGCAATTGCGCCTATGGATGTGATTGCAATAAAGCTATTAATCCATTCTGGATAATTCCTTGAGGCAATTGCTATTCTATCACCTTTTTCTACCCCAAAATTTTTAATAAGTGCATTTGCAAATGCAGATGATCGGGCGAAAGAATGTTCATATGTATATCTTTCGTCTTCAAAAATTAACATTTCATTATTAGGGAATTTTAAGCTTAATTTAAAATAGTCATTAAGATTTAAAATCTTAGAATCGAAACATTTATAATTTACACCACGAATAGTTTTATTTTTTAATTTAAAATCATCTTCTTTTAAACATATCTCATCAATTATACTATCAAGGTCTTGTTTCATTTATTGTTCCTTTGGCGGAGGGGGTGGGATTCGAACCCACGAGACGGTTGCCCGCCTGCCGGTTTTCAAGACCGGTGCCTTCGACCACTCGGCCACCCCTCCGCAGGATTATTTTTGTTATAAAGCTATGTATTTATATTTTCTCTAAAAAGTCTAATAAAATTTTATTTACTTGCTGGGGGGCCTCTTGTTGCGTCCAGTGACCAGTGTGATTTAATAGTTCTTTAACTCTTAAATCTTCGTAATTATCTCCAACAGTTTCAAACAAATTTACACCAGGTATAAAAAAATTAACGGGATCTAATGAACCTGTAATAAAGCAAGATGGGTGTTTTATTTTATTAAGCGACAACTTAAATAATTCTTCCCAATCTAAATCCATGCACCTGTACCTATTTAATGGTCCAAACATTCCGCTTTCTTCAAATTCCTCTGTAAAATAATCTAAATCTTCACTTGTCAGCCACTTAGGTAAAGCTTTTGGCTCTATCATCCCATCTAAGAAAAAAGAGTTTTTATCTTTTATTTTTAAATTATTATCAAGAGCAAGAGCCATAATTTTTTCCATACCGGATGCATCAGAGTTGCAGTAAATTAATCTCAATGATTTTTTTATATTTTTTTCTAACTCTCTTTCGGCAATCCCGACTTTTTGAAAATATAGAATATAAAAAAAGGTATTTTTATATATTTCTTTAAATAAACTTAAAGGAGCGGATTCATTAAATGGACTAAAGGGAACTGAAAGTCCTGAAACAGATAAAATTCTTTCAGGGAAGAGAAGGGAGGTGTACCAGCTGATTGGTGCTCCCCAATCATGACCAATAATATGAGCGTCTTTTTCCTTTAAAAAATCTAAAATTCCAATTAGATCTTTAGTTATTTCCTTTAGAGAATATGAATTAATATTTTCTGGTTTTTCAGATTTTCCATATCCTCTTATATCTGGAATAATAACTTTGTAACCAGCTTTTTTAAATGGCTCAATTTGATGTCTCCAGCTATACCAGCTCTCAGGCCAGCCATGAACAAATATTACTGGCTTTCCCTCGCCTTCAACAAATGTATTAATAGATATTCCATTAGTTGGAATTTTTTCAAAATTTCTTTTCATTTTAACCCTAGATTATTTTTTTTAATTATTCATTTTCTATTATGACATACGAATCTTGTTATTATAAATAATGAATAATTCTAATTTTTTTTATATCTTAATAATATTATTTTTATCAAGTTGTGCATCTTATAACCCTAATACATTTTCCTCGAAAAGCCCATTTTCTGGAGGTATCTATAAGATTGGAGACCCTTACTCAATTGAAGAAAAAGTTTTTTTCCCTAAAGAGGATTTTTCATATGCAGAGAGAGGAATTGCATCATGGTATGGTGAAAAATTTCATGGAAAAAAAACAGCAAATGGTGAAATTTATAATATGAATTTACTTACTGCTGCACATAGAACTTTGCAATTACCATCCTTAGTTAAGGTTACAAATATTAAGAATAACAAATCAATCATATTGCGCGTTAATGATAGAGGACCCTTTGCAAAAGATAGGATAATTGATGTCTCGAAGAAGTCTGCTTCAATTTTAGGATTCCAGAAAGAAGGCACTGCTGAGGTAATCGTAGAGTATTTTGGCAGAGCAAATGTCTATGATATTTTTGGTCGAATTAATAAAAAAGACTTAAGTAGTAGGCCTAAAAGAAATACTAAAAAATTTATATTAAGTGTTGGAGTTTTTTCTGATCAAGAAAATATTGCAAAAATAAAAACGAAACTTAAAGGTTTAGGTAAAATTAATACTAAAAGATCAGAAGGTAATAAATTGCTTTATAAAGTTTTTTTAGGCCCCTTTGAAAGTGAAAATTTTACTTATAAAGTAAAAAAAGCGGTAATAGGAAGGGGGGTTAAAGACTCTTTTATTGAGAAGTTAAATTAAAATTTTAGGAGTTAGGTTTTGTTTTTAAATAAAATTTTTATCAGTATTTTTTGTATATTATTTTTTTATTCTACACCAGGTTTCTCTATTAGAGTGGAATCTGATTATGCCTATTTAGTAGACTATAAAACAGATCAAATTTTGTTTGAAAAAAATTCTGAAAAAATAATATTTCCTGCATCTATGTCAAAATTAATGACGTTATATGTTCTATTTGATTACCTTGATAAGGGATTAGTGAGCATGTCTGATGAGTTTCTTATTTCTGAAAATGCCTGGAGAAAAGGTGGGGCTCTGTCTGACTCTTCAACTATGTTTGCAGAAGTATCTTCTTATATTTCAATTGAAAATCTTATTCGTGGTATCGTAATTCATTCAGGTAATGATGCTTGTATTGCAATTGCTGAAGGACTTTCTGGTTCAGAAGAGTTGTTTTCAATAGAAATGAATTTCCTTGCTCAAGAACTGGGTATGATTAACTCTAATTTTAAAAATTCAACTGGGCTCCATAATGATGAGCATTATTCAACAGCTAAAGATCTAGTAATTTTAGCAAAAGCTCTCATTAAAGACTTTCCTGAATATTATCATTTTTTTTCTGAAGAAAATTTTACTTGGAATGGTATTTTTCAACCTAATAGAAATAATTTACTTACAGAAGGGCTTGGTATAGATGGTTTAAAAACAGGTAGAACTAGTGAATCAGGTTTTAGTATAATTGTTTCTTCAATTTCAAATAACTCAAGGCTAATAGCTATTATAGGTGGACTTCCGTCTAAAGAGAAAAGAACTTCTGAGATAAGAAAGTTGATAAATTTTGGACAAAAGGGCTTTAAAAATTTTATTTTATTTGATGAGGGTGAGATTTTGGATAATGTAAATGTCTGGGGTGGAAGAAAAACCTTAGTTGGTATATCCATTCCTAATGAAATAAGTCTTTTGTTGGATATTAGGGGAAGAAGGTTTTTAAATGCAAAATATTCATATAATGATCCAATTATTGCTCCAATAAAGAAGGGTGAGATAATAGGTAAAATATCAATTTTAAATGATAATAATATTATAATTGAGTCTAATTTAATTGCTAACGAGGATATAAATAAGGCTAATATTTTTAGAAAAGTAATAGAGGTATCAAAGTATTTGTTAAATTAATTATGAAAAATTATTTTATTACTTTTGAGGGTGGGGAAGGTTCAGGAAAGTCTACTCAGATAGATTTGCTAAATAACTTTCTTACACTCAGGGGTGTCGATGTTTTATGTACACGAGAGCCCGGGGGAACACCCTCAGCAGAAGTCATAAGGGATCTGGTTATAAAGGGAGATACAAACCGTTGGCTTCCAATGACTGAATCTTTATTAATGTGGGCATCGAGATACGAACATGTTGAAGCTTTAATAAAACCTTCGCTTAATGCTGGTAAGTGGGTCATATGTGATCGGTTTTATCACTCCACATATGCCTATCAAGGTGTTGGGCATGACCTTGGTTTAGAAAGTATGAAGTCTATTAAAAGATTGGTTATTGGTGATATTCGTCCTGATCTAGTTTTCCTTCTTGATATCGATCCAATTAAGGGAATTAAAAGAACAAAAAATAGAAGCTCTAATGAAGATAGATTTGAAAATATGGACCTAACCTTTCACAGTGACTTGAGGGATGCATTTCTTATGCTATCAAAAGAGGAGGCAGATCGATTTGTTGTTATTGACGCTGAATTGGATATTAGGGAGATTTCAAAGATTATTTCTGAAGAAGTTTTAAATAGGTTTACATTTTAAAATGAATGTTGATTTTTTAGAAACAATAGATCCAAAATCAAACTATGACTTGATAAGCCATGAAGAGAATATCGATTTTATTTTAAAATCTTATAAAAAAGAGCGTCTTCATCAAGCCTATATCTTTTCAGGAACTGAAGGTATTGGTAAAGCTACTTTCGCATACTCTTTAGCTAGATTTTTACTTTCAGATTTAAACTTGGATGGCTTTACTTTAGATAGGAGTCATAAAGTTTCTAAATTAATAGAGTCAAACACACATCCTGATCTATTAATCATTGAGCCAACATCAAATAAAAAGGATAGATTCATTAGTATTGATCAAGCAAGAAGGTGCTCAGATTTTTTTAGTCACACACCGTCAATGAGTAAATGGCGAATATGTATTATAGACTCAATTGATTTTATGGACATAACCTCTTCGAATACAATATTAAAAATTTTAGAAGAACCTCCTTCTTATTGCTTATTTATAATTATAGCTCAGAAAATTGATTCTGTGATTGAGACCATTCGATCACGATGTATCGAGCTAAAATTCAAAGATATTAATAATGATATAATTAGTAAAAAATTAAAATTATTAAAACCAGAGTTACTAGATTCTGAGGTTTCTAGTTTTGTAAATCTATCTGAAGGAAGTATTGGAAAACTCAATGATTTAGTCAAAGAGGAATCCCTGAATATCCATAAAGAATTAGAAAATATCATATTAAATAAAGAAATTAGTTCATCGATTTATAGTTTTTCTGATTTTATTTTAAAAGAAGATGCTACTTCTAACAAATTTAATTTCTTTGTTAACTGTATTATTTTTAAAGTAAATTTATTAGTAAAAAGATTGGCGATTTCTAATTCTCCCCGTGTTATTAAAGAGGGGCTTGATTTAAGAGATAATATTTTAAAGTTAGTTCAACAAGAGAGAATTTTTAAGTTAAATAAAAAGCAAACAATTATAAGCCTTATAACTAATTTAAATAAATTAGTGAATTTATAGCAGCAGGATCAGATGGATAATTTCTTCATAAGCACAGCAATTTCTTATACGAATGGACCGCCCCATATTGGTCATGCTTACGAGGTTATTGCTGCTGATGTAATAGCTCGATTTAAAAGACTCGAGGGTAAAAATGTTTTTTTTCTTACTGGTACTGATGAGCATGGTCTTAAGGTTCAGCAAAAAGCCATTAAATTAGAAATTTCGCCTCAAGAACTTGCAGATCAAATGTCAGGGAATTTTATTGAAATGGGTCGAGCTTTGCATTGTTCTAATGATGATTTTATTAGAACTTCTGAAGAAAGACATAAAAAAGCAGTAAGAGAGATATGGTTAAAAATGAAAAACAATGGAGATATTTACCTGGATGATTATTCAGGTTGGTATTCACTAATTGATGAAGCATTTTATAACGAAGATGAGCTTATAAAGGATGATAAAGGTAAATTTTTATCACCAAACAATACTCCAGTTGAGTGGGTAGAAGAGCAAAGCTATTTCTTTCGTCTCTCTTCATATCAAGAAAAATTATTAAGTTTATATGAAAATAATTTCATTCAACCAAAAAGTAAGATGAATGAAATTAAAAATTTTGTTGAAGGTGGTTTAAGGGATATATCGATATCAAGAAAGGGGCTTGATTGGGGAATAAGAGTTCCTGAGGATGATGATCACTCAGTATACGTCTGGGTTGATGCCCTTACTAATTATATTTCAGCGCTAAAATGGCCTGAGAAAAGTGATTTATTTGATAATTTTTGGCCCGGCGATCTTCATTTGATCGGAAAAGATATAGTTCGATTTCATACGGTATTTTGGCCAGCATTTCTTTTATCAGCTGGCTTAGAGTTACCAAAACAAGTATTTTCGCATGGTTTTATTCTTAATAAGGGTGAAAAAATGTCCAAAAGTTTAGGTAATATTGAAGATCCAATGTCTTTAGCTAAAACTTTTGGAGTTGATCAATTAAGGTATTTCTTAATGCGAGAGACACCCTTTGGAAACGATGGGAATTACAGCGATGAGTTACTTATTAATAGAGTAAACGCAGATTTATCAAATGATTTAGGGAATTTATCACAACGTTGTTTGACAATGGTAAAAAAGAATTGCGATCAATCCATTCCTCAAAAAAATAAATTAAATAATGTTGATCAAGAGCTATTGAATTTAGTGGATAGGAAAAAAGCGAGTATAATTAAATTAATGAGTAGCTATCAAATTAGCTCATATATTTCAGAAGTTTTTGAGCTTGTTTCTGACACAAATAAATACTTTTCTGATCAGAAACCTTGGGACCTAAAGACTAGTGATCCTGCTAGGATGAATACAGTTTTATGGGTCTCATGTGAGATGTTAAGAAGAATAGGAATACTTTTGCAGCCAGTAATTCCAATTGGGAGTTCAAAACTTTTAGATTTTCTTAATATTGATAGCGATAAACGTTTAATCAATTTTCTAAGCGATGATTATGTTTTAGAATCAGGGAAGCCAATTAAGGATCCTGAGATTATTTTTCCAAAAATTGATTTAATAAAATAAAATTATTTGATGACAAAAATAATATTAAGTTGTATTAAAGCAACTGTTTAATTTAACGGGGATAATTAATGGATAAGTTTTTAGTCATTGATCTTGATATGGATATTAGAAAAGCAAGATCTCATTTTGAAAAAAAATATATACTTGCTCAAATAAAAAAGTTTAATGGCAACATATCTAAAACCGCTAATTTTATAGGTATGGATAGAACTGCCCTCCATAGAAAAATGAAAGATTTAAAAATTATGCCAAATGAAAGGTATAGAAATATTATAGGTTACTAACCTTAGGGAATGTTATGCAAGTTATAGTTTGTGGCGCAGGAAAAAGTGGATCTTCTATCGCTGAAAAATTATCTCAGTTAGGAAATGAAGTGACAATTATCGATTCATCTTCTGATTTAGTTAAAAAGCTTACGAATAAATTAGATATCAGGGGTGTGGTTGGACATGGGGCTCATCCAGATATCCTTGAGCGAGCTGGAGCTCGTGATGCAGATATGATGATAGCTATAACGTCATCTGATGAAATTAATATGCTTGCTTGCCAGATTGCTCACTCAATTTTCAAAGTTCCAAAAAGGATAGCTAGAATTAGAGATAAATCATATCTGAATCCATCTCATCAAGATCTATTTACAAGTGAAAAACTTCCTGTAAGTGTTATAATTTCTCCAGAGAAAGAAGTGGCAAAGAATGTTCTAAGAAGGCTAGAAATTCCTGGTGCAATTGAAAATATTCCATTTGTTGATGATAAATTAAAATTTCTGGCTGTTAAAATTGATAGTGACTGTCCGATAATTGAAACTGAAATAAGTGAATTAACAAATCTTTTTCCAGACCTAAAAACTGTTATAGTAGGCTTGCTTCGTGATGGTGAAATACTAGTGCCCAAATCCAATGAAAAACTAGTTGTAGATGATGTTGCTTATTTAGTTTGCCCTAAAGAGTTATCAAGAAGGGCGGTTTCAATTTTTGGGCATCCAGAAAAAGAAGCTAGGAAAGTTGTCCTTATTGGCGGCGGCTCGGTTGGGAGCGAGGTTGCCACAATGATTGATAATTTAGCTACAAAAATTAACCTTACTGTTATTGAGCGAGATAATGAATCGGCATCAAACTTAGCTGATAAATTAAAAAATGTTCGTGTTTTAAAGGGATCTGGTGTCGATAGGGATATCCTTCATGAGGCAGATATAGAAAATACTGAAACTTTAGTATCTTTAACCGATAGCGATGAGACTAATTTTCTTTCAGCAGCCTTTTCTTCGAGTGAGGGCTGTAAAAGATCGTTAGCCCTTCTTAATAATTCTGATTTTCAGTCTTTAATTAAATCATTGAATATAGGAGAATTTATTGATCCTAAGGCTATAACTATTTCTTCAATTCTAAGGCACGTTAGAAAGGGTCATATTAAAAGATTATATTCATTAATAAACGGTAATGCGGAAGTAATAGAGGGTGAGGTATCAGCTTCCTCTGAATTAATTGGACCGTCAATTGAGGAGATGAATTTGCCGCCTGGCTTAAGGATTGGTGGCATAATAAGGAAGGATAAATTTATAATGCCAACCGGCTCTACATTGATAAAAGAAGGTGATGATATAGTCATTTTTTCAAAATCTGAATGTATACATATGGTCGAAAAATTCTTTAGAATAAGTCCTGATTATTATTAGTTTTTTTCTTGCAAAGAATAATCAAATCGTATTAGTTAACGATACTTATGATTATTAATAAGTCCTGTAAATTTTGGGGGTAAATTTTACAGTTCTTTACAAAAAAGAGCTAAATAAATGTTAAAAAATAACGACACCCCTGATGCCCA
>TARA_B110000037_G_scaffold91221_1_pt1 | contig 18402 bp, 8 predicted proteins | sample TARA_B110000037 | Tara Oceans TARA_B110000037 (sample SAMEA4397196) | marine metagenome | biome: Polar Biome; feature: [MIX] marine epipelagic wind mixed layer (ENVO:01000061); material: water (ENVO:00002006), including particulate matter (ENVO:01000060) such as... | depth 10-100 m
CCAGCATCACGCCGCCGAGTGCAGGGGAGGGTAGTCGCCCGCCTTTCGGTCGTCGCATCCGATGGGAGCTGTTAAGGAGCGATTTGATCCACACGCACTCTGAACTGGTGACTGCCAGCAGTGGAGGCGGGTGTATTCTCGCGAGTCGTGATGGTGGATGTGCCGTCGCCGTTGTCGAGATTGCTCTGGATGGTGAACTGAGTATTCGCATCCACCCAGTCAGAAAGGTCGGTTGCCGCTTCGATGCCGACGTTGAATCCGCTGACTCCCTGCCTCAAGCGGTAGGACAATTCGGCGTAGGTAGCTCCGCCGTTCTCCACCAGGGAGATGGTGGGAAGTTCAAAGGAGGAGCCGTCGCGCAAATCTGTCCCGAAGATGTGCTCCAGCAGGTTGTTGACGCCATCGGAATCGGCATCGGCAAGGGGGCCTGAGATGGTTGGATTGAGGAGTTCGGCGAGGGTGAAGTAGGCAGCGAGCCACTCGGCGGGTGGTAACGAATCGACGATGCCCGGAGTGCCGCCGGCACTGCTGGAAGCCCGCCAGCTTGCAGGATCGCTCCCGTAGGTTGCCGGGAGGAGACGCTCCAGGGTGGTTCCGGTTCCGTCGGGTGAAGTGGGCCAGGGGCTGGCATCGTTGTAGTCCGCGATATCGACCGCAGGCATGAGTTTGGGTTCAGCCGGGAGCGGGTTTACTTCAGGTAGGTTGAGGTCGATCTTTTCGCCACTGTTGGAAAGACGGCTGAGATAGGGGCCGAAGACGCCAACCGCTGCCGGGGGATTGAAGGTGGCACGGAAAGCGGCGGGGTCGTTCTCAACCACCAGAACAACCTCTGCGGGCTCGAGATCGGGTGCGCCGGCGTCAAAGATGTATCCGATGCCCTCGATCTGAACACCGGCCAATGGAACCGGGGAGCTGGAGATGTTCTGGAGTTCAACGAACTCGACGCTGTCATCGAGCGGGTGATACATGATCTCGGTAATGACCAGAGGACCGACCCGGGGAGGGTCGTTGGCGGAGCCGAAGGAGTTCGACTGGAGCGGAGGGTAGGAGACATCGCCGACCGAGTTGACATGGCGGCCGAAGCTGAATCCCGCTGATCCATCGCCGAAGGTAAAGCCATGGACATAATTGGTTCGATCGCCGGCGGAGGTTGCGGAAACGAGGTAGATTTCCTCGCCTTCAGAACTGAGTGCAAAGCTGGGATCGACACCAGGTGTGGGATTAAAGTCGTCCTCATCGAGGACGAAGAATCCACCTGCGGGAATGATGGTACTGTCCGGGACGCGGAACTTTTCGGGCTGCCCCAGATCATCGGTCAACCACCATCCTCCGATGTCGACAGGATCGGGATTTGAATTAAAAATCTCGATGGAATCAATGGCAGGAAATACGGCATTGGTTAGGGCCTCGTTGATCAAGATGTCGGGGACTTGAATCGTGGTGGGTTCGCTGGTTCCGGGAGACCCGAGAAGACTGCGGCTGACGGTCCAGTTGGTGCCGTTCGCGGGATCGGCGGAATTGGCGAGGATGAGAGAACGTCCGTTGTCCGCCTGGCCCGGCCAGGTTCCGGAGGAGGAGAAGGTGAAGGACTGGATGATGGTGCCGCCGGCGTCCCGGAGCTCGAGGAGTTCCCCGCCGTTGTTGAGGGACCCTTCAAACTCCCCGGCGATGAGGTTGTCTCGACCGTTGCCATAGACCTGCCGGAAAGCGGTGAGGTCGTTGACGACAAGAACTTTTCCGCCGGGAGCCAGGGAGAGGACGGAGCCCGAGGAAAAGTTAAAAGTGATTCCATTGGTGAAGGAGACATCGGTGAGAGACACGTTCCTACCGCTAAGATTCTCGAGTTCGACAAACTCGTAGACACTGCCATCGGTTAGGGCGTCACCGAGGTCATAGGGATCGAACATGATCTCGCGGATCGTGAGATTGGCGGCGCTCGCCGGCACCTCGTTCACCAGATAATCCGCTTTCAAGGGAGCGCCCCAGCCCGTGCCCACAGGGACACCCGCTCCGGGGTTGCTTCCTCCACGCGGGTCGGAGATCCGGGCGAACAGCCGTGCGGTTTCGTTCAGCGTGATGGGTCCGGTGTACTTGATGCCGCCGGAAGTGCCCGGATCGACTTGCTTCTCACCTGCCACGAGCCGGGCCTGGACGAGGAAGTCACTGCTTGTGCTGTTGCCGTTGAGACCGTGGATGGCGAGGATGTTCTGGCCCGGCTGCAGGGCGTTGAGGAAGGCATCGGCCCCGAAGTCTACAAAGGTGACGGCCACGCCGTCGTCGTGATTCTGGGTTGCCGTTGAATTCCACACAGGGGAACCGGGTGCGTTTCCAGAGGCAATCCGCGTGCCATTGAGGTAGGCGATGAAGCCGTCGTCATAGCGCATCTCCAGTGTCATGTAGTTGAAGGTGGCGAGATCAGCGGCTTCAACATTGAAGGGGATGCGGACGTAGGCGCTGGTGTTGACCCCGGACATGACGGGATTGGGGGCCTCGAAATTGATGTTGATGTAGGGATTGTAGGTGGTGGAGTTGTCGAACCCAACACCGTTGGTGCCGCTGACCCAGGTGCTGTCGTTATAGGGCTCATTGCCGCCGCGCCAAGAGGTGCCGATGTTGCTGGTGGGAACAATGGCCTTGGCCGCCGCAGTGATGTCGATGAGGGTTTGGGTGTTGAGAATCGTGGTGTTACTGGTGAAGCGGGGATCCGTCCCGCTGAGGGTATACCAGATCGAGCGGCCGTTGCTGAGGTCGCCGGAAAGCGTGAGCGTCGTTCCTGCCGGAAAGGTGCCGTTGATGAGGTTGGCGGTGGGCTCGGGGACGAACTGCCCGTCCATCCAGTTGAGGCGCGTCGTGAGCCAGTCCCGGAGGTGTTTGACCTCCCCTGAGTATCCCCCGAAGCGGGGCTGATTGCGAAAACGTCGAAAGTTGCGGACCTGGGCCTGGTTGAGCTCGGAAGCGTAATCGTCGACGATCTGCTGGACGTTAGCAGTGGTCCAGGACCCCTTGCGGAGCTCGAAGTAGCGATCGATGTAGAGTTGCCAGAAATCCTCGTTGTTGAAGAGCTGGTTCCACCAAGGGAAAGTGAAGTAGGAAGTGCCTCCGGACCAGGACGTCGAGTTGTTGTCACGGCCATCTGTAGAATCCATGGAGCGGTCGAAGTCCCAGATAGGGCCAAACTCCATTTTACCTGCGCGGGGCTTGTAGAAATAGGTGCTCAGCCTGAGTGCATCGGCATTGAGCGCGAGGACATTGTGCAGGTGGTGATCCACCCAGGCTAGGGGGTCGATGTAGTCATCGTAGTTGTCTCCGCTCAGCGAACTGTTCATGGCATTGAGGTAATCGCGGAGCCAGTTGGCCTGCTCCGTGGTGACGTCTTCCTCTTTTGGGTAGACCCAGCCGAGGTTGAAACCGCCTGCGCTCAGTCCGCCGTCACCGGGATCGAGACGGTCGATTTTCATGATGTATCCGCCCGCAATTCCCGGCTCGCTGGAAACGCTGTCGGGCAGCCGCTCCACATCAACGCGATCCTTGTCGCGCGTGATTTTTTCCATGAAGGTGTAGACTCCGTCGTAGTCGAATGAGCTGCTTGTGCCGTAGCTCAGGTTGCCGCCGTTTGTATTGAGAAAGAGCTCTACGAACCGAGTCCGGACTGCATAGCGCCCTGATTGGTTGCTTAGGTTGTAAATCAGGGCGTTTCGCATCAGCGAAGGGTCATACTGGGATCGGGCGTTGAGGATCCAGTCGGATTCCTCCGGCATTCCAAAGGGGGAGATATCTTTGTTTCGATTGTCCTCGTTCCAGGCCTCGATGCTGTAGGCTTTTTTCTCGAATCCAGAGGAAGAGGATCCCCGGGTCTTGTAGCCGCCGCGAGTGCCCAGAGCATAAGGCTTATTCAGGGTGGTGATTCCGGTGTTTGGATCGGGCTCGAAAAAGGCGAAAAAGACATAGGCCTTTCCATTGCTTGCACTTGGACCACCGCTGAACCGCTCCATGACCACAACTGGAATATCGGAGGTGAACGAAGCGGCACTGGAGGCGAGCTCGATGTAAGCCTCTTCTATGACTGGACCCGCCGCCAGGCCGGTTTCATAGGCGCGGGCGCGAATAATCTGGGATGAAGTGATGCTGATGGGTGATCCGTTGTAGAGAGTCGATGATGAGGCCGGGGTGTTCCCATTGGTGGTGTAGCGGATCTGAGCGGTGGGGGAGGAGACGGTAAGGCCGAGAGACAGAGAGCCGGTGAATCCGCGTCCGGGAATCGAGAAGGCAACCGCTTCAGCGGGCAGGCCCTGGTTGGTGCCATTAGAGGTAGCGGGAGTGGATTTTTGGAAATAATCGACGGCTCCGAGACCGGGATTTGTGGCCGCGGTCGTGGCATTGAGCTGGGGGAGAATGAGAAGGTCGGAGCTGCCCAGCGATCCGTTGAGTCCATGAATGGCGAGGACATTGCTTCCGGCGGCCACCAGGTTAAGATTTTCTGAGATATTGAAGTCATCAAAGACAACCGCGGCACTGTCCGTGTGATCTGAAGTGGCTAGAGAGTTCCACTGGGGGCTGGCCGGAGCCTGGGCGGAGGTCACCAGGGTTCCGTTGAGGTAGGCGGCAAAACCGTCATCGTATTTCATGCGGAGCGTGAGAGACGTTAGGGTTGCGGGATCATCGACGGTGAAGGGAATGCGGATGTAGACGCTTCCGATGATGTCATCCATCTGGGATTGCACATCGGCGTTGCTTCCGATGAGATTTCCATAATCGTAACCGACTCCGGTATTGGCGGGGGACCAGGAGGAATCGTCGAATAGCTTGTCCTGCCAGGAAGTTCCGATATCGGAGGTCGGGACCAAGAGAGTGCAGATGGAGTTTTCGGGAACGATGGTGACACTGGAGCCGCTCCCGGTTTGGGCCAGCCCATAGGAAAAGTCGTCGAACTGCTCCGGGTAGTTTGTGTAGTCGTAGGCGATGGTCTGGTCATCGGCTTCTACGAGCGCGAGGTAGCTCCCGGCATCCTTGCTGAGCTTAAAGTTGGTATGGAGTTCGCCACCGTCCCGATCCTTGTTGGAGGCAAAAACAATCAGAGATCCACCCGAAGGAAGAATGGTGCCGTCGGGCAGTTGCCACCTGTCGAGTTCACCCGGATCATTGGTGAGAAACCAGCCGCTGATGTCAACCGGAGCCGGATCGGGATTAAAGACCTCCATCCAGTCGGATGATTCTCCATCCTCATCGTAAAGGGATTTGTCATTGGAAGCCATGAACTCGACAATGACGGGAGCAGCGAAAGAGGTCATTGCCGAGAGGACGAGAATGGCGGAGGACGCGAAGACGAGGGAGTAGTAACGGATGAAGCCGGTGGGGGCCCATCCGCGGGAGAGCGGAGCATTCATGATTGGGAAGGGGGGTCGGGACGGATGTGTGATGTGAAAGTATGTTTCTTTGTGTTGGGAAATAGTAGTCTGTCTGACTCTCATTCCCACTGGTAGCAAATCGGGACAGATTTTTTGACCTTATTTGCTATTGACGCCACTCTAAAGTGCGATACCGGCAAGATCAACCTGTGAAATTTCATATTTCCCCGATGGGCACGGTTGTGTCGAGTGTTTTGAGAAGAAAATTACTCCCCCTATCTTGCTGTCATTCTTGCTCTAATTTGTATGCCGGCATAGCGCGGGGATACGCCCCCGGAGGACGGAATTTGAGAGGCGGACTCGGCCGCCCGGGGAAAATTTGATCAGCAGCACCTGCTCATCGAGCGTCTCGCCCGATCCCAAGATGTAAAACGAAGAAGAAATTGATGAGGCTTCCTACAAAATCCCCGCTCTCTGGAACGATTTTAATCCCCGATTCCACCCCCCTAGCGCATAAGGATGCTCTGAAGGCTATAGTCAACGCGATATCGAACTCGGAAAGGTTTTCGGTATCAATAGAAACTGGAATCGTTCAGCTTAAGATTCGGTGAAATACATCAGCGATGTCCGTTGAGATTTGAAGGGCTCTTTCTTGCAGATCTACTTATTTAAGAAGAGCTCACTCTGGACGACCAGGTGAACTAGATCGCGCAGGCGATTCCCGTTCGGCTTCATTTCCGATATGATCCGGTCTACTTCGCCTCGATCACCGGCTTCCAGCAAACGACCGGTAGCATAGGTCAGCATCTTCTCGGTGAGGCAGTGTACCACCTGCGGTTCTCGCTCCAGAAGCATGGCTTTGAATTCGATCAGGTCTTTAATCTCGCGTCCGTTTGCCAGGATCGCAGAGGGATCGATCGGCGCTACTTGCTTGGCCTTTTTATCGACTTTTGGATAGTGGTCCCGCCATCGACCGATTGGATCAAAGCTCTCCAGAGCGAAGCCCATGGGATCGATTTTTCGGTGACAGCTACTGCAGGCCTCTTGATTACGATGTAGAGCCATCTGTTCCTTCAAGCTCTTCACCCCGCGTAGATCGGGCGAAAGTGGTTCGACATCGGGTGGCGGTGGGGGAGGGGGTGTGCCGAGAATGTTTTCGAGGACGAACACGCCGCGGACAATAGGTGAGGTATCGACCCCGTTGGCGGTCATGGTCATGATCGCGGGCATGGTGAGGAGTCCGCCCCGTCGTTGATCTTTCAATGTCACCTTGCGCAAGTTCGTCCCAACTACCTTTTGCTTGTAGATCAACTCACCGAGCCGATTGTTCAGAAAGGTGTAGTCGGAATCGATGAAGTCACGGATTGGACCGTTGCGCTCGAGGACGTCGCGGAAGAACGCGTCGACCTGGGGGATGAGATCGTCCTTTACCCGAAAGTAGTGCCCATACGGGCCTTTCTTATCTGGCTCCATGCGCCCCAGCTCATAGAGCTTTAACCAGCGTTCGGGAAAATGGCGGATCAAAGCCGCGGCCTTCGGGTCTTTCAACATTCGCTCGACCTGTCGCTTCAACTCCGAGGTGTTCGACAGCGCGCCTGCGCGGGCGAGTTTCATCAGCGCTTCGTCGGGCATCGATGACCAGAGAAAGTAGCTCAGACGCGAAGCGAGGGCGAAGTCGTCGAGCTTGCCGGGTTCCTGCCGCAGATAGACGAAGTCGGGCGAACAGAGCATCGCGGCGTAGGCACCTTTCATCGCTTGCTGGCGCGAATTCCCGTCGGCCTCCAGCTGTGCCGCGAGATCGACGAAGGTCTCTACTTCTTCGGGTGTAACGGGTCGCCGGTAAGCCCGCTCGGCGAAGGCGCGAAAGAGTTTCTTTAGATCCACCTCTTCAATGGATCCGTTCCCATAGAGCGCAGTGTGACTCTTGGGTGGCCACTCGCGGGAGACAGGCTCGATTCGGAAGCTGTGCACGCGAAGGGTCGGGCCGAGATAGCCCTTTCTGAACAGCGCCTCCGCGACCGGTTTCTTGAACCCTTTTTGTTTCCGGTCAATCTTCTCGTATTCCTCAGGATACCATTGTTCGAGCAGAATGTGGAAGGCATTGTGCCTGAACAAAGGACCGTTCTCCCATCCAATCCAGGCGTTCCATGGGTCGTCGATCCAGGTCTCGAAGGAAAAGGTCCGCTTCTTGCCGTCACCGGGCAGGGTCCGGCGGGCGACCCGATGGTGTCGCTCTCCGCGTTGATGCTCGAAGCGCTGCACATAGAGACCAATTTCGAAAGGCTCATCGGGACTCGTGCGCCCATGGTGTACTAGATTTCCTTCCCGGACGGTCCAGTTCCCCCAAGCGCCCTTCTTTGGATTGTGAGCGGAGACTTCGACGGTGATCCGGTAGTTTGCCGGCCGACGGATCCCGCCGAGATACTTGTCCGGGCCGATTCGGTTATATCGGTCCCAGCGTTGAAACACCTCGTCATAGGCATCGCCCTTCGCCCGCTGATATTTTCCGAGGCTATCGCCGTGCAGCGATTTTACGGAGATGGGTGCTGTAAAAGTCTCCGCCTCGAACGGCTTTTCGGGCTTGTCGTGCGTTGCCATCTCGATGGTTTCCTCTGCGGCGTCGATCAGCATTTTTAGAAGGAAGTCGGACATCACCAATTGCTGGCCGATGGTGTCGAAACCCTCCGCCTCCTCGTCGTCCTGAAAACTCCGCGTTGGCTCGATCGTTTTCTGGGCGGTGATGCCGTTACCGTTGAAGTCGTAGAGCCCGGAAACTACGGAGGGTTCAAAATCGGGGTGGTTGAGGTGAAATAGGTCCCGCAGCGTGTTGCGAATTTCGAACTTGTTCAGTCGCCGGATCACCGCCTGCCCCCCAGTGCTTTTCCGCGCCGTGTAGGCTTGCCGGAGCACTGGTGTCAGAGCTTCGATCACTTTCGCGGTCTCTTCGAAGGGCGGTTGTAGTTTCTTCTGCGGCGGCATTTCACCCAAGTTGAGTTGATCCAAAATACCCTGCCAGATTTCAAGTGTATGCAGATCAGTGAGATCGGTCCCAAGCGTGTCGTAGCGGTAGTCGGCCTTTTGTTTCTTGGCGCCGTGGCATTCAAAACAATACTGCTTGAGGAATGGTTGGTGGGATTTCAGCGAATGGTCCGCACGTGCCACTTCGCTGCAAGTAAGCAGTCCCGTCAGTAACCAGAGTGTCGTTTGTCGTATCATATTTAACCTACTTTCTTTCGCCGGCCGAACGAACTCGCGTATTGGGTGAAAAGTCGATCGCTCGCAGAAAAATTCTTTCGGGCGATCGGGCGAGAATCTTCCCATCGCTTTCGGACTTCCGCCTCGCTTCTTGCCACGCGGGATCTGCAGAGAAGGCTTTCCAGTTCGCGTCCGCCTGCATCCGGTTGGCGTGATGAATGAGGTAGATGAGCGTGTTTGCTGAATCTGGTGTGTCGAATGGCGTCCAGTAGCCGACGTTCTTCATGCCATGCTGATTGAAAAGCGCCGCAGTGTGATTCTGAAAACGCTGGTTGAGGCGAGCGAGCATGTCCGGCTTCGTGACATAGGTGCGGAGCTCGAATACCCCACCCGGTTGGTCGATCTTGTCGCGAACCTGGGCCGAGTATTCGGTCTCTTTCATGAAGATGCTGGTTGGTTTTTCCGCAAGCAGCCCCTGAAACTCCGGTTGCTCGAGGACGGCGTCCCACTCGCGGTCGTTATTGAACCGGGTCCAGTTCTCATAAGCGGCATACCGCGATGGATGCTTTAAAATGTAGATGAGGCGGCGACGTTTCTTCGCTGGCCCCTCGGTGGGCCTCCAATAGCCGATCGCTTCCAGTCCATGCTTTTTGAAAATTCGGTCGGTGTGCTCACGAAATCGTTTTTCCAGATGTTGCAAGCGATCTTCGTTGGCGGAATAGATTCGCAACTCGTAGACTGGGCCTTCCATCAGACGTTGGGTCGGTTTTGGTTTCGGCTCGGGTGGGAGGGCATCGCGAGCAAGTTTAGAGCCTAGCACCACCGACTCAGGGGCGTGGAAGATCCACGCCATGTTGTCGGAAATTTTAAAACTGGCATCGTGACCCGCGATGTAGATTTCGTCATCGCCGAAGGGTGATTTACAGAAGGTGCGCGGCGAAACCAGTAGTTGCTTCCCGACCTCGTAGCGATTGTTCACCTCCAGCACACGATAGCTCCGGTCAGCCCGCCGCACGGCATAGGGCGCCCCGGCATAGAGGGCGCTGCCCTTCCAGCGGAGATGGTTTTTCGGACCGCGGATATTTCCTTGGAACCCGATGATATGCACGGTCTCACCTGTCGCCGGGTCAGTGAATGGATAGATCATGTTGTGCGCGCCGAGCGTGTAGGTGACTTCAACTCCGAGGTGTTCCCTCATCAGATCAATGATCCGCACTTCGTCATGCAGCGTGTAGCCGCCCGTGCCATCGGGATCGAGTCGCTTGACTTCGCTGGCGGAACGCCCGCCCGGGGCCCAGATGAAGAGTAGCGAATCGCCCGCGCCATTCGGGTTGGGGACACGGGTCAGTCCGCGAATGCCACCCACATCGGTATCGGTGTCCTCGAACAGTTCGAAAATTTCGCGGTAGCGTGGCCGCTCGCCATCGATGCGTTGATAGATCGAATCGCCTTCGGAGAAAAAGAGCGAGCCGTTGGCCTGAATAATGCCCAGGGGGCGTGTCCGGAAGCTTCCATCAGTAAGGAAGGGATGCTCCAGGTTGCGGTCCCAACGTATCTGGCCGGGGGTTGAGGGATCGTAGACCCCGGAGATGATTCCGGGATTTCCAAGAGACATGAAGATTCGCTCTGTGCCGGTCACCTTGTCGCGGTATACCTCCATGTCACGGGGCACCCAGCGCACTCCTCCGGCACTCGAACCGTGCCTCACCAAGGTGTGCGTCCACTTTCCGGAGGCGTCGTCGCGCACCCATGCCGAAACGGCTCCACCGCGCTCGAAGTTCGCGCCCGCCGCCATTACCAGTAGGGTCTCGGGTTGGTCTAGTTTTCCCCCCTCCGCATCACGGGTGAAGGTGACCGATTTGAGGATGTTGCCCTTCATGTATTCGAGGCCGAGATCGTCGTTCGACTTGCCCATGTCCAATTCGACCTGCCATTGCGCCTCCGGGGCATCGAGTCGCAATACCTGCGCCGATTGTCGCTGCCCCTCCGGTGGGATGACCCAATGGGCATCGACCCAGTAGCCGTTGGATGCGAAGAGCATCCCTTTGTGTGAGGCGAGGTGCATCATCTCGGAACCTCCCGCCCAAGCCCCGTTGGCGTCCGGGTAACCCGCATCATAACTTTGAACCCAACACGCAGTTGGCTCGGGTTCGGCTGCCCCGCAAATGAGAACCTGTAGAAGGATCCCAGCGGCAATCGCCACCGCAATGAGCAGAGTATGCGGCCTTGATTTTTTCTTCAGGAATCTTGTCATTGCTCGTTCGAATGTCGTCGCATCAAACTCAAGCCCACTCGAGTCCCGTAAGTGTTCCGGTGCTCGTGCCGAACTGGTCCACCTCCAAGCCGAAATTCTGCAGCATGGACAGCAACAAGTTGCACGCTTTTACCCGGTCGGTTTTCCCCTCGGGCATGGCGCGGTGCTCGCCTAGTTTGAATCCACCACCGGCGAGGACGAGCGGCATATTCTTACAGGAATGAGTTCCCGTCGCCATGCCACATCCGAAGAGGATCATCGTGTGATCGAACAAGGTGCCGCCATTGATGGTATCTTCTTTACCCTTCAGTAGCTCGATGAGGTAAGCCATTTGTGCGATTTGATTTCCTTCGATGAGTTTGAGCGCTTCGGTTTTCTCGGGGAGTTCCCCGTGATGTGAGAAGCCGTGATAGCCGCCCTGCAAACCGAAGTCGCCATTGGCAAACCCGCTGGAGAGAGTCATGATCCGGGTCGAGTCGGTCTCGATCGCCAGAGCCATCAGCTCCATCATGGTCTTCATCTCATCGGCGGTTTGTGGAGCGGGGCGCGGCTCCTCCATCTCGATTTTCGGCTTGGGCTGATCGAGCCAGGGGTGTTGCTGATCGATCTTCTTTTCCAGGCCCCGCACGGAATCGAGATACTCGGCGAATTTCTGCTGATCCTGCTTCCCCAGTTTCCGGTTCACCGCCTTGGCTCTGCCCAGCACGGTGTCGAGAATGCTGCCATGTCGTTGCAGTCGCAAGCGCTCCTGTTTCTTTGCCTCGGCGGACTCCTCAAGGAAGAGCTTGCGATACATCGCGGTGACATCGATCGCGGGCACCTGCACTCCGGTGCGCGTGAAACTGGTCTGGTTGGATTCCTTCACCTTCAGCGTCATCGACGAATAGCGCGTGGCCGCTCCGACGAACTCGGCCGCCCTCTGGTCCATGCTGATGTTTCCTTCGGGGAAACTTGAGGCCATGTCCGGTCGGATCCCGTTCAAAAACGTCGGCACACAGGCATGCCCACCCGTGAGGCCGTGATCGAGGTTGGAGAAGACGGAGAAATCCTTCTGGTGCTTTTCCAAGGGCCGCAGGGTCGGCGAAAGCTCATAGCCGCGTCCTGCCTCGGTAGGAAAGAATGCCTTCTGATAGATCCCGTAGTTGTTCGACAGGCAGACCATGCGCTTCACTGATTTTTTGCCTTCGGCGGCACGAGCGAGTGGCGTGAACGATTCCATCATCGGGAGGGCGATCGCGACTCCTCCGGCGCGCAGGAAATTTCTTCGGGTCAGTTGGGTTCGCATGAGGTCAGTTGCTGAGAATCGCCCGATTAAGGCGCGGTTGAAGAGGCTGCCAAACAAGAATGGACAGGTCGATCTAATAGAGATCTCAAAGAATCATCCATAAAAGCCACGAACGCGATTTTTATGAAGGATGGCCTGTGCTGCTTACGATCATTCCGTTGATGAATGAAGGTCTCCGGAGCACGTCCTGATAGGCTTGTCTCAAGCCACTCCTCTTCTACAGGTTCAGGCGCTGCGGAGATAGACTTGAGAAGGTCGATGACATCGGCTTTGGTGAACTTTCTCTGAACCTCCGGTCAGTTTATCGGCAAGTGATTCGAGATTGTAATCTCCCGGAGGCTTCACGAGCGAGCGAGGTTTGTTTCATCTTCATTTTTTCCTTGGAGATCTTCATGAGATCACAATTCGCGTCGTTTGTAGGGTGAGTGATATCGAATTTTCCCGGACTAAATTTTTCGTCCGCGTTTTCTTGAACCTCTTGTCAGTTCAAGCCTTTGTAAACGCCGCCATCCTTTTGGCTACGTGGTTTGACCCAGGCTTTGTCCATGAGTTCGGCAATTTTGGCCACGACCTCAGGGTGTTTGTCGGCGAGATTCTTCTTCTCGCCGAGGTCTTTACTTAGATCGTAGAGTCGGATCTTTTCAGACTCGTGTTTCATGCCTTTCCACATGCCACGGTGTGCCTCAACATTGGGATCCACTTTGAACTTGTTGTTGCTCCTGATGGCTTTCCACTTGCCCATACGTAGACCTTCATGCGGTACTTTGTTCCCTCGACCGGCAGATTTTGCTCCACCGCCCGGCGGTTGATGCCCCGGAGGAGCCAAATGCCGAACTTTACGTTCTTGCTATGGGCGTAGTCGATGGTGTGCTTCAACCCGTTTGGAAAGAAGTGTTCATGGTGATTCCATCACCCTTGCCGGAGAGGAACCAGCCGTTGTCTCCCGTGACGGTATCGTAACCAAAAGGGAGGAGCTTCTCGCTGAGGACATCGATATGTTTGATCAATTCCTGTTCCGTTACCGCGATGCTGTAGCCGGTATAGCTGTTCCAGCCCATTGGTGGGGAGAAGTGGTCTAGGGTATTCTGCGCGTCTGTGGTCGGATCGACGTCCTGGGCGGTAGCCCATGGCGCAGCGGCTAGAAATGCCAAGGTCGTCAGGAGGGGCAGAGGATTACAAACCATTCTGTTAGTCTTCCGATTCATTTGATGATAGCGATCTTTTTCAAGAAGTCAGTTGGCGCTATTTGTGGACAAGTTTGTAGGATTTTCCGCCGTCGCTTGTCTTGAAAATCCCGTAGATGTTACACAAGTAGAGCGCCGTGGTAATATCCTGATCAGGAAGAATACATGAGATTCCTGCATTTAAGCGAAGATCCGTTTTTTCAGATAGCACGGACCAGTTGCGGCTGCGTTCTTTGGTGAAGTAGACCGGGGCTTGCTCTTTTCCTGAGAATGGTGCTGCGCAGGTGAGTTTGCTCCATTTGTCATAAGGTCGAGCTCCGATGGCAGTGAACAGCCTGTCGTTCGACGTGCCGAGTTTGCGCCTCGCATGCATGGCGCCGTGGCCCCAAGTGTAAAACACGCCTCGGGTGGTGGCTAAATTCACAAAGTTTCTCTCGGTGTCAAATATCATGTTGGTGATGCCGAAACCCTTCAGTTCGGCGGCTTTAGTTGGCTTGATCGGGTTTTCATCGTTGGTGAGGTTGAGCCAATAGATTCGTCCGGGTGCTTCGACTGGCGTTACCGGCTCGCCTAGACCAAGTGCTTCAAACTCACTGTCGGCAAAGGTGCCGACCACGAGTGTCGGTGCCTTAGAATGTTTGTTGGGCTGCGGGCTGAACGCCATGCTGGTGATCCGCTCTCCGGCTAGGGCAATGTTGGTCCACGTTTCGCCTGCATCCCGGCTAATGAACAGGCCCTTGGTTTCTCCGCCGGTCACGACAAGGTTTGGATCTTGGGGGTAGAACACCATGACCTCGCCAAACAGGGTGGTGGGGCCGCTGCCATCAAAATCGATCTCGCGCGTCACTAGCTTCCAGGAGTTGCCGCCATCTTCACTTCTCCAGAGCCCGCTCTTCAGCTCACCGTTCACGACGCTGCCACCAGCGCGAAGAACAATGGAACTATCTTCGGGATGCACCGCCACAGATCGGACAGTCAGGGCATCAGGAGTTGTTAGTCCTTTGTTCACTGCGGTCCAGGTCTCTCCCTGGTCATTGGATTTGAGCAGCCCCTTGCCCACGCTCCTAGCAAATAGGGTCTTAGGATTCTTCGGTGCTTGCACCAATGCGGTGATGCGATCTTCAAGGCGCAGATCTTCTTTTCTGGGTTTTTCGCGCAGCTCTTGAGGAATCCTGTTCTCTAGCTTGATGTGATCGACGGTGCCCTGGAACAGGCTGCGGCTCTTGTTCGGTCCCGACCGGAAACAGACACCCGCGTAGACCTCCTCGGGGAGATTGCTGGCGAAACGTTCATCGGCTAGCTGCCATGTCTTTCCGTCCGCTGAAGTGAACGATTGGTATCGCCGCCCGCGCCGAATCAATCTCAGCCAGCGGTGATCCTCTTCGAATGAAGCAATGCTCATATTGCTTCCGGCCAAGTCAGGAAAGTCCTTGCCTCCTCTCATCGTTCCTTCGGCGGTCAGAAAGAGGCTGATCTCAGAGTTGTAAGGCCCCTTGTCGGTGATGGTCACTTTTGGATTCGAGTGCTTGGAAAGAATCGAGAGCCCCAGCCAGTTTGAAGGCCATAGGCCATTCTCTTTCGAGGTCAGGGGCATGTCCGCAATCCGCGCGGTGAGCGTGAAGTCCCCGGCGACCGTTTGGTGCACAAAACCGTAGCCCTCGCCCCTGAAGGACGCTCTGTCAACCTCGCCTCGGACCGCGAGAGGGAATCCACCCTTTAACATACTGTCGAACTGCCACGGTTCGGCGATTCGGTTTTGTGCTTCGAGTTCCAGTTCATTGGCGGAGTCGTTGGAGTGGCCGTCGCCAAACCACAGCCGCGCCCAGACTTGATTTTTCCCCTCGGGCAGCAAGACGCTGATGTCGACCTTACCTTCGGTGTCGATGTCGGATCCAAGCTTGGTGGTTAGAAGAACCTTCCCTGCAAAGAGCTGTAGCTTCTGGATCGATTGCTTGCGCGGCTCGAGTCTAATCTGAATCTTCGCCAAGTTATCTTCCAGCACCCCAGCGGAATCGGGGGTTTCGGAAACTGCGCTCTTCAGCACCAGGGTCGCCGAGGGGACGTCAGCGCTTTGATTGTACATGAAGTCGTCCCTCGTCAGCTTGCGCATCTCGAAGCCGGGCCCTTCCCAAGAGATGTCGATCTTGGCGGTGGTCGATTGTCGGCTATTGCCGTCATTGGCCCCTTTGAAATATTCCAGCTCAAAAGCACGAAGGCCTTTGCTTAACGGAAGCGAGTAGAGTCTTTGGGAGGTGCTGCGAATACCATCGTTGTCCGCAATCAGCTTGCCGTCGATAGAGAGGCGACTTCCGTCACTGGTGCCTGCAGAGATGACATAGAGGCCATCGGCAGGAACTTGAAGATAGCCCCTATAGCGGATCGCATAGCCAGTGGCACGATCCTCCCGCACGGTGTCGTCCAGAGACGTGACGTAGCCCTGCTTAACCGGCTTCAGGGATGAGAAGTCCGGAAGTTTTTTCCACGTTTCGCCGTTCGGATCTTCGTAGTAATGGTAGTTGAGTCCGGCTCGAGATTTAATTTCGTCCGAGGCGGAGGGCACGGGAAGGGAGGTCTTTTTCACGGGGATGACCACCACGATTTTCTGGTTAAAAATGTCGGTCACGGTCAGTCTCACCGACTTCGCCGGGACCGTTGTATCGAGACGCTTGTTGATGACGTGGGGAGCGGCATCCTCCCAGATCACAAGCGGTGTTCCCTCTGCCTCGCGATCCGCGAAGACCTCGAGCTTGTAGCCGAGTTGTGGTGATGCGCTTTGTGGAATCTTCCACTTCACGCTCACCTGATTACCCCACGCGTGTGCCTTCGTCTGCGTGATTGCGGGTTTGTCTAGGATCGGGGTGGCAGGCTGTTTGGTAGGGAAGAAGGTTTGTTCTTTCTTTGCGCCGCCGTCGGGACCTGAACGATCGAATCTTACGACGGTATCGTTCTCGATCAGTTTGAATTTCCGTTCGTCATTCGCACTGAGGGGCGAGTCGTGCCACTTGCCGTTGAGGCGACAGTAGCCGAGTCGGCGCTCGAAGGCGCGAGGGGTGGACTCCGGAGCGAGAGCTTCCACAAACCCGCTGTTGGCTTGGAAGCCTGTGACCGCCTTTGGGATACGCAGCACGCTGTGGGTGTACCATCTGTTTTTTTCAATATCTTTGACCCACCAGCCGACATTGGTTTTTCCTTCGGCTTCCCGAGTGGGTGGAAAGGTCCGCATCACCATGCGGTACCACGAGTTTGGACGCTGGAAGGTAGGAGCCCCGTTCGCTCCGCCCTTGCTGCCTTCTGCGCCAAAGCCCTTGCCATAGAATTCTGGCCCCTCATAGACAGCCTCGGTCACACACCAGTATGAAGTGAACATTCCAGGTGTCTTGTTCGGACCGTGCACCGCCACGCCGCCATAGAGTGCGGAGAACTTGGGATAGAAACTCATATACCAGAAGCAATAGTAGGTGCCCGCGTCCCACACGGGCCAGCGCAGGTCGTTCATGACAATGTCCGAGCCTGGTTTGATGTTTGCCTGCCAATTGGTGGCCAAGGCGGTGGGGGCTTGCAGCAGAAGAGCGACGCCAATAAGCCGGGTTATGGCTAGGCTGCGGCCGCGTCGTAAGAGGTTTAGAATAGGCACCTTCAAATTAATCTCAATTTTCCCCGTGCCAGCAAGTTGATTGCTAGAAAATTGCTCTTCTGACTCCATCGCCCCTCGGATTTGATCAACGTCGCGGACGTTGGATTTGATCATAATCTCAGCCCTGAAAAACGACTCGACACCAAAACTCCCAATGCGATCTTATGAAACAACTGATTTCGGTGCTGCCGGGTTGAATCCGCCCTCCGCAATCGCTAACCCAATTGCCACCTCTTGACGCAATGATTCCCAGTGCGAGTGAAGCCGTCAAAAAGGTAACTCCGGCGAAAGGCTTCGCCATCAAGCAGTTCGGGGTAGAAAATTAAGGGATTAAAACGAGTAGTTGGCTCCTGCTCCGAGGGTGAAACCAGTTAGATCGACGTCAAAATTGCTCCCTCCAACCGAGTCTCTGAACGATTCGTTCCAGTCGTAGCGGGCATTTGCCTCGACCGACCATGAATCATTGAGCTGGTATCCCAAAGATCCCTGCAGATAAAAGCCGAACAGTAAATCTGTCCCGGAATTATGGAATCTAGCCGAACCAACGTCAACCGGAGTTCCTCCGTTGGTGACCTGAATGAGCCGGTCACTTCGCTTCGCATCCCAGTCGGCGATATTCAAAACCACCCCTGTTCCGATACCTCCGAGGAAGCGGCCATTAGTTTGATAAACTGCCTCTGCTCCAAGTGAGACACCAAAAAGATTGATATCCAAAGACTCCTGCACCGAGTCTCTAAAAAGGGCAGTATCGCTCGTTCTCAAGGTTTCCTCAAATGTCCGGTTGGCAGGCTCGACGGGGAGAAGCGGAGCAATCGCTCCCGGTGATCCAGTATAAGGAGCATTGGGAAGAACCAAGCCCGTGGAGTCAAACCGATCAATGGCGCTTACGTCAAAAATATCATGGCGCTCACTGGCATTCAGAGTATTCAGCCCTCCCCGTCCGCCATCGACATTCGTAAAGCTGAAATGGAAGGATGGCCCGATCTTCCAACCGTTTCCAAGATCCGTGAGACGGCTCAAATTCAGATATGGAGAAATCTCCCACTCATCTTCTTCCTTCCATCCGGTCGCCGCCAAAGGAGACGAAGCTGTAATCACACGACGTTCTCCCCCCGTAGCTGAGAAGAAGAGGCTATCACCTTGCACCTGATCCTGGTCTTGAAATTCATAATCAGTCGTTCTCCCGGTGGCAGGAGTCCGGAGGCCCGGGCGGATGAATCCGTTGTCATAGGCCCGGTCGAACAACCCTGTTGCGGGACCGATCCCCGCGGGAGGCGCAAATGTATTTTCGCCAAAAACTCCTGGAACAACAAAGCTGCTTACTCCCGTATCAAAATTGACGGCGCCGATTTTTCTCCAGGACAATCCCCAGCCAAGATTCCATTGGGTCTTTGATCGAAGGGGTGACGCTACCAAATCAATGACACCTTTAGCGGAAGATTCCTCCGCAGGCAGTGAATCGAGCCCGCTTTTTGATGACGTGATCATGTCATCGCCTCCGGAAT